>Ga0163149_10005828_pt1 | contig 12857 bp, 16 predicted proteins | sample OliLakLV19MP5G1_FD_148604 | JGI IMG/M metagenome (GOLD analysis project Ga0163149, IMG submission 148604) | Freshwater microbial mat bacterial communities from Lake Vanda, McMurdo Dry Valleys, Antarctica - Oligotrophic Lake LV.19.MP5.G1 | ecosystem: Environmental > Aquatic > Freshwater > Lake >...
GTTGCGGGTCAGATGCTGAGGATGAGAGTTGCTGTTCGGAGAAAGTGAGTTACTTTTCACATCGTATTGCGATAAGATAGGCGAATGATAATCATTTTCATGATATCTTATGTCTCCATCTGATGTCTCTACCCTTGAAAGTCAAACCGCTCAGGCTGAGTCGCCCAGTCAATCTGAACCACTCGCTACACCCATCACTCATCGTCCTCGGCGATTGCGGCGAACCGAAACCCTGCGTCGGATGGTGCGGGAGAACACTCTGCGTGTAGAAGATCTGATTTACCCCCTATTTGTGATGGAGGGACAGGGGCAGCGGGAAGAAGTTTCCTCAATGCCGGGATGTTATCGCTACAGGTTAGATTTGCTGCTGGGTGAAGTGAAGGAAGCTTATGGGTTGGGCATTGGGGCGATCGCCCTTTTTCCGCTCATCCCTTCCAACCAGAAAGACAACGCTGGGACTGAGAGCTACAATCCTGATGGTTTAATTCCTCGTGTGGTGCGAGCGATTAAACAAGCCGTTCCAAACATTTTAATGATCACGGATGTTGCCCTTGACCCCTACAGCAGCGAAGGGCACGACGGCATTGTGCAGGATGGCAAAATCTTGAATGATGAAACCGTAGCCGTCCTAGTGAAACAAGCCTTAGTTCAGGCAGAAGCCGGAGCCGATTTTGTTGCGCCTTCGGACATGATGGATGGTCGTGTAGGAGCCATTCGCCAAGCGTTGGATGCCGAGGGTTGGATTAATGTTGGCATTCTCGCCTACTCTGCCAAATATGCCTCTGCTTACTATGGTCCGTTCCGCGATGCCCTCGATTCGGCTCCCAAGTTTGGTGACAAGAAGACCTATCAGATGGATGCGGCAAACGCCAGAGAAGCGATCAAAGAAGTGGATTTAGACATTGCCGAAGGAGCCGACATTGTGATGGTGAAGCCTGCACTGGCGTATCTAGATATTATTTGCCAAATTAAACAGCACACACATTTACCGGTTGCAGCCTACAACGTCAGTGGTGAGTACGCCATGATTAAAGCCGCTGCAGCACAGGGTTGGATTGACGAGAAAAAAGTGATTCTGGAAACCCTGACGAGCATGAAACGGGCGGGCGCAGACTTGATTTTGACGTACTTTGCAAAAGATGTCGCACTAATATTGCGGTAAGGAGATAGACCAAACCACACCCTACTCGGTAGCCACATCAACACGGTATCTGCGTTAAAAGGGTGCCTAGCACACTACCATCAATGAAAACCGCCTAGAAAACAGGGAGTTTTCCTTGCAGAAGTTCTTCCGCTTTGGTGCAGCGGGCACAAGAACAGCCGGTGGGGAGCTGGGGGCGATCGGAGGGGGCGCTGGCAGCAACCATAACGACGTGGTGGGTCGTCGTAAACGCTGTTCGCGTAATGGATGTCAGCTGAGTGGACGTACTGGCTTCAGCCGGACTATTGAGCCACACAAGAGAAGCAAGAATCACAGGGCAGGAGAAAAAGACAAGTTTCGCTAAATTCATCGGATTTTCCTGGTTGCGATAAGACTGTTACTTTAGGCTTCTTGACTCAAACTGTCATCTCCAATGAAACTAGAAGCCTCTGATGGGAAGCATGCGTCGATCGCTGAAGCAAAAAAATCCTGTTTTATCAAAATCCGATTGTTCGTGTTATCGAACGACTGACGGCGTTGGCTCAGCTTCCTTCCGGTCTAAATTTTGCAGGACTTCTTGCACCTTTTGCGGTGAGACACGACGCTGCAGAGATGTCCAGCAATGCCCACTGCCACCCCCATTATTGAGTAGCGATGGCTTTCGCAATTGCCGTAGAGCATTAATACAAGGAGTGCAATCACAACCAAACAGAATGGCAGCGGCATCGCTCTCAGCTGCACTGAAGTCAAGGATTGCAGTCTCACCAGAAATTGCGCCTGCTGAGGCAATGGTAATGCTCTGATTTTGGTGCCGCATGGTGGATGACTTGAGATCACGGGCAGACGGCATTTCACACGTCGCTTGAATGGTAGTCAGAGTCATGGTATGGCTGGCATTAACCGCAGATGCCCCTTCTGTTGGGATTCCAAGCATAACTACTGACCCCATGAACGTTGGGATCGTCATTAACTTTAAGGCTAAGCGAAGGTTCATTTGGATGGCTCCTGAGACTAAAAGCTGAATCCAATCCAGTATAGATGCGATTCATAAGCTTGAAGCAATCTCCTGATTGATCACATAGCAGCAGAGTTCTTCTTCAAAAAAAATCGCTAGATTAGCTGCGCTGAAATTGTTTGAGCAAGCGTTGGGCAGAGTGCTTAGCGGCTTTGGGGCGGGTCAAAATCCCTTGCGAGGGACTGAACAATAACGCAGCTAAAAACAATGTGCAAACCACCAGGACGATCGCCGCTCCTGATGGAATATTCCAGTAGTAGCTGATGTACATGCCGCTAACGCTGGCAACCACGCCGAACACTGCGCCCAAAAGCATCATCCGATAGAGTTCTTTGACCACCAAATAAGCCGTGATCGCAGGGCCAATCAGCAGCGCCACCACCAACACTACACCAACGGCTTGCATACTGGCGATGATGGTTAAGGTGATTGCCGCATTTAACCCAATTTGAATCCAGGTGACGGGCAATCCCATTGCCTGTGCTGCTAGCGGATCAAACGTGTAGAACAGGAGTTCACGATAAAAGATAAACACGACAAACAACACCCCGATCGCGATCGCCAAGGTTCTCACTACATCTGCACCCGTGACTGACAAAATATCACCGAACAAAAAGCTATGCAGATCGAGCTTACTTTTGAGAATCGTGATCAAAGCAATGCCTAATGCCAGAAAACCGGAAAAGACCAGCGCCATTGCCACATCGACTTTAATCCGCGATTGGGTCTGAATCCAGGCAATCACAAAGGTACTAATGGTGCCAGAAATAAAGGCTCCAATGAAGATGTCAACTCCCAAGAAAAAGGCGATCGCCAATCCCGGCAACACCGCATGGGCGATCACATCACCAAGCAATCCCATGTGTTGCACAATCAAATAACTGCCCACCACAGCACAGAGAACGCCCATCGTCACCGCAATGGCGATCGCATTTCGCATGAACTCGAAGCCTAACGGTTCCAATAATCCATTTAGCATCGCTCTTCCTCCTTGCGTTCTAAGAGAATCACGTTCTCGCCATAGGCTTCTCGCAAATTCGCCGCTGTGATTACTTCATCCCGTGACCCTTCGGCAATTAATTGCTTGTTCAGCAGCAAAAAATGATCATAAACCTGCGTTGTGACCCCCAAATCGTGACTAATCACCAACAGCGTCTTGCCCGCAGACTTAAGTTCGCCAAACACTTCAAAAATCACGGCTTCGGTTTTCTTGTCAACGCCAACAAACGGCTCATCGAAGAAGAATAGCTCCGCCTGCTGTGCCAGTGCCCGTGCCAGAAACACCCGCTGCTGTTGCCCGCCTGAGAGTTCACCAATCTGACGATCGCGCAGTTCCCATATCCCCACCCGCTGCAATGCGGCTTGTACCAATTCTTTCGACTGCCGACTAGGAAACCGTGACCACCCCAAATGCAGCGTCCGTGCCATCATCACCACATTCCAGACGGTAACAGGATAGTCCCAGTCAATTTGCGATCGCTGGGACACATAGGCAACTGTGCCCAACTGCTGCTTCAGCGGACGGGAGTTAAACGTCACTACCCCGCGCTCAGCCGGAACCAAGCCCAAAATCGCCTTGATCAGGGTACTTTTGCCCGCCCCATTTGGACCAATAATCCCAACCAGTTGCCCAGATTCTAGACAAAAGCTGACATCCTTGACGGCACTGATTCCTCGGTAGTTGACAGCCAAGTCACGAACCTCTAGCATGGCGAAGTTAGAAAAATGATAATCGTTATCACTAGTGTAGTACGATCTAGAAGAGTAGCTTACCAGGAGTGTTTCATGATGGTGGATTTTAAGAAGTTGAATGGTTCTTGGAAGCAAGTAGCGACCCTGACCCTACTAGCTGGGCTAGCTGGCTGTGGCTCTGCCCCGCAATCAACAGCGCCTAGTCCAGCAGCAACCTCCAGCCCAACGGCAACCTCCAGTTCAACGAGTGCCGCAGGTGAAAAGCCATTGGTGATCGCAACTAACACCGTCCTTTGTGACCTGACCAAACAAATTGCGGCACAAACAGTCAACCTAAAATGTCTAATCGCGCCAGGTGCAGATCCCCACGTTTATGAACCCACGCCTGACGATAAGAAGGCGATCGAAACGGCAAACCTGATCCTGTATGGCGGCTACAACTTTGAACCCAGTTTAATCAAGCTGCTTCAGGCGACCTCTAACCCGGCTCCAAAAGTCGCAGTTGATGAGCTAGCAGTTCCGAATCCTCAAACGTTTGAGGAGGATGGTAAAACTGAAACTGATCCTCATGTTTGGCACAATGCTCAGAACGGTGTCCAGATTGCCAAGGTAATTAGCGACAAGTTATCTCAACTCGCGCCAGCCAACGCGCAACTCTACGCCGCAAACACGCAAAAAATTACCGCAGAAGTTGGGCAAATCGATACCTGGATCAAGTCTCAAGTTGCCACCATTCCTCAAGCGTCTCGCAAACTGATTACAACCCATGATGCCTTGGGGTATTACTCGAAAGCCTATGGCATTCCAGTCGAAGGCACTTTGCAGGGTCTCAGTACGGAAGAAGCCCCGACTCCGACACGGGTGAGGGAATTAGTAGGGGAAATTAAGAAGGATAATGTGCCGATGATTTTTGCTGAACTCAGTTCCAACCCCAAACTGATTGAAGCTGTAGCGAAGGAAGCCAAGGTCAAACTTTCGGAGCAAGAACTGTATGCTGATGGCTTAGGCGAACCGGGATCACCGGGTGAGACCTATCAGAAAATGCTACTTGCCAACACAGAAGCGATCGTCAAAGGGTTAGGTGGTAAATTTACGCCATTCCAGCCTAAAACCTCTCGCTCGATCAATCCAACTTCGCTTCAAGCCGCGCTCAACGTTAAATCGATGCATCAAGTAGCCTAACAGGGTTTATTCCGATGAAAGCTGCCCATCTTTAACCGCCTCCTGGGTAGCTTTCAACGCAACGGCATATACGTTCCACCCAAGCCTTCAACGATCGCCCTGGTATTCGCAATCAGCATTCTGGGATATGTACTGGCTTCGCTGCCTGCCACGCCAATGCCATCGGCGTAAAGTTTACGTGGACTCACTTTTACCTTGGCTTCTTTTGCCACAGCGGTGATCAACTTCGGATTCACCGTCATTTCGGCAAAAATGGTGGGCACACCAATCGTCTTAACCTCCTGTACCAATTGAGCCACCCGAAATGCGGTTGGTCGTTCTTCTGTACTGATGCCTTGTAGCGTCGGCGCTAACCCTAGATTATAAGTGCGAGCGTAGTATTCAAAGGCATCATGGGTGCTGACAATCCAGCGTTGTTTGAGGGGAATGGTTTTGATTTGCGATCGAATCCAGGTATGAATCTGAGTGAGTTCACCCGTGAGTCTTTTTGCATTTGCAGCATAACGACTCCGCTGATTTGGATTCAATTTCGTTAACTCTTGCTGAACTACAGTCACCATTTTCACTCCATTCTCAGCACTGTGAAAGACATGCGGATCAGCCTTGCCATCGGTTCCACCATGATTATGTCCGCTATTGCCATGATGATGTCCACCCCTGATTGGGTTGGGCACTGCCATTTCATGGACGGCAATTTTGGGAGCCGGGTTAGAAGTGGCTTGAATCAGCTTGATGATACTGGGTTCAAAATCATAGCCGCCGTAGAGGATGAGCTTTGCGGTTTCGATCGCTTTGCGGTCTTGGGGTTTGGGCGAATAAACGTGTGGATCAGAACCAGGATTCAGCAGACATTTGAGCGCGATCGTCTCTTGAGCAATGCGTTTAGTGATGTCACACAGAACGCTGTTCGTGGCAACAACGGTTGGCTGGCTTTGCGCCTCTGTATGAGGAACCAGATAACTGAGCCATCCGGTAGCCAGCAGTGGAATAGCAATATATTTGCAATCAGGTTTTCTGAACCAGCGATTTAGCATGACAAAATTCCTCAAATTAAGATAATGTGAGAATGATTATCATCATACAGGTTTATGGTCAACACCCTGATTCAGCCTCCTTTAACTCAAAGCAGTGCTGCAATGCTGTTGAGGATTCGTCACACCTGCGCCCACGTGCTGGCAATGGCGGTGCAGACGCTGTTTCCAGAAACAAAAGTGACGATTGGACCCTGGACGGAAACGGGTTTTTACTATGACTTTGACCGCCAAACCGCCTTCACCCCAGACGATTTGACCCATATTGCAGCCAAGATGCGGCGGATTATTAAAGCTAATCTGCCGATCGTTCAGGAAGTGGTCGATCGGGAGCAAATTCGGGCAGAAATCGAGCAACTCAACGAACCCTACAAGCTGGAAATCCTCGATAGCATTCCCGCAGGTGAACCGATTACCCGTTACTTCATCGGCTGTTTCGATACCCTGCAAGGCGTTTCAGAACCTTCTTTGTTTCACATTTCTGCCAATCCTCTAGCGCAAAAAAAGATGGGTAAGGATTGCTGGTGGGATCTGTGTGCTGGACCTCACCTCACCTACACGGGCGAGATTAATCCCGATGCCTTTGCCCTGGAAAGTGTTGCCGGAGCCTACTGGCGCGGGGATGAAACCAAGCCTCAACTTCAACGCATCTACGGTACAGCCTGGGAAACTCTAGAACAATTGCAGGCTTACCTGACCCAAAAAGAAGAGGCAAAGCGACGCGACCACCGCAAATTGGGGCAAGACCTGGATCTCTTCAGCATTCAGGAGGACGCAGGTGGGGGATTAGTGTTCTGGCATCCTAAGGGAGCTAGGATGCGGCTGCTGATTGAAGACTATTGGCGCAAGGCACACTTAGACGCAGGCTATGAACTGCTTTACACGCCCCACATTGCCAACCTCGATCTCTGGAAAACATCGGGTCACTTTGACTTCTACCGCGACAGTATGTTTGACCAGATGGAGATTGAGGCGCAGCAGTATCAACTGAAGCCGATGAACTGCCCCTTCCATGTGCTGACCTACCAGAGCCATTTGCACTCCTATCGGGAGTTGCCGATTCGCTGGGCAGAATTGGGGACGGTGTATCGCTACGAGCGATCGGGCGTGTTGCATGGATTGATGCGGGTGCGCGGCTTTACTCAGGATGATGCTCACATCTTCTGCTTGCCAAATCAGGTTGCAGATGAGATCTTGGGCGTGCTGAACTTGACGGAAACCATTCTCTCTGACTTTGGCTTCACAGAATACGAGGTGTATCTTTCGACTCGTCCTGGTAAATCTGTGGGGACTGATGATATTTGGAGTTTGGCGACTGAGGCGTTGATTCAGGCGTTGGATACGAAAGGCTGGGATTATGTAACTGATGATGGCGGCGGTGCATTTTACGGTCCCAAGATTGACATCAAGATCAAGGATGCGATCGGTCGTCTGTGGCAATGCTCCACGATTCAAGTTGATTTCAACTTACCTGAACGCTTTGAGATGGAATATGTAGCGGCAGATGGTTCTCGCCAACGTCCCATCATGATTCACCGCGCCATCTTCGGCTCATTAGAGCGCTTCTTCGGCATCTTGATTGAAAACTATGCCGGGGATTTTCCGCTGTGGCTGGCTCCCGTGCAGGTGCGCCTGTTGCCGGTGAGTGATGACCAGCGAGGTTATGCAGCAACGATCGCCCTGGAATTGAAACAACTGGGCTATCGGGTTGAGGTGGATGTGAGTGGCGATCGCCTGGGTAAACAAATTCGCACCGCAGAATTGGAAAAAATTCCCGTCGTTGCCGTTGTTGGTAAACGCGAAGCGGAAAACCAAACCTTAAGTGTGCGAACTCGTCAGGGAGGAGAACTCGGAGCGTTAACGCTAGCTGCACTGCATGAAAAAATGCAGCAGGAAATTGTCAACAAACAACAGCTTTAGAGTAGGAGGAACATGAAAGTTGCTTACGTTTTTAGCACGTCTGGACATACCGCAGACTACAAGCTGGGGCAAATGATCTTGCCGCAGTTAGAAGAAAATAATCATGGTGCAGAAGTCGTCGGGATGTTTTTCTTTGACGACAACACTTACTGCTTGCATCAGGGAAACCCTCTTGGAGAAAGGCTTGCTACGCTTGCCAAGGAAAAGAACATTTTGTTGATGATGTGCGATCGCTGTGCGCTATCACGAGGATTGGCGAAAGGTGAACCTGGTCATTGCACCCCAACAGGCACTGTTTCAGGGGTGCAGGTCGGTTGTTTCCCCGACCTGTATGCTGCATTAGCTGGCAATCCGCCCGATCATATCATTACCATTTAGCCGTTTTGATAAACGACGATCTCAGAGGTTACTAGGGAGACAGGAGGAACATGAACAATACAACTCACCCTGCTTTGGTTGCAGAACAAACTCTCTGGTCAACTCAGTGGCAGGCGATCGCCCACAGCAGAATCTGGTTCATGTCCGTTCTCGCGATCAGTGCTTTCAGTAGTGTAATTTATCCCCATCCGCCGCTGGTTGCGTTTGGAGCGATCGCGGGAACCACATTCAAACCCAAGCGAGCCATCCTGATTGCCATGTTGATCTGGTTGATGAATCAAGTCTATGGCTACACACTGCGGCAGTATCCCTGGACAGCCGATTCTTTGCTTTGGGGGTCGATGATGGGACTGGGAACCCTCATCGTCACAATGCTGACATCGCTTTGTGCTCCATTTAGTCAGAAGACGTTGAAAGGGCATTATTTGTGGGTCAGCGCGATCGCTCTGGTTGGTTTTGTGATGTTTGAAAGTTTAATTCTGGCACTCGACCGACTGCTGATAGGTGGTCATGTGATCACTTGGGCGATCGCTCGCAGCCTATTAATCAAAGAAGTCGTTTGGGCGATCGGACTCATGCTCATGCACCTTTCCTTTACCCGCTTCACCCGTCCAGTCCATTAACTCCCAATCACCCCCATCCTTTCACTTCTTCACCTCTTACACTCCTTCATGAATCTATTTTCCCAAAATAAACCGAAAGCAGACCCAGAGCAGATTCAGCAGATCAAAAGCTGGGTCTATCGCATTCTAAAAGTGGATACTGAAATTCCAATTTCCATTAGTCAAATCGCTTGCAAAGAACCGGGTTGTCCACCGATCGAAACCGTGATTGCGGTGATGAACCATCCAGTGCAGCAATACAAAATTCACAAAGCTGCAAACGAGATTGACGAAATAGACATTTGTCGATTGGCTTGAGTGTTCTAGTTGATGTGTAGCGATAGTAGTAGCTCTGTGAATGAAATATGCCTAAACACGTTTTATTTGTATGCAAGTCCTGTGCGTTTTCATCGACGCAGCGAGACTATATGGGACAGCGGGGCGGTTATCACTTACTGCAAAGCTTATTACGTCTGCAACAGCAGTGGACACTTCAAACTGAGTACAAAATTCAGGCAGTCGATTGTTTGAGTGGCTGTAATCGAGCTTGTGCGATCGCCCTCGCTGCACCTCAGAAAACCACTCTAATGTTTGGTGATTTGCCGCCTGTGCAAAGTGCCTCAGCGATTTTGCAACTGGCAGAGCAATACCATGCTAGTCCAGATGGCATGGTTCCCCGCCAGGAACGACCCGATGCCCTCAAGCAGGGAATTTTAGCGAGAATTCCACCTTTACCAGATTTCAGCAATTCTTGACTTATTGAGAAAATTGGCAATAATTATATATAAATAATCTAAGAGAGTGGTTAGCTCACTCCTGCCGAATACAGGTTATCTATAACAATACTTCGGATTTTTGTGGAGGTGCTGGAAACCCTGTTGCACAGCCAGTATAGACTCTCACCCTAAATCCCTCTCCCCGCTTGGGAGAGGGACTTCAATCCGGCTCCCCTTCTCCCGTTCTGGGAGAAGGGGTTGGGGGATGAGGGCTAGCCATCGCAAAAATGTCCAAACTATTGCCATAATTAATCTTGCTTAAGCAAGCAGTTCCGAATCTGTTGATAATCTTTGCATTAACTTTGAACTCAAGTGGGACATCGACCTATGAGCGGTAGTCGGCAGAACTATGAGGGCTGGAATTTTACCTTCATCGGTGGCAGTTTAGAGCGAGAAGCCTTTCCCAGCCCTGAGTTTGAGGTCGATCAAAATCCCAGATGCATTCAGCCGTCTTCTCAATCTTTGATTGAAGATAACCTGTTCCCACTCTCTAAGGCATCCGTGGGCGATCGTCTACTGATCCAAAGACTACAGGGAACATCGAGTCAGATGCACTCTCTCACGCAAATAGGATTTAACTGTGGTGTAGAAGTTCAGGTCATGAGTCGGAATCCCAGCGGCTCTGTCGTTGTCCAGATTGGTGCTGCCCGACTTGGCATCGGAGCCAAACTAACGCACAGAATTCTAGTCAGTGTCTGTGAACATCAAGCTGGCGATGATGCCCTGAATCGCTGATTGCCGACAGGTTCACCCTTTTTGAAGCTTTATTAATTGCAGGTCAACAGAGAGGACAACACAGTAATCACTATTAACGTCAACCTCTTGGAGTCCCTATGCCTACCTGTCCTTGCTGTACCGATACGCTCCTCCGCCATGTTTGAGGCGCTGGCATTTACTGGTTCTGCCCTCACTGCCATCAGGAAATGCCGAATTTTGGTCTGCTAGCCCGATTGTCACAGACTTCTCCCTATGAGCATCTTGCTGAAGCCTCTGGTCACGAACTTACACCTTCCTAATCCTGTTCCAATACAGACATTTTACAGGTATACCCAATGGTCAACGCTAACCTCACACTCATGCAGCCGCGCTTCTCAATTCAACGCACCTTTAAGCGGCGAGAGTCCATCCCATTAAAGAACGACAATATCCTCTGGACGATCGAGGTCGGAGCCGTTCGCACGTTCACGTTAGCTGAAGATGGCACCATCATAACTCTGGGCTTTTGGGGGACAGGAGACACCGTAGGTCAACCCCTCGCTTGTATTCAACCCTATGAAGTGGAATGTTTAACGGATGTCGAAGTGTGTGTGCTGCAATCCGATGAATGCCGGAATCTAAATCAACTTTTATTGTCTCATCTTCACCAGACTCAATCGTTGCTGCGGATTCGCAGCGGGCAGATTCAACGGCGGTTACAGCAATTGTTAGACTGGTTAGCGTTTAAGTTTGGTCATGAGTCGCCGCAGGGACAACTGATTCGGCTACGACTCACCCATCAGGATATTGCCGATGCCCTTGGCACGACGCGAGTCACCGTAACCCGGTTACTCGGTCAATTGGAGCAGGAAGGTCGCATTCGCTGGGTAAAGCAATACCTGTTATTAGCTCGAAAACGATAGATTTGTTTGGTAAAACCAGCATTATTACGAACTATAACGGTTCTCAGATGTAATCAATACACCCAATCGCAGGGGCAGAAGGCTGTTCGCTCTTCAGCACGTACTGCATCCAACTGGGAATTGCTACAGAATAAACTCTCACAACCTGGGAGACAGGCAAGTATTCTTGAGGTAATTTTTCATTTAGGTCTGAAAGCTGCTGTCAATTATCCACAAATCCCAATTTATCGAAAGAGCTTGGTGCGGTTGAGTCTGGAATTGACGATCGCAGTCAGCGTTCTTTTCTGCTACTCGTTAGGTTGGCAATGAGACAGGTAAATCACCGTTTAATCTTTGCCCAGCCCCCTGCCGTATTCACATTTCTTAACTGAGTATTATTAGGAATAAGTCGCAATAATCATGCTACGATACCTCCAAGCTCAATTGAGAATAATACTCAATAAGCTTAAAGGCTTTTGACAACTTGATTCAGGAGGACTGTGTATTTCGTTGAAACCGTTCCGAATGTGCCAACCTCACTGCGATCGGTAGAAAGCTGAAGCCAGTTTTCTGGTGGCTTTTTGATTGGGGGTATGGGTGGAGCAATTTTTGCCTACCTGCTATTGAGCAACCTTAACCTGTTTAGACAACTGGTTTAAGTGCGTGAACTGAGTTTTGCTGTTCTGCCTATTGCTGTTCTGTCTACGGTTGATCCCCACCTCCTCAACCGTAGGCATTTCTTTCCTGTACTTTCATACGAGGCATTCCGATGGTTCAAACAACTGTAATACATCGATCGTTTCACCTCCAGCTATTGCCACTTAGTGCCGACTCGGAACAAGTGATCAATGTGGGGATTGTTGAATATACCCGTGGGCAACAAATGCTATATCAGCAGAACTTAATGAGCTTAGGCGCAGACACTCATTTACCCGAAATTTGCGATACCAAAGATGTGACGATCGCCATTCTCGAAGGCGATGGCAGCCTGACGTTGAACGAGGAGATCATTCCCCTCGAACCCGGACGCTTTATCTTCATTCCGGCGCAGATGCCTCATACCCTACAAGCCTATGTTCGCCTCGTGTTTCTGCTGTGCCGCAGTGAATCTGATTCCGATGTATTAGAAACCGCTTGGACGATTACGCTATAAACCGAATTCATTCATTTGATCATCAGGAGTCGATATGACTAAAATTGGATTATTTTTTGGCACTCAGACTGGAAATACTGAAACGATCGCTGAAGCGATTCAAACAGCCTTCGGTGGCGATAGTGTAGTCACCCTACACAATGCAGCGGATACCGAGGTTACTGATCTAGAAGAGTATGAGTACCTGATTATTGGTTGCCCCACCTGGAATATCGGTGAATTGCAAGCTGATTGGGCTTGCCTATAGAACCTGTTTGCAGTTAAGCGATTCTTCGCAAAATCAGGCGAATCGCACAAATTCTGATTTTCGCTTCGCTCGTTCGTAGTAATCCTTCGCAATTCTTCCATAACACCCGACACTGATTGATC
>Ga0163149_10005835_pt1 | contig 12846 bp, 6 predicted proteins | sample OliLakLV19MP5G1_FD_148604 | JGI IMG/M metagenome (GOLD analysis project Ga0163149, IMG submission 148604) | Freshwater microbial mat bacterial communities from Lake Vanda, McMurdo Dry Valleys, Antarctica - Oligotrophic Lake LV.19.MP5.G1 | ecosystem: Environmental > Aquatic > Freshwater > Lake >...
AGAACGTCGCGCCCTCGGGGTTCACGTCCAGGTTCGTGGCGTAGCAGAAACCGCCCGAGATGGACGAGAGGTCTTTCCCCTCGAGATCGATGGTGAACTGCTGCCACTCCGTGGTCAGAACAACCGGACCGATGCCGGCCACGTCGGAGTCGGCGTACTCGCCGGTGATGCCGCCCATCTTGAACTCTTCGATGCGCTCGCCGCCCTTGTCGCCGCGGGCCCAGAAAGTGAGCTTCTTGGCGCCGGTCAGGTCATAACCGCCGGGACGGGTTCCCCAGTTATTCGGGGGGTTCTGCCAGTAAATGCCGTTCCAGCGTGCGCCCTGCGTCGCTTTATTGGTGAAAGCGACTTTGAGCGAGGTTGTGCCGCTGTGCGGGTTTTCCATGTGCTTGTCGTCGTACTTGATGTCGCCGTAGTCGCCCATCCAGCCGGACGGGATGTAATGGTTGTCCGGCGATTTGGCGTCGGTGTAGATCTTGAACATCTTGAAAGCTCCACCTTCAGAGACCGGAGCGCCCTTGGGGACCTCTTCGGCATACGAAAGCGTCGCGGACAAGAGAAGTGCCGCGCTTAAAAGAATCGACTTCTTCATACGTCCTCCTTTTTACGGTTTAGGTACTTTATCACTCGTATTTAATATCGTCCAGATAGAACGTCGCGCCCTCGGGGTTCACGTCCAGGTTCGTGGCGTAGCAGAAACCGCCCGAGATGGACGAGAGGTCTTTCCCCTCGAGATCGATGGTGAACTGCTGCCACTCCGTGGTCAGAACAACCGGACCGATGCCGGCCACGTCGGAGTCGGCGTACTCGCCGGTGATGCCGCCCATCTTGAACTCTTCGATGCGCTCGCCGCCCTTGTCGCCGCGGGCCCAGAAAGTGAGCTTCTTGGCGCCGGTCAGGTCATAACCGCCGGGACGGGTTCCCCAGTTATTCGGGGGGTTCTGCCAGTAAATGCCGTTCCAGCGTGCGCCCTGCGTCGCTTTATTGGTGAAAGCGACTTTGAGCGAGGTTGTGCCGCTGTGCGGGTTTTCCATGTGCTTGTCGTCGTACTTGATGTCGCCGTAGTCGCCCATCCAGCCGGACGGGATGTAATGGTTGTCCGGCGATTTGGCGTCGGTGTAGACGCGGAAAGGCAGCCGCTGGGTCGGTGCGGCGTCTTTGACGGGCTCGGTCACGGCCTGCGGCGCCGCAGGACCCTTCCCCGCCTCGGCCGTTTCGAGCGCGCGATCCGCGGTTTCCGTGGCGGCCGTGGCCGGGATCTCCGGCGCGGCTTCCGAGGAAATGGCGGGTTTATTGGAATCGCAGCCGTTGAGCGCGATCACACCCAGCATAGAACAAGCAAAAAGAGCGAATAAGACAAGACGCTTCACGGTGTTTTCTCCTTCGAGATTAGGAATTCCAGGCTTTCTTGAAATAATGATAGGCTTTCCGGAGCTGACGCTTGAAGGGCGAATGCTTCCCGTCGCCCTGGCTCATCAGACCGAGCCACTCTTCGTGCATCCAGCCGTCCGGGAAATTGGCGGCGAAGATACCAACCGTTTCCTGCTCCGTGGCGCTGAACTTGGGCGGAACGCCGCTCTTCCACCATTCATCGACAAATTCGAACTGGACGCCGCCGATGGCCGCGCCGGTGCCGGGACCGCCGGCGGAGTTCCAAAGCATATCCTCCCAGTTTCCTTTGAGGTATTCCATCTGCTTCTCTTCGGCGGTGTCGGCGTCGCGGCCGATCATGTAGGCCGGGCAGCCGTATTCCGTGAAGAGCACGGGCTTGTCGAGGTGCTTTTTCACGTCGCCCCAGAAACTCCTCCCGAATCCGGTCGCGCCTCGGTAGACGTTGCAGCCGAAGACGTCGATGTTCGAAGAATGCTTGGCGAGGATGTTGATCGTGACGACTTCGCCGTTGGAGAACCCGACGGGCCGGGTCGGATCGAGCTCCTTGATTATGCCCGCGACCTCGTTCACGAACGCGTAGTGCTCTTCCGGCTGGTGCTTGGCGTTGGAGCCGAACCCTTCCTTCATCGATTTCGGATCGGGATTGCCGACTTCGCCGTAGTTCGACTCGTTGCCGAGCATCCACATCAGCACGTAGGGTTCGTCCTTGTGTTCCATCACCATCGTGCGGACGCTTTCGCGCATGTTCCTCTTGTGCTCTTCGTTGGTGTAGTCTGTACCGGCGTACCATTCCGCCTTCGAGCCGGCCGCGTACATACCCAGCATGTCGCCCATGATCACCCGGATGCCGTAGTCCTTGTAAAGCTTGCGGAGGAGCTCCTTGTCGGGCGCGTGATGGTAGAGGCGGATCGTGTTCACGCCCATTTCCTTCATCAACCTGAAATCGCCGACCGCTTTCTCGTCCGCATCCTGCTCGTTATTCTTGTTCTTGTCGACCCACGAATCGAACGGACCGTCCGCAAGCCCGTTCTCGTTGGCGTCTTCCGTGGCCCAACGGCCGTTGATGTCGTAGCCGTCGGAGTGCGGCGACTTTCCGACGGGCGTGGGTGCGTACGCGATCGCCTTCACCATCGCAGGCTTGCCGTCGATCCGAAGCTGCCAATGGCCGTTCTCCAGAAGCACAATCTTCGTCGCGCCGGTGCCTATAGTCTTCTCGACCTTGAGCTTCGAGACGTCGACCTTCTTGTGTTTCAGCTCCGCAGGATCGACCTTCACGATGCGACCCGGATTTACGGTGAATTTATCGTCCGTCAGATCAAAATTGAAACCCCCATCCACCGTGACCTCCGCGTCGACGATCTTAAGGCCGAGCTCGGGGTGCGAGCGAAGGATGAAGTCGATGCGGTCAAGCGCGAGGCGGCCCATGTAGAGCGGCGTGCGGAAGAAGGTCCATCCGATCTGCTTCGGGAAGTGGACGAGCACCGCCTGGTATGCTTTTACCGCGTGCTCCCACTGGCCGAGCTTCTCGAGTGCCATCGCCGTGTAAAACTGCTGGACCGCCGGCGTGTCGTGGGACGTCGCCCATTTGTAAAACGTCAGCTGCTGATTGGCCATGTTGACGTAATCCCACTGGGTACCGCCGAGTCGCCCCTTCTTAAGGAGCAGGCGGTACACGGGGTCCTTGTAGATCGAATTCGACGGGTAAATCCCCTCGCCCACCGCCGCGGCGAGACCCTTGCGATCCGTGACCTTGTAGGAATATTTTTCGGTGCCAAGCCCCTCGAAAGTGCCGTACTTCGAGTAATCGATGGGATTCGGGTCGCCCGGGTCGTAAAGACGGAACTCGAGCTCCATCGATTCGCCGTGCGCGTTCATAACTTTGGTCCCGGGGTAAACCTTTTGGGGCGCGTTCCCGGCCTGTTCGGCGGCGAACGCGGCGGGCGCGAAAGCGAACGAAAAGACGAGGATCGCCGTCAGGATTTTACGCATGATTTCTCCTTTGAACCCGGAACGCCCGGACGTCAGCCTTTGACGGCTCCGGCGGTGATTCCCTTGATGATGTGCTTCTGGAGCAACAGGTACACGACGAGGACGGGCAGGATCGTGATCACGATGCCCGCCATGAGGAGCGGATACTGGGTGATGTGGGCGCCCTGGAACACCATGAGGCCGCGCTGGAGCGGCATGAGCTCTTTGCGCGACAGGACCAGCATGGCGAGCAGGTACTCGTTCCAAACCGCGAGAATGTTGAAGATTGCCAGCACCGCGAGCGCCGGCCGTGCGAGCGGCAGGGCGATGTGCCAGTACACGCGGAAGCGGCCGCAGCCGTCGATTCGGGCCGAATCCTCGAGTTCCTTCGGCAAGTCGTCGAAGAAGGTCTTGAGGAGGAAAATACCCAGCGCCAATCCGCCGTTGATCTGCGGAAGGATGTAGCCGAGGCGCGTGTCCACCAGATGCAGCTTATTGAGCAGAACGTAGAGCGCAATAAACGAGCCCGGGATCGGGATCATCATCGTGGAAATGAGGATGAGAAAGAGCGCGTTCTTTCCGGGGAACTCCAGACGCGAAAACGCATAGGCGGCCATCGAGGCGATCACGATCACGCCGATGACGACGGTCACCGTATAAATCAGGCTGTTCAGGAAATAGAGGCTGAAATTCGCCTTTGTCCATGCGAAGAGGTAGTTTTCCCACTGCGGGACCTTGGGGAAAAGCGAAAGGTCGTTGAAGACGGTCTGCTGGGTCTTAAGGGAGGACGCGAACGCCCACCAGAGCGGGAAAAGGCAGGTCGCGGAGACGGAAATGAGGAAGCAGTGCGAGAAAAAGCTCACCGTCATCTTCTTCACGCGCTCGTAATTGACCTCCCCCGACGCCGGGTTGAACACGCTCATACCTGCCTCATCGCCTTGGAAACGCGGATCTGGACCATGGAGATCGCCAGGAGGATGAGGCCGAAGGTGACGCCCATCGCGCACGCGTAGCCGAATTTGGACGAACCAATCATGGTCGATACGATGCGGGTGATCGGCACCTCTGTGTGATAGCCGGGGCCGCCGCCGGTGGTCGCGATGATGATGTCGAAGATCTGCATCGTTCCGAGGATCGTGAGGATCGACACGAGCACGAACACCGGGATCATGAGCGGCGCCGTGATGTTCTTGAAGACGACCCACGAATTCGCGCCATCCACGCGGGCGGCTTCGTACAGATCGCGCGGAATGGACTGAAGACCGGCGAGGAGGATCACGAAGCCCCAGCCGAAGCCCTTCCACATGTGGATGATGGCGACGCAGATAAGCGCCGTCTTAGAATCCGAAAGCCACGCGCGCGAAAGATCGCCGAGCCCGATGAACGAAAGGAAGTGATTAAGGAGGCCGTAGTTGCCGTCGTAAATCCAGTTCCAAATGAGACCGACGACGATCCCCGAAAGAACTGGCGGAAGGTAGAAGATCACGCGGTAGACGTTCCCGCCGCGGATGTCGCGGTCGCAAATGAGGGCCAGAAAGAGCGCGAGGAGGTTTTGGATGGCGAGGGCCAGGAACGTGACGTAGAACGCATTCTTCATCGATAGCCAAAACGTGGGGTTATCGAAGAAGAGGTCTTTGAAGTTCGCCAGGCCGATGTAATTCATGTTGGGCGAAATACCGTCCCAGTTCGTGATCGAAAGCTGAAAAACTTTAAAAAAGGGATAGAGACTGAAGGTAAAAAAAAGGAGGGCGGCCGGGATCACGAACACGTAATTGCCTAGAACGTTCCTGGCCTTCTGAAGGTTCATCGGTCGTTCCCTTTGGTCGGGCGGATACGTTACTTCTTCTTGGATTCTTTTTCTTTGATCCGCTGAACTTCCTGGGCGATCTGCTCGGGGGTCTTCTCGCCGATCAGGATGGACTGGATGCCTTTGTTGAAGGCCTCCGTCACGACCGGGCTTTCGTGCACGGGATAAACATTGGGATGGGTCGCGTTCTGCATGTCGTCGGCGAATTCGGCCAGCACCGGCGGCACGTCTTTAAGGGCGGTCTTCGAAGAAGGGAGATTGACGGTCTCCTTCGAGAGGTACGCCTGCGCCTCGGGCCCGGTGAGCCAACGCAGGAACTTCATCGCGTTTTCGGCGTTCGGAGACTTGGCGTTCACCACGAACGAGCTGCCGGCGCCGCCCCAGATCTTCATCGGGCGGGAGGTCACGAGACTCGGAGGAAGCATCGCGCCGTACTTGAGCTCAGGATTCATTCCCTTATAGACGTTGATTCCCCACGAGCCGTTGAAAGCATAGGTGGCGCGCTCGTTGGCGAAGGTCTGCTCGGCAGTCTTGTTGACCATCGTGACGGTTCCCTCGACGAGCATTCCTTCGTCAGCCATCTGTTTAAAGAGACCCAGCACGCGCACCCAGTCGGGGTCGGTGTAAGGAACTTTGCCGCGGAACGTGTCGAAAACTTTCTCCTCGCCCATCGCGTTCATCGCGAAGTTGGTGGCGAGCGCCTCGATCATCCAGATCTCGCCAAAGCCACTGACCATGCGGGGGATCCCCTTTTCCTTGAGCACGCGGGTGTGAGCGACGAATTCATCCCAGGTGACCGGCGGCTTCTCGGGGTCGAGGCCGGCCTTGGCGTAGTTGGACTTGTTGTAGACCATTTGGATCGTCGTGACGTCGATCGGCACGCCGTAGATGCCGGGCTTCACGGAATATTCGTTTTCGGGCAGGAATTCGTTCACCGAGAGGGCCTTTTCGAAAACGCCATCTTTCCAGACGCTGCCGGCGGCGTCGGCTGCATTCAGGGCCTGCGTGAGGTCCGCGACGTAACCGGAATTGATGAAACTCGCGAAATCGCGTTTTTCACCGAGAACGCCGTACACGTCGGGAAGGGTGTTGGTCTGAGCTGAAGCTTTCACGCGCTGGGCGTAGGCTTCGGACGGAGCGTAGAGCTCGAAGCGAACCTTGATCTGCGTTTCGGCTTCGAAGCGGCGCGCCAGTTCCAGGAAAGCCTCGTCACGGTCCGACATCCAATGCCACACGGTGACCGTGTTCGGATCGGCGACGTTCTTGGAGCCGCAACCCGCCAGCGCGAACGCGGCGATGAAGATCGGCATTAAAAAGACTTTTATCGAAACTTTGATGGGATGTCTCAATTTTTTTAAGAGTTATCTAAACCCGGTAGCTGTTTAGAGTAACAAAAACGAAGAAAAAAGTCAACGCGACTTTTTCAAGACAGCAGGGAGTCTTTCCAGGCCTTCCCCTTCAGCAGATGCTCGACGATCTTCTCGGAACGCTTCTCGAAGCGACCGTCGGCGAATTCCCACGTCTCGATCCGGTGCCGGTCGTATTCGAGATGCGCGAGCGCGCTCGTCGATCCGAAACCGCGCGCGACCTCGACGCGCGACCCGCCCACGCGTCGCGCATACCCTTCCGAATCTCCGTGAAAGCGCTTAAATAGAACGAGGCCCTTCGTCTCATCGATTCGGTACACGTCAAGAAACTGCGAAAATCCGTTTCCCCATGCAAGATTGTAGCGGAGCCACAACTCCGCGTCGCCGTCGCCGTCCAAGTCGTGGAATTCGGGCGGCCACACGTGATGGAGCGCGTGGTTTTTTACCTCGAGCGGGACCGGAGGAAGCGGCACGGCCTTTTTGTCGACGTATTTACCGGCGAAAAGGAGGGGCTTCGATTTTGCGTTAGCGGAGCCGAGCGTCAAAAGAAGGCGGCGCGACTTGTAGGACGGATCAGCCGACCACGTGAACCAGGATTGGAGCTCCGGAAAGGCGACGAGTGTGAAAAAGCGCTTCTCATCCGAAACGGCGGCGATCTCGATCGACCCGTGCCGCTCGCGCGCGCGCTCAGGGAGCGTGTCCCAGCGCTTCCAACTCGAGCGCTCGAACCAGTCGAGGAATTCCACGTCGTAATCACCCGCGAGGAACGCGGCCGGCTCAAGCGCGCGGCGCTCGACGAGTGGCGCCACGGCCTCGGCCTTCTGGGGATCGGAAGCGATCGCGCCGAGGTAACGCGAAAGCCAAAAGTCGGCGGCACGTTCGTCGCCGGCCTCGAGCGCGGACTGCGCGTTCAAACGGTGCGACTCGGCGTTCGGCGGAACCGCGGCCCACGCGGAACCCGCGAAAAAAAGCGCGGCGACGGCCGCGTGAACGGCGTTTCGGATCATTTAGTAGACGTAGATGTAAAGCGCGACGTTCGTTTTGGGATCGTAACGCAGGTCGACCGCGGTCCCCTGCTGAAGCGTGCGCTCGGTCTTGGCGCCGTCGATCTTCGTCGCATTGTCCAGAGAGATGACCAGGCTCTTCTGCTTTCCGACCGTGTAGAGCTTCATCGTGATCGTCTTGCCGTCCTCGGCGACCTCGGTGAGTTCACCCGAGACGAACTGCGACGCGGCTTCGGCCGTGCCGGACTTCGCGGTAACGGCGTCCCCAGGGGTCTCCGCGGAGGAAACGACGGGTTTCTTGAACGTACGGAAAAATTCGGCCGTGTCCGGCGGCAGCGCGGGCAGCGCTTCCTTTTTGGCGGCGACGGCGGCGGCTTCTTTGCGCGCGCTCTCGGCGCCAGCGGCGGCTCCCTTGGCCGCGTCGATCTGCTTTTGGATCTCGGGCTCCTCGGAAAGGTACGGACGGAGGATCTCCCACTCTTTCACCGCTTCTGCGTAGCGCTTCTGGTCGTACAACGCCTTCCCCTTTTGGAACGTGGCGCGGATCCAGGCTTTTCTTTCGGCGAAGGTCTTCTCCGATTCGGCCGCGCGGGACTTCGCATTCTCGGCGTCGCGCGCGAGCTTCTTGGCGGCGTCGTCGAAGAAGCGGCTCATTTCCTCGAGGTAAGCGGGCTCGTTCCGGCGCGCGCCGGCGGCTCCCTCTCCGCCGCGCTGGGCGTTCAGATGCGCGTTGTGGTTCACTTTCAACGTCTCGATGAGGCGCCGGACTTCGGATTCGCCTTCGAGGAACGGCGTGAGGCGCTCCCACTGCTCGAGTGCTTCGTCCATGCGGCCCTGCTCGTACAAAATTTTGCCCTTGTTGAACGTGGTGACGCTCCACTCCTTGCGCTCGGCGAGCGCGGTCTCGGTGTCCTCGCGTTTTTGGGAGGCCTGGGTCGTCTCGGCTTTCAGTTTCACGTTCGCGGCGCGGAGAAGCTCGGCCATCTGCTCGGAATAATTGAGCTTGAGCCCCTTGTATTCGTTCGCGACGGCCTCGACCGCCGCTTTCTTCGCCTCGTTGGCGTCGGCGTTCGAGTTGCGGACCGAGACGACGAGCGCGCGCACGCCCGACTGCTCGTCCACGTACGGCAGGAGGCTCTCCCACTCGTCGACCGCCTCCTTGTAAAGACCCTGGTCGTACAGCGCTTTGCCCTTCTCGAACGATTCGAGGATTTTCTTCTGACGCTCGGCGGCCGTTTCTTCGGCGTGGGTGCGGCGCGTTTGCGCCTCGAACGCCTCGCGCTTCAGCGTAGCTTCGGCGTCGCGCAGCGTGTCGAGGATCTCCGCGGGAACCTCGAGTTTCGACTGCTGCCTGGCGACCGTTTCCGCGGCGACGGCTTTCGAATTCTCGGCGGCTTCGATCCCCTTTTCCACGCGCGCGAGAAGGCCCTTCACTTCCTCGGGCGAAGCGAGCTGTGGCAGGACCCCGTTCCACTCCTTCAAAGCCTCGCGGACCTGGCCGTTGGTGAAAAGTGTTTTCCCGCGTTGGAACGCGGACTCGATCTGCGCGCGGCGTTCGCCGAGCGTCTCCTCGGCCTGACGTCTGCGTATCTCCGCGTCGGTCTGCTCCCCTTTGAGCCCCCGGGCGGTTTCGTCGAGCAGCCGCACGAGCTCGACCGGCGCTTCGAGCTTCACGGTCTCGCGCGCGGACGCATCCTCCGCGGCTTTCTGAGCCAGAAGCGCCTCGGTGTGGACGTCGGCGATCTCGCGCATCTTCGTTTTGATCTCTTCTTCACCGTCCATGTAAGGGACAATCGCTTCCCACTCCTTCATCGCCTCGTGGTAGCGGCCGACTTCGAGAAGTTCTTTGCCTTTCTGGAAAGTCTGATCGATCCAGAGCTGGCGTTCGGTGACAATTTTTTCCGCGCGGCCGCGGCGGGCTTCGGCGCCCCCGAGATCGGCGGCGAGGCGCTTCGAGGCGACGTCGAGGAGCCCCTTCAAGTCTTCGTCAGTGCGGAACTTCGCTTCCTGGCGTGCGACGGCTTCGGCGGCGAGGCGCTTCTCGCGCTCGGCGTCCGCGTGCGCTTTGGCGACCGCGTCCATCCGTGCGACGAGCGTCTCGCCGTTCTCGACGTGAGGCGCGAGCGTCTTCCAAAGCTCCATCGCCTCGGCGAATTTGCCGGCGTCGTAAAGGTTTTTGCCGTCCTGGAACGTGAAGCGGATCCACGACTCGCGCTCCTCCACCGCCTTCTCCGCCTGGGCCTTCGAGGACTGGGCTTGTGCGGCTTGGGTGGAGAGCTTCTGTTTGGCTTCGTCGAGCGTTTGGACGAGGGCGTCGGGGGTCTTGAACTTCATCTTCGTGGCGGCTTCGGCGCGTTCGGCTTCGACCTGGGCGGAGCGAGCGGAGCCGATCGCCTGGCGGACGCGGGCGATCTCTTCTTTCATGCGTGGCTCGTTCTCGAGATAGGGCGTGATCGTGTTCCAGAGCTCGAGCGCTTCGGAGAGTTTACCTTCGGCGTGAAGAGCCTTTCCCTTCTGGAACGTGGCGTCGATCCAGGCCTGGCGTTCGGCGAGGGTCTTCTCCATTTCGGATTTCTTCGACTGGGCCTGGGAGGCGTCGGATTTAAGCTTCGTTTCGGCGTCGGCGAGAGCCTTCGAGATCTCGGCGGCGTAGGGAACCTTCAGCTCGTTGTATTCGCGCGCGGCGAAGTCCGAGACCGAGCGTTTGGCGGTCTGTGCAGCGCGGTGGCTTTCGCGGACCGATTCGATGAGCGGCTTAAGCTCGGACTCGCCGAGTTCCGGGATAAGCGATTCCCAGGTTTTGACGGCCTCGTCGACTTGGCCGGCCTGGTAGAACGCCTGGCCTTTCTTGAAGGTCGCGACGGCGGCGGTTTTGCGGGCTTCGATCTCTTTTTCTAAGCGGGCGCGTTCGGCTTCGGAGCTTTGGGCGTCGGTGCGCAGCTTCTGAGCGGCGGAGGAGAGCGAATCCTGGAGGCCTTGGGGAGCGGCGATCTTTCCCGACATGCGTTTCTGCGCGGTGTCGGCCTCGGTGCGCGCGGCGCGTGCGGCAGCGAGAGTGCGTTTGGAATCGGCGACGAGCGAATCGAGCCCTGCGGATTCCTCGACGAACGGAGCGGCTTTCTCCCACTCGGCGACGGCCTCTTCGTAGCGGCCCTGGTCGAAGAAGGCTTTTCCTTTGCGGAAGGTCTCGGCGGCCCACGCCTGGCGCTCGGAGACGGACTTTTGGGAGGCGAGCGTCTTCTGCTGAGCGGTCGTAGCCTCGTCCGCGAGCTTACGTTCGGCGGACAGGAGAAGCTCCGAGAGGCCTTCGGGAGATTTGAACTTGGCGTTCTGGCGTGCGGCGGCGTCGGTGGCGGTGCGCTTGGCGGCGACGGCGGCGGCGTGGGCCTTCTGCACCGTCTCGATCGATTGACGCAGGGGCGCTTCTTCCTCGAAGTACGGCGCGATGGAGTTCCAGTGGATCATCGCCTCGTCGTAGCGGCCCTCGTCGTAGAGTGCTTTGCCCTTCTGGAACGTTGCGGAGATCCAGGCGTTACGATCGGCGATATTTTTCTCGGTCTCGACGCGCTTGGCGTCGAGCTTTGCGGTATCGGCGGCCAGGCGCTTGACGGCTTCGTCGAGAAGACCGGGCATCGGCTGCGGCGCCGCGAGTTTGATGCCCTTGCGGGCGTCGGCTTCTTCGGAGGCGCGCTCGGCTTCGAGGCGTTTCGCGTTCGATTCGGCAAGAAGAGCGACGGCCGCGCGCTCAGGGGCGTTTTCCGCGAGATCGGGCAGCATTGAGCGCCACGCTTCAAGCGCTTCCGTATGACGTCCTTCGGCGGCGTGACCTTTGCCACGGGCGAACGCGGCGTCGAGACGCGCGCGTCGGGCCGCGAGCGTTTCTTCGGCGGCCGTTTTCTTCGTGCGGGCGGTGGCGGCTTGGGCCTTCAGCTTCGCGTCCGAATCGGCGAGAAGGGCGGCGAGCTCGGCCGGAGCGCGCGTGAGGTCCGGCTCCTTGGCGGCGAAATCGACGACCGTCTTGCGCGCGGCGTCGGAAACGGCGAGGCTGGCTCGGGCACGCCCGAGCGCTTCGCGCACGCCCGTCGCGTCCTTGAGATACGGTGTGAGCTTGTCCCATTCGGCGAGCGCTTCTTCGAAGCGGCCACCCGCGTGGTGTTCGACGCCCTTCTTGAACGTCGCGTCGATCCATGCCTGGCGCTCGGCGAAGGAGCCTTCGAGTTTTTTTTGCCGCTCGGTGGCGTCGAGCGCCTGCTGGGCGGCCGTACGGTCGGCGGAAGCGATGAAATCCAGAAGCGGGCCCGGGTTATCGAGCTTGGCCGAGGCGCGCGCGGCCGCGGCTTCGGCGGCGAGGCGCGAGGCGGAAGCGCGGGCGGAGGCTGCGCGAAGCGACTCGAGCGAGTCGCGGAGCTTCTCGCCTTCCACGACCGCGGGAACGAGGGCGTCCCATTCCTTGAGAGCTTCTTCGGGGCGGGCCGCGTCGAAATGCGCTTTGCCGCGCGCGAACGCGGCGTCGAGTGCGAGCCGGCGCGTCTCCAAAGTCTGCGAGGCCTGGGCGGCGGCGACGCGGGCGGCTTCGGTCTCTGCGGCCACGCGTTTGGCGGAATCATCGAGCGCCGCCGCGAGCGATCCGGGGAGCGGCAGCTTCGCGTCGCGCGCCAACGCGGCTTCTCCAGCCGCGCGGCGGGCGGATTCGAGGCCCGCCAAACCGGCCTCGATCTCGGAAAGACGTTTTTGGATTTCCTCCGCGCCTTCGAACTCGGAGGACACCGAACGCCACACTTTCAGTGCTTCGGCCGTCTTTCCGGCTTCGTTCAGCTTGCGGCCCTGTTGGACCGCGAGTGCGACGCGCGCTTGGCGGTCGTCCGCCTCGTCGTCCGTGGCGGCGGTCCGGGCTTTGAGATTCGAGAGTTCGGCTCTCAGCTTGGAATCGATCGCGGAGATCGCGGCGGAGAGCTCGGCGGGCGTACGAAGCTTGGCGGCCTTCCGGCCCGCCGAAGCTTCCGCGGACGCGCGTGAGGAAGCGAAGGCGGTCTGGGCCTCCGTGAGAGCGCGAAGCGACGGAACGATCTTGTCGCCTTCTTCGAGCTCGGGAAGCACGGAAGCCCATTCTTTCACGGCCGCGTCGATTTGTCCGCGCGAGGCGAGATCTGAGGCGGCCTCCAACGCCAAACGCACGCGGGTGGAACGCTCCTCCACCGCCTTCTCCGCCTGGGCCTTCGAGGACTGGGCTTGTGCGGCTTGGGTGGAGAGCTTCTGTTTGGCTTCGTCGAGCGTTTGGACGAGGGCGTCGGGGGTCTTGAACTTCATC
>Ga0163149_10005844_pt1 | contig 12820 bp, 7 predicted proteins | sample OliLakLV19MP5G1_FD_148604 | JGI IMG/M metagenome (GOLD analysis project Ga0163149, IMG submission 148604) | Freshwater microbial mat bacterial communities from Lake Vanda, McMurdo Dry Valleys, Antarctica - Oligotrophic Lake LV.19.MP5.G1 | ecosystem: Environmental > Aquatic > Freshwater > Lake >...
ATGCACGAATTATAAAGATAGTTTATTTTTAGCAAAATTCCATATTTTTCTCCACCTATTACATTGACTAAATAAAGTTATAAACGGTTGCATGTGAGTACTTTATATAGCCTTGATCTTACGCTTCAGAATTTCTTCAAAGGAACGTCCCTCAATTTTGCTATCTACCCAGGAAATAAAATCAAAATTCATAAATGCCTGACTTTCATATGTATCATTTGCAATTTTTTCGGCAGCTGTTTTCAATTCTTTAAAAGCAGCTATTTGTTCTTTGCGGGTTTTCATTTTCGATAATTTCGCTTTTACAAAATCCAATATAATTGTTTCAAACTTATATAACCTTTTTCTTTTATACAGAAAACGATAGGTCGACTTAACCGTATAAGTAAGCAGATCGGTATTGCCAAGCTCAAAATGCACAATGAGACTCATTATCCTCGCAAACACATGCAGGTCAATACGAAAACCGACCAACGGATAATTGATTATTTTGTTGAGGTATATGTTTGCTTTAGAATATTTACCCGATCCGAAATAAATAATAAAAAACATTTTATAAAATTCCATTTCAAGCTGCTTATGGCGAGCTATAATATTCTGCTTTTTTAATAACTCCTCTGCCTCAGCAATTAGCTTTAAGCCTTTATCAAAGCGCCCATTCGCAATACAAAGATTCATTTCAGCATCAAGCGCAGTATATGTTATCCAACCTTGGGTCGACTCCCAGTTTGATTTTAATGACCGTAATTTTTCTACAATTTCTAAAGGGTCATTGTATTTTTTCAACGTCAGCTGAGTCATTAAAATATTGTATAGAGTAACTACATACATACGTGGGTTTTCCTTTACCTGCTGAGAATTAGTTTCTAACAAGCCAACAAGTTTCCCCGAATATTCCAATGATTTGTGAACATTTTGTTGATCATAATAATTAAAACAATGAAATTGATAGAAAAGACTTAGGGCGCTAGACGATCTGGCAAGTGCTTCTTTTTTCAAAAAAGAACTTTTTTGAATTTCTCCTCCACCTTTCCTGTCTTTATCTTCCCTCATAAATTTCGTTTCCTTTCTTTTATATGCAAGTACAGAGATGAAATATTTAAAGGCGTTTTCATTTTTATATTTATCTGCATTTTCATCTGCGAATGCATAGAGTTTTTTCACTTCTTCTTTGGTTATACCTACGTAAGAATTAGCACCCATTATTAATATTTCCCATTTAAAAATTTCCAGCACAAACGGGAATGCTTCATGCTTTACAGCAACAACTTTTGCTTTCTGAATGATTTTTTCACATTGTTTAAAAAGGCCCTTTTCATAAAGTATTTCTATATACTCCAATTCCTCCTTTAAATAAAGCCCTGTTGAACGCTGCGAATGATACATCCGCAGGCTCTTCATAATAAAAGAATAGAGATATGATTTTAAAACAGAAAAATTTTTCAGCGGCTTTTTTAATCTCAATTCTTTAATCGCTTTTGCCTCCTCATATACCTCCTGCTTTTCAATTGCATCAAACAATTTCATATAGGTATTTTCTTCACGTGTATGCAATGCTGCAAATTTTTTAAAATATCCCTTTTCAGATCGGCTAAGGGATTTGATTAACTGAAATAAATCTTCGGATGTTTTCATTTATTGAATATTATTTATTCGTTGGAGTTATTAGCAATAAGCTATAAATATATCCATAAAAACTACAAAAAATAATTAAAATATTACTTTCGAGTACGTAGAATAAAACAAAATAAGAACTTTTAATATCCGGCCAACCTATATATTAGAAAATAAAAAAACAATTTGGACTCAACTCTATTCTTCAAAAATCTTTACGTTAACGTGCTTGCATTTTCTTTGCTTCTTTCAAGTATTGCAAATGGCTCCGTTACAAATAACCTGAGAGGCAATGGAATGCAATTTATTGAAAACCGTGGACAAATAATCGACATGAACAACCAGCCCCGGACTGATATACTATATACAGGAGACGGCAATGGTATGAAAGTTTATTTGCGGAAAACAGGTATAAGTTACGTGATCAATAAAATAGAAGGCATCGATGAACAAAAAGAAGAAACTGAAGAAACGCGCGCAAGTAAAAGTGCTCCTTTTACCAGTGAAAGTGAGAAGTCGGCTGCTGCTCCATTAAAAGGATGCCGCGTAGACCTTGACCTGGTTGAATCAAATACAAATGCGACTGTTATTCCTTCTCAACAAGTAGAAGGATATTTTAATTATTACCTGGGACACTGTCCCGGCGGACTTACTAATGTACAAGCCTTCAACAAAATTGTATATGAAAACATATACAATAACATAGATATAGCATGGTTTGGCGGTAACGATAAAGGATTAAAATATGATATTATCGTAAAGCCCGGAGGAAATCCAAATGAAATAAAATTAAAATACAGCGGCACCGAAAAAATACAACTGGGAAACGGAAAATTAAAAATGGAATTTTTGTTTGGAACTGTTGCCGAATGCATGCCCAGGGTATATCAGAATATTGATGGAAAACTGATAGAGGTCCAATCAAGTTATATATTAAACGGAACAACAGTAAGTTTTGAGATTGCTGAATATAATACAAACTACACTTTAATAATTGACCCCTGGGTAACATATTACGGTGGATCTATGACTGAATATACCAATTGCATCGCTACGGATGGAAATGGAAATGTTTTGCTCACTGGACTTACCTTTTCTACAAATTTCCCTATAAGCACGGGTGCCTTCCAGTTAGCTAATGGCGGCATTATAGATATGATGATAGTCAAATTCGATTTTAATGGCCGGAGGGTATGGTCCACATATTATGGAGGAGATGATTTTGATCGTCCCGGTGGTATTGCTACAGACGGCCTCAATGCTGTCCTATTAACAGGCTACACAACTTCCACTAATTTTCCATTGACTACGGGCGCTTTTCAAAATACCCTTGTTGGTGGCTCCGATGCTTTCATAACAAAACTGGATGCTAATGGAGCACTTATATGGTCTACTCTTTATGGTGGAAATGATTCAGGTGAACATGGAACAAGCATCGTTACAGATGCAGCGGGAAATATTGGTGTTACCGGGTATACAGGCTCAAGGAATTTTCCAGTCACTCCGGGCGCTTTTCAAAATATATATGGTGGAAATTTTTATGATGCTTTTATATTAAAGTTTAGCCCTGGCGGCAACAGGTTGTGGGCTACATTTTATGGAGGAAGTTTTCCTGACATTGGAAATGGAATCGCCTGTGATGCTGCCAATAACCTAGTATGCGTAGGCACTACCAACTCTGCTAATTTTCCGATTAGCACAGGGACATTTCAGTCTTCATACGGAGGCGGAACAATGCCTCTGGCGCAGGGAGATGCATTTGTTATAAAATTTGATCCGAATGGTTCTCGTTTGTGGGGTACATTTTTAGGCGGCTCGAGCGACGAATTTGGAGGGTCGGTAGCTATTGACTCCAATAATGATATCATAGTTGGAGGAGGAACACGTTCGGCCAGTTTTCCAGTGACCGTAGGAGCAGCTAAGCCAGCTTATATTGGAGGTGGTTATGATATTTTTATTACAAAATTTAATTCGAATGGCGCATCTCTATGGTCCACTTTTTATGGATCCCCTGTGTTCGATATGTTTGGTTATTGCGCTGTGGATAAACATAATAATGTTTTCATCACCTGGGAAGGGGAGGATGTTGATCCGCTCCTCAGGCCCACTTGCGCTTATCAAAAAACTTTTGGCGGAGGCCCAACTTATGGAGTAGAAGATCAGGTTATTTCCAAATTTGATAAAAACGGGAATTACCTTTGTGATACTTATCTGGGTGGCGCATCCGAAGAAGATATTGATGGGAATCGAGGAGGCCTGGCTTGCTACAATGGTTATATTTTTACTGCAATGAATGTTTTAGGGTCCGCCTTTCCAGTAACACCCGGTGCTTTTCAGTCAAGTTACGGCGGCTCCTGGGATTGCGGTATAGCCAGACTTTGCGGCATGAGTTGCGGTGATACGAGTACATTTAATAATGCAACAATAACTTCAACACAAACAGGTACGGGTTGCTATAATATCGCAATGGATTTCAACCAAACCTATAGCCCGTGCGATACTGCAAATATTTTTTATCAGTGGAATTTTACCGGAGCTACGATAGCTTCTTCTTCGTCCAAAAACCCTACGAATATTATTTATCCAACAATTGGAAGTTATCCTGTTTCATTAAAAATAATTACTGATTGTGATACTGTATTAACATCAACCATAGTCACACTTACTGTGAGTCCGACAACAATAAGTGTAAGCAGTAATACAACAATTTGTTCCGGGAACACAACTGCGCTTTCTGTAAATGGCGCCACAAGCTATGCATGGAGTCCGGCAATTGGCCTTAACTCTTCCAACAGCGCAGTTGTTAATGCATCACCAAATTCAACAACAACATATACAGTTAGCGGCATTGCACCCAATGGATGCAATTATAGTTTGCCGGTAACTGTGAATGTAAATACAAAACCATCCATTCAAATTTCAGGGAACAATGCAGTTTGCCTGGGTGCCCTTGCAAATCTTTCTGCTTCAGGCGCAACAAATTATTCGTGGAATACAGGAGCTACTTCAACAGCTATTCAAATAGCACCAACAACAAACAATATTTATTCTGTTATAGGCACAGATGCAAATGGCTGCACCTCAATTACCAGTGCAACAGTTAGTGTACATTCATTACCAATTGTAACGATCATCGGATCATCGCCCATTTGTGTTGGCAGCACAACAATACTTACAGCGGCTGGAGCAATTAGTTACAACTGGAACACAACAAATACAAATCAAACCATTTCTGTTTCACCAAGTATAACAACAACTTATTCTGTAAATGGTATTGATGTAAATGGATGCACAGGCTCAAGCACTGCAACTGTAATTGCGAATGCACTTCCTATTGCTAATGCCGGACTTGATATAAATATTTGTAACGGTTCTTCTTCGCAACTAAATGCAACAGGTGGGACAAATTATTTATGGACTCCGGCTATTGGATTAAATAATACAAGTGTTGCAAACCCAATTGCAAATTCATCAGCAACAACCACTTATACAGTAACTGTATCTAACGGTAATGGATGTTCATCAACAGATGATATACTTATTACAATAAATGCATTGCCTATTGCTGATGCAGGAGTAGATGATACAGTATGCATAGGAATAAACACAACATTACAAGCGACAGGAGGAATAAATTATTCCTGGTCGCCGGCTGGTTCTCTTTCAAATCCTCTCATAAACAACCCGGTTGCATCACCTTTAACAAACACAAGTTATACAGTAGTTGTTACAGATATAAACGGATGCACAGCAAGTGATAATAAAATTTTATATGTAATTAATCTCCCAACAGTAAATGCGGGCTCCGATGTAAGCACTTGTTTTGGGAACAGTATATGGTTAAGTGCTACAGGAGCCTCCACTTACTCGTGGTCACCTTCAACAGGATTGAGCGCAACAACAATTTCCAATCCTGTTTCAACTTCATCAACCACTATTTCTTATACGGTAACCGGATATGCTTTTGGATGCAGTAGTGAAGACAATATACTTGTAACTGTAAATGCGCTTCCGGTAGTTTCATTTACGGCAGATAACACATCAGGCTGCGAATCAGTTTGTGTTGAACTGTTGAACACTACTATAAATACGCTTACAGCACTTTGGACTTTTGGTGATGGGAATAGCTCCCAAAATGCGCACACAACTAATTGCTATTATAATACCGGCTCATACAACGTATCATTGACAATTACTGATGCCAATGGATGCAGCAATACATTAACCCAGCCTTCCCTCATTACAGTTTATCCAAAGCCTGTTGCAAATTTCACAATGAACCCCGGAGTTGCTTCGATAAATACTCCTGTAAATTTTATTGACCTATCCACAAATGCCAATTCATGGCAATGGGATTTCGGTGACCAGCCGGGAAAAAATTCACAACTGCAAAATCCTATAATGAATTTTGGAGACAGTGGAAACTACAATATAAGACTTATTGTATCCAATGAATTCGGATGCAGGGATACAACAACACGCATGTTATACATTATGCCCGAATACACTTTTTTCACACCCAATACTTTTACTCCCGACGGAAATGACCTTAATGATGTTTTTTACCCAATGAGTGTTGGAATAGATGCAGCCAATTATCATTTCTGGATCTATGATCGTTGGGGAACTTTAATATGGCAGACAACAACTCCGGGAGAAGGATGGAATGGAAAAGCTCTAAACGGAAATCAGGTTGCACAAATAGATACTTACGTATGGAAGATCGCACTCAAGGATATTTTCGGAGTAAAGCACTCATATATTGGAAGTATTAACCTGGTTAAGTAGTAATTCAAGAACATAGGTATTACATCTCATGAAACAATAATTACCGGGAGCTTCTCACACGACTCAGGCTCAATTTATTCTACGGACTCAAAAACTGACTCAAACACAAAATCCGCGGTGGGCGAAACCTTTCAAATTGTTCACACAACGTTTCCTATTAATATTTGAACAGGTAATTTATTTTTAATTTTTATTGTGATACAATTTGGATAAGAGCACGAAAACGTTGCATTTTCAAAAGCTATTTTAATATATGATTGAAAAAATAAATACAAAAAATATTCACCCCATACAAGATAATATTCATGGAATTAAAACTTTTGAATAAGTAAGAAATGGATACTATTATTTTTCTTAATTATTGCTTATGGCCTTACTTTGTTTCATAAATAAAAACATAATTAAAAAAAATAAACATGAAAACAAGATTACTTAAATGCTTAGTGGGAGCAAGCCTTCTTTTTACAATGGGCTCTTCCTATGCACAAACTACAGTCTCAATAACGGCTGCAGGAGATTCCAGCTGGAATCAGGGAAATTGTCCTACTCCGGCAATTGTAGATTTTTACGCATACGGATCAGCGACAGGCTATTTAGCTACAGATTCTATTGATGTTCAGTACTTTTTTGGTGATGGCGCTTCCGCCACCGAAAGAGTTCCTATTTGGACGAACTCATATTACAGCTGGATGCAACATACTTACACAGCTCCCGGCCTTTATACTTATATGGCCATAGCAACAGGACCTGATGGCAAAGCTGATACATTGGTGCGTACTCCGGGTGTTGCAGTTACTGACACCTGCGGAAACATAAATGGAAAACTATACATTGATAACAACTCGAATTGCGTGTTCGACCAGGGAACAGATTCTGTTCTAAAATATTTTCCTCTTACACTTTCACAAAGCGGAAGTATTTTACATTATGGCTGGTCTGATGCAAATGGTGATTATGTTTTTAGTGCTCCATCAGGATTCCAATATTCACTTAGTATTGTAAATACTGTTTCTGCCGGATATATATATGCATGCCCATCTAGTGGAATATTAACATTTACCGCAACATCAAACAGCACAAACGATCTTGCGCTTCAATGTAACACTACTGGATTCGATCTTGAAACAACTATAAGCGGATGGAGATTCAGACCTCGTATGAACAGTACAGTTTGGGTTCATGCAAGCAATTTCAGCTGCAACCCTACTAATGCTACTTTAACAGTTACGCTTGATCCTAAATTAACATACGTAAGTTCAACAATAGCACCATCAAACGTTACAGGTAATGTAATTACATGGAACCTGAATTCATTTTCACATTCCTATTCATACTGGAATGGAAATGGTTTTTATTCTCAACTAACTGTACTTACTGACAGCACTGCAAATATTGGTGATTCACTTTGCGTTGCATCAAGCATTACACCAACTACTGGAGATTTAAACATCAACAATAATACTTCAACATATTGTGGCGAAGTAAGCAACTCTTACGACCCAAATGAGAAAGAGGTATCTCCAAAAGGGTTAGGTATAAACGGGAACGTTGCACCAAACGCTGATTTTACATATACTATCCATTTCCAAAATACAGGAAATGATGTGGCTTACAACGTAGCAATTACTGATGCTATTGACAACGATCTAGATGTAAATTCATTAAGGGTAATTTCTTCGAGCCACAGCATGCAGACAAGATTACTTACCGGCAATGTAATGAAGTTCAGTTTCGAGAACATTATGCTTGCAGACAGCGGATCGAATATGCTAGGAAGTATGGGTTACGTTACTTACAAAGTAAAAGCAAAAACAGGATTAGCGAACGGAACACAAATTAACAACACTGCTAATATTTATTTTGACTACAACGCAGCTATTGTTACCAACACAACGTTGAATACAATTAGCATGGCACTGGGCGTTAAAGAAGAGAAAACAGAAAACGTTTATCATGTTTTCCCTAACCCTGCTAATGCAGAACTGAATATTAACTTCGGCAAAAATTTCAACGGATCTGTTTCTATCGTTGATATGTTAGGCAAAGAAGTAATGGTAAAAACTGTTGACGGACAATTGAACACAACCATCAACACATCAACACTTGAAAAAGGAGTTTACTTCATTCGTATAAACAATGAAATGAATACTGCTCAGAGAGTGATAGTGATACATTAATTTTTTACTGAACACCAATGCTCCGAAGGGGTGCGGCATATTAAATGCTGCACCCTTTCGGTTTTTTTAAACATGTTACAGAAACTAAATCCGGATACCAATAATACAAACATCATCTACCTGCTCTAAATCTCCTTTCCAGTTGATGAATTCTTTATTCAGCCTTTTCTTTTGATCGGGCATTGGCAAACTTGCAATTGAAATCAATAACTCCTTTAATTGCTTGTACATAAATTTCTTTCCCCTAGGTCCGCCAAACTGATCAGGCATTCCATCCGTTATCGCATACACCATATCTCCTTTTTTCAATAACACTGTGTGCTGTGTAAAGGACATATTATCCCTATCATGTCTACCTACCGGCATTTTATCTGGTGCAAATTCAATAAGTGCTGCGACAGGCTCAGCACTTTGTTTATTATTTCTCACTATCCAGATCGGATTGTTCGCAGCGGAATAAATCAATTGATTATTATTAAAATCAAAACTCATTAAACTGCAATCCATTCCATCTTTACCGCCTTCAGCGCTTCCATCTTTTTTTAATCTTTCAATAATTTTTGTACGTGTATAATTTAGAATTTCACTTGGCTCTGTCAATTGTTTTTCTTCAACAGACTTTTCAAGACATGAAATATTCAGGATACTCATAATAGCTCCCGGAACCCCATGCCCTGTGCTATCAGCAGTAACAATTGCGAATTGATTATTACTTAATTTAGAAGCCCAGTAAAAATCTCCGCTTACCACATCTTTTGGCCGGAAGAAAACAAAATACTCCTTTAAATTTTCACTCAGCAAATGTTCCGTGGCAAGAAAACTTCGTTGGATGCGTTCCGCATAATTTATACTATCCGAAATTTCTTTTTGTTTTTCATCAACTATTCTCTTTTGTTTTTCAACCAATTCCTTTTGGGCAAGAATTATTTTATTTTGTTTCTGGTTCCGCCGAAGACTGCGCAATATTACAATTGCTAATATTAATACAATAACCAATCCCCCGGAAACAGAAGCAATAACAATTCGCTGTTTTTGTTTTTCCTGTTCTACAATTACATCTTTCTTTTCCTGCTCCAATTTAATTTCCTGTTCCTTTCTTTCAAACGCAAAATTCATCTCTAGCCGTACACTCTTTCGTATATTTTCTTCGCTAATCAAACTATCCCTGTACACAATATATAACCTTTGGTGTTCGTATGCATCCTTCCAATTTCCAGAAACCCTATCAACATCTGACAAAGAAAAATAACTATCCTTAATGCCTTCCTTATAGCCAATGCTCTTAGAAACTAAAAGTGCGTCAGTAAAATATTTTTTCGCATCCTGATTTTTTTTCATGCGAACATTTACCAAGCCTATGCTTAAATACGATCTTGCGATGCCTTGTTTATCTCCAATTTCTTCTCTAATCTTTAAGGCCTTCAAATATTCCCGGAATGCTTTTTCATAGTAATCTAACTGCTCATTTGCCGGCGCATTTTGTCCCTGTATGTAATATATTTTACCAATATTATTAATGTTAACTGCCGCCCAATTTTTATTTCCTTCTTCTTCATTTATTTTGAGTGCATTGAGATATTGTACCAGTGCATTTTCATAATCACCACGCTCCTGGTACACTTCACCAATATTACTAAGTGACCCGGCAGCACTTTGCCTATCTCCAATCTCTTCCCGTATTTTTAGTGCCCTCTTATAATAGTCCAGTGCTCCTTCATAATTTTCCTGATTGAAATAAATAAGACCAATGAGATTAAAGGAGCGGGCAATTCCTTTTTTATAATTAATCTCTTCATTTATTTTTAAGGCCTTAAACGTTAACCCAAGCGCCCCGGGATATTCTCCTTGTTTCCAATAAATAAGCGCAAGATTAATAAAAGCTGTAGCCTCGCCTTTTTTAAAATTTATTTTATTCGCTAAGGCTCTTCCCTCTTGCGCAAGGGTCATTGCTTTTTTATAATCCCCTCTTTGCCATATTTTATCCGACAAACTATTTAATGTATTTACTTTGAAAGTGTCTTCCGGCGCGTTTTGTAATAAATTGGAAAGGGAATCTATTTCACTTTGTTGCGAGAAAGATGCGGCATGAGAAGTACATAGAAAGGCTAAAAGAAAAATATATTTTATTTTGATCATTAAAATTTCTACTTAGAACAAATTCGAACTCCCCAAGAGTATCATTCTTTGTTTAGGATTTTTTCAAAATCAGTCTTGTCAAATCTAAACTCCGCTTGCTTTTGAGTAGTGCAATAATTCACTATCATTTCGTAATTTTTAGCTTTATCAGCTGGCACAAACATTTGGTACATCTTATCATTATATGATCCATAAGTATTCTCAAACACAGCCATTTTTGTAATAGGATCGACAATATGTATTATAGTTTCAGAAGAGCCTCTGTCATAAAGATTTGCAGTTTTCAATTTATATCTATTATTGGTTTCTTTATTCACAGAGATTAAAGGAACCGGAATGACCACGTCTTCCATAAGCCAATAAACATATGCACTATCGTTTATTATTTGTCTTCCTGCATACCCCCAATCAGAGGGAGCGTAGAGATAATAGCTGTCTTTATATCTATATTAATGGCAGCCAATTCTGTGGCAAATCGTAAGTCTTTACCTTTTTGAAACTATTTATGCGCTTAACTGAATCGTGATTAGCTGCCCAACTTGCTTGCTCATTCTTACTGAATTTAAAATCCATGAGTCTTTCGTAAGACTTCGAATCTCTGTTTTTATCGATATAAATAGCATGATATGAATTATTTTTTATTTCTCTCAGAATAAATACTGTATCAGACTTTTGGAAAAAATTTGATGGCTCATTAACCAAATAGCCTTTAGTAATTAGTCTGTCGGAACAAAAACCAACAGCGACAAGTAAAACAAATATTGGTCGTATCATCTTAGATGATCTTTGTGGAACTCTTCACTAAAAAACTCTGAACTAAGAACCAAGAACAACTACCCTTTATACAAAACTTCCTTAACCATTTTCACCACGCGTGATACATTTGGCAATGAAGCTTCAATTAAAGTAGGTGCGTAAGGCAACGGAACATCGGCGCTGGTTACCCTTCTTACAGGCGCATCAAGATAATCGAATGCATTTTTCTGAACATTAAATGCAACTTCCGAAGATATACTTGCCAATGGCCATGCCTCTTCAACAACCACCAGGCGGTTGGTTTTTTTAACTGAAGTTATAATTGTTTCGTAATCGATAGGGCGAACACTGCGCAAATCAATAATCTCTACACTGATTCCTTCTTTCGCTAATTCATCGGCGGCAGCAAACACTACTTTTAATATTTTTCCGAATGTAACTATGGTTACATCTGTTCCTTGTCTTTTAACATCGGCAACACCAATTGGCAATAAATATTCTCCTTCAGGCACTTCACCTTTATCTCCATACATCTGCTCACTCTCCATAAAAATTACAGGGTCGTTATCACGTATGGCAGACTTCAATAAACCTTTTGCATCATAAGGATTTGCAGGCACCACTACTTTTAATCCCGGGCAGTTCGCATACCAGTTCTCAAATGCCTGTGAATGCTGCGAACTCAACATACCTGCTGAAGCTGTTGGCCCTCTGAAAACAATAGGTACTGTAAATTGTCCACCCGACATAGACATCATTTTTGCAGCCGAGTTTATTACCTGGTCAATAGCGACCAATGAAAAATTAAATGTCATGAATTCAATAACAGGCCTTAAACCGTTCATGGCCGCCCCTACTCCAATACCAGCGAAACCAAGTTCCGCAATAGGAGTATCAATTACACGCCTTGCTCCAAATTCCGCAAGCATACCCTGGCTCACTTTATAGGCGCCATTGTATTCGGCCACTTCTTCACCCATTAAAAACACTTTTTCATCCCTACGCATTTCTTCACTAAGGGCTTCTCTGAGTGCCTCACGAAATTGAATTGTTCTCATGTTCTTTCAATTAAAAGGAAGGCAAAAATACTAATTTTTAGCCATTAAGTATGGCGCTTGATCTTTAATATTTGAACTAATTTGATCTGTCATTTTTTTAAGATTGGTATATATTTGAGATCAGTACAATCATACTTTTGTAAAAAGGCAATGGCCAAAAAAATTCTTTTTCTTTTATACGTTTTTATAATTTCCAGTGGAAACATATTTTCTCAGAACAATGAATGGGTTTGGCTGAGCGGAGAAAACACATTTGGTTCTGTAGGCTCTTACGGAGTAAAAGGTGTTAGC
>Ga0163149_10005846_pt1 | contig 12818 bp, 12 predicted proteins | sample OliLakLV19MP5G1_FD_148604 | JGI IMG/M metagenome (GOLD analysis project Ga0163149, IMG submission 148604) | Freshwater microbial mat bacterial communities from Lake Vanda, McMurdo Dry Valleys, Antarctica - Oligotrophic Lake LV.19.MP5.G1 | ecosystem: Environmental > Aquatic > Freshwater > Lake >...
TACCATGCCGATTCAGGATGGTGCAAGTAGTAGGAGTTCCCCACTGTCTTGCTTGACCACGCATCTGTATCTTGCCCAGATTAGAGATATCCAAGTAACCGTTATCGCCATCGGTCAAAGCTTTCCACCCCGCTTTACAGGGATAGCTCCAGCCTGAGTAGTGTCGAATTGATTTGAACTTGGGATAGCCGCCTTTGCCAGCAAAGAATCTCTGGTAGGCAAAGTCTACTCGCTTGAGCGTGGCTTGCAAGGCGTGGGAGCCGAGCTTCTTGTACTCTGTCCAAGTTTCTTTGAATGCTGGCAATCGGTTTTGCTGATCGAAATAGTCAATCGACACACCTTCACGCTGATAGCTATCTCTACGGTCAGCTAATGCCGAATTGTAGAGATAGACGTGAAGCCTCCGCCAGTCGTAGAGAGTTTGCTCTTGGCTAGCAGTTGGATAGAGTCGATAGGTGATACGCCGTGTTACCATGAGATTATTGTAACATAGTTGTTTGTAAAATGAATAGCCTAAAGTCTCATGCTCACTGTGCCTACAATCTCCATATACATATAGTGTTTGTTACTAAGTATCGAAAAAATGTCATTACAGAATCTATCTTGGCTAGGCTAAAAGAAATATTCGCAAAGCTATGTGAGACTCAAAAGTGTGGTCTTGTAGAATTTAATGGAGAAGCCGATCATGTCCATCTTCTAGTTGATTTAGCTCCTGATATTGCTATTTCTAAGCTTGTTAATATCCTCAAAACTATTTCTAGTCGGGAAATCCGTAAGGAGTTTAAGGAGCACATTGCCAAGTTTTACTGGAAGCCTGTTTTTTGGACTAGTGCTTATTGCGCTATCTCCGCAGGTGGCGCACCTCTCGAAATATTGAAGCAGTATATCCAGAGTCAAGATAGTCCTAGTTCTGATAAACCCTGACCGCTCCTAACCCCGCCCTGCTTCGCGAGGACGGGGAATGCGTCACGGAATTTGTTCAAGGCGCGATCGAAGAATAATTAGCTGTTGTTGGGCTTCTTCTAGCTCAGCTTTAGCTGTTGCCACAACTTCAGTTGGGGCTTTTTTGACGTAGCCCTCATTACCTAAACGAGATTGGAGCGAGGCGATCGAACCTTCTAATTTTGCCAGACTGTGACTATGCCCTCTATGCTGTCTAGTCTTTGCTCGAACATCTCCTGTTTCGGCTTTGCGCTGTAGCCATAAGTTGATGGTGTTATGACTAATGCCGAAGTATTCCTTGGCTTCACACCGTTTCATCCCATTAAGTTCTATTGCGTCGATTACTTTGCGTCGTAGGTCATAACTGTAAGGTTTTGCCATAGGAGATTTTCTGTTTCTTTGACTACTTAGTCTCTATCCTAATCAATATGGCGCTTACTATATTTTAAATCAAAGATTTGCATGGTCTGCTTCTAACGGTGGCAGACCTTAATTTTGACAGGATATTCTTAACACTTCTTCGATATAATAATTATCTCGTCTATAGCTAATAATCTAGCAGGTGTATAGGGTTGAAAGTGCTGATTGTAGGCGGTGGCGGTAGGGAACACGCTCTAGCCTGGAAACTATCCCATTCCCCCAAAATTAATCAAATTTATTGCGTTCCTGGCAATGCTGGTACAGCAAGTTTGGCAAATTGCCGCAATGTGTCAATGTCTAGCGATGATTTAGAAGGAATCTTGCGCTTTGCCGAGGTACAGGGCATCGGTTTGACCGTGGTTGGACCCGAAGTTCCTCTAGCGTTGGGCATCGTCGATAATTTTCAAGCGGCTGAAATGGCAATCTTTGGGCCAACTAAGGCAGGTGCTCAAATCGAGTCGAGTAAATCTTGGGCTAAAGCTCTGATGCAAGAAGCAGGGATTCCGACCGCCGCCAGTGCTGTTTTTAGTGATGCCGCCGCCGCGATCGAATATGTCGAGCAGCAAGGCGCACCAATTGTCGTAAAAGCAGATGGATTGGCTAGTGGGAAAGGTGTGATTGTCGCTCTGACCTTAGAAGAAGCTAGGGATTCGATCTCCAAAATCTTTGATGGACAGTTTGGTGCGGCTGGCGAAACTGTTTTAATTGAGGAATTTCTCCAAGGAGAAGAAACCTCTGTCTTGGCAATTACTGATGGATTAACGATTCGCCCTTTACTGCCAGCCCAAGATCACAAACGTTTGGGTGATGGCGATCTCGGCCCAAATACAGGTGGGATGGGAGCTTATGCACCTGCACCCCTAGTTACGCCTGAGTTGATGGCAAAGATCCAAACACAGGTACTAGAACCTGCAATCGCAACTTTACGAGATCGAGGCATTGACTATCGTGGCTGTCTCTATGCGGGTTTGATGATCACGCCGCAGGGGGAACCCAAAGTAATCGAGTTTAACTGTCGGTTTGGCGACCCCGAAACCCAAGCGATTTTGCCATTGCTAGACTCGCCGTTGGATGAGTTGATGCTGGCATGTATCGAGCAGCGTTTAGCCAAGATGCCACCGATCGAATGGAAACCTGAAGCATCTGTAACAGTGGTAATGGCGGCTAGTGGTTATCCTGAAAAGTCGGAAACAGGAAAATTTATCACAGGGATTGGTAAGGCTGAAGAAACTGGTGCAGTTGTGTTTCATGCCAGCACGAAACTCAAAAATAAAAGTCTGGTGACAGCAGGTGGTCGAGTTTTGGGGGTGACGGCAACAGGCGCAACGATTAAAGATGCGATCGACACCGCTTACAAGGCGATCGAGTCGATCGAATTTGATGGGGCAATCTATCGCCACGATATCGGCTGGCGTGCCTTATAGTTGGTCATATCAACTTCGATCGCTAGATCTGATTATTTATTGGTTTCTGGTGCTAATGGAAAGATTTGCAAGTCTCTGACGCTAGACTCTTTTACGCTCACCTTCACGCTTGTCCCGATCGACAAGAGCCGAGCGGCATTAGTCCGAGCCAGCAAATCTTGTCCCGATGCCGTGCGTAAATAGTAAACTAACTCTCGCCCGATAAACGATCGATCGCGGATCGTCACTTTTGTCGATCGATCGGGGGAGAGGTTTCTGCCCGTAATTGCTGTAATAACTTTGGCTCCCGTAAAGAAACTGAGAGGAAATACTCGCAGATGCGATCGGTCAGGTTAAGAGTTTTCATCTTTTTTCCTAAAAAAGGTAAACCTAATTTACCTATAGTGCTTGAACCAATGGAAATATAATCTCATTTTCCCAAGTATCCGCTTTTTATCACTTTCTATCAACATTAGGACTTAATAGTCATGTTAGTAGGCAGCAGTCATTTGGCGACGGAGAAAATGCGGATTCTCAACTTCATCAAGCAGTGCGATCGCAAAATCTTGAACTGAAATTCGGCTTTTTCCCGCAGCATCCACTAGTAGTTGATTTCCTCCAATCTGAAACACTCCTCTCCGCTCACCAGATTCAAACTCTGCGGCGGGGCTAAAAAAAGTCCAATCGAGATCTGATTGCTGAAAAACTTTCAGAGATTCTCGATGTGCCAACGATGCGGGACGGTACTGTTCGGGAAAGTTCGGTGTATCTACCAGTTGAACGCCCGGAGCAACTTCTAGGCTGCCGGCTCCGCCCACCACAATCAAGCGATCAACTCCAGCTTGCTTCAAGCCTTCAATCAGAGCGTGGGCTGCTTGTACAACCATCGGTGCTTGAGTGGGATCGTTAGCGATCGCTGCTCCGGGTCCGGCGGCACTAATGACAGCATCATGTCCTTTGACGATTTCAGCTACACTCACAGGATCACAGACATTTCCTACTACAACGGTGAGATGTTCATGGCGCATAGTAAACCGAGAGGAATCGCGGACGACTGCACTTACCTGATGACCGCGACTCAATGCTTCTTGAGCAATACAACTACCCGCTGAGCCATTGGCTCCAAATAAAACTAATCTCATTAAATTCTCCTTGATTAAATAACAGAAATATCTACAGGATCTTTGAGCGGTAGCAAATACAAAAAGTACTAAGCCTGTTGCTAAAACTAATCAGGTGTGGGAGTTGAACCATTCAGTAATATTGGCAACGCTGCGATCGATCGTCTCTGGTTCTTCATAAAACTGAAACTGGACATTATTCCCCAACCAAACTAACTTTTTATCAGTAGTAGGAATCGCTGCAAACAAGTCTTTGGGAATAGTTTCCCCACTAGCTGCTCGATCGGCATGTACCATCAAAGTTGGCGTGGATAATTTTTGGATAGTTTCATCAACTCGATAAGCCCAGATTTCCGCCTCACTCATCGCCGTAATTCGGTTTTCCCATTGACCATGAAATGTCCATGCTGGACCTCGATCGGCCCAGCGAATATACCACTCATAGATGTGTTTAATGGTTAAAAGAGCATGGGGATCCGTCAGACTCACAATGGGAATATAATCTACTTCTCCCGTTGCTTTGTACTTAGCTAGAGCTTTTTGACCTCGCTCAATCCGGGCTAGGGTTTTCTCTGCTCCGCCGTTATATTCGTCGATCGTTTCCTTAGTGAGATAATGGCCCGCTACGATCGCCAGAGCTTTGATTTTTGGCTCCTCCGTAGTAGCTTGAATTGTCCAATTTACCCCTTGGCATACCCCTAGGGCATAGATCCTATTTCGATCGACCTCAGAACGGGTCAGTAGATAATTAATTGCTGCCTTGAAATCGGCAACTTTCCCTTGGGGATGTTCATAGCGTCGGGGTTCGCCCCCACTTGCGCCATGAAAACAGGGATCGAAAGCTAGGGCAATGAAACCCGCCTTTGCCAGCCTAGTAGCATACTGGACTGGAGATTGCTCTTTCACAAAAGCTACAGGACCAAGGATTGGCACCGCAGGAGCAGGCTTAGTTAAACCTTGAGGAAGGTAAAGATTCCCAACCAAGGTTACACCATTACTCTCAAAACTAACTGACTCTACCGTGTAGGAACCAATCGCTCCTAGATTTGAGGTGGAATTTTCAGGATTTTGCATATTTGTAGGAGCAGGAACTGCTAAAGATTTTTGGGTTGTTACGACACCACCAAAGCCCAGAGCGGCAGCGATCGTAGTCATGCTCCTAAGAACCATCCGACGATTAATTCGATTTTGCGCAAACTGCATAAACTGCGTCCTCTCATCTTTATGAATGAGTATCAGCCTAAAGGAAATCTAGGGATGAAATCTTGGAAATTCCCTTGAAAAATTGGAAAATCTACTGCACTTCAACTCATAGCTCGATACTGCCTTGGAGTTAGCTTAGTTTGTCGCCGAAATACATTGGTGAAATGGCTTTGATCGTAGAAACCCACAGTCTGGGCGATCGCCGCTAGAGATAGTTTTTGATTTGTTAAAAGTTTCTTGGCACGATCGACTCGGCATTGCAGGACATACTGATGGATTGAAATACCCATACTTTCCTTAAACAATTTCCCAAAGTGATGAGAACTAAGATTTACTAACTGTGCCAACTCCTCTAAACCCATATTCTGACCCAGATGGGTATGAATATAATCTGTCAATTGCCGCAACTTAGTTGGGGATAAGCCTCCAGAAATCGGTGCGTTCAGAATCTTGGTTGTGCAATGTTGGCGGAGGAGGTGGACAGCCAACATATTTTGGAGGGTATCTTGGTAAAGGCGATCGCTCACCCCGCTACCGATCGAACTACCTAGGGTGAGGATTAATTGCTCTAATAAGGGGTCTTGGATAGCAAAGCGATCGAGAAGTTCAATCTGGTTGGGGATGCGATCGCTCCCAGCCCTTGCCACCTGCTCTAATAACCTAGGGGAAAACAAAACTTCTAGAACTTCAACTTCTGATTCCCACCACCATTCTGGCTGCCGCCCTGCTGGAACAAAAGTCATCACCCCGGGAAAAGTAGGAGAACTCAGGAGCCTTTCTCCATCCAATCTTCGTTCTAGAACCCTCGCCAAATTACCCGGATTTGCCCGATGCAACCCAATAAAATGCTCTGAAATCCCGTCATCAATAATCCGATCGAGAGGAGGAGTACGCACCACCTGAGATACTTCGATGTCTCCAAAGGCAAACTCTTGATTGGTAGTTAAGATTTTATACTCCATCTTCTGTCAATTAATTGATTAGCATGAATATCTTCTAAATATAACTCCGATCTCCCAAACCATAGATCGGGAGAGACGTACCATCATAACGCCAGACTTCGGGTACACCCAAATCGGCATAGATGCTCAATCGATCGATCGAACTGAGGATCATATCAACTTCGATCGCTAGATCTGATTATTTATTGGTTTCTGGTGCTAATGGAAAGATTTGCAAGTCTCTGACGCTAGACTCTTTTACGTTCACCTTCACGCTTGTCCCGATCGACAAGAGCCGATCGGCATTAGTCCGAGCCAGCAAATCTTGTCCCGATGCCGTGCGTAAATAGTAAACTAACTCTCGCCCGATAAACGATCGATCGCGGATCGTCACTTTTGTCGATCGATCGGGGTCACGATCGACTTCAAGCTCTAAATCTTCTTGGCGAATCATAATTTCAGCTCGATCGAGATTTGTCGAACCACGATCGAGGCTAAAGCAGCCGATTTCGGTTTCCCATAATCGATCGTGCAGATAGCGGGCGGGTAGAAAATTTGCTTGAGTGACAAACTCCGCCACAAACCGTGAAGCAGGTTGACGGTAAATTTCCAGCGGCGAACCAAATTGTTCAATTCGACCGCTTTGGATCACCGCCACGAGGTCAGAGATTGCCAGAGCTTCTTCTTGATCGTGGGTGACAATGATTGCCGAAGTCCCTTCTTCTTTAAGAATATCTCGTAATTCTTGGCGCAATCGAAGTCGAATCTGCACGTCTAAATTACTCAGTGGCTCATCAAGTAATACCAATGCTGGGCGGGGTGCGATCGCTCTGGCTAAGGCGACCCGTTGTTGCTGACCACCCGAAAGTTGATGTGGATAGCGGTGGTCTAAGCCTGCTAAGCCCACGAGTTTAAGTACTTCGGCGACTCGATCGATTGATTCAGTTCGATCGAAATGTTGCAACCCGAAAGCCACGTTTTTGGCGACGCTCAGATGTGGAAACAAAGCATAATCTTGAAACACCATGCCAACATCGCGCTGTTCTGGCGGAATCCAGTTGCCATTTCCCGCACAGATTCGATCGCCAATTTTAACCGTCCCAACTTCAGGCTGCTCAAACCCTGCAATTAATCGCAATAGAGTCGTTTTACCGCAACCAGAAGGGCCAAGGAAACTCAGGATATCGCCTCGATCTAAAGTTAAAGTCGCGCGATCGACCGCAGGAGAGGACTTTTTGTCAAACTGTTTGGTTAATCGATCGATTTGCAGAATTGGCTGAGTCATGCCAAGAAATTAATGAAGTAATTGAGAACAGCAAGTTTCATATTAAAGTAGTTCTTGCAACTTGTTATCATTATTAGAAATAATCGATCGATTAATGCTTCCTGCCTTTTCCCGTATCCGCATCTTTCCTCGTACTTTGCCTAGTGCTTGGCTCTTATTTACAGGTGCGATCGCCGCTCTTGTCCTAGTTCCGATCTTGTGTGTGTTGAGTAGTGTGTTCGGCAATTCCAGCGATGTCTGGCAACACTTGTCAGAGACTGTTTTAGGGCTTTACATTACAAATTCACTTTGGTTATCGCTCGGAGTTAGTGGCGGAGTTTTGGTAATTGGGGTGGGGACGGCATGGCTGGTAACGATGTGTCGATTCCCAGGCAGCCGAGTATTTGAGTGGGCTTTGCTTTTACCGCTTGCCGCCCCTGCTTATCTTTTGGCTTACGTCTACACTGAGCTACTGGAATTTTACGGCCCGATTCAAACTTTTTTGCGCCAAACATTCCTCTGGGAAAATGCCCAAGACTACTGGTTTCCCAATATCAGATCGATCGGTGGTGCGATCGCGATGTTGACTCTGGTGCTTTATCCCTATGTCTATTTACTGGCACGGGTAGCGTTTTTAGAACAGTCAGTTCGTACCCTAGAAGCGAGTCGCTCTCTGGGTTGTAATCCTTGGCGCAGTTTTTTTAGTGTGGCTTTACCGCTAGCACGTCCTTCGATCGTCGCAGGTTTGGCATTAGTGCTAATGGAAACTCTGAGCGACTTCGGTACAGTCGAGTTTTTTAGTGTCGATACCTTTACCACAGGGATTTATCGCACTTGGTTTGGCATGGGCGATCGACAGGCCTCGATGCAACTCGCCGCAGTTTTGACCATATTTGTATTGTGGCTAATTTTGCTGGAAGCTTGGTCACGGCGACAAGCCCGCTATTTTCAGGTCAGTAGTCGCTATCAGTCGTTGCCGCGCTTTCAATTGGGGTTTATCCGAGGATCGATCGCGCTAATTTTTTGCTTTTTACCAATTGCTTTCGGTTTTTTGCTCCCAGTCGGGATCTTGACTCAAATGTCGATCGACAACATGACTGAAACTTTTGGTCAGAATTTTGGGGAACTATCGCTCAATAGTTTTCTGCTTGCTGCAATCACTGCATCGATCGGGGTCGTAATTGCGTCGATCGTGTCGTATGGCAAACGGCTCAACTCTCACTGGACAATGAATTTAGCTGTCCGCACTGCGTCGATCGGTTATGCCATTCCAGGCTCAGTGATTGCCGTGGGCATCATGATCCCTCTAGGTAGTTTGGATAATTGGATTGACGGTTGGATGCGATCGAATTTCGATATCTCCACAGGGTTATTGCTCAGTGGCACGATCGCCGCCCTGATATTTGCTTACCTAGTCCGCTTTCTGGCTGTTTCTTTGAATACGGTCGAGTCCAGCCTGAATAAAATTAAGCCCAGTTTTGATGATGCTGCTCACAGTCTTGGCTATGGCGCAACTGCCACTTTCCTCAAAATCCACCTGCCTCTAATCTGGAGTGGCTTGCTCACGGCGATCATGCTGCTCTTTGTCGATGTAATGAAAGAGCTACCGATCACCCTAGTAATCCGCCCATTTAACTTCGATACTCTGGCAATAAGGGTCTACAGTTATGCTTCAGATGAGCGTCTAGCCGAAGCTGCTGCCCCTGCCCTCGCAATTATTTTAGTCGGAATATTGCCTGTGATTTTCTTGAGTATTAGGATTGCTCGATCGAATCCTGACACTTAAAAACTAGTATCTACTACTGACCTAACCTATCAATTATTTTGCCTTAATCTAAACCTATAAACCGCTAGACAGCAATTTACCTATACCTAAACCCCATCCAAGTTGAGACCTGTAGTTTAAGGTGAAACGTTAAAATTAAGGCTTAATCTTATACTCTGCAAAGCTTACAGGATTTTAAAAACCTGCTGAGCAAACTATGGTTTTCAAGATAGACGGGGTTTAGCATCAGAAATATTGCGGTTAGACATATTGTTTAGAATTTAAAGCTTAATCATAATCAAAGTCAATAAAATTATGTTATTTTAAACTTTAGTTGATCTAAATAGTAATTACTCTCAATATGAAAATCACTCGACGTGCGCTCTTATCCTTATCCTTAGCTACAGCAGCAGTAGCAATCGCTACAGGAATGAACCGACCAGATCTGCTCTCAGCCCAAAACCAAGTCGTGAATCTTTACTCAGCCCGTCACTACGAATCAGATAAGGCTCTCTACAACAGTTTCACCAAAAAGACAGGCATCAAAGTCAACTTGATCGAAGCGACTGGCGACAAGCTGATCGAGCGGATTAAAAGCGAAGGAGCTAATAGTCCTGCGGATGTGATTGTTACGGTTGATGCAGGTAATCTCTGGCGGGCACAGGATGCTGGGCTTTTACAACCAGTTCGATCGAAGATTTTAGAGTCAGCCGTCCCTGCGAACCTGCGCGATCCACAAGGTTACTGGTTCGGTTTCTCCAAACGCGCCAGAGTAATTGTCTACAACAAAACCAAAGTCAAGCCTTCCCAACTCTCTACCTACGAAGACCTCGCCAATCCCAAGTGGAAAGGTCGCATAATTGTTCGTTCTTCTAGTAACGTCTACAATATGTCGCTCACTGGTTCAGTATTGGCGAAGAATGGCGTGAAAAAGACGGAAGAATGGGTACGTGGCATGGTCGCTAACTTTGCGCGTCCACCTGAAGGTAATGACACGGCTCAGATCAAAGCAGTGGCAGCAGGAGTAGCCGATTTAACACTTGTAAATAGCTACTATGTGATCCGACTGATGAAGTCCAATAAGCCAGAAGATAAAGCTGTAGCCAATAAAGTTGCCGTGTTCTTCCCAAATCAAAAAGATCGAGGTACACATATCAATATCGGTGGGGCTGGTGTTGCTAAGGCTTCCCCCAATCGCGCTGCTGCGGTCAAATTCTTAGAACATCTTGCTAGTCGTGAAGCCCAAGAAATCTTTGCCAACAGCAACAATGAGTATCCTGCGGTCAAAAGCGCGTCGATCGATCCCATATTGGCAAGTTTAGGCAAGTTTAAGGAAGATGGTCTTAATGCTGCTGTCTTTGGCAAAAATAATGCTGAAGCCCTCAAAATCATGGATCGCGGTGGATGGAGATAAACTAATTCGCCCTAATCGATCGATCGACTTCGCTTAGCCAATGTTAGCGGAGCGAAGTCGAGACTAATCATGGATAATTGAACTATCTATTGTTGAGTGACCATGCGAATTTTGGGATTAGATCCAGGTATTGCCACGATGGGATTTGGGCTAATTGATGTGACACCAAACTCATCGCCGCAGTTGGTAGATTTTGGTGTAATTAAAACCCCTAAAGATACACCAATGGGCGATCGACTCAAAACCATCTATGAGGATATGCACTCGTTGCTCGATCGTTGGCAGCCAGAAGTTGCAGGCATGGAAAAGCTGTTTTTCTATCGCATGGGAAATCTAATTAGTGTCGCTCAGGCAAGAGGCGTGATTTTGCTGACTCTGGCTCAACATAATATCCAACCTGCCGAATTCTCACCGCCCCAAATTAAGCAAAGTATGACTGGTTATGGCAATGCTGATAAATCAGACGTTCAGGCTGCGGTTGCCCGTGAACTCAATTTAGCTAAAATCCCCAAACCTGATGATGCCGCCGATGCTCTGGCAGTTGCTCTCACCTGTTGGATGTTTCAAGGATCGTAAAAATCGATTTTAGTCCGCTTGCGGGGTAAGGCAGGGTTTTTGCAGATATCTCAAATATAAGCTGGTGACGAGATTTGAACTTGCGACCGACGGTTTACAAAACCGTTGCTCTACCACTGAGCTACACCAGCAAAATTGACAGATTCAATAATAGCAGAGGCAATGCCGTAGATCAAATTTAAATAGTTACCAAAGATACTAAACCTTCAGCAATTTCTGGCAGACTTAAAATGGTATAGAATCTGAGTCGATCGAATTCAACAAAATTTATGCTTCTAGGGTTCCGATCTACTTGAAAGTCTAGGCTTAAAGTTAAGATGTCTGGTCCAAGAGAAGCAACTGTCTTCTGAATCTAGCGATTTGAAGCGGTCACACGGCGGGAAAAAAGCCCGGGAGAGTCAAGCAACAGTGGTTACTGTTCGAGGCTTCCTGGGCTTTTGTCGTTTTAGAGATGATTGCAAACGTTATTTCTATATTTCTATCAACTTAGGCACAAATTATGACAGCAACACAATTCGATCTCGATCGAAATTTAATCATCAAAGAAGAAACTATTCCAGGTGGAGCATATTGGTCGAGTGTGATCCGACGAGGCACAACTCTCCGTATTATTGCCCCTGAAGGTTCTAGAGGAGTAGCTTGCCTCTGTTACAACGCCGATAATTCGATCGAACGTTTCAATGCGGCGGACACAGCAAAGATTCAGTTCAGTGCCTTCTTGAAAAAAGGGATGGTGATCTATTCCGATATGGGACGGGTGCTGTTTTCGATTACCGAGGACACCTGTGGCTGTCATGACATGTTGGGTGGATGTAGCAATTTGGCGAGTAATGCTAAATATGGCGAAGGAGATTTTCGCAACTCGCGTGATAACTTCTCGTTGGCTCTGACCAAACGCAATCTGGGCAAGCAAGATATTATGCCAAATCTCAATCTATTTACCCGCGTCACGGTCGAACCAAATGGCAATCTAGTTTGGGCAGAAAAAACCGCTCAGTCTGGAGATTTTATCGATCTACGCGCCGAGATGAATGTCCTGATTGTTTTATCCAATTGTCCTCATCCACTCGATCCCAATCCTGTATATGACCCGAAACCAATTCAAGCGATCGCCTGGAACTCCCCTGAGCCGACCGAGCACGATCTATGCCGTACCGCCAATCCACAGGCAATCCGAGGGTTCCAAAACACTGACACTGTATTCATCTAAAACTCTAGCTCAAATTTATTAGAGAACTTCCAATTATGACAACAACAGCAACACTCGATCCAAAACTCGCAATTTACGATCGAGTCCTCTCTGCCCGCAAGCCTTGGTCGCGTGTGATCGAAAAAGGTCAAACTCTGCGAATTGTGGACTTAGGCGGTAATCAAGCGGTTGATTTTTTGGTCTACAATGCTGACGATCATATCGATCGATATAGTGCGCCCGACACGATCCGCGCTCAGGGCAATATCTTTATTACGACGGGGACAAAGCTCTATTCCAATAACGGTAATGTGATGATGACGGTGACGCACGATACCTGCGGACGGCATGACACCTCTGGGGGAGCGTGCAGTTGTGAGAGTAATTCGGTGCGATTTGGATTGGATAAGAAGTGGCAACATGCTTGTGTCGAGAACTTCCTTTACGCGCTCAAAGATCATGGGATGGGTAAACGGGATATGACGAGCAACATTAATTTCTTTATGAATGTGCCTGTGAGCCAAGACGGGACGCTTGAGATTGTCGATGGCATTTCCGATCCAGGCAGTATTGTCGATCT
>Ga0163149_10005849_pt1 | contig 12817 bp, 8 predicted proteins | sample OliLakLV19MP5G1_FD_148604 | JGI IMG/M metagenome (GOLD analysis project Ga0163149, IMG submission 148604) | Freshwater microbial mat bacterial communities from Lake Vanda, McMurdo Dry Valleys, Antarctica - Oligotrophic Lake LV.19.MP5.G1 | ecosystem: Environmental > Aquatic > Freshwater > Lake >...
AGATGGTTCCGTCCTTACTTTTTCTCAAATCCAATTCCACGATAATGGTATCGCCCTTAAAATTTTTCGCAATGGATCCGAAAAGAGGTAATGAACTTTCCGGATGATCATAATAATAACCGCCCCGGTGCCCCGCGATTTTTAAGTCAGAAGAAATTTCGTTTTCCTGCGCGAAGACAAGCGCAGTAAATAGAAAAAAGATAAACTTCATGCGCAATTACTTACCGATCGCTTCATTCAATTTGCTTTTATCGCCTGTCATCTCCCAATGCCCAAGTGAAATGGGTATACTACCTATGGCGTTAAGCTGATCGAAAAAGTCTTTAACCCGGAATGGCTGTAGTTGCAATTCCTTCTTTCTTGCATACTCGGCCATGGCACTCTCCAACAAATATTTTCCGGTAATGTAGCTGGTGCCATATCCTGGCTGTCGCAAGTAGAGATGTTGTTCAAATAACAAGAGTTCCTTTTCCACTTTCATCCACCCACGCGGTGTGTAGTCTGAGTGAATTTTACCGGCTTCTTCCATCGTCATCTCATTGGCATGGGCATACAAAGAGCCGAGGCCGCGGGCAGCACGTTGCGCAATCATGATGTACACAATTTCTTTTACGCGCGGGTCATCGTTATACAATCCGGCTTGCATAAACATTTCTTCCACGGCTGTGGCAGTTCCTTCATTGCGCGAATCAAAAATGTTATAGAGAAGTGGCCCTTTACGGATTTCACTTACATGTGGCTCTTTATCCATCTGCGCCAATTCAAACCAATGATAGAAATGAGAGTAAAGAGGTCGAGGGTCGTGATGCAGCGTGATTATAAAAAAGTTTCTTTTATCCGCAGGCACAAACCTTCCGAGGTGTTCGCGCAAAGCGGGCGCGAAGTATTCTTTCACAGTGAGGATCTCATCCTTTTCTAAAAAATTCAACAAGCTTTTAGCTGATCGTTCAGTAAGAGCAGCGAAAGTTTCCGGTGTATCCGCTGCTTTCAACTCGGGCAAGTTCCGGTTTCGGTGTTCTTCCAGTTTTAAGGCAGTCCAGGCGCGCACAAGTTCACGCTTCAACAGCAGCACTTCATCGGCCCACGTGAGCGGTACGAGGTGCACGTTTTTCTGGTACCAGGTGTAATTTTCTTTTCCTACTCCGGATGGACCTGTTTTTGAAGCAGATTCCTTTTCTAACCAAGTCACCAAATTATCGGTGGACTGGATAGCTTCTTTGACTATGGCTACTAGAGCGGGCTGATCACTCACTCCTGGTTGTTCAAGTATACTTTCCAAATCGTGCGTTTGTGTTTTGATATCGCGTATTCCAGCGATCCATAAATCTTTAGCGTTACCGGTAAGATTACGTTTAGCCTGTTCATTCAATGGCACAATCACGCGAAGTTCAGTGACCAGTTTTTCTTTGCTTTCGTTAGCTAAAGGAAACTGATACTTCCAGAGATCGACAACGGCATGATGGGTGGGGCCCTCGTGGCCGGGCACATCGCTGCGGTCCATCCACAATGTTTTATAGAAGGCCGGGTCGCGCTCCCAGGTGCGCAACACCCGATGATCAAAATCGAGTCCGTTCATTTCGGCATAAAGGATATACCAATCTGCCTGGTGCTTGATCGGCCAGCCGGTCGTGTCAAAATTCTGAAGCTTTTGTTGCCAGTTTTTCAATTCTTCGTGTTGCTGCTTCATGGCGGCAGCGGAATAATCGGGAACGCCCTCTTTCATGATGGGCTTCTGAAACTCGCGCCATGTTTTAAAGAGTTCAACAAGTTGTTCGTAAGTCGTTGACTTTTTTGTTTCAACAGGGGCGGGTTTTGAACATCCTATCAGGGCAAAAATGAAAAGAATGGATATTATGATCTTACTCATTGGTATAAAATTAAAGAGGCGTGAAAGTAGAAAATAAATGTTATACCTGATTGCAGAAAAGATTTTAACGGCAATCAGAAGAAGCGGAAACCCAACACAAACTCACTGTATTTTTCTTTTATCTTCCCCTCAGTATCATGCGCGGAAATATAGCGTGACTCGGTGGCAGGTACTTTCCAGATTTTTTCCAACCCTACGTAATACATATCCTGCATTGAGGTGCTCAATCGATAAGAAAACATAACTCTTTTATAGCGCATGCCTATTTCCAGGCGGGCAAACTGCGCGTTTTTTACGCCCAGATCAGTCACATCCTGACTATCGGAATATTGGGTTGTTTTAGGAGGAGCAAAGAGATCATTTGACTCAGTGATTTTTGTTGATTTTTCTGCCAGGTGTGATTTGAGTAAGATGTTGCTGCTGATGCCTAATCCTAAAAACAATTTCCAGTCTTCTATAAGCGGCATGGGTTGCCAATTCAATTTTAACACCAGTGGTATTTGGAAATAGGTGGTTGTTAGATCGGTTGTTTTAGACTCATACCAGTTTAATCCTGTAAAAGAGAAATTGTAGATATCATAAAATCCATTGGATAGAATGCTGGCTCCGGTCATTAATGAACCATATACTCTTCTGTGGCTTTTTGGTTTGAAGCTATATTCTGCCTCAAGCCCATGGGTAAGATAATTGCCACCATTCGTATAGTATTGACCCAGTTTTAACTTAGTTGAATTGATGCCTATTGTTGGAGTAATTGAGAACTGGCCAAACGTGCTTTGGGCCGCGAGTATGAAATAGAAGATTAATACTTTTTTCATTTCCTCTTTGATTAATTACCCAACATGACAAAGGCACCCCAGTAAAATGGATGCGGATATTTTTTGCGCATCGCTATTTGTATTTCTCTGAATTCATCTGGATTGTTCTGTCCTTCCCATACACTATAGAAAGAAGTCATCAGGAATGCCGTTGCCTCATCATCTACTTTCCAGAGCGACATAAGCAAATTATTGGCACCGGCCACCATGATGGCACGCTGCAAGCCGTAAACACCTTCTCCATTTCGAACTTCACCCAAACCCGTCTGGCATGCTGAGAGGACGACCAGGTCGGTTCCGTCCAGGTTTAGATTGGTTGCCTCATAGGCCGTCAGGATTCCGTCTTCTGTCTTTTGTTTTTCGGTGTTCTTAACTCCGGCCAATACAATTCCAGAACGAATCATGGGGCTTATGGCACTTGCCTGGTCATCCACAAAAAAACCGTGAGTGGCAATGTGCAATATAGACGGTCTGCGTACGGCCTTTACATTTTCTTCCAGCGCCTCCGCTCCTTTAAATGAAATTACATTCAAGTTTCTTTTCTTAAGAATAGATTCAATCTGCGATACTTCCGTCTCTGTTCCCGGTAAGTCAGAAAAATCCTGCTCTTTAAATGTCATGAGCTCTTCACTGATCACATTGCGCTGACCATAAACTTTCCCTTCACCTACACGTATACTACTCTCCGTAAAATCGTACGTTGGACGACCCACCAACACTGCATTCATCTCGGGATTGAGATTACGCTTACGCAACAAGTCGCCCGTGTTTGTTAAGTAAACCAGATTTATTTCTTCGATCAGGTATTGGTTGGTGACTGTGTTGAGTAATGTATTCAGGTTAATCTGGTTGAACACACCGTCTGCCGATAAGTAAAGTTTCTTTATTCCTGCCACGTGCTTACGAATGGTCAGCCAGAATTGATCGTATGAAAGCCTGTCCTCCGATTGAGAATATATCGCGTTTCGGTAGTAGGGGAGAAAATGTTTTTCCAATTGATTTCCATTTGCTATCACAAAAAAACCAGGTGTTTTTACATCGGCTGTAAGCAACAGGAACAAATACACGGTTGAGTCAGTAAGAGGATTTACACTGCCCAATTTTTTCTTATCCACTACATTGATCCTGACTATTTCAATAGCAGCCTCTCCGGGTTTCAGGATGCCCTTGACCTGTGTCCACTCCGCGACCTTTTCCTTATTTTCAAACAATCCACTTGCCTGGTTGAGTTGTTTTTCCTGTGTCTCTATTTTTCTTTCTAATGAATCGATTCGGGTTGTACTGCTCTTCTCATAATACTGTGCCGCTAATTTCGCTTTGGTGTTTTCCCACTGGTGCAACGTTGTAATAAGTGCCTGATCACCGCTTTGTATGATTCTATTTTTTTGCCTGTTCGTTTGATTTAACAGCAGGGCTTTCGTGTTGAGAATATTATCGTACATCTGCCCGTGTAATTTTTCCGGTTGGGTAGCCGAATAGTCAAGAACGAAAGCATTAAACAGGTCAAAATCCTTTTTGAGAGAATAATAGAATTGCTCCTTCTCGTATTCACTCATCGCTACAAAGTTGTAGGCAATATGCTGTTGATATGCTTTGACGAGTTTTTGAAAGGACTCTCCTGCTAGCTCAGTTTGTCCTTGTGACCATCGCAATAAGGCTTCTGTTTTTATTGTTTTGAAATTTAAATCTGAGGTTGTGACATTGAACGGGTTGTAGTGATTTGCCTTGTCGAGATATTCCTGTGCTTTTAAGAAATCCCTTTCGAGTAAAAAGTAGCGCGACTTCATTTCAAAAATGCGGGCTACTTCCTGTCTTGATGCAACTTTGCTGGAAAATTTTCCGGGACCTGAAGATGCCAGGGCCAGTTTGTTGATATAATCCAGAGCTTCTTTTCTCTTTCCGAGTGTCATACAAATCTCCGCCAGATCGTTCAGGAAAATACGGTTGAGTTCATCCTGATCAAAGTTGCTGGTCATTGCCTTGTTGATTCCCTTAATCGCACTGTTGAAGTATTCGTAAGCTTTTTCTATATCGTTTTTTCCGTATTGAAGAGAGCCAAGACCCACCAAAGGATGAATGCGGTGGATGCTGCGTTCAGGAAAATTGGCCTCGCGTAAGGAAAGCGATTCATTGAACAACTGCTCCGCTTTTCTTACGTTTCCAATCTTCAAGTAAAAATATCCAAGCCGGTCTATCGGATCATAAATCGTTTTTTGAAACACTCCATAAAAGGCAAGATGTTTACTCTTTGAGGTCAAATGTTTTTTTGTTTCTTCATAGGCGATCACAAAATTTTGCTCAGCCTTCACATAATCCCCGGTTTTCTCATATTGATCACCCAGTAGCATCTCAAACAAAATATACTGCGATGTCTTGGCTTTATCCTGCGCCTGTAAGGTCATCTGCTCAATACTCTTTCTGACTTCATCGGGATCGTTGCTGTTATATAGTTTGCGTATCGTTTTTGCAGGATTACTACGCAGATGTTGAGAGAGGCCGCTACTCCAAAAGAAAAACAAAAAGAGTATAACGATGGTCGTTCTCATTTTATTCGGAGGCCCGTTTTTAATCCCATCACAAAAAAATCTTTATATCCACCCTCTATTAGGTAAGTAGATTGTTGTTGATTAAGACCCCAATGGTCTGGTAGGTCTTTAATAGATGATTGACCTTTAAACGGGGCAATGATAAACAAAGAAATCACTAGTCTGTTGACAGCGAAAGTCTGTTGAATTTTGAAGCCTGTGAAAAATCTTTTTGAATACGGTGTGATGTCTCCCTCTGCCGTTCGCTTTATGCCAAACTTATAGATACTCTCATCTAGGTACGCATTCAGGAGATAATAAGGACTTAGGCCAAAATCTAAAAGGAAAATGTTTTTGTTACGGATATTCCACCTAAATAATGCGGGCACGGAAACAAATCTTGCCTGATATGAACTCTGCGATCCAAAACCTGTGTCTTCACTGCTATATCCCACACCAAATGTTGATACGCCACTAACAATACTTACGGAGCCTAGTGCTTTTATATCCACCTCAATGTCAAAATATCCCGGTTTTTTAATCTTGGCAAAAAGTGAGTTGTAGCCACCACCGTATGATGTTGCTAATCCAGTGGCAATATAAATTCTGGTTTGAGCATTTAGTTCATGCTGTAAAAAAAGACACATAGATAGGATCAACCAATTTTTCATATTCAAAAAGAATATTGCCGTGTGATGTTAATCTCAACTACCACATTTGTATTTGATTTTAGCCATGAGTCAATGAAGAATCTTCCATAAGTGCCATCGGGAAGTTTAATAACATAGCCATGACCCAACAGGGCATTCAACGAATATACATATCCTGAGGCCGGTTTAATTTTAACCTCCGATAGACATTTCACTACGCCAATGTCAATAATCATGGCCAGTTCTTTTCCGGCAAAATTCACTGCCCGAATCACTGTTTTCGTTGTAGTTAACTCAATCGTAAAACAGCCATTAAAACTTTCTTTATAGCAGAAGACATTTCCGTTCTGATATGTATTATTATCAGCACCAAGAGGATCCGCGCAGAAGTCTAAAGGAACCGATTCAGTTTCGCAGCTGCTTAGAAAAAGAAGACAGGTGAAAATAATTAGCCATGATATACCCATGGTAGCATGGCCGCCATTGATAGGGATGGGTGAAACTAAGAAATGATCGTTCATGGTTTGACAGATTTACTTCCATCAACAACACGGTAAGACCAATGTAATTAAAAACCCAGCCAATGTCAAACGTCCTTCTTCTCGCTATTGACTGGGTTGAGTAAGAGACTAGTTTACGGGGATGGGCTCATCGAAATCACCACGCATAATTCGGTATCTTTTGCGCGCTTCGGCCACGTAAACACTCCCCGGATATTTCGTTAAGAACTCGCGATAGATCTCCATCGCCTTGTCTTTGTTTTTCAGATAACGTTCTTGTATTTCTCCTTCCAGAAAATACGCATCATCGGCCAGAATATCTTCACCAAACTCGGTTACAATTTTTTCACACAGAGCAATTGCCTTTTCAAATTCTCCGTTCCTCAATCTCAATGATGCTTCGAGCCAATACACATCATCTTTGATTTGTTGGTCGGTTGATGTTGTTTGGAAAGCTGAAAGCCTGGCCAGGGCTTCATCGATTTTATTTTGTGTCATTAACAATTCGATCGCGGCATATTCCTTAAGCGCTGTGCCGGTGGTATCAAAGGTGATATTTTCTTTAATGCGCATGCTCAGCTCCATGGCATCGTTGGCAATTTCGCGCGTAGTGGCTTGCTTCAAAATATCAAGATGTTCCTGCGCCAGTTTAAAATCTCCTTTGAAGTAGGAGAGTTTTGCGTTCTTTAATTTCGCTTCATAGCCCAGTGGTGTTTCGCGTTGGGTTTTTTCTACCTGTGAATAAAGCAGTGTTGCCTCCCAGGGTTCTTCTTTCAATAAATAAATATCGCCTAAATCAATTTTTGCTTTTGACTTCATGGTCGGAGCAACCTTATTGTTCCCTATCAAACCCTGCAAATGATAAATAGCGGAATCCATTTCTTCGAGATAATAACCATGTAGCAAGGCTTGGTTAAGAGAGGCTTCAAAGCCGTAGGGATTATCTGGATAACTTTTTTTGAAGCGCTTGTATTGTCCTATCACATATCGCACCGAGTCGCGATTGACCGGATAACTCTTTTTCACTTTTGCTTCGCGGGCTTTGATCAGTCCCATGCGTGCCGGCAATTCATTTTCCGTGCCGGCAAATTCCTTAATCACATAGGAAAAACTTTTATCGGCATTTTCGTAATCCTGGTTGTTGAGAGCGATCTGTGCTATCTCCAATGTTTTAGATTGCTCTTTTCGGAACCGCTTATCATAGGCGCGCGCCTGAACAAATGCGCCATAGAAGTTTTTTTGCTGGAGATTTACCCAAATAATAAGATCCGAAAAAACCTCCGAGTCCTGGTTTTTTTGAATACGGTCTAACAGTAATTTTTCAAGACTCTCGAGTTCTTCCGGCTTGGTGATAAGGATTTGCATTACATTTTTGATGTAGGAAATATTGGAGGGTGTTTGGGTTACGTAGTTCAAATACTCTTGCACCATTTCATCACGCTTGCCAGCCATACGGTATAGATTCGCCAACTCGAGTGCATAAACGCCTTCATTATCGCTTGCTGTGCGTGCTTGTTTCAGAGCGATCACCGCATATTCAGTAAGATTTTTTGAGGCCAGGTAGTCGCTGCTCGTTTTGAGTTTGTAGATATCATCTCCCTGTGCCTTGATGAGCGTAGTCAGATATTTCTCGGCCTTCGGCAAATTTCCAGAACGAAAATATAGAACACCCAAATCGAGCCGATAGGATAGCTTGTCATCTTTACGAATCAGCTTTTGCACATAATCCTCGGCCTCGTTGAATTTGCCCATGTCGACCATCACGTTGAAATACGCTATGTGCACAAACGGAATATTTTCATTTTTTTTCACAAGCTGTTGAAATATCAAAAGTGCTTTTTCCTTTTCACCTTTTGTAATGTATTCGTTCGCAAGTTGTATATCCTGACGGTCTTGTGCAAAGCCTTTAAATCCACAAAGGGTTAGGCTTTGTATTAATAGTATTATATATAAATATTTAATGTAATTGTAATTATCCATGTGGATTTGTGTATAACTTCTTGCGTACTGTTTTGCTGTCTATGAGATGTTGATAAGTATGCTTGTTTAATTTTTGTTTCACTATGTTTTGAGCTATTTGCCGTAGGTTGTCAACATTTTGTGAGTTTGTGAATTCAGTTATTGTCAATTTACACATTCTGTGAATGAAAGAAAAAATAATCAAGGTTGTCAACATTAAAATTGTGTTAATTGGTAAAAACCTTATCAAGGGCCCCTTTTATCAATCGATCCACAATTACTAACAACTTATTCAGAATTTAATCAACACGGGTCCATACTCCCAGTTAGCTCTTATCGGGAAGCTATATTTGCCTTCTTCAGACTTATACAGTATTATTTTTTCAGGCTCAATCTTCTGATAGAAATTACCCGTATCCCATTTTCCATTATTGTTTGAGTCTACTATAATTCTGATTTTATATTCGAGTGGTTCAAGGTTTCTGAAGAGATAGCTTTTTACATTTGTCACGCTGCGGACCACCGTATTATCGGTGGTTAGTAATTGAACGATATAATTTTTTTCAGTTGTTTCAATTTTCATGTCAACCATTCCCAGGTCTTCTTCTGTAGGAATTTTGATGGACTTGATAATTCGTTTTGTACTATCCTGGTCTATCGATATCAGGGCTCCTTTTCCGAGAACAAGTTCGGGGGGTTTTGCTTTTTTTTTTCCTTCAGTATCATGAATGTCATCTACTACTGTTTTTAAAATGAGCAGGTTATTCAAGGTGTCTATTTTTCGATCCTTATTGTTTACCACCTTAGTTGATGTGGAGTCGTATCGAATGTAAATGCTGTCGGAAGTAATATCGCCCAATGGTTTATTATAGCTTAAAATGTAAGTGACCTCCTTAGTGGGAAGATTGTATTGTAATGAAATCTCTTTTGTTTTGAAGGGTTCTGTTGGAGATTTTAATTCTCCATATTTGATGTAGATCGCTGTGTCAATTTTGTGCCCAACACTGTCGGTTGCGCTCAGATACGTTTTAATGGAATCGTTTTTTGCAAAGGAATTATAGAAGATTAACTCTGACTTGTCTGCTCCATATGAGTATATCGATTGAGAGGGCGATAACCCTTTTACCTTTAAAGAATCAAGTTGTTTGTTGAATCTTAGTCGGCTGATTTTATCCGTGTGGCGTACATTTGTTAAAGCGAGAGGCCGCGCATCTACCTGTGTCATAGCAATCTCCACGGAATCTTTTGGAGTCAATAATTCAATAGGTTCGCTGATGAATCCGAATTTCTCTGTTTTGCTATCTACTTTTAGATTCTTGTTTTTATCATCAAAAGCGTATAAAAAGTAGTTGTTTGATTTTAGGTTTGATAGTGAAAACAATCCCTCTTCGTCTGATTTGGTAAAGTACGTTGGTGAGTGTTTGAATATGTTAAACGTGTCAACTTCGTAAAGTGCGATCGTTATTTTAGTAGGTATCTTTTCGGAAAATATATCTTTGATGCTTCCGCTGATGGATAGTGAGTCTATTGTGGGTCCTGTGCTGAAGGCAACATGTAAATTGTCAGCCGGATTTCCTTCTGTTATATCTTGAACTCCTTCTCGGAAGTTAATACTGTAGGTGGTGTTGGGTTGCCAATTTAATTCTGGCTGTATTAGTAAATTTTTTTTCTTAACTGTGAATAAAGTATTTTTTCCTACAGATGGAATGATTAAGATCTCTTCTTTTGGATCTTTAAGTTTAATGTCTTCACTGAAGGTAAGTTCAATTGTTTTTCCAGAGAAATTCCGTTCGTTGTTTGACGGATTTGAAGATACTAATTCAGGTGGTGTTTCGTCTCTTGGACCTCCTGTGGGCATGACGATGTTTGCGCAGCTTGCCAGAAATAGAATGGATGGGAGGATTACTATTTTGGAACTGTGCTTCATTCTCGTGTTGAAATATAAATGAGACTTGAGTATTCCTTATTTTTTGTGGCTGAAAAATTGGAGATCAATCCTTCTATAAAGGCTTTAGCCCCCGTAATGAGCTTGGATTTGCCTGGATATTTATATCCTTCACTTAGGAGCGAAACATAAAAACTATCTAATTTCATAGGTCTCACCTCAACAACTTTCAAGCCGTTTTTATTTAGCAATGCCGTCATGGTGCTTTGGGTAAAGTGCCACAAATGTCTGGGCACATCGTAGCCCGCCCAGTTGTTTTCATAATGTTTACTGTCGTGCGAGTTTGGATTAGGCACAGCAATAACGATATGACCGTGCGGTAATAGAAGACTTTTCAGTTTTTGCAGTGTGTTATTTAAATCGTGAACATGTTCTAGTACATGCCAGAGCGTAATTACTTCGAAACGCTCGTCCTTGATTTCAATCAGATCTTTTGATACTTTATTTTCTAAAAGCTGATTGGCTTTTTGTCGGGCAGTTTCGTTTGGCTCAATACCGATAACATCCCAGTTTTTCCTCTTCATCAAGTTAAGGAACTCACCGGTGCCACAGCCAAAGTCTACTATGTTTCCAGGTTGAGGAAAATAATCTTTAATCAGTTTATACTTCCATCTCAGGGTGATATTTCTTGCTGAAAGATAAATTTTATCAAAGAGTGTTTTTGATCTGCCGGAGTGTGAGATGTAGTCGAGCGAGGCATAGTACTTTCCGATGTAATCCGCTGTTGGCCGTGGACTGGTAATGGTGAGGCCGCACTGGGAGCATTTTATTAATTCAAATACCTCTTTTGTTATGGAGTAATCCTTAATAGTAATATGATGAATAAAACGTTGGTTTTCACAGATGGGACAAATCGTAATGTTTTCGGAAGTCATTATTTGCCGAGATATACAGTTAGAATGGAAACATCAGCGGGTGATACTCCACTGATGCGTGACATCTGTCCAATGGTTTCGGGCCGTATGCGCTTCAGTTTTTCACGCGCCTCGCTCGACAACGCCTTCACCCGATCATAATCAAAATCTGGTTTAATGGTATAAGACTCAAGGCTCTCGATTTTTTCTGCCAGTTGTTGTTCACGTTCAATGTATGTTTCGTACTTAAGTGCCACCTCAACCTGTTGCAGTATTTCTTGCGAGTATTTGTTAAGTCGTCCCTCAATTTGCTTGTCTAATTTCTTCAGCTCCGCCATACCAATGTGTGGTCGCTTCAGCAAATTAACAATGGGTACTTTTTCTGTTATCGCTGCGCTCTCTAAAAGTGCAAGGCCCTCATTGACGATTATGGGAACAGCCCTCATCTCATTTAATTCTTTGGAGAGAGATGCGATGGCTTCTTTTTTTGTATTCACGTTTTCTAGTCGCTGATCGCTGGCCAGACCCAGTTGATGTCCTTTCTCCGTGAGTCTCAAGTCTGCATTATCCTGGCGAAGGAGGATCCTGTATTCAGCCCTTGATGTAAACATTCGATAAGGCTCCTGTGTGCCTTTGTTCACCAGGTCATCGATGAGCACGCCAATGTATGCTTCAGATCTCTTCAAGATGAAGGGTTCTTTCTCGTGTACTTTGTTGTGCGCATTTATTCCCGCCATTAAGCCCTGGCAGGCAGCCTCTTCATAGCCGGTTGTGCCGTTAATTTGACCTGCAAAATACAGATTATCAATCAGTTGCGTCTCCAAACTCATTTTAAGTTGAGTCGGAGGGAAGTAATCGTATTCAATCGCGTAGCCGGGCCTGAACATTTTGGCATTTTCAAAACCGGGTATTTTAGTCAGCGCTTTATATTGAACATCTTCAGGTAGGGAAGTAGAGAACCCATTCACGTAGATTTCAATGGTATTCCAACCCTCGGGCTCAACAAAGATTTGATGGCGCTCACGTTCTGCAAAACGGTTGATCTTATCTTCAATGGATGGGCAGTATCTTGGACCCAGGCCCTTGATCCTTCCCTGAAACATAGGCGATCGGTCGAAGCCCTTTTCAAGTTCTTTATGTACCGATTCATTGGTATATGTTATCCAGCAACTCAATTGCTTCTTTAGTGGCTCGGTGTCGGAGAAAGAGAACTTGCCTGGGTTTTCATCTCCCTTTTGCTCTTCCATGACACTATAGTTTAATGATCTTCCATCAATTCTTGGAGGCGTTCCGGTCTTCATTCTTCCGGCTTCAAATCCAAGTTCAATCAATTGTTCTGTTAATCCTGTAGCATTTTTCTCGGCAGCTCTCCCTCCACCAAAGTGTTTTTCACCGATGTGAATTTTTCCATTCAGGAAAGTTCCATTGGTAAGAACAACCGCCTTACTTCTTATTTCTAGTCCCAGTGCAGTTCTTATTCCGATTACGCGTTTATCTTTTACCAATAGGCCTGTGGCCATTTCCTGCCAGAAGTCAACGTTTTTAGTATTTTCGAGGGATAGCCTCCATTCCTCCGCAAAGCGCATGCGATCGTTTTGCGTGCGAGGACTCCACATTGCAGGGCCCTTCGAAAGATTAAGCATCCTAAACTGAAGCATAGACTTATCTGAAACAATTCCCGAGTAGCCTCCTAGTGAGT
>Ga0163149_10005854_pt1 | contig 12812 bp, 7 predicted proteins | sample OliLakLV19MP5G1_FD_148604 | JGI IMG/M metagenome (GOLD analysis project Ga0163149, IMG submission 148604) | Freshwater microbial mat bacterial communities from Lake Vanda, McMurdo Dry Valleys, Antarctica - Oligotrophic Lake LV.19.MP5.G1 | ecosystem: Environmental > Aquatic > Freshwater > Lake >...
ATTTTAACCCCATTCAGTTTTCTGATATCCCCGTGAATAAGCATAAAATCCCTTAGGAAAATTTCAGCGGCATTGGGGCTTGTGAGAACCAACCAGTCGAAAGATTGGATGTTCATAATCGATTCCCGCAGCTTCTCAGGATGTTGAGGCGGAACAATTTTTATTGTAGGTAATTCTATAACTTCAGCTCCTAATCTTTGCAGATAATGTGTGACCTGGCTTGCCTGAGCTCTCGTCCGCGTGACGACAACCCGTCTTCCGAATAAAGGACTTTTTTCGAACCAATTTAACTCCTGCCTTAAAGTGACCACTTCCCCCAGAACTGTGATCGCAGGTGGTTTTAGGCCGGCTTTTGCTACTTTAGCCGTGATATCACTTAACGTCCCCGTCACCGTGCGCTGGCTTCCCAGTGTGCCTGATTCAATAACGGCGACCGGCATAGACTTCGGTGCACCATAACGGATTAGCGATTCCGTAATCAATTTCAACCGACTCAGTCCCATCAACAAAACCCGAGTTCCCTCAAGTTGTGCGACCTTCGACCAATCCACATCACTGTTTCCCTTGTCGGGATCTTCGTGACCCGTGATCACAGTAAACATCACGCTTTTGCCTCGGTGCGTCACAGGAATACCTGCATAAGCCGGCACCGCTATTGCGGAGGTCACCCCCGGAACAACTTGGAAATTTAGACCCGCTTGATGCAGCGCAAGGGCTTCTTCTCCTCCCCTTCCAAACACATAGGGATCGCCGCCCTTTAACCGGCAGACCGTATGTCCCGCCGAGGTTTCTTTTACTAGAAGATGATTTATCTGATCTTGCCGCGACCGCGTTTTCCCGGATTTCCCAACATCGACAAGTCGTGCAGATGATTTGGCATGACTCAAAAGCTGGGGGTTACAAAGGGCGTCGTATAAAATGACATCCGCTTGTTTCAGGCACTCTAATCCACGCAAAGTGAGAAGACCGGGATCGCCGGGACCCGCCCCGACGATGTAACAGACACCTTTGTGAGCAGGAGTTTGGCGTTTCATTTTAATTGTTCCGCCAGCTCTGCTCCGATTCGGCTCGCCTCTGAAGCAGGACCAATTAACTCTCCGGACCTGCGGCGGGTTCCATCGGTTTCAAAAACGACCGCTTTTAAAGTCAACTTCCCCTCGTCCACCGTGCCCCATGCCGCTAGTGGGACCTGACAGCCCCCGCCAAACGACCGGAGAAATGAGCGTTCAGCTTCGACCGCCCGTTGTGTAGCAAAATGATTGATCTTGGATACCAGACTTTGGATCCGTTCATCATTTGCGCGAGTTTCAATCCCAAGAGCCCCTTGGCCCACAGCAGGTAGCATCAGGTTAACGTTTAGCTTGTCTCCGTATACCTGCTTGATCCTAGGAGCCGGTGCGCCCGAAATTTCCCAATCGGGCAATCCGGCTCGGACCCGGGTAAATTCGCCCTGTGAACGTTGAAGTTTGTCTGTCGCCAAAACGCCGTCCGTAAACTTTATGTTTAGGCGATTCAGCCCAGCCATTGCGAGTACGATGGCATCCCATTGCGGGTCTTCGCACAATTTTTCGATACGTGTTTCGACATTGCCGCGTATTTCCCGAATTTCCAGATCGTGGCGGAGATGTTTGAGCTGAACCATTCGCCGAAGACTACCGCTTCCAACAATGGCCCCCTGTTTTACTACAGTCACCCCGCCCGGTGTCCTAGAGATTAGAATGTCGGAAACATCTTCTCTTTTGGGAACGGCACCGAGCTCAAGACCACCCGGTAAATCCACGGGCAAATCCTTTAAACTGTGAACGGCGAGATCAATGTGTTTACGGATAAGGGCCACTTCCAATTCCTTGGTAAATAATCCTTTCGAAGAACCACTTTTAAGCGACATTTCTGATTTAGCGTCGCCGGTTGTTTTAATGATCTTGATCTCGAACCGAAGAGAACGGTGAGCCGTTTCCAAAAGTTCGCGAACATTATGCGCCTGTGTTAACGCGAGTGCGCTTCCGCGAGTTCCGATTACGACGAGCATGGGGTCAAACTTGGGCATATAAATCTAAGGCACGTGGTTTTCTTGAGGGCCACCTTGGATGCGATTACGGGCGATCCACTCACTGAGTTCAGCTACTTTTTGGGCAATGTAAACTTCGCATTTGGCGATCTCTTGCTGGCGCAGGGCGGAATATTCCCCGGCAATAACCTGTAAGTTGTCCATGTTGTAACAGTAACAGTTATCAATGCTGTTAACTTCAGGGTCTATGTCACGGGGAACAGCTAGGTCTATGAAGAAAAGAGGCTTATTTTTGCGGAGTTTCATGAGCTCGGTCACCATGGGGTGGGTGACGACGTATTCCGGAGAAGACGTAGAGCTTACGATGATATCAACAGCCCCGGCACATGCAGCCCAATCTTCAAACGGAACACTGGTAGCTTGGAATTCCTTTGCAAGCGCCTGCGCTTTTTCAGGTGAACGATTTGTAATAAAAAGTTGCTGAATCCCTTCAGCCAAAAAAGCACGGCAGGTTTTCTCACTCGTGTCTCCTGCCCCGATGACCAGAACGTTCGAGGCCTCAAGATTGCCGAAGATTTGTTCGGCTAATGAAACCGAAACCGAAGCGACGGAGACTGTGCCCCTTGTAATCGCGGTATGCGTCCGGATAAACTTGCCCGCTTGAAACGTTTTTTGGAAAACACGATTCAAAATTTTTGAAGTTGTCCCGCCACGACTCGCTTCCTCATAAGCGTCCTTCACCTGGCCAAAGATTTCCGTCTCGCCAAAAACCATCGAATCAAGTCCACACGTCACATGGATCAAATGTTCGATCGCCCTGTTCTCTTCGTGCACGTACAGGATGTTCTCGAAAGAGTCCGGCCACATCGTGAGACGATTGAGGAATTCCTCTCTGAGTGTTTGACGTGCGGCATCGGGAGACTGTGTGACACCGTAAATTTCTATGCGATTGCACGTGGATAAAACCACCGCTTCTTTAAGGACATCTTGAGCGCACAACTTCTCGCGGAGTGTCTGGGCTTGAGGGGACGTAAAAGCGAGCTTCTCCCGGATTTCGACGGGAGCTCTTTGATGATTAAGTCCCACGCACACAATGTTCATTGATGAACTTCCGAAAGCAGGTAAACACCCCAAAACGTGAGAATAACGAAGGTAAAATTAATAATAGCTAAGAGAGCCTGTCTTTTTCCGCGGAGCCACCCCATAAAATGACCGGTAATCAAAATGGCATATAAAGCCCAAACCAGCAGCGACCAAAAAGTTTTAATATCAAAAATTCGGGAACCCATCCCCATTTGTGACGCTGCGATTAATCCGCTCGCCAATCCAATCGAGAACACAACAAATCCGCCCGTGGCCAGACGGAACACAATTTTTTCGAGCTCATTTATCGATGGAAGCAGTTGGAACCAAGAGAATAAGTGATGATGTTTCAGTTGGTATTCCTGTGCAATAAACATGGCCCCCGTTCCTGCAGCCATCGCAAACGCTCCGTAAGCGATGACCGATAGAGGTGCATGCAACTCCGCCCAAAATCCCGGCGCCGCTCTGATGGGCATAGTCACGTCGATTGGCGCAACTAAAGCAAACACACCCAGAATCACGATGAATGGCGCGGTGAAAGCACCTAAGAGTGATAAGCGGTAGGCGGTTCCCATGCCCAAGTAGATTCCAGCCATGGTCCACGTAATGAACACATGCGCTTCGAACAAATTTGTTAAAGGGCACCGCCCTAAAGCCTCCCCACGCAACACGAGAAAAGCGGTTTGGAATAAAAATGCCAATAACATGACCACATAGTTCACACGATGAGTTTCAGGTTTCTTCCCCGTAAACAGGATAAAAGAAAGCCCAACGCTGATGGCAAATAATACGGTCGCTATTAAAAAGTAATTTTTGTCTTCCATCTACAAGCCGGACATTATCCATATTTTCAGGGAAATGATAAATATTAAATGCGGAGGGGTACCGCATGGGACAAATGGGCGAACCTGGCTAAGTTTGCGACTCGCACGAAAACGATGAAGGTAATTGTCTTTTGATTGGGCATATGGGATGTCTATATTGAGTGTATGCTGCTTAGGATATTAAGCGTAATTTGGACCGGTCTGCTTTTGATGGCCCCCTTTATCAAAGCGCAAAACCAAGAAAATGGATTTAAACCACCCCAGCCTCATCGCCAGATGGGGCGGTGGAATCGGGATTTGGTGAGAATGGAGTCAAGGGATGCGTTGAACTTTAATAGCCCAAAAGTCGTGATTGAACGCGCGGGAGTGCCAAGTTTAGCGAGGAATTCGAAAGATCGTTTGGTCATGGTGTTTCAATGGTTCCCTTTTGACAACCAAAAGGCTTTTGACCGGATGGCTGTCTCGTTTTCAGATGATGAAGGTGTGACGTGGGCTAAACCGGAGTTGTTGGAAATTGTGGGGTATCCAGAAGAGTACATTCGGCCGTTTGATCCCACTGTGGTGAGTTTGCCTGACGGTCGGTTGCGTCTTTACTTTACGGTGAATCAAGAAGGGCCTGATGGGAAACCATGTATCTGTTCAGCGATATCAAATGACGGTCTTCTTTTCACCGCGCGACAAGATTCTAAAAAAATAGAGTCGGATGGTGCTTTTACGCAGCTTTCCGCTCTTCGCTTTCAAAATACGATTCCACGAACTCTTGAAGCTGCGTCACGCTGAAAGGTTTTTGCAAAAACTTGATGCCTAATTTTTCTAATTCCATAAGGTTAGGGGAGCTTTCATCACCGGCGACTTTGTTTAAATATCCCGAACAAATACCTATTTTGGCGTTAGGGAAATTGGCTTTGATTTCCAAAGCGGCGTTGAGACCATTCATCTTTGGCATGTTATAATCTAAGAATATGAGGTCAGGTTGATCGCGATTAAAAATATCAACGGCTTCACGCCCGTCCCTTCCTTGAGCCACGACCTGATATCCTAAAAGCTCAAGCAGACTACTCGTCATTTCCGTAATTTCTGCTTCATCGTCAACGACTGCGATTCTTCGTAGGTTCATGTTGTTAAGCTTAGAGCATGGAGCGTGCCCACGGTTCGTGTGGAAAGTGAAACGAGCATAGATCCAGCCTAAGAATATGAGAAAAAACGGCATTTAATGATTTAAAGTGAATCTGGTTGATCTAGTTTGGCAGGACTACTCCACAGGCCCAGCGTGGGCACGTCCTCGAGCCCCAGAGTTGCAAGCAGCGAGCTGCGCTGAGTAAAGGTTGCAAAACGGAATCAACCCTAAGGGGGTGGCGAAATTGTCGAGAAACCATGCTGCAGCCCCGTTAGAATTGAGAAAACCAGAACGCAATGTTCCCGAGTGCGGGAGAGGGTAAAAATCTTTTTTCACATTTTTATAAAAAAGATATTGCAAAGAAAAAAAGAATGGGTAAGTTTCTCGTCCCTTCAACGAAATAGGCAACTACAGAGTTGAAGGTCTCCACGGTAGGAGATCGGGTATAAAAGCCTGAAAATCTTTTAAGAAGTCATTTGACTGGTCTTGGAAGAAACATTAAGTTGTGACCTACCCTCTGAAACTTTTAAGAATGGTCTTAGGATTGTTTTTAGAAGTAAGATGTACCAGTTCTATTTGGTGGCTTTTCGATGGCAACAGATAAACGGACTGGTGACATATTTTGTCCTTGTTGGCAGAATTTAGAGAAAGTTCTTTGAAACTTGAATTGTGCGTGAACGTCATAAGTATGCTTTGAGTTAGTTTGGGTTGAAAGACCTGAACAAAAAATCAGAAATTTGGAATCAAAGGTTTGGTGGGTAAAACCACTAAATTTATCCGATTCGCTTTAGGGGATTGAAAGATTCTTTAAGGTTAGTTTTTTTATACGGAGAGTTTGATTCTGGCTCAGAACGAACGCTGGCGGCGTGGTTGAGACATGCAAGTCGAACGTGAATAAATGGGTAGCAATACTTATTTGTTTGCGTGGCGCAAGGGTGAGTAACACGTGAGTTATCTGCCTCGAAGTTGAGTATAACCAGTCGAAAGATTGGACAATCCTCAATGTGATTAAAAGATTAAAGATGGGGACCGCAAGGCCTATCGCTTCGAGATGAGCTCGCGTCCTATTAGCTAGTTGGCGGGGTAAAAGCCCACCAAGGCATATGGGTAGCTGGTCTGAGAGGACGACCAGCCACACTGGAACTGAGACACGGTCCAGACACCTACGGGTGGCAGCAGTTTCGAATATTTCTCAATGGGGGAAACCCTGAAGGAGCGACGCCGCGTGGAGGATGAAGGTCTTCGGATTGTAAACTCCTGTCATTTGGGAATAAGGTACCTAGAAATAATAAGGATGGGTATTGACTGTACCAGAAGAGGAAGGGACGGCTAACTCTGTGCCAGCAGCCGCGGTAATACAGAGGTCCCGAGCGTTGTTCGGATTTATTGGGCGTAAAGGGCGCGTAGGCGGTCTGGTAAGTCAGATGTGAAATCCCGCAGCTTAACTGCGGAACTGCATTTGATACTGCCGGGCTAGAAGGTTGGAGGGGAGACTGGAATTTGCGGTGTAGCAGTGAAATGCGTAGATATCGCAAGGAACACCTGTGGCGAAGGCGGGTCTCTGGACAACACTTGACGCTGAGGCGCGAAAGCCAGGGGAGCAAACGGGATTAGATACCCCGGTAGTCCTGGCCGTAAACGGTGCTGACTTGATGTAAGAGGAATCGACCCCTTTTGTGTCGTAGCTAACGCGGTAAGTCAGCCGCCTGGGGAGTACGGTCGCAAGATTAAAACTCAAAGAAATTGACGGGGGCCCGCACAAGCGGTGGAGTATGTGGCTTAATTCGATGCAACGCGAAGAACCTTACCTGGCCTTGACATGCTAGTAGTAGAAGGATGAAAGTTTAACGAGGTCGCAAGACCAGCTAGCACAGGTGCTGCATGGCTGTCGTCAGCTCGTGTCGTGAGATGTTTGGTTAAGTCCAGCAACGAGCGCAACCCCTATGAATAGTTGCTACCCGCAAGGGAGCACTCTATTCAGACTGCCCTGTTAAACGGGGAGGAAGGTGGGGACGACGTCAAGTCAGTATGGCCCTTACGGCCAGGGCTGCACACGTACTACAATGCCCGGTACAGAGGGAAGCAAGACCGCGAGGTGGAGCAAATCCTATAAAACCGGGCCCAGTTCAGATTGGAGGCTGCAACTCGCCTCCATGAAGTTGGAATCGCTAGTAATGGCGCATCAGCTACGGCGCCGTGAATACGTTCCCGGGCCTTGTACACACCGCCCGTCACATCATGGGAGTCTATTGTACCCGAAGTCACATTGTGCCTAAGGTATGGTCGATGACTGGGATGAAGTCGTAACAAGGTAGCCGTAGGGGAACCTGCGGCTGGATCACCTCCTTTCTAAGGAGTAAAGTGAGATGCTTGGGTAAATAACCTGAGGTTATCATCTCATTTAGGTCGAACTTAATACGCATATGAACTGATGGACACGCACAATTCAAATTTCGAGAACAGAATATGTTCTCGCCTGTTTTTTCCTAAAGGGAAGAAGATATAAAAGAGAAAAGCAAAGAAGAGTAAGCCCTTTTGGGGGTGTAGCTCATCTGGTAGAGCGCCAGCTTTGCAAGCTGGATGTAGAGGGTTCGACTCCCTTCACCTCCACCAAATTTTCTAATTTATATTAAAAGTCCTGAAGAGAAATTTTAACCAAGAGCGGACAGACAAAAAAGGCCGCGAGAAAAGAAGGGCCTGTAGCTCAGTTGGTTAGAGCATGCGCTTGATAAGCGCAGGGTCACTGGTTCGAGCCCAGTCAGGCCCACCATTTTAAAAGTTTAAAAATGGTTGAGCAAAGTGGGGAAGAGAAAAAGGGAAAAACAAGGCGAACAAGAAATGTTATAAATTTTTTAACCGGCTTAGTTCCGGTTATTTTAGGTTCTTTGACAACTACATAGTAAGAAGAAAAGATTAAAGTGAAGATACTTTTAGTTTTGTAATTCCTTGGGCTTAGGCCTGGGGGAAGAAGAAGCTAGGAGGTAGATTACAACTTAATGCTAGAGTACAAGAGAAACAGAGAAACTGGTACTTAGATCTGTAACAAGAAATAAGAGTCCAGCTATCAGATTTAGATCAAGCTACTAAGGGCACATGGTGGATGCCTTGGCTCCAAGAGACGATGAAGGACGTGATAAGCTGCGATAAGCTTCGGGGAGCGGCAAATACGCGTTATAACCCGGAGATTTCCGAATGGGGTAACCCGGCTAGAGTAATATTTAGTCATCGGCGCCTGAATACAATAGGGCGTCAGAAGTAATACGCGCTGAAGTGAAACATCTCAGTAAGCGCAGGAAGAGAAAGCGAATGCGATTCCGTAAGTAGTGGCGAGCGAAAGCGGAACAGCCCAAACCGACAGCTTGCTGTCGGGGTTGTAGGACCCAATGTGGTAGGTTGCGAGTTAGTTGAAGTGGATGGAAAGTCACCCCATAGAAGGTGAGAGGCCTGTAAGCGAAAACTCAAAACCGCCTAGGGAAATCCTGAGTAATGCGATGCACGTGAAACTTCGCATGAATCCACGCCGACCACGGCGTAAGGCTAAATACTACTTGGAGACCGATAGTGAACTAGTACCGTGAGGGAAAGGTGAAAAGAACCGCTGTTAGCGGAGTGTCTATGAGAACCTGAAACCAAGTGCCTACAAGGTGTGGAAGGGGCGTTGCCCTGACCGCGTGCCTTTTGCTTAATGAGTCTGCGAGTTACTGTCAGTGGCAAGCCTAAGTCCTTATGGGATGGAGGCGAAGCGAAAGCGAGTCCGAAATGGGCGAACATAGTTGCTGGTAGTAGACCCGAAGCCGAGGTGATCTACGCATGGTCAGGATGAAGGTGTCTTAACCGACACTGGAGGTCCGAACGGGTGAATGTTGAAAAATTCTCCGATGAACTGTGTGTAGGAGCGAAAGACTAATCAAACCCGGTGATAGCTGGTTCTCCCCGAAATAGCTTGAGGGCTAGCCTCGTGAAAGTAAACATGGGGGGTAGAGCACTGAATGAACTAGGGCCCATACCAGGGTACTGAATTCAATCAAACTCCGAATACCCATGGATCCATTATCACGGGAGTCAGACTGTGGGGGATAAGCTTCATAGTCGAGAGGGAAACAGCCCAGATCGTCAGCTAAGGTGCCTAATTACCGTTAAGTGGAAAGGATGTGATCTTGCTTAGACAGTGAGGATGTTGGCTTAGAGGCAGCCATCATTTAAACAGTGCGTAACAGCTGACTCATCGAGCGAGATCGCGCCGAAAATGATTGGCGATTAAACGGTAAACCGAAGCTACGGATTGCAAGAGCCTTAGGGTTTTTGTAGTGGTAGGGGAGCGTTCTGTATGCTGTGAAGAGGTAAGGTAACTGCACTTGGAGCGTACAGAAGTGAGGATGCAGACATGAGTAGCGATAAAACAGGTTAGAATCCTGTTCGCCGTAAACCCAAGGTTTCCTGGGCAAGGTTCGTCCTCCCAGGGTTAGTCGGGACCTAAGCTGAGGTCACATGACGTAAGCGATGGAAAAGCAGGTAAAATATTCCTGCACCACCGACATTTTAGCACTGAATTGCAGGTCCAGAGACGGCAGAGGCGATGATCGTCCGATGGGGGCTCGCAAGAGTCACCGCAAACCGTTGAAGGAACTGCCGAGAAAAAGCAGTGTGTATACTAAGGTGCCCGTACCGCAAACCGACACAGGTGGGTGGGTAGAATATACCAAGGCGCGTGAGTGAAACCTCTTGAAGGAACTCGGCAATCTAGTCCCGTAACTTCGGAAGAAGGGACGCCCGGAGCAATCCGGGCCGCAGAGAAATGGGTCAACCGACTGTTTAACAAAAACACAGCACTGTGCCAAGTCGTAAGACGACGTATACGGTGTGACACGTGACCAATGCGGAAAGGTTAAAGGCAGACGTCAGCCGCAAGGCAAAGCGTTAGCCCCAAGCCCCCGTGAATGTCGGCCGTAACTATAACGGTCCTAAGGTAGCGAAATTCCTTGTCGGGTAAGTTCCGACCTGCACGAATCGTGTAACGAGTTGACCGCTGTCTCCAAGAGGGGCTCAGCGAAGTTGTAATGGCGGTGAAGATGCCGCCTACCTGCAGCAGGACGGAAAGACCCCGTGCACCTTCACTGTAAGCTATTACTGTGTTTTCGTTCGTTATGCTTAGCGTAAGTGGGAGCCGTTGAAATTGTTCTTTCGGGGACAGTCGAGGCGCCAATGAAACACCACCCTTAACGAAGGAGAATACTAACATCTTCCTGTAAAGCCAGGGGATGGACAGTGGTAGCGGGTCAGTTTGACTGGGGCGGTTTCCTCCCAAAGAGTAACGGAGGATTGCGAAGGTTGGCTCAGCCTGGTTGATAATCAGGTGTTGAGGACATGGACATAAGCCAGCCTGACTGCGAGACACACACGTCGAGCAGGTACGAAAGTAGGCCCAAGTGATCCGGCGGTTTGAAAGTGGAATTGCCGTCGCTCAAAGGACAAAAGGTACGCCGGGGATAACAGGCTTATCGGATCCAAGAGTTCATATCGACGATCCGGTTTGGCACCTCGATGTCGGCTCATCGCATCCTGGGGCTGGAGAAGGTCCCAAGGGTCCGGCTGTTCGCCGGTTAAAGCGGTACGCGAGCTGGGTTCAGAACGTCGTGAGACAGTTCGGTCCTTATCCGCTGTGGGCGCAGGAAAATTGAGGGGTTCACTCCCTAGTACGAGAGGACCGGGAGTGACGAGCCGCTGGTGTTCTGGTTGTCCCGTCAGGGGCAGCGCCAGGTAGCTATGCTCGGAAAGGATAAGCGCTGAAAGCATCTAAGCGCCAAGCCTATCCCGAGATTAATTTTCCCTGAAGGGTCCTGGTAGACTACCAGGTTGATAGGGCAGAAGTGTAAGCGCAGTAATGCGTTCAGCTGACTGCTACTAATATCCCGTTTGGCTTGGTCGTTTATTTTCTTAGCAAAGGTCGATCCGGTAGAGAAATCCACCGGATCACCTTTGGGAACTAAATGACTCTAACTTGGAAAAAGTTATTAAGTGGTGAAAATCTTTACCAAACATCTTTCCTACACTGCTATGTAGTTGCCAAAGAACTAAAAAAAGTTCTTTATAGTAAAAACAAAAGTCGACGTCACTAGACGCACACTCATTAACTAAGAAATAAAGTAATGATTGAAGGTCTGGTGGTCAGAGAGATGTGGCCCCACCCGTTCCCATTCCGAACACGGCCGTGAAACGCATCATCGCCAATGGTAGTGGTTGTCTAGCTTCCGCGAGAGTAGGTTGTCGCCAGTTTATAACCCCGCTCATTCGAAAGAATGATCGGGGTTTTTTATTGCACATCGTGCCTCAACATCCTCAAAAAAAGGGGAGTACGGTTCTACCCCAACTTTCGCTACTGGAGTGATATTCCGGTCGAATGCCCTCGTAAGCCTTGAAACTTTGAATGAAGGTCTTCACTACAGGGACGATCCAATTGCCGGCGACAACGGCGGTTTTCCAGCAAGAAAAAGTAAAACACAGAGGAAGGCCATGTTTTTTCTTCGGGCTTTGCTCTGATGGTAATTTTCTGTAGTTTCGCGATCGCAATGGCTCCTTTTAAAAATTTCCAGAAGACCGTTCAAGGTCTGCTTGATTCACATTCCATTATCGGTGGGCAATTTTACATATCCCACATGGGGGCTGTTATATGTGATCAGGCGGTTGGATTGGCGCGGGAAAACGTGCCCATGCGCACGGACACCATCATGCCGTGGATGTCGATGACGAAGTCTGTTATTTCTGTGGCTGTCGCGCAATTGTGCGAAACGGGCTTGTTGGATGTTGAATCAGCGGCTTCAAGGTACCTGCCTGAGTTTGGTGTGAACGGGAAGGAAAACATCACCATCCGGCACCTGCTGACTCACACAGCATGTATACCCACTATTGAAACAGGATTTCCGGAAGTCTCTTTCGAGGAATCGCTCAGGCGCGTGTGCGAAGCGTCGCTGGCCAAGTTTTGTGTCATTGGAGAAAGTGCGTTTTATCATGTGGCTTCCAGTTGGTTTGTGCTGGCTGAGATCATTCGCCGGGTTTCAGGTAACACTGCCTGGGATTACTTGCAGGAACGTTTGTTTCATCCGCTTGGAATGAACCGCTGTTTCCTTCGAATGACACCGGAGGAGGTTTTAATGTATCAGGACGATTTCGGGTTCTTATACAATACGGAACGTTCGGAAATAAAGATCAATGATTGGCCGACGAATAACCCAAGCCTTTACCAAGCACGGTGTAATCCGGGTAGCAGTTGTCGAGGGCCGGCTAGGGAGCTGGGTCTGTTTTATGAAATGCTGCTCAGAGGTGGGGAATCACATGGCATAAGAGTGTTAAAGCCTGAAACGATCTCCTTTTTTACATCCCGCCATAGGGAAGGTAAGTGGGATGGCATTTTCCAACACATTATAGACTGGGGTTTTGGATTTATTATTGATTCCAAAAAATACGGGATGGAAACCGTGCCTTACAATTATGGCCGGTATTGCTCGGAAAAGACGTTCGGTCATTCTGGCATCCAGTCTTCAGTGGCTTTTGCGGATCCAGCGAACCAGTTGGTGGTTGTGATGATTCTGAACGGCACTTGTGGTGAGTTGAGGCATCATCGACGTGTGCGTGATCTCTGTAGTGCCGTTTATGAAGACCTTAATTTGGTTAAACGGTATGCGGGCCGAACCTGAAGCGGTGTGGCGCGGGTAAATACCTGTGAGTCTCTCATTGCCGATTGGGATTTATGCCGTTAGGTTGTCGGACAGTGCAAGACATTAAA
>Ga0163149_10005856_pt1 | contig 12809 bp, 10 predicted proteins | sample OliLakLV19MP5G1_FD_148604 | JGI IMG/M metagenome (GOLD analysis project Ga0163149, IMG submission 148604) | Freshwater microbial mat bacterial communities from Lake Vanda, McMurdo Dry Valleys, Antarctica - Oligotrophic Lake LV.19.MP5.G1 | ecosystem: Environmental > Aquatic > Freshwater > Lake >...
CCCCCACCACCCCCACCACTCTTGAGCTGGGCCACGAGTTGGCGGATCTCCTCGCGCCGTGCTCGAATGTCTTTGTAGCTGATCTGTTGAATCATGATTCCCGCGGCGAGTTTGTTGGCCTCTTCCGCATCACCCAGTTGGCTTGCCTCACTCGCGCGAGCGAAGAGCGCTTCCATCAGGGCGTAGCGAAGCTCCATACCTATTGCATCATCGGGGGTGTGATGCATTTCGAGTGCTTGACGCAAAGTCTGAATCGCTTCATCATTCAAAGTGATCTTGAGGAAGGAGAGCCCGAGATAGTGCAGAACATTTGCGCGATTCTTCGCGTCGGCCTTGGCTTCCTGAAACTGCTCGATCGCGCTCTCGTAGCGGCCCATCTGGTAGAGCTTCTTCCCCAGATCAAACCGGCGAGAAAGATCGGTCGGGTACGCCTTGACCTGGGCTTCGGAGAGTGCCAGTTCGGAATCAATGTAATCCTTCGCCGCAGAACGGAATCCCTCCTTGGCATTGGCAACTCCAGCCTCAGCATCGCGCTTGAGTTCAGCAAGGCGTTGACGCATGTGCTTCAGGCGGATCTGTTCGGCAATATCCTTGAACCGAAACTCCTGCAAGGTGTTGTAGGCCTCGGTCAGGATGTTGATGGCAAGCTCTTCATCACCCGGGCCGCCGCGCTGCCGCAGAAGTTCGACGTATTTGTTGATCGTCGGCTTGTCGATCTTGTTGGCGGCGTATTCAGACTGAAGCTGGATGATGAGTCTGTTGAGCGTGTCCTCGCTCTTACCGACACGATCCTGCTCTTCAAGTCGGCGCTGGGTGTCGGCATCGCGAATATTCTGGCGGAAGCCGCCTGCCGATCCGGATTGATCAAACCCGCCGCGAGTCATAGTGGATTCTGCTGACATATTGCGGATCTCGGCCGAGAGTCGTCCGTCGGTGGGGTCGAGTCGGATGGCCGCCTCTCCGGCACGCACGGCGATATCAAATCTGTTGAAGCGCTTGAGCACTTCCATAATCTTGATAAAGTGCTCTTTGCGTGGGCGCTTGTCTCGCTCAGCCGCGCCGAAGGCCCGTTCACCGATCCAGATCGCAGGCTCCACAAGCCCGAGTTCGGCCGCGAGTTCAAGGGCACGGACTGCGTATGCCGCCTCGATGGGGTGAACACTCCACTGGAGCAAGCTTGAAAGGTAGCGGTCGATGTTTCCGCTCCGATCGAAGGCTTTGAGGGTGTCCTTGCCCGGCCCCTTCGCTCCGGTGTTCATGAGCGAACCGGCCGACTTGAAAAACCCCTCAACCCCTGAAATGCTCGTCGGATCAAGCCGCAGGCCGCTCAGCCACATGTTCATGGCGTAGTCATAACTCCCAGTTTCGTGAAGTGTGGCAGCCCGATCGAAAAACCTTTGGGCTTTCTCCGGCGAGAAGTCGTACCCACCATCGCCGCCGCTGGGCGCAGGGCCACTCGAGCCTGTTCCACTCCCCGAGGTCGAACCGGCTCGCAAGGCGGCCTGCTTGTCGCCCGAATCGTCGGTTGCCTGCTTCTTCCTGAACAACGCCAAATCGCGCTCCTTCGTAGAATCGGACGATAGGCGGGCATTCCCCTCGACCAACCCTTCGCCATGCTACCGGGCAGAGGGTCCTTGCGTCAATTCCGCGCAGGTCCGACACTTTCAAGTACGCCGCAACCTCCGCTCACGTTGCAATCCAAAACGTGCTTTGCGGCATGGATCCTGCAATACTTCTGACCTGATGCCTGTCGATCCCCAAACCCTTGATATTGTGATTTACCCTCATCCGGCTCTTCGGCAACGGGCCAAACCGATTTTGGAGATTACCGAGGAAGTTCGGGCTGTCGCGGCCAGAATGGTCGAACTGACGCGGCTCGAAGAGGGGATTGGGCTGGCAGCTCCTCAGGTCGGCCTTTCATGGCGGTTGTTTGTCGTTGATGTGCCGCCCAATGACGAAAGATCGGCTGAGGCCACCCCCCCCACAGCGACAAGCGGTACAAAGTTCTATATCAATCCTCGCTTTATCAAATCGGAAGGCGATCTGATCGCGCACGAGGAGGGGTGCCTGTCACTCCCTGAGATTCGCGGCGATGTCCTCCGTCCGCCGGTGATCACGATTACCGCGACCGATCTTGAGGGGCATGAGTTCACGCAAACCGGCGGCGGCCTGCTGGCTCGATGCTGGCAGCACGAAATGGACCATCTCGATGGGATTCTGATCATTGACAAGTTCAGCCAGTTGTCGAGGTTGAAGAACCGTTCTGCGATTCGCGACCTCGAACGTGGTCGTTGATCCGTGTACCCTCTCCACGATGCGACTTGTCTACTTTGGCTCGGGTGCTTTCGGACTCCCAACCCTTGAACGGCTGGCCAGCGATCACACAATCGTCGGCATCGTGAGCCGACCCGATCGCCCCGCCGGACGGGGTGCAAAGTCATCGCCAACCGCCGCGGCTTCATGGGCAGCAAAGAATCTTCCGAATGTGCCCACCCTTAAACCGGAGCGCGTTCGTGAGCCCGGCATAGTTGGTCAGATTCGCGCTTGGGCGGCCGAGGCATGGGTCGTTATCGCTTTCGGCCAGAAACTCCCGCAAGAGTTGCTCGAAGGCACGTTTGCGGTCAATCTGCACGCATCGCTTCTTCCACGGTGGCGCGGGGCCGCGCCGATCAACACCGCGATACTCTCCGGCGACACGGTCACCGGGAACACCGTCATTACGCTTGCCGATCGGATGGATGCGGGATTGATTCTGGGGACCACCACACGATCGATCGACCCGCTTGTGACGGCTGGCGAACTTCACGACCTTCTCGCTGCCGATGGCCCGGACCTCGTCTCGCGCGTGCTTGCCGAGTTCCAAACAGGGTTGTTGTCACCTCGCTCCCAGGATGAATCGCAAGTGACTATTGCCACCAAGCTTTCAAAGAGCGATGACGATATCGACTTTCATCAGCCCGCAGATTTTCTGCGCCGCGAGATCCATGCCCTCACACCATGGCCGGGCATCAGCGTTCAGATCCTGAGCACTCCGACGATTCCGCTTAAGCTGTTTCGCGCCAAAGTTGGTGCGAACATCGATCAAGCAACAGAGCCGGGCACGATTCTCGAACCAAAGAGCGGGCTGGTCGCCTGTGGGCACGGCACAACGCTCCAGATTCTTGAAGTCCAGCCACCGGGCAAGAGACCGATGTCGTGGTCGGCATTCGCCAACGGACGCCCCGTGGTGCCGAATACGGTCATGGTCTCAGCCAGAGAACTCGCATGATGCTCACGCTTTGGGACTTGATCGAGCCTATTCGCAAGAAGTTCCGTGCACGGCCCGAAGTCACCTCGCCATCACGCACATCGACCAAGTTGCCGCGAGTGCGTGCTGAGCCGAACCCGCCAGCACGAACACGGCCCGGCAGTGTTCCGATGCAGGCGAAATATGACGCTGTCACCAGGCTCATGCTCGATCGTTACGAGATCCGCGTTCGGAAGTGGCGTTCAGGCATGTCGGGCGTTGCATGGTTTGTGACGTATCGGGACGGGCGTGTTCAACGGTTGATTGAATCACCCAAACCCAAAGGCCCGATGTCGGCTGCCGTGTTCCTGCATGAAATCGGCCATCATGCGATTGGCTTTGATGTGTATAAACCTCGCTGTCTTGAGGAGTATCACGCATGGCGATGGGCATTGGAAGCCATGCAGCAGCACAACCTGAACATCAGCGATGCGGTTCGATATCGAATGCACCGGTCTCTGTGGTACGCTGTTCAAAAAGCCAAGCGACGTGGCATCAAGCACGTACCGCCTGAACTGACACCATTTCTCGATCCGCCCCCTCCACGGGCCAGGAAGCGGCTAAACCCAACAGCGAATCCGCCAACCGTGACGGTTCGACGGCAATGATGCCGAAGCGCATCAGGCCATCTCGGCATCGACGATGCACGTTGGCTTACGCTTCCCATCCTCAAGCACATCGATGGTAAGCCATGTGACATCGTCACGCGACTGAGCATCGCACGGATACTCAAAGCCGATGGCCACCTTGCCGTGCAAGGGTTCGCCACCGAGTTCCTCGACCTCCTCACTCGTGAGCTTTCTTGATCTGACATCCGTCAGCATCATCGATCGCTCATCCCATGCCCGCTCAAAGAGAACGTGCCAGTCCGATTGCCCCTGCCTGCGTGCCGCGACAATGAGCGGGTTTGCGCCGTTTTCATCACATGCATCGTCAATGATGGCATCGACTTCAAGATCACCATCGCCATCGATGACAACATCGAAGATGGTCATGGTCGGCTCACCATGCCCGCAGAACTCACCTTTGTGCAGAGCCGCTGCCGCGACGGACTTGTCAGTTGATTCGCGTGCCAAGCCATCGAGATAGGTGGGAGGCGGAGCCCCTTTGATCTGGCGTTTTGGATCGTGAAGCCGCGAGATCGGGCCGTTGACGCTTGGGTGCAGAAACTGATGGGTCCCGAATACAAATCCTTGGTTTGCCATGTTGCCTCGATTGTCGGACGTTGCAATGGATATGAATAACATATTGAACTGGAAACAGCGAACACCAATAGACACTTTCTCGACTTTATCTATGGGCCGTGTCACGACTTGCTTTGTGTGCTTCAAGCCTATTCGACACACCAATCAAGTTCAAGTTTAAAAATCCTGCACTCAAGCCCAACAACGCACGCCCGTCATGCCGAAATATACTTTTACAATGGTTTAGCGCACATCGCCAAATCACGCTCAATCGTTACCGCCCTAAATTCCATTCCGCACGCTCGAACCAATCCTGCAACCATCAGCCATCGCACTTACTGATCAACCCACATCTGGAACTTCCGATTACCACGCCAGTCAGCACTCGCTGCGGGCATGCACCCAGTCGTCGTTGACATCACGATATTGCCCTCACGATCAATCGCAATGAGCCCGCCGTCATCGGGGTCGAGCCGCTCGGTCAGCACGATTCGTGCGGCTTCCTTGAGTGAGCATCGCTGATATCGGACGAGGCTGGAGAGCTCGTGCGCGATTGCGTGGCGGATGAACTGCTCGCCGGTGCCGGTGCAGCTCACACCGAGGGTGAGGTTGTTGGCGTAGCAGCCGGCGCCGATGATGGGGGAATCGCCGACGCGCCCGGGCATCTTGGCGGTCATTCCGCCGGTGCTGGTCGCAGCCGCGATATTGCCCGCCAAATCGAGAGCGACACATCCAACGGTGCCCGTAGGATAATAATCGTGAGTTGACCGACTAGCAGCACTCGCGGCGATTTTCTTTGCCGCCTCGATCTCCTGCATCTTCCTTTCCAGTTGCTCTCGACGCTTGGCTGTGATGAAATACGCCGGATCGACGCGCTCAATGTTCATCTGAGCGGCAAGTCGCTCCGCCCCTTCACCCGCAAAGAGGATGTGCGGGGTTTCCTGCATGATTCGGCGGGCGAAGCTGATGGGGTTTTTGACGGTCTTGACGCCCGCGGCCGCGCCGCACTTGAGGGTGCGGCCATCCATGATCGAGGCGTCCAGTTCGCAGGTTCCGTCGCGCGTGAGGACGGCGCCTTTTCCGGCGTTGAATCTGGGGTCGTCTTCGAGCACGCGCACGGCGGCCTCGACGGCGTCGAGGCTCGTGCCGCCGGCTTTGAGGATCGACTCACCGACGGTAAGGGATCGCTCGAGACTCTCTCGGTACTCGCGCTTGTCGGATTCGGGCATGTTCTTGTCCAGCATTCCCGCGCCGCCGTGGATGACGATGGCCCAGTGACCTGTTTGTTTACTCGATATCGCCGCGCTTGAAGACCAGTTGTCCGTGACCTTGCAGCCCCCGCATGCCAATAAGACGAGCAGGCTCACAAAGCAAACTGTTGGGATGTACATCATTCAAGAAGGATACCGCGCCCGCGTTCAGACCGCAACCATGGACCTACGCTCTCCCCCATGCTTGACCTTTTCCAACAGGCGCTGCACTTCTTCACCCATCTTCCAGAGCATCTTGAAGGATTCATCCGCGACTACGGGCTGTGGACCTACGCCATCCTCTTTGCCATCGTGTTTGCCGAGACGGGCTTGGTCTTCGCACCGTTCCTTCCGGGCGATTCGCTCCTCTTCGCCGTCGGAGCGCTCTCGGCACGCGGCAGCTTTGATGTCTGGACGATCTCGCTCGTCTTGTTCGTCGCAGCCATACTCGGAGATGCCGTGAACTACCAGATCGGCAAGTTTCTTGGGCCGCGACTGGCGCAGGGCAAGGGCCGCCGCATCATCAACGCCCGGCATCTTGAACGAACGCACGAGTTCTTCGAGAAGTACGGCGGCAAGACCATCATCATGGCCCGGTTCGTTCCCATCGTTCGTACGTTCGCGCCATTCGTGGCGGGAATGGGGGCGATGAGCTATCGCAAGTTTGTGCTCTACAACATCGTCGGCGCCGCCGCCTGGGTGTCGGTCTGTGTCGGCGCGGGCTACTTCTTCGGCAACTTCGAGGTTGTGAAGAAGAACTTTGAGCTGGTGATCGTGGCGATCATCGGCGTTTCGATGCTGCCGATGGCGGTAGAGATCATCCTTGCACGCCGTCGCGCGGCCAGAGGTTCCAAGCCCGATCAGCCATCTGTCTGAACTCGCCGCGATTCATTTCACGACAAGGCCAATGTCGCGCCGCATCGTCATCCCCTCAAAGTGGATCAGCTCGCACGCGGCGTAGGCCAACTTCCGGGCCTCAGGCATCGTCGGTGCTCTGGCAACCACGTTCAGCACCCGTCCACCTGCGGTGACAATGCGGCCATCGCTCTTGCCCGCTTCTCGCTTCGTGCCAGCGTGGAAAATGACCACGCCGGGCAGGTTTTCCGCGGCCTCAATGCCCGTGATCGGGAGGTTGATCTTGTAACGATTCGGATATCCACCGCTCGCAAGCACAACGCAGCAGACGCTCTCGGTGCTCCATCGCAGATCAATTTCATCAAGCGTGCGAGTCCCCGTCGCGAGCATCAGCTCGATCAGGTCAGATTCCATCCTGACCATGAGCGCCTGGCACTCCGGGTCTCCGAACCGCACGTTAAACTCAAGCATCTTCGGCCCGGCTGGGGTGAGGATCACACCCGCAAACAGCACGCCGCGAAACTCAATGCCTTCGCGACGCATGGCATCAACAGTCGGAACAATGATCTCGGTTTGAATCTGCGAGAGCAGGGCATCATCGGTCAAGCCCCCCGGACAGATCACACCCATTCCGCCCGTATTCGGCCCGATGTCACCATCACCAAGCCGCTTGTGGTCCTGACATGGTTCGAGCATGTAAATGTTGCGACCATCGACCACGCACAACACACTGACCTCCGGGCCATCCAGCCGCTCTTCAACGACCACCGTGCGTCCGGCTTCGCCAAACTCGAGTTTGACCATGATGCGTTCGAGCGCATCGAGGGCTTCGGGCATCGACTTCGGGACCACCACCCCCTTGCCCTTGGCAAGTCCCGAGGCCTTGATGACCGGTGGATCCTCGCGCGTCTCGACAAAAGTCTTGGCCGCGTTGTAGTCGCTGAACGCACGCCCCTCAGCCATCGGCACCGAGGCGTTGCGAACCAAAGCCTTGCACCAGGCCTTGTCGGCCTCCAGCTTGGCGGCCGCGGCCGAAGGGCCAAAGACCACGCGCTTGGGTGAGGCCAGCGCATCGGCCAGACCGAGTGCGAGCGGTTCTTCAGGACCAATCACAACCAGGCCAATGTCGTTCTTCTCGCAGAACCTTTCGAGGCGGAAGGTCTGGCGATACTCGGCCGGCACATCGATCGGAGTACCCAGCGCGGCCAACCCAGGGTTCTGCGGGTCGGTGATGAACAACTTGCCCAGCCTCGGCGATTGTTTCAGCTTCCAGGCCAGCGCATGTTCGCGGCCACCACCGCCTACCAACAGCACGTTCACGAGTCCATCCCGACTTTGCATCGCCGATCGTAGCGAGGAGCACATCTCGATTCCGCTCAGCGACTCATCTTTCACGCAGCGCGGCACATCCCCATACATCTCGTGACCGCGCACAACGATTGACGATCTTCCATCACTCGCCTATCCTCTCGAACAGTTTGCGGGGTGGAGCAGCCCGGTAGCTCGTCGGGCTCATAACCCGAAGGTCGTAGGTTCAAATCCTACCCCCGCTATTGCCGGGCCGGTTGCGAAAGCAGCCGGCCCTTTGGTTTTCAGCGAACGCCGCCGAGAGACCCTCGGCGGCGTTTTCGCTTTCTGGCCCGGGATTGGCAAGGTTTGCGAGGCGGGCGCGGATCGGGCAAGGTCTCTAATCTGCCCACGGCCATAACCGGTGAGCATGGCCCCACGCCCCCATTGGCCCGCTTTGAGGCCAAAGTCTCTCACGGTCTCTCGGGGACCCGAGCGGGGGTGAAGGGGTCGTCTCCGTGCTGGAGCGGGCGCAACCTCCCCTCGTCGCGCGAGCGAACAATGCCGTACGGTGTTCGAGCGTCGGGATGATACTGGAGCTGCCCCAATGGAGGTGTGATGACGGACGTGCTGCTGATCGTTATCGCCGTGCTCGCGCTGGTCAGTCTAGGCGTGAGCGTCGCCGTGCTGCTCAGGCTCCGCGCGGCTACCGCTGATTCACCGACGGCGGAGGGATTGGCAAGCATCGCCGTCCTCGCGGCCGACGTCGCACGCCTGCGAGATGATGTCCAGCGTATCGAGCAAGCCGCCCGGAGCGACGCGGTATCACAACGGCAAGAGCTGGCCGGCCAACTCACAAGCCAGCGGACGGAGCTGACCGACAGCATCGGCAAGCTGCAGACGGGCGTCGATGCCGCGTTCGGACGGTTGAGCAGTGCACTGACCGAGCAGGTTCAGCAGTTGACCACCAGCATCGGCGTGGCCGCGACGTTCCAGAGTCAGTCGCTGTCGTCGTTGCAGCAGGCTCAGGTGACGGCGGCAGACTCACTGCGCAATCAGGTCATTGCGCGCCTTGACGCGGTGATGAAATCTCAGACGGACTCGGCCGGGGCGCTCCGCGAGGAGCTGACCCGGCGCCTTGAAGCCGCCGCTACCACCCAGCAGACGGCCACCGCCGGTTTGCAGACCATGCTGAATGAGCAGCTCGCCGCAACGCGTGGCGAGATCACTACCGCCGTTGCGGCGCTCTCGAAGGAGAACAGCGCCAACCTGTCCGGCATCGCCGAGCGGGTCAACGCCCAACTCGCCAATCAGGCCAAAGAGGCCGGCGAGAATCTGGAAAAGCTGCGAGCGACCGTCGAATCCAAGCTCACCAGCATCCAGACCGCAGCAGACGCCAAACTGGAGCAGATGCGAGCGACGGTCGATGAGAAACTGTCGAGCACGCTGAACACCCGGCTGGGCGAGAGCTTCAAGCTCGTCAGCGACCGGCTCGAGGCCGTTCAGACCGGACTCGGCGAGATGAAGAGCCTTGCGGGCAACGTGACGGACCTTCGCCGCGTGATGACCAACGTCAAGACTCGCGGCGTTTGGGGTGAGGTTCAACTTGCCAACCTGCTCGATCAGATCTTCACGCAGGATCAGTACGAAACCAACTTCAGGCCCAAGGCTCGCGGCGGCGAATTTGTCGAGTTTGCCCTCAAGCTCCCGGGCCCCGAGGGCAGCGACAGCCCCGTTTATCTGCCCATCGACAGCAAGTTTCCAATCGAGGACTACCAGAGGCTGGCTGACGCGGCCGAAGCTGGCGATGTCGAAGCTGTGAAAGCTGCACAAAAAGCATTGGAGAATCGCATCTACGGCTGCGCCAAGGACATCCGAGACAAGTACATTGCGGTGCCCACAACGACGAACTTCGCCGTGCTCTTCCTTCCCACCGAGGCTCTATACGCCGAAGTGCTCAAGATGCCCGGCCTGATGGAGACGCTCATCCGCGAGTACAAGGTGGTGGTGCAAGGGCCCACGACGCTGTCCGCGTTTGCGATGGCGCTGCTCTTGGGTTTCCGCACGCTTGCGATTCAAAGGCGTTCCGCTGACATTGCGAACCTGCTCGGTGCGGTCAAGTCGGACTTCGGCAAGTTCTCGGATCTGCTTGGCAAGGTCGAGGAGAGGCTCGATGATGCCAAAAGCAACATCGGCAAGGCCCGCCAGCGATCGGCGCAGATCGTCAAGAAACTCGGCAGGGTGGAAGAACTGCCTCAAGGGGAGGCGACACTGCTTCTTCCTGATCCAACCAGCGATCCGGATGCAATCATCGCCGACGACCAGGACTGATGGATGTTCACCAACGGTCCAGTCGGCATGCGCACCGGCCAACGCCTTGATTGCCGCCATGCGCCGTGAAGCCCGCATGCGCAACGACCCAAGGCAAAGCGGACATCTGGGCGTACGGCGGCATAGGGAACCAGAGACGGCGATGTGCATGAGGCGCAACGCCGCGCTGGAGCCCTTCGCGTGGACACATCCCGCAACCCCGAAACCATGACGCCCGCGGAACGCGACGCGGAGATCGCGAGCATTCTCGCCCGGGGCGTCGTCCGGGCCGCTCGTGCCGCCCGGGAACGCCTGGCGCGGGATATCGACATTGACCGCGAATCTTGCGACCGCGGACTTGAACTGCCGCGTCATGGGGGCCTCAGTGTGTCCGCGCGGCCCGGGGGTTAGGGCTCCGGGCCGATGCACTGAGGAAACGCCATGTCTGAAACGATTCAACGACAACTCGGAGCCCTCGGCAAGATGACCACGGGCGAGCTGGTGCAGCGGTACGCCGAACTGCACGGCCAGCAGTGCCGCACGCGGCACCGGGGGTACTTGATCCGCAAGATTGCCTGGCGAATCCAGGCCAACGCCGAGGGAGACCTGTCCGAGCGGGCGAGGCGGCGCGCCACGGAACTGGCCAACGACGCCGAGGTTCGCGTCATGGCCCCGAGGTCGCTCGTTGCGCCCCCGCAAGGCGGCGAGCCCGTCACGACCACGCGGTCTTTCACTCCTACCCGGTCCCGCGATCCACGCTTGCCCGCGGCTGGGTCCGCGATCATCCGGAAGTTCAAGGGCCGGACGATCCGCGTGGTCGTCCTGGAGGAGGACGAGGGCTTCGAGTTCGAAGGCGAGCGCTACGCCTCACTCACCGCCGTCGCCAAGAAGGTCTCGGGCAACCACATCAACGGGTTCCGATTCTTCCACCTCGGGGAGGCCCGATGAGCCGACGCCGCGTGACACCGCGAAACGAGCCCGCGAAGGTCGCCACGAACGGCGACGCCAAGCGCGTCCGCTGCGCTATCTACACCCGCAAAAGCAGCGAGGAGGGGCTGGACCAAGAGTTCAACTCGCTCGACGCCCAGCGCGAGAGCGCCGAGGCGTACATCGCCAGCCAGCGGAACGAGGGCTGGGTCTGCGTGTCCGACCGCTACGACGATGGCGGGTTTTCGGGTGGCAGCATGGAGCGCCCGGCGCTCGAACGGCTCATGAAGGACATCGAGACGGGGCGGATCGACTGCGTGGTGGTCTACAAGGTTGACCGCTTGAGCCGGTCCCTGTTGGACTTCTCCAGGATCATGGAGGCGTTCGACCGCAAGGGCGTGTCGTTTGTCTCGGTGACCCAACAGTTCAACACCACCAGTTCGATGGGGCGGCTCACGCTGCACATCCTCCTGTCGTTCGCGCAGTTCGAGCGAGAGATCATTGGCGAGCGCATCCGCGACAAGATCTCGGCGATGAAGCGCAAGGGCAAGTGGGCCGGCGGTGTGCCCGTCTTGGGGTACGACGTGGATCGCACGAGCGGCAGCCCACGGCTGGTGATCAACGCGCACGAGGCAACTCGCGTCCGCGAGATCTTCGCGCTCTACGTCCAGAAGGGATCGATGCAGCCGGTGGTCACCGAGCTCCTGAGGCGACAGTGGCCGAACAAGCGCCGCGTCACGTCGAAGGGGAAGGTCAAGGGCGGCCGTCCGTTCGACAAGGGGACGCTGCACGTGCTCCTGACCAACCCCATCGTCGCGGGCAAGATCGCCTACAAGGACCAAATCTATCAGGGCGAGCACGAGGCGATCATCGACCCGGAGCTGTTCGATCGCGTCCAGCAGCAACTCCGGTACAACGGTCGGACCGGCGGCATCGAGGTGCGGAACAAGTACGGCGCGCTCCTGCGTGGCCTCCTCCGCTGCAAGCACTGCGACGCCGCGATGACGCACACGTTCACGGGTGCCCGCGGCAAGGCGTTCTACCGCTACTACCGGTGCATCAAGGCCATCAAGTCCGGAGCCCACGTCTGCCCTGCGACGACCCTGCCCGCGGCCGAGATGGAGCGGGTGGTCGTCGATGAGATTCGAGCCCTCGGCCGCGATCGCGGGCTGCTCGACCGCGTGCTTTCCGATGCCAGACTGACCGCCGACGCTGAACTCGCAGCGCTCCGGCACGAACGTGACGAACTCAAGACGGACCTCTCGCGCCGAGAGCGGGAACTCCAGCAACTGGTGACCGACGGTACAGCGGCGCGCGGCACAACCGAACGCCTCGCGGCGGCTCATGAGCGCATCACCGACGCCCGCCGACGCCTGCCCGACATCGAGAAGCGGCTCGCGGAGTTGGCGGGGCTCGTCATCACCCGCGAGGAGGCACAGACCGCCCTGCGCGACTTTGACGGAGTCTGGAACAACCTGATCCCGCGCGAGCAGGCCAGGCTCCTCAAGCTCATCTTCACCACGGTCGAGTACGACGCGCGGGCCGGCACCGTCTCCGTCACATTCCGGCCCACGGGGATCGCCGCCCTTTGCAGGCGCCCCCCAGGCGTTGAGGAGGCCGCATGACCACCGTGACCCGTCAAATCCACTTCGCGTTCAAGGGCCGCCGCAAGCGGGCCGTGGAGGGGCCACCGCCCGACCCGGCCACGTG
>Ga0163149_10005878_pt1 | contig 12784 bp, 13 predicted proteins | sample OliLakLV19MP5G1_FD_148604 | JGI IMG/M metagenome (GOLD analysis project Ga0163149, IMG submission 148604) | Freshwater microbial mat bacterial communities from Lake Vanda, McMurdo Dry Valleys, Antarctica - Oligotrophic Lake LV.19.MP5.G1 | ecosystem: Environmental > Aquatic > Freshwater > Lake >...
GGTATGGATCGCCGATTCCACTAAATTCGACCTCTGTATCACCTACTAGGGGATCCACGAACAATGAGGTTTCCAGTTCCAATCAAGCGTTCAAATAAGTTTCGACGAACTTCTGATCCTCGAATCTGATAATACTCAAGCTTTGCGTCAGTTTGGTGAAGATAAAGAAAAAAAGTAGGGGGATATCATTTAAAACACTCCGACGTAACACTACAGTTGTAGGCGATCCCTCTAGCCCTCTAGCATTTCTTCCACTTTTTTAATTGGCTCTTGGGTCGTCTGATCAAGTGATTCTTCTTCGAGTGTGGATTGATCTAAGACATTACTTTCTGTGCCTTCTAAATTCATATATAAAGCTCCTACTGCATCAATTCTGATTCTATCTTTTCGAGCGGAGCCGCTCTATTTGATAAAGCTCCATTTGAGACAGCAGCATTTTTTGAGACAGCAGCATTTGAGGAAATCGGGCACCCCAAACGCTTTAAGGTCCAACAAACTAGGGCTGGATAATCAAGCGGCTTAGGAACAAAACGTGCGGCGCCTTTTGATAGCAAATTGGTGATAATGTTTTGTGTAACACCACCAGACATAAGAACCACCATTGCAATTGGATTAATGCTTATTAACTTGGTAAAGCACTCTGAACCACTCATTAAAGGCATTTGCATATCTAGATAGATTGCACCAACTTCCCTAAAATTCTTTTCATACCAAGCAACAGCATGCTGTCCGTTCGTAAAACCTTTCACTCTCACCCCATACAATTCCAAAAACATGCTCATAAGATCTAAAAGCGGCAACTCATCATCTACAACAAGAACGCAAGCGGAAGGTTGTTGTCCTTCATTGTTATAAATTGTGCTTTTTGTAATTGAATCACCCCCCTCCTGAGCAATTTCCTCCGGTGCACCTAACTCCTGAAGATCAACCACTTTATTTCCCCCATTTAGTTCGATCGATTTGCTGTGCTAAATTTACTCTGCCAACTAAAAACCCTACCCCTGCACGGCTTAACTAGCGACGATATTGTGCCTCTTTAATTCACAAATTTTCGGAATGAATTTAGTTAAACTTTCCTTGAGGTCAGAGAGTTGGAACAGCAAGATTGGAATAGCAAGAAGTGAAGAGATCTGAGTATGATTAGTATCATACTGCATGCCTTACTCCGTTCTCTATAACTCCATAATTCTTAATCACAATCCTACCTATATATGTCCTACCAAATGTATTTACATGTATTTACGGATGCACTTGTCGTGGGGGGCACTCACGATAAAGGATTGCTAAATTGGTAATGATGTTTGATGAAAAATATAAATTATAAATGCAGTAGCCGATAATAATGACAGTAGCCTTGATACTACCAATGCAGGTGTTGTAGCATATACACATACCGAAGGAGAGTTTGCAGCTTCGATAAATGGGGGCAAGATTGCTATGGGCAGGAGTAAGGTTCTTGCCCTCATGAAATCTTTAGTTAGGAGGCCCCATGCCTACTGAAACTGAGCTACTTATCCTTTCTTTACCCACTGCGGACAGTAGCATTCATAGTAACCCTCACCCGAATGTGGTTGATCCAAAAAGCAATCTCAAAATCTATAAGTTTCTAGGCACTCTTGCAATATTTTCTGAGTTGCCAGAGAAGGAATTAAAAATCCTAGCGAATTCTTGTTACATTAAAACTATTAATGCTGGTCAAACCATAACAATTGAAGGCGATGATAAAAGCTTATACGGGTTTCTTGTCATATCTGGGCGTATGGCTGTTATGAAATCGTCACTTAGTGGCAAAGAGCTGATTGTCGAACTACTACCACCCGGAGATCTGTTTGGATTAATAATTGCACTCTCGCCAAAAGATCAGATTAACGAGCTGTATGTACGCGCCGAATTAAAGTCAGAAGTTATTTCGATACCGATAAGTGCACTTACCTCAGTACTTAGTTCTCATCCTAGGCTTTATAAGAATTTTTTCGATTATCTACTAGTACATCTTCAGTCGTCTTATCGGATTTCTCGCGGTTTAGCTCATGACAGTGTCGAAGTACGAATAGCTATGATCTTATTAAGGTTAGCTCAAAATTTTGCTAGAGAATTACCCGCCCCTCAAGATCAAACAATTGATATTACCCGTCAACAACTCGCTGAGTTAACAGGCACCACTACAGAGTCTGCCATACGAGCCACGCGGCTAATGGAGAAGTCAGGATTAATTGATGTATCACGTCCCGGCGTCATTCGTGTGCTGAATCTCTTAGAGCTTAGAAAGATCGCCGATCAGTAATCTTTTCAGTAATCTTTTTTCCAGTAAGATACACACCATGATCTCCGTCATAACCAAGTTCAGATGGGCAACGTACAGTTTATAAAGATTTAATCGAGAATGGAGTAAGTAAATGGGCAAAGTCAATAGTCTTCTTAAGAAGTATCTCGAAGAGCAGATAGGCTTAGAGGAAAATCTTTTCAAAGTGATCGAGCAGCAGATCGCTGAGATTGACGACACTGAGTTTGCTGATGCTAAGCGCTTACTAACAGAGACAAAGCAGGTTCTGGAGCGCCATTATGTTCCGCTCAATAAGGCATTAGATCAGTTGGAAAAGGACGCTGACATCGCTATAAGAAATGCAGCAGATAATAACGGTCATAACGGTCATAACGGTCATAACCCTGACAGTTCTTTCATTCAAAATAAGAAACGCCGACTAATATCCAGACTTCTACGTGACAATTATTCAGCGCTAAATCTCGTTACGATGGGTAATACTTTACTTTACACAACCGCACTTGCTTTGGGTTGCCAAGAAGTCGCATCAATCGCGCTTAAGCACTTAGAAAACCTAGCTCCCCTTGTGGTCAAAATTGGTGAACTGCTCCCCGATGTCGCAACAAGAGAGCTTCGTAGCGAATCAGCGGAGGTCGATTTAGCAATTGCACAGCTGGCGCTAAAAAATACACAAGCTGTCTGGAGAACCCTTTCGTAATGGGCCAAATACAAAATATGATAGGCAGAAACAAAGGACAGATCTGTTAGTAGCTACTTTTTGTAAGTTTTATGTTTATATTGGAGAAAAGAAAAATGAAATCATTTAGCCATCGTATACTTTGTGCAACTCTTTCACTTTCGCTTTGTATTAGTTCGATCGGGGTAAGCTCTGCAAATGCTTCTCCTCTTTCAACTAATGACTTTCTACAACACTCACAAGGTGTTTCTGTTAAGGATAAAGTAGGCAACTTCTTTGATCGTTCAGATGTTATATCAACATTACAACGTTACGGGGTTAGCCCGCTCGAAGCTAAAACTAGAATTGATTCATTAACTGACCGAGAAGCTTCTCAAATGGCAGCTCTGATTGATGAGATGCCGGCAGGAGGGGATGGGGTTGGTGCTGTAATTGGTGCAATTGTATTAGTTTTTATCGTACTTCTCTTTACTGATATTATTGGCCTTACAAAGGTGTTTCCTTTTACACGTTCTGTTCGATAGGGTGGACGAAAGGAGACGATTGGAGACGACAGAAATAGTTCGGTAGGAATGCTAATCCACAGAGTTAACGTTGCACTCGTTTCACTATTAATTGCAGCCTCATCAGTACTGATGGGCTGCAGTCCATTATTTAAACGAAATGATTTGCCCCCAACCTTAAATAAAACTTCACAGATATCTCCTTTCCCATTTTTTGAGCAAGGGGACTACCAATGTGCTCCAGCTGCGGCCTCTATGATGCTGGTGCATTTGGGACACCAAATTGAACCGGAAGAGTTGGCCCAAACAATCTATACACCGAAACGTAAAGGATCCTTCCAGCCTGATCTTGTAAGCTCCTTAAGACGTCAAGGTACCATCCCATATCAAATCAATAACGACATGAGTTCGCTGCTTAGCACTGTCTCTGATGGATACCCAGTGATTGTGCTCATAAACTTAGGTCTCGATTGGATCCCTTTTTTCCACTATGGCATCGTAGTGGGATATGATCTTAGTCGAGATAACATAGTATTCACCTCTGGGCGAAAAGAATTAGAGCTAATAGATATAGAAACTTTCGCAAAAATGTGGAAGCGCGCTGACAACTGGGCATTACTGGTGGTAAATCCTGGTGATGTACCAAAGAATGTAGACCACATACGTTTCCTTCAGGCTGCCGCAGCGATTGAACAATCTGGGTACGTTAAAGAAGCAAAAAAAACTTATCTGGCAACGCTAAAAAGCTGGGGAGATAATACTGAAACGTTTGTAAGTCTTGGAAACGTTTCGCTTATTGAAAATAGATATTCTGAGGCAGCAAAGTGGTTTAAAAAAGCATTAAATATTGAACCAAATTCTGCAATCATTCTTAATAACTATGCCTGGGCACTCGCTAAATCCTCTCGTTGGAAAGAGGCAAAGACGTACTCAGCGCTTGCTTTAAAATACGATCAGGGTGAGTGTAAGGAAAATTGTCAGGACACCCTGCGTTATATAGAAAGCCACATGGAAAAATAAAAGACAAAATGAAAGGAGAGTTATGTCATTTCTTTTAAAAACATTCCTACTTGGAGTTGTAGCGATTGTCCCGCTTCTGTTAACTATCTCGATCCTTTGGTGGGTAGTAGTATCTGCAGAAACCTTGTTTCGCACGATATTAGAATTTGCACTACCTGAAGAATTCTACCTTCCAGGTTTGGGTATCATACTTGCTGTGACTTCCATTTTCGGTATTGGTTTATTAACACGGTCTTCTTTTGTTAAGTACAAATTCTCCAAATTCGAGGATATGATATGCACCATTCCAGTTGTTAAGACTATCTACGGTAGTCTTAGAGATTTTTTTCAATTCTTCTTTAATAAACAAAAAAAATTCTCGAAAGTCGCACTAGTTTCAACTCCTGAATCAGATCATAAGCTAGTTGGTTTTATTACTTCCGAAAACCCGGAAGAGTTTTTAGGTAAATCTGCCAAAGATCATGTTGGAGTCTATCTTCCAATGAGCTATCAGATTGGTGGCTATACTGTGTTTGTTCCGAAAGAACAGATTAAAACCGTTGATACAAATGTTGAGGACACACTACGTTATATACTTACTGCCGGAGTGTCTCACAGCAAGACTCAGAAAAAGCCAGATTTGACTTAGACATTCAATGAACTCAAGTTATTAAATAGAATAGCCGCCAAACTTAAAAGAAGAGATAAAAAAGCGGCCTCTAATATAATAAACTGAGTCAAAACTTTACCCTCGTTCAAAAAAAGTGATTCCTTTTTGTCATTTTCATAGTTCATTTTTACCTTGAGCAACTTTAGTATACTTCAATGGCTAGCAGATGAAAGCTCTACTTTGTATGAGGCGAATCAGGGTAAAGTTTTAAAATCAATAAATAGGCAGTAAATGAAAATAAAATAAGAAATAGACCAAGAGTAAAGGCAGCATCTGTTTTTGAAATAGCCCACCACTCGGTAACTGCCAAAATGAGGACGGCACCCACAATTTTGAAAAGCCGATAACCAACAACATCAATCCACACTTTGAGACGATAAAGACCTTCATTTGAGAATTTGCCATACAATGTTTCCCGTGACGCCCGAGCAATTGAATAAGCCAGTCCTCGATCGGCTACTTTCATGGCCGACATTGTAATTAATGAACCCTTTAGTAATACGATACTGCCGATAGAAATTAAGGCAATCGGATGCGATAAAAGCCCACGCTTTGGGTTTGAGTCGCCCATGATAAAGGGGAGTAAGAAAACATTTAGGAGAATTGCCAGTAAACTTATAAAGAAAAAGACATAAGATGCATACACTGTTCGCGCACTAAGCTCCTGCACCGAGGCTTCAAGCATAGCCAGATATTGAAACTCAACAATCGGCTCTACAGTCTGTGAAAAAAGAGCTAAACAGACTAAAAGAATTACAGTCGAGCGCTTGCTCCAAAAAGGATCTGTTTTTTGCTCGCTATACGCGTTCGTTGTTTCAAAAGATCCGCTAAACAAACCATAACGGTTGAAAAAGAGAGAAAGCACGGCAAAAGTGAAAAAGAAAACTCCGGCCACACTGATAAGCTCTAAGGATGGCAGATGGGCATACTGAACCAGACTGCCGGAGATGGCACTACCTAAAAGCCCACCAACTAATGCACCACCTCCAAGCACTCCATACCAACCTTGAGTTCGCATAGTCGGGTGGGTGTAGGTAAAAAGTGCCCAATACTGCTCAATGATCAAAATTCCATAGGCATCTATCAGAACATAAAAAGCCGCGACAGAAGTTTGAGTCGGAGATTGAAGAATAAAGCGGAATATTATGAGTAACAAAATAAAGGTTATGCACGAAGCACATACCCTAAGTGGAGCGCTAAGCATCGGCGTCCTCCAACGAAAGAATGGCATAAGGCATAGTAAAACAAGAGTTGTAACTATCCAGATATACGGCAGAGATTGACTGCCGATGTAGGTGATAAACAGAGTGCGACTTAATGGCTTAACTTGGTAATAACCCATTAATAGAACTGCAAAATTGATAGCCAGCAGGGTGCTTCTCTTGGCTGGAGGCAATGCTGCTAGATCTGGCCGAAATTTTTGCATTTGATTGTAATTTTTATGTAAAAATGCGTTTTTTGGTCTTTCCACTTACGACGCATGTCCATAAAGTGTTTGACATTACAGGTCATGATCAAATTGTCCGAGTATATAAGTATGGCTTGCTACTTGCCGAAAATAAACTACCCGTTGCAAATAAACCACAAAATCTCCGGTTTGAGTATAATCGCGATCATTGTGATTTTACTTTTTACCGGTTGTAGCACGCAAAAGCGTTATAAGCATCCCGATGGTAATCGAATTTTACTCACCGGGCAGCTAACCCTTCAGGAACGTCTCGATTCAGTACTAGCACAACGCCATCTAACAAAACTTATCTCTGAGAATCGCTTGGGCATTACTCTATTTGATCTCAATACGACTCCTATCATTGAGATTGCACAGATAAATGGTAATAACATGATGTATGCTGCTAGCTTACCCAAAATTGCGATCCTCTTTGGGCTCTTAAAAAGAGTATCAGAAGATACTATTTCATGGACACCTGAAATTGAGCAGCTAGCTACTGAAATGATTCGCTACTCATCGAATGAAGCTGCTTCTGAACTTTTCTATAAAACTGGGCCAAATTTTATAGAAAGCCAGCTTGAGGATTTTAATCTCTATGACCTTCGCAATGGCGGAGGGTTATGGGTAGGTAAAGAATATGGAAAAGGAATAGCTTGGCGCAGAGATCCATTACTTAATATCTCCCATGCCGCATCTGCCATGAAAGTAGCTCAACTATACTATCTCTTAGAAAGTGGCCATCTATTACCAGCCAACCAGGCTAAGATAATGAAAGAAGTTCTCTCTAACCCAGGGTTGAACCATAAATTTGTTAAAGGACTACATTCAGTTTGTCCTGATGCTAAACTCTTTAGAAAGTCTGGAAGCTGGAGCACTTTTCATTCAGACAGTGCCCTAATTTCAAATGGAGAGAAAAATTATATCGCGGTAGCGCTGTTAAACGATCCGAATGGTCAAGGAATCCTCGAGAACCTCATTGTTGACCTAGATCAAATCGTTACTGGCAAAGGATCAACTCATTGTCGAAGCTTTTCTCCTGAGATAGTTACAGCTTCGGCACCTAGTCCCGAAGTGAAGAGTTAGTGAAGAGTTGATGTACCCGTGTTGCTAGCCTTTGATGAAGTTCCCCGGCATCTTTTTTTAACTGGTTCGTTGAAAGTGCAACAATATATCTAAATTTGGGATTTAGAACTGGGCTTTCGACGATTGCTGCCGCATTTAAAAGATTGAGCTTATTCCCCTTGAACTGCCCACATTGATAGCCCTTCTCGCTTTGACACTTATAAAGAGATCCAGATTTAAAGTATATGGCCGACTCTGTAAGTACCGGCGCAGCACCATAGCGACTCCGGCTTTGAGTAAGGTAAAGTAGTCTTTTCAATTCTAAACTTGTAAAGAAGTCTATTACTTTTCCCTGTTCAACTTTGAACAAAAATTTCACAAGTTCATTTGTACTGGCGATACTTCCCCGACTTGGAATAAGGCGTTTTCCAAGAGAAGTATATAAACTAGATTGTCTGAAATGCTCAAATGATAAGCCGGCAGAATCTACCGCTTCTTTAACTGCTGAGGTGAAAAGATTTGCTCGTGCGCCTGGTGATGTTTTTGCAAACCAATCTTTTTCATCTTTCAAAGATGGAGGATAGTTTTTTTGAAAACCTTTCATTAGGAGAATCTCTCGCATTACCATATTAGCAGCCCCATTTGAACTGGCCGATAGCATCCAGTCGAGGTAACTCCATAGATTAGCGGTATCGCCGGTCTGTAGTGGCCGATATTCTAAATTCCCCCCTTCTTTATCAGTCTGAATCCAAAAGGGTACGTCATGAGTGTCAGATTCAACGAATTCATTGGCTGTCATCAGCCGATTTTTTAAAATATTTATTCGATCCTCAAGTTGTGGGTAAAGGCGAGCAAGTTGATGATAAATAGTAAGCGCGACTACAAGCTTGCCAACACTCCCGGCAACAAAATTTGCATTACCATTAACATGTCCGCAGATAGGCCTAGAGATAGACGTAGAGATAATCGTAGTTGGATTCGATATGTCACAAGCGCTCAGACTTGCACCTGGTGCCAGCTCGTGCACTAGAGCGGAAAGTGCTTTTGATAATGACGGGCTATACTGTGGAAAGGTAACGGGGATGTTGTAAAGAGAAACGTTGTGAAGAGAAAGTTGAACGAGGCCTATCGATAAACGCGCCCCATCTGGTAATAATTCTTTACGAGCAGTGCTATCAAAGGCTGCATAGTAGTACCCCTTTAGTCGTTCAATCCCCGTTCTTTCAAATCCATCAAGTGGATATGAAAATCCATTTGTGCCTAAAAGACACACCAGCGATATCGTAAATAAAGATCTAAAAAGAATCGCTTTAATCATAATCATCGCTCTGATAATAAAGATGCACGTCGTAATGGACGAATTTGAAATAACAGCAGCCGACCTTTTAAAAAGCCAAATTCTATGTCAGCAGGTAACCTAGATTTTCCATCAGAAAGTATCGCAGCAAACCGGCCTGGAATATCATCAGCCAATTGACTGAGGATAGAGAGTTCCTGGCTGGTTAAAATTCGTTCTGAGAGTATAGTTTCTTCTATAGAGATACCACCTTTTGGGGCTAACACCTTTTTTGTGGCCGAGCTTGCTTCCGAATATATCCATACTTCTCCAGTTCTTTGTGATACCAAAAGGGACTCAGTCCATTGATTATCTACTGCTCCCCCAACGCCTTCGTTGGTTGACACTATAAAGGCAGGCAAAGGGGCGAGCCCTGATTTATATATATCGGCACTTATAAGAACTCCTGATTTTTCGACCGGAACAGCTTGTTGAATGATGACTGAAACAAATAAGTCGGTCAGTGAAGAAATGACATCCCCACGCCACGTAACCGCACGTTCAGAAAATGGAGATTCCCAGACTTGTCTAATTCCCTGCAAGATTTCATTGAATGATTTAACATTAGGGATAGTTCGATTAAGGCCAGCCCCAGTAAAGTGCGGTAGATCTTCAACGTTGGTGTCACTTCTAATAAATACTCCCTGGCTAAGGTATGATGGGCCTAAAGTTTCATGAAGTTTAGCAGAGAGTTCAGCGACAAAATTTTCGGTAAAAGTAGATCGTTGTATACAACTTCTGATATCTAATAGTAATTTTGCAAGCTCCTGTTTCTGTCTGGTAGGTGAAAGAGATTTAATAACGCTTTCGGTTGATACAATGTATTCCTGCAAACTTTTCTGTCCAGCGCATGGTAACTCAAATAGTTTTCCGAAAAACCCAAAGGGAATTACAACGGCGGCAGCAACATGTTCGGGATATTCCTTCTTGAGCATTGCTAGATTAGCGGCCTTAGGGCCTACAATACGCCCGGAATCAGTATAAGAAAGTTCGCTGAGTGTAAAAAGTTTTGAAACCGATCTGTCTACTTTTTTCTTAACAAGATTTTGCTTTTTCTTAATGATCCCGGAGTCAGATCCTGGATCGTTTAAGCTTAGATCTTCTTCTATAACAACTTTACCATCTGGAGATACTTCGAATAATATTTTATCTCCGTTTCTCGTTCTTAAAAGATCTGCAATTCTGCTGTCGACCGAAATATGTGGAATACCAAGGTTCATTGCCAGAAGCTGGATATGGGAAAGAACATTCATCCCGCCAATGGTGATAATTCCTTTGACTCTGGGTAATTCAGAAATCGTCTCTGACGTAATTAAGATATCATTAGGGCCAGCTCGAGCAACGTCAGCTTCCGAATCAGCTACCTTTAGGCCTCCTCTGGCCACTCCTGGACTTAAAGGATAAATTTCACCACCATCTCTAACTCCAAAAATTTCATTAGTCACATCGCGTAAATCCGAGTCGGACACTAAAGAGGCAAGAAGCGGCGCATATAGAGCCAACGGGCCTGCTCTTAAACGATCTGCAATAAAACTATTCACCAATGGTTCGATCTCTTTCAACTTCTGAATTGCGATACCAAACTCCCAATTAAATTCGCCAGTAGCCCATGCCGGCAGTAACCCTAGATATCTAAGTTGTTTTTGAAGTTCTTTCTTAGTGCCGGAAACTGTGCAAGATCTTATAGCAGAAAAAGCAGAATTAAATTCTCTTTCAGAGATTAAACCTGCACCATATACGGCATGCACAGTTGCAGCTAAAAGCTCGAGTCGATCAGCCAGTTTAATGTTGGTTAAACTATTTAGTATTCGGGGATGAGATGCGATGAGTTGTTCTTCTATCGCCAAGTTGGCGTATATTATCTCTAAAGATGTTTGCGCTGACAATTCGTTCAGCGTCAGAATTGATCGTAAGCTGTGAATTATTGAGCCGGTAACAATGTATCTTTCAGCAAAAGATTTTGCCTGTTTCAGTCTTTGATACAAGGCATCAATCTCTCTTGTCGCAGAAGATAAGGGTAACCGGGGGATAAGAGTCTCAATAATTTTTTCTGCACTTGGTTTTGAATGCAATGTCTCGATGAGAGTAGCTAATCTTTCATGAGCACCATTTGATTTTTTTCCTACAGCATCTTGCCGAATTATTGAGGCATCGCTCGGATCAATAAAGGCGTGCAATCTATCTTTGTGCTTTTTAAAACGAGAATCACTTGAGGCGATGCTCGTTGCCAATGAACGAATTTGTGTTATCAACTCTGGATTAAACTGACGAGGGAAAAATTTTACTGCTTCTCGAAGCAACAAAAAATGGGAGCTTCGCCAATCCTTATTAGAAGTTAATCGAAGAAGTAACTTGTTGGCAGCGAGAGATTCATCCTCCTCTTGAATTGCGCCTCTATATGATCTAGCGCCGCGATAGATCCATCCATCGTCGCGAAAATATAAATATCGTTCGAGTACTAATGGAGTAAGGGCTCGCGGATGATTTGATAAATTTTCGATGTCATTACGTTCTAGTGCAACAAAAAGATTCGCGATAACAAAACCACGTTCTCTTAGGGCCAATACATCATCCCTTAATTTTCCGTGTTGAAATCCTTCTTTACCTACCCCGCAGCCATTGGCCCGAGCTGGCAAAATCGTACCATCTGAGCAGTACCACTTAATCGCCTCAAAAGGGCCCTTTGAGGTCTGTTTGAGCGAAGATATAAATGCCTGTGGGTCCTCGGCGTAGCAAGCCTGTTGATTGATCACTAAATAGAAGCATGTGAGCAACTGCAGAATCGTATAAATTTTGCCTGGCACACCATAAATGATGAACATGATCTTCGTCATACTCCGTTTAGTTCTCTGTAAGGTATTTATTCTTCTTTCTTATAGTGCAGTTCTTTCACTTCGCACGTCTCTGAGGCGAGATTTGCGGCAGATGAAAGAAATTAAGCAGTCATCGGGGGTAGACTTGAGAATTTATATCCTCTTTTGATACTATATGAGAACTTAAGGTCTTAAGTAAAGGAGTAAAATATTATGATTAGAAAAAGTATGATTAGTAGAATTATGACAACATGTTCGGTTCGAAGGTGTCTTCGTCCGATACTATATTTTGGAATTGTCGGTCTCGTAGTATCTGCTCAAGCGGTAAAAGCAGATGCACCGCCACCAGATCAATATCGGGAAAGAATTCCGGTAAAAAATCAAGCTGGCGCTGGATATACGAATCAAACCGCTGCGCAAACGATGGACTCTGGTTGGAAGTATCGACTGTCACCTGGTGTCACCCTTTGGTATTTCGATGATGAAGATACTGAAACTGGAGGTGCTCTCTACTTTGACGCATGGGATCCTGAATATTCACTTAATTATAGGGTCGGCGTAGAAGTTGGACACATTAGTGTAGATCAAACCGGTGCCTCAGCATTTGCCGAGCAGGGAGACAGAGCCCATCTTACTTTTGTAAGAATTCCATTTGCTCTTGAGTACTATCAAATGATGGGTAACAATTTTACCTGGTACGTTGGTGGTGGTCCTGACATATTACATACCGCTAATGACCTGGAAGATACTTCTGTTGGAGCACATGCAGGTCTGCGTCTTCATTATGCCTTGAATGACAGATGGGGATTGTCTGTAGAGGGCGGCTATATGTGGGCTAAAATGGACGCTCCAGCTGAGGACTTAGACCTTAGTGGCGCATACTTGACACCATTATTGACCTATACATTCTAGTACATCTAGTAAAAATATTGAAAGAAGGAGGACGAGAGTCCTCCTTCTTTTAATTCAATAGCCTTTTATTCAATAGCCT
>Ga0163149_10005879_pt1 | contig 12783 bp, 12 predicted proteins | sample OliLakLV19MP5G1_FD_148604 | JGI IMG/M metagenome (GOLD analysis project Ga0163149, IMG submission 148604) | Freshwater microbial mat bacterial communities from Lake Vanda, McMurdo Dry Valleys, Antarctica - Oligotrophic Lake LV.19.MP5.G1 | ecosystem: Environmental > Aquatic > Freshwater > Lake >...
GCAGAAGTAGTTTCAATAATTTCAGGACGTAAAATTTCAACACCCAAATAATCTGATTGAGTTTGCATAAGCAAGTTATTGCTTGCCGCTCCTCCGTCGACTCTTAAACTCTTAAGTGCTGTACTCAAATCCTTTTGCATAGCAATTAATATTTCGGTGTTTTGTAAGGCCATAGCTTCTAGCGTAGCGCGCGCCAAATGGGCGCTGGTGGTTCCCCGAGTCAATCCGCAAATTAAACCTCGAGCGTCCTGATCCCAATGAGGCGCACCTAACCCGGTGAGAGCGGGCACGAACTCTACCCCACCAGTATCGGCAACTGAATTTGCCAGCTGTTCAATTTCGCTCGAGCGACTGATGGCCTTTAAACCATCCCGCATCCACTGCACTGCCGCTCCACAAATAAAGGCGCCGCCCTCGAGAGCATAGGTGGTTTTTTTTTCATCCTTTAAACGCCAGGCCACTGTTGTGAGTAACTTCGACTTCGAAAGTTTAGGTTTGTTCCCACTGTTGATTAACAAAAAACTCCCAGTACCAAAAGTGCATTTAGCCTCGCCGGGATTAAAACAGGTCTGACCAAAAAGTGCCGCTTGCTGATCGCCAGCCACGCCGGATATTGGAATTCCATCTGGTAAAACACCCAAACCTTTTGTGTGCCCAAAAATTTCGTTAGAGGAGCAAATTTGCGGCAGAATTTCTTTAGGCACTCCAAATATTCTAAGCATCTCAACATCCCACTCGCACTTATCAATATTCATAAGTTGGGTTCTTGAGGCATTTGAGACATCGGTCTTAAAAACTTCGCCTTGACTTAACTTCCACATCAAAAAAGTATCGATCGTGCCGGCAGCGAGATCCCCGCGCTTTAACTGGCCTTGCGCCCCACTAACATTTTTTAAAAGCCAATTAATTTTTGAACCTGAAAAATAGGCGTCGACGACTAAGCCCGTTTTTTCATATATTGTTTTCTCTAGTTTTCGTTTTTTTAGTCCATTACAAAACTCTGATGTTCTTCGACATTGCCAAACAATAGCATTATGAATCGGCGCTCCCGTTTTACGATTCCAAATTAAAACGGTTTCTCTTTGATTCGTTATACCAACCGCCGCGATGTCTGAACCGCTCGCGCTGGCATTTGTTAGGACCTTACTTATAGAAGTCAGGGCGCTTTTCCAGATATCATTAGAATTGTGCTCCACCCATCCAGGTTGCGGATAAATCTGGGGGAATTCCTCTTTATGCCGGGACACAATTTGTCCCTCTGCACTTACCAGGCTCACCGTTGTACCAGTAGTACCTTGGTCGATAGCCAGAATATATTTTGCCATATTCATTCCTTTTATTCGTTCCTTTTAAAATATCAGCTAGAATACTACCCATGAGCGGTGATAAGCGCGAGAAAATATTTAACCTAAAAAGTCTTGCCCCAGACAAGCTTCTCTTTCATGTGTTGCCACGCTTCATGATGGAATTAATGCGAAAGTACTTTCGCATGGAGGTCGAAGGCATTGAAAACCTGCCCAAGGAAGGCCCATGTATCATCGCGCCAAATCATTCGGGCTACGCGGGTTTTGATGCTTTTTGTTTAAAAAACGAAATTTTTACGGCTTGTAGTCGTTCGGCAAAGATTATGACTCATCATTTTTGGTTTATGAGCGAGGCTACTGCCATTCCCGCTGACAAAATAGGATTTGTAGATGCCACTACAAAAAATGGAATCGCTCTGCTAGAGAAAAAAGAAATGATTCCTGAAGGCGAGCATGGAAATTTTAAACCCACCACCCAGCGCTATAAATTACGGGAGTTCAAGCGCGGTTTTGTCAGACTAGCCGTTTATAGCGGGGCTCCAATTATTCCCACGGTCATATTGGGCGCTGAAGAAACCCACATAAATTTGGCCGATCTCAAATTTACTAAATTCTTAAGGGGAGTCGTTTTACCTCTGCCCCTGAATATACTACCTTTACCAGCACGTTGGAAAATCAGATTCTTAAAACCCATTTACCTACCGTATAAACCTGAAGCCGCCAAAGACACAGAGCTGATGCACGAAATCGCCAGCGACCTACGGGAACGCTTGCAACAGGCAATTCGAAAAGAATTGCGAGAGCGCAAATCCATTTACCTCTGAATTTTGGCTAGGGACTATCGGCCAGATCTTTACCAATTTCGACGAGGATGGCCTGCCATTTGGTAATTAGAATACCTGGTGTGGTCGGACTACGACTTACCAGTGTTGATACCAGATAAACCGCGAGGACAACTGCCACAAAGAGAATCATGACGTATTCAACGACAATTTGTCCTCTCTCCTTTTGACGAAGGTCCGGTTTCAGTTTAAGCTTCTCAAATGAAATCAAAATCTCCTCCTGAATCGTCACCTACGCCAAATTCGCCAAATTCTAAAATCAAAGCACTTCCGGTTTGGGCTAAAGTGTCTTTAATGGCAATGCTAGTCTTCTTTGCCTCTATCGGCATATTTCAAAGCGAATTTGAGAGCCATGAGAATTTTCCAGACATAAGCGTCGAGGACCAAAAAATCGCAGAGGAGGACGAATCTGATGGCGGAGCTTCTGCCTTTGAAGAAATCGGCGTCCGCAAACAGATTAAGGAACTAAAATTAATTAGAGACGATGGTACGATCGGAAAAATTTCTGACTTCAAAGGAAAAGTAGTTATCCTAAGTTTTTGGGCTACTTGGTGCGTGCCTTGCCTTGTTGAGCTCCCGACATTCGCTAAACTAGAAAAAGAATTTTCAAGCGAAGGTCTGGTCGTCGTTCCCGTTAACGTAGAGGACGATACGGTTGATCGGCAGTTTATTGCGAGCCTCTGGCAAAAACATAGCATTGGGTTTCCGACGTTTTATGATCCTCAACAAATTAGTTCCAACATCATGGATGTTCAAATTATGCCCACGAATTATGTCATTGATCGTAAAGGCCGAATAGCCTTCGCCAGTTACGGCGCTAATAATTGGGCCGGCACCAAAGCACGAAAATTTATTACTGCTCTTTTGGCAGAGAAAGATTAGTCCCTTAATTAAACTGTCCCGGGCAAGTAAATAGAGGCGATGCGACTTTAAACCGCTTGGGTGAAAACATGTCTTCTGGAACTCCTGGTAGAAATTTTTCTTCAAGTAACATTTCGACCGCGCTATAGCCGGCTTCTACACAAAATGTTCCACCGAACCCAACAAAACCGGCAGCAACGACGATGTCTTTAATATAAGAATTATTACGCCACAAAAACCCAATAATCGGCAGTCGGTCTGGAGTAAAATCCAGCTCACCTACCCAAAGACTTGATGGCGGCTGTCCTCGAGTTTCGGGCATACGCTCGTCAGTTCGGGATTTGACATGATTCATAACCTTTGTGGTGCGTTTTAACTTTTTAACAGGCGTATCTTCGCCGCCACCAATAAGGAGGGTCCCACGATTTTCTCCATTTTCGTCAATATACCAACCAGACTTAGGAAAATTATAATAGAGGTCACCTTTATCTTCCGTAACAGTCATACCTTTTAAATTATTTTTAACATGTTCTAAAGTAAAAATCTGGCTTTGTCGTAGTTCGAGGGCTGTGATTTCTGGAAGTACCTTTCGCGTCCCTATGTTGGTCGCAACTACGACTTTCTTGGCACGGATGGTACCTCGCGAAGTCAATATTAGATTATTATTTTTACTGACATGTTCAATACTGTCCACCGTAACGGTGGTATATAGTTCTCCACCCATGTCCAATACTTTCTCCATTACTTTTGTCACGAACTCAAAGGGGTGATAGTTTCCAAATCCCGGAATCTTACGGCCTGCATATTTTGCGGGAATCTTGACTTCACTGTTAATTTTTTCACGGGACATAAATTCCATGTCTAGCCCTAACGAGCGCGCGAATTCAACCTCTTTTTGTAAACCAGCTTCTTCTTCGGGACTTGAAGCAATTCGTAGCTGCCCCGCTGTCGAAACATGTGGAACGTTTTCTATTTCAGCAATTTTCAAAAAGCGTTTACCATTTCTTTGGCCAAATCTTAAAATAAACTCCGCTTGGCGGCGGGCTTGGGCCTGTAAAGTCTCCTCGCTCAATTTTGGGTTTAATAATTTTAAAAAATCGTAGCGTACTTGTACCAAGTTTATGTAAGCCTTCTTAAAACTTTCTGGGCCTAGTTCATAATTTCCGCCGTTATGGCCTGAGGCCCCCATGCCTGGATCGAGAGCCTCCAATACGATTACTTTAATGCCTTTCTTTGCCAAGTGATAAGCTGCTGAGGCTCCCGTAAGACCGGCGCCTATCACAACAACATCGGCCTCTACAGGTATCCCAGGGGCTGACTGAAAGTTTTGAAACTTGCGCCCGTCTTTGAGCCAATACGAAGTTTTATTGGTAGGAAGTGTTAATTTTTTAGATAATACGATCGCGCCAATTTCACCCGCAAAATCTTGAAACCGTTGCGCCGCTTTTTCACTAAAATATTTTTCGAAGTCGGTTTCAATAGCGCTCAAAATCTTTTGCAAACGCGAGCTAAACCGACCATGCCTGTCGGTTAGGGTCTGAGCCTCGGTAATTATTTTACCCATTTCTTTAATATCTATTGAATTGTCGCCGGCAGCCAAGTCAGCAGCAAGCTTATAAAGATCCCCTGCAAAAGCGGGCATTGATACGGTGAAAAGCGCACCAAAAAAGCTTATTAGTGACAATAAACGACCGGTACGTACAATTAATGCAGTCACTTGTTGCCCGGACGACATTTATAACTCCTCTAAAAGCGGTAACTCTTTGATTTAGCAAGTTTTATGCCATGGGCTTGGTGGGGCTTTAAAGAAAAGAATGTGAGCTCCATCGCGAAGCTCAACTATCGACATGTCCAATTGCCGCCAATGGTTTTTTTAGTTTTTTGGTTTTCATAGCATTTTATAAACTTAACGCTCGGCTGCCTCAGATTCACAAGTAAGCGTAATTGCCCCGCCGCTCTGGTCACAATTAAAAACTAGAGGAGCTTTAAACTTTCTTTCCTGCCATGAAGAAAAAGGAATCATTAAAGAAAAATGGCAATAATCAAATGGAAGATAGTCATCAAAGTTATCAGTGTTTACCAATTTACTCATGTCAAAACGAAAGTGATTTTTATACTTTGTAGGTTTATATTTTTTGTCATTCGAAAGACTCGCTTTTTTTCCAATTCGCACATCGCCTGATTCAATTGCGGTCATAGTCACATTTATCAAGTGTGATTCGGTATCGTCCTCACTCAAGTAAACTTGAAAATTTTTGGCTTCGATCGAAACGGCAAGTTCGTAGCGATTATTTGTCGATTCGCACTTTAGGGTGCCCCTATATTCTTTTTCAGCCCTCGCCAAGGAAATTTGACTTAGAGTTAAGATTATTGAAATTAAAGCTAGTTTTTTCATTTTATACTCCTAGAAGAATAAGTTCGACTGTCTAGTAACAGATCAAGGACATGCTGTACAGACTGATAAGACCAGTATGAATAAATTTCAGCACGTAGAGACTAGGTACGCGGAAAGTTTTTTACCCAGAGTTAAGCGCCTGAGTGTCCCTAACCCTTTTCGCTACCAATCCCAATGTCTCTCTCGTATTCAATTCAATATATCTCAAAACACTTTTAAACTCCCGCTGCCAAGAGGTCAGCATCCGGGAATAAACGAGCTGGTTCCAAAATCTCCCTTTAAAGGGGTTACCCTTTTTTGCGCCCGTTACCGCTATCGCAACTAAGGCTGGAACAGTTCTCAAAAAATTTTGGATTTCGGTTCTGGTTTTGCCACGAATTAGTAAATGCAAATGATTTCCAGAATTCGCCCAGTTATAAATACAAATATGAAAGCGCTGAGCGCTTTTTCTTAAGATTTTTTCGATCACGTGATGATGACGAAGAAGCGAAAGCCGCTTTATGGCTTTCGTAGATCTCATAACAACGTGAAGAGGTTTTTTAGGGTCTAAAGGCCTTCGACCTTTCCGTTTCCCTTTATTGAGGTCGCCGCCGTAAGATTTCGGTGAGACTTTAAAAAACTGAAATTGCACTTAATATTTGAAGACACGATAGAATGGTTAGAAAAAGTAGAAATTTATTTAAAGAAACTAATTCGACAATGGGGCAGAAGTTTTAAAAGAAAATGAGAATCTATTCTACAAGTATGCATGCCTATTGTGCATTTGAGGGAGAAAATAAGTGTTAGTTCACAGAACTAAACCGCCTAACACTGCCCGTGAGCAAAAAGGCTATCGAGTTGGTTGTAAATGAAGTCATAGCCAGAATCATTAATGGCTGAATTGATTCCAAAAATATAATCATTGTCGACATGGTTGAATGCCACTTCGTTTCCAGAGCCCTCAAAAGACAGATTAAAAGTATCATTAGAGGGATAAAGCATGACAAATACATTGTTACTGGAGTCCCGAAAGTGCTTTTGGGCACCACCATATTTTTTCATTTGCTGCTGAATTTTAAAATAGATTTCAAGAGCTAAAGCCTCTTGATATTGTGCAAAGTATATTCTCAGCGGTCCGTCAAAAATTGCCCCATTAAAAGCAGGGCTATAAAATTTAGACTGCGTCAAACTCACAAGCGTAGAAGTCATCCGTTTCTCCTGGCTCGTCGAAATATAATTATTCCCACTCTTTAAGCCTAGGGACACTTTGACCTAAATAGCAAATTTTTTCTCATAAATTTTTTGTCCCCTGGTCCAGACCTGGGTGACGGGTGAAAATCCGACCTGATAAAATAGTTCTTGCCAAGCTCCTGACAGCACAAGAAAATCGGCGTCCTTACTAACCTCGATCGAACCCACTTGTGTCTCTAAACCCAAAGCATATGCCGCACCCAAAGTATATGCCACTATCACCTGTGAGAGACTCAGTCCCATCTGCATGCGCGCTAAAAGGCCGGCAAACATAAGATCTGCCGACGGACTTGACCCTGGATTAAAATCAGTCGCCAGTGCAATACGGGCGTTGGCAGCTGCTAAATCTAAGCCTCGCGGATATCTAATCTTAAGGTAGTAATCGGCGATTGGCAGGAGCACACAGGTAGTTGCGGCTAATCCCAAGGTCTTAATGTCGGCATCCGAAAGTTCAACCAAATGATCAACCGATTTTGCGCCGAGTTTACAACCCAAAGCAGCCGCCCCCGTATGGCTCATTTGGTCAGCATGAATGGTTAAATCAAATCCCAATTTTTTTGCGGCACTTAGATACCTCTCGCCATCCTCCAAAGAAAAATAACCGTTCTCGATAAATATATCAGCTCGCTCAGCAAGCTTTTTCTTCTTTATTAAAGGCAATGTATGCTTAATAATGTGGTCTATATATTTTGTCGACGAAGAAAACTCAGCTGGTACGGCGTGGGGTCCAAGGTAGGTGGCGACAGTCCGGATCCACTTTAAACCCTTAATCACCTCTAACATTTTGATTTCACTCTCGTCACTTAAACCATAACCTGACTTGATTTCTAGAGTAGTCACCCCTTGTGAAAGATACATCTGCGCCCACATCACCAAATTTTTTTGCAATTCCTTTTTAGTTACTTCGCGTGTCGCTCGCACTGTTGACAAAATTCCGCCGCCCTTTAGCGCAATTTCCAAATAGCTCATTCCCTGCTGGCGTAATTCAAATTCGTGCGCTCTGTTTCCCGCAAACACTGAGTGAGTGTGGCACTCGACAAAGGCCGGCACCACTGTTCGACCCTTTAAATCAATTCGTTTAAGGCCTTTTTTTTGAAATGCTTTTGGTAAATCCCTAGACTTGCCGACCCACGAAATCTTGCCAGCCTTAACAACCAACGCTGCATCCTCGATAATACCAAGGTCATTCTCATTGATAATACCGCGGGCACCCTTTTGGGCCGCTGGCTTTAAAGTGAGTAAATTATTAATGTGAAGAAAAACAGTGTATGGAAGCACCTTAAATGAATTACTGAGTAATTCCACGTCTGGCAAATTCAATTTCAAACAAAGCCGAGAATTTACTGTTAAACAGCGAGGCATCAATAGCCTTTATTTTAGTCAGCATTGACGAGAAATCGTCAGTCGAGCTGATTAGTTTAAGGTGTTCTGTAAACATTGTATCGAGAGTTTTAATGTCTCCTAGATTTACCAACGCAGCTTGCCTTCTCACTTCCCACCATATAGAGGCATAAACGCGGCCCATAAGATGGATTTCGCCACGCGCGGAATTTCCGCAAGAGTCATAGGCCCCCTGCAAAGTTAAACCTGAATTTTTACTAACAGTACGGGTAATCCCACATTCTGAAATGCCATCCACACTATTACCAAAGGTCTCAAGTACAGCTGTATTTTGCGGAAAGATAATCGCAAAATGATAGTCGGCTTGCCCCTCGTCAATAGCAGAAGCGCAACCTAAAGGTGACTTGCAACAGGTATTTTCTCTATCCGCGCAGATTTGACTTTTACTCTGAGCGCTGCTCGTTTCATAATGAGTGAAATTTGTAGCATAACCTAAATTGGCGTGTCCCATTTCATGCAAATAAACTTCAGCGCTCAAAGCCAATTCATTGCCAGCATTGTTACTTCCCATAAAAATAAATTTCTGATCGCCCCCATAAAACCAAAAGGCTTCTGGTCGCTCGGGATAATACGATACAACTAAAATATTCTTATTCTTTGCATAAAAATTTCCGGTGTGCTTTTGCATGAAATCAATCTGAAAGTTGAGCCAATAAAAGGCCATGATTTGGCTAAACTTGTGAGCAGGATCGCTCCCATATGCAAATTTAAAAACTCTGGTTCTGGCATCAACTCTAGGTAAAATTGTGCCATCGGCCAGCTGTGCATTCACACGAAGGGAACTATTTTGAAGAAACCCTGAGTTATCTAAATGTTCTGGTTGAATGTTAACAGCGTGGGTTTGTAGACTTCGCAGATCCGAACTTCCTCCCACCGGGCTGGCAAAGACTCGCCCCTCTTGTGCGATCGGATTTTTCCAAAAAACACATGTATTATAGTTGGGATTAGCTAAACAATTGGGTACCAAATTGGGCGCAATACCATTGGGAACGATTTCACCTTCTAGCAGAGAAGAACCACCCGACCCAGTAGATAGTTCGGCGACTTGATTTATCGCTTCAAATTTGCCACTACAGTTTTGAAATAGTAGCAGCACTGCTGCGATTGAAAAAAGAAGTGGATTTAAGGCTTTATGTTTCAAGTTACACTCCCCGCTAAAATAATTCGGCTGGTTTAGCAAAAAACTTGAGCTAGTTTTGGTCTGGATTTGACTCGTTTTGAGACAGTTAGTTCTCGATTGTCATAAAAAAAAATTGGTGCTAAATATGGCGCTTCTATGAACTCCAATATAAGCGTAAACCTTATTCTTTTTGACCTTGACGATACATTAATCGATTTTGAGAGTTCTTCGGTTGTGGCGTTGGAATCGGTATGTAAGGCTCAAGGGCTTTCCAATCCATTAGAAGATTATTTTTCGGCCTACTCGCGAATAAATTTAAAACTATGGTCGCAACTTGAATTGGGTGAGGTTACCGCCGATTTTGTAAGAGTGGAGCGGTTTAGACGTCTATGCCAGCAGATGAAGTGGCAAGCCGATGTTCAAAAAATGGCGGAATCCTATTTAACTGAAATAACTTCCTCTGTTAAACTCATTCCCTTTGCCAAGGAAGTCTGCGAAAAATTATCTCAGACCTTTGATTTAGGCATCATAACCAATGGCCTTACTCAGGTGCAAAAAGCTCGATTTAGAAAATCGGGACTTGAAACATATTTTAAATTTCTCATGACCTCGGAAGAACAGGGGTACCACAAGCCAGATCAGCGCATTTTTGTAGATGCAATCAATAAACTCCCCAAAAAAGAGCTTGCTAAGACGCTCGTCGTTGGCGATAGAATAGAAAGTGATATTTTGGGAGCAAAAAGGCTAGGAATTAGATCCGTCTGGTTAAATCGTCACGGTAGACCTAACATGACATTGATCAAGCCTGATTTTGAAATCAGCTGCCTCTCAGAATTAACGAAACTGGTGTTATGAAATATAAAGCCCTCGTTAGTGAGCTTCGCGGTCAAGAAGTTTCAACCACGATTCAAGAAAGAACCCTTCCGCCACTTTCTCAAAACGAAGTTTTAATCAAAGCTCACTTTTCAAGTTTAAACTTCAAAGATGCGCTGGGAATTACTGGCCGCGGTCCAATTTTTAAAAGTTTTCCGAGGGTTGGTGGAATTGATGTATCCGGTGTCGTTTACGAGAGTAAAACACCCCACTTTATGCCTGGAGATAAGGTTTTGGTAACCGGTTGCGGCCTGGGCGAAAACTATGACGGAGGCTTTGCTCAATATGTCAGGGTGGCTTCCGAAAATGTGATTTCCTTACCTGCTCAGCTCACGCTCGAAGAAGCCATGATTTATGGCACAGCCGGCTTTACGGCGGCACTTTGTTTGAGTCGTCTCATGACTAATGGTCAGTCGCCAGATTTGGGACCCATAGCGGTTACTGGAGCCAGCGGAGGCGTTGGATCTTTTGCAATCTATTTTTTATCTCACTTGGGTTTTAAGGTCGTTGCCATAAGTGGCAAACCGCAGCTCGAAGATTATTTATTGCAATTGGGCGCGCACGAAATTATTTCTTTTGAAAAGCTGAAGCTGGGCTCAAAACCACTGGAAACGGTCAGATTCGGAGGCGCCATTGATAATGTCGGTGGCGAAACTTTGTCCAAGCTTTGTGGGCACACCCAACTCTGGGGAAACATCGCCTGTGTAGGTTTAACTCAAAGCCATGAATTAAAAATGACCGTCATGCCCCTAATACTTAGGGGAGTGAGCCTTTTAGGAATCAGCTCAAACAATTGCCCCAATCCTTTAAGAAGGCAGCTTTGGCAAGAGCTGGAAGGGAAACTCAAACCCAAAGATTTATCTATCTTTAAGACGGAGCAAGTTGGGCTAGACAAAATAGTTTCGGTAGCACATTCAATGTTAGAACGAAAAACTCATGGGCGCGTGGTGGTCAAATGCGAGAGCTAATCACAAACTTTGATCATTGGCTTTTTTTAAAAATTAATCATGACTGGACCCATTCTTGGACCGATGCCATCTTCCCGTTCTTAACCAACTTGTTAAAATTTCCTTGGATTGTCTATTTTTTACTGCCAATGTTACTTTTAATCTGGATATATAAAAAAAAATCTTATGCTCTTAAAATATTAATTTCTTCACTCATAATTGTGGGAATTTGCGACCTCGTCGGCTTTCAGCTCTTAAAAGCCACTTTCGAGCGACCCCGCCCTCACCACACCGATATTGGCGCCATCGTTAGAGTGCCTTATGCCCCCAAAAGCTACAGTTTTCCGAGCAACCATGCGCTTAACACAGCGGCATTGGCACAAAACTTGGCCTTTTATTACCCTGCGGCTGCCCCCTATTTTTATTTATTTGCATTGTTTATGGCCTACAGCCGAGTTTACGTCGGAGTTCATTTTCCCCTAGACGTCATAGCTGGAGGAATTATTGGACTTTTATTAGCGATTTTCATAAGATGGGTGCTGTTCAAAAAAATAAAATGGCTTGAGAGAGCTAAGTAATAAGTTAAATAACAATTTAAGTAACAATCTTAGAAACTAAAGAGAGGATCAACATGAAAAAGATTTTGGTTTTAATAAGTTTATTAGGCCTGGTTGCCTGTGACCGAGCTCCTAAACTGGATAACGATGATAAAAAAACCCTTTACGCACTTGGGGTGGAGATCGGCAAAAGTGTAGGTAATTTTGAACTTTCCAAGGCTGAAGTCAGCATTGTGGTTTCGGGATTAAAAGACCAACTCAACAAAGACAAAATTAAAGTTAACAGCAATGAGTTTATGGGCAAAATTCGCGACCTATCAATGAATCGCGTTAAAGCAAAAGCCCAAGTAGAGGTTGGCGAATCTGAAAAATTCCTAGTTTCAAAAACTACTGAAGCTGGCGCAAAAAAACAGGATTCAGGTTTGATTTTTATTGAAACAAAAGCCGGTGCAGGCACTGTCCCAAAGCCTACCGACACGGTGAAAGTCCATTACGAAGGAAAACTTCGAGACGGAACCGTCTTTGATAGTTCTCTTAAACGAGGTGAGCCCGCAACATTCCCGCTCAATGGAGTAATTCCTTGCTGGACTGAGGCCCTACAGCTCATGAAAACGGGCGGAAAAAGTAAAATATTTTGCCCTGCTAAAATTGCCTATGGCGATCGTGGCGCCCCTCCGCAAATTCCTGGCGGTGCGGCACTGGAGTTTGAAATCGAACTCATTGGCATTGAAGTCGCAAAAAAGAAATAATAGCTAAGGATGAACTTTGTTAACTCCCGCAGCAAGATATTATCTACGACTTACGTTAATACCATTGGCTTTGTTCAGCCTGCTGCGGATAATTTTCTTTTTTGTATTTAAGACCGAGGCCCCTCTAAATTCAAAAGAAACATTTCTAGCATTTTGGCTGGGCCTGCGCTTTGATTTGCGCGTTGTCTTTACACTTGCTCTTCCTAATTTAGTTTTTGGTGTTTGGGGCCCCTTAAGTTTGCGCTGGTCCCAATTTGGCAGAAAATTTTGGTGTGCCTACTGGGTATTTAGTATCACGTTTATTTTTACTTTTTACCTTTTCGACTTCACCTATTTCTCTTACCTTGGCGCACACATAAATGCGACAGCACTCCGATTTTTATTTGATTTTTCGACTTCCGCGTTGATGCTTTGGCAGTCCTATCCCCTTTTAAAAGGAATATTTTTGGTTTTTATCTTTGGCTGGATTTATAAAATGGTTTACTCGCACTATATTTTAAAAGC
>Ga0163149_10005887_pt1 | contig 12772 bp, 13 predicted proteins | sample OliLakLV19MP5G1_FD_148604 | JGI IMG/M metagenome (GOLD analysis project Ga0163149, IMG submission 148604) | Freshwater microbial mat bacterial communities from Lake Vanda, McMurdo Dry Valleys, Antarctica - Oligotrophic Lake LV.19.MP5.G1 | ecosystem: Environmental > Aquatic > Freshwater > Lake >...
GCCGACCACATGTTCTTATTCAATGATGATCGAATCATTTATTATTCTGTTTGGGAAGATAAACTTCCTTCTCTGGATCAATGAATCACAACCATCAGTAAAGATAGAGCTGTTGTTGTTGCCTTGATAACCTTTGCCAATCCACATATCAAATCAGTCAAGCAAATTTTCAAGATGAATCATCGAAGCTCGTCGTTACACCTTCTGGGCATGATGTTGATGGGCTCGGTCGCCTTGACGGCGACGTCTGTGGATGCCTACGCTGCAGCGGGTATATTTGCATCGCCTCGCAAGAACTGGGTAGATCCTTCTCCTCGCCCCGTTGCATTTGAACGTCCGGTACCTGTGCCAAAGGAAGAATCCAAGGATATTCCTGTAGTGTCGCCACCTAAGGCCACATCACAATACCAGCTTGGCATTGGCAGGAACCCTCCCGTACTAAAAGGCAGTACAACCAACACAGCTCCATCATGCCTGCCTTTGACACACGAAGAAGCTTTTCAGTATCTGGACTGCATGGAACATCAAGCCACTCGAGAATACCCCTCGCCGGCGTTTGTCGCAAATGCAGCATCCAAAGAAGACGCAAGAAGGGACAGCATGCCTGCCATTGCCTTTACGACCTTGCAGGAGAAAACACCCGAAACAGATGCTGCCACGAGCAGCACGCCTTCAACAACTGATGGCAACAAGAAGAAAAAGTTGCAAGTCATTCGGTACAATCGCCGGTCGGAAGATGTCTTGACCATTAGCTCCTCTCGTAGCAACAAAAAGCAACCAACCATTGTGGCGCATACGCGAGAAAAGCTGGATGTGAATACGGCGTGGGTGGAAATGCTACTCCACAGCGAAAATATGAAAGCGGCACAACAACATTAACTCAATCCTCTAGACTAGTAGCTATATAGCCCGAGTGGTTGCTACGAATGAATCCATCCTCCCAACAAGCATTTTTGTTTTTGACTGTAAATACTGTAAATAACCTTTTGTCCATATTATCAACCTGACTAGTTTTATATATTACTGTTACACAAACATTAGAACTACCTCGCCGCAACAGATGATCCATCCACCAGAGAGCAAAAAAACTTTTGCGAATACAGCTGATCAATGTGTTGGATCGCTCGAAGCCCTCGCGATTTGATTTCCATCAAATGTCCGGCCACGACTTCATTGGGCGACGACGATGGATCTTCGGGGTTGATTCTCACAAGCTTGGCCTCGCCACCTTTTTCCAGTACATCCAATACCATTTGCTCCGATGTATTTCGGCACGTTGGAATGCGCTCCCCGCATCCCACCTCTACCACACAGACTTTGATGTTCTCGTCCTGGCTTAAATCCACCACGGCTTCCCACCACACATCCCATCGGCTCGATTGTGCCATGTCGTACTTCCAGCAAAAGTCGCCAAACATGAAAATGGCGGGTCGTGCCAGACTATGACAAGCCCCGCACTTGGGCCAGTTGCCATTCTCTTCTACATACCAGCCATTTGGGTTGGTGGGAGACGGCATGTTTTGGAGTAGGTTCGTGCGTTGTCCTTGTCCATGGACATGTCCAATACAACTTACATTTGCAGCAATCTCGTCATCCTTGGTGGATAGGGGACCTTCATCTGCTTCCTCTTTCTGGGCAACTTCTTTGGTAGGTGGAGCCAGCATGGTGGTTTTGTCTACCACAAACTCAAAGTCTGTTGGAGCACGCCAAATGCCAGAGTCGCACTCACTGTCGGAACATTGCCATAGTTCCACACTTCCATGACAATCATGAATTTCTTGTGCTGGAAAGTGGTCGTAAAAGTGAGCATCTGCATTGGAAGTAAATGCAAAAAATGCCCCCGCTGGTTCACCCACCACATCATAAGGAGTATGCCGTCGAATGGTTTCTTCCGAACGTACTTCCTCAAAGGGACGACTAGGTCGATCCGCTGTCATTTTGTCCTTGGTACGAGATCGAATAAGGTTGCTCACAGATGTTTCGTTTTTGTCCTTTCTCCAACGTGCCATAATACCATACCCTTCGTGAGGCTTGGTCGTTCGGTAATCGGTAAAACACTGTCCCCAAAAGCCATAAAACAAGCCTGGTTCTTGTTCCATCCATTTTGGTTGGCAAACATCCCCATACGTTAATCCTCGTTGATTGTAGGCAGGAACAGAGGCAAGGTCGTTATAGACCGCCAATCCACTATCGGCACTCCAACCGGCTCCCGTTACCAGCAATAGAACATCCGCATCCACAATGGCTTGGGCGGCTCGTTCAAACAATAACAATTCTTCTTCTTTCTTGGGCGACTCCATGTTTGCAAAATTCTTCTTCTAGCAATCACACCGGTATTATGAGAGGGTTTCACGAGAAAGACCAGCGCTTTAAAAAGTTCTCAACTCGAGAAGGTCTCTATCGTCTTCACCACCAACACTTCTGATTCGGAGCTCCCTTTTGTTTGTCCCTGTTTTGTTCAGATCACTTTAGTTGGATAATCACAAGAACCTAAATTAAATTCTCCTCTTATCCTTGATGCTTCCAGATACATATTAATGGAGCGGGTTTCCTTTCATGTACGTACGACTCACTATTCACTGATCGAAGCAAACACGTTTGAAAGATATTGTTGAGTCACGAAATCCTGATAAACGGGACTGAAGCGAAATCCTTTACCCATCATGATGTCGAACAAGTTCTTTCCACATGTCAGTCACAGCACAAGAATGAGAGCCATCTGCTACTGGTATCAGTAGCAAATGAAGGCGAAGGAACATTATCGATCATCAAGAGACTAGCACATATTATATTATCGAATGAAACTGGGGTGGATTGGTTTCAAGCATTCCTTTAGAATAAAGGAGCCCAAATGTATCATTAACAGACCGATCTACCAAGATGAAATATTCGAAAAGGAATAGGGCAAGGAATACCACCAACATTCAATGGTTTGTTTTGCTCGTCGGTTTTCACTGTTGGATGGGCCATCAAGCCTTTGCGACAATCGTCTCCAACACGACTCATATAAAAGAGGGGATCTTTCGTTATCATTATGATGATTCCATGATGCATCAGAGATCGGTGTCCTCTTCCTGCTCTGCAGTCGTTCTTGTTGGTGTAGGAACCACCATGAGAGTCGAAGACTATGATGACATTGCCATTGAAATCGCAAAAGCGAGACCAGGTGTAATCAGTGGAGTAATGGATCATGCACCTGGAAATCCATTCAAGCTTTCCTCGAGGAGATATGCCAAGCTGGTCATGACCATTGCTGACAATCTTGAGGATCTAGTACCCATCTGCAGACAAAAAAAAACAACGACGAATGGATCTCTGATAATACAGGAAAACCCATTGTTCCTTCTTGGTGGGCATTCAGCTTCAGGTGAAGCCCTCTATAGTTCTGCCCTTCCCATGATTCAAAAAAGCTTTATTCCCGATGGCTTGATTGGATTATCTCCTTTTCGAATCACTAGCAGCATGGCCAAGATTTCCATTCCGTCACTCTTATGGGGCTTGAGCACGACCACTTGTGGAGTGACGATTGGCAATGCAGCGGACCAGGCATACGAGTTGAGTAGCCCAGATCATGGCCGTGTTCTGTACCAACTTGAAAATCCACAAGGCGCGCCAAACCACTGCATTTTTACGAATCATGGATGCCCCCCTGTATGTCCATCGCTGTCGTCCGATCACCAGTTTGCATGGGTGCGATCTGCCGTGGGAGAATCGGTTGCAAAATTTATCCAGGCCATTCAAACCAAAGGTTGGACACGAGAATCCATGGAACTCGATATTTCTGCCGAGAAACGACAATATGTGAAAATGTTTGTGAATGAAGATCAAGTATCAAGTCTCCCAGAGCAAACATCCTCTGTTGCCGCTAGCTAGCTATACTCTGCGGTTCCAGCCAACGAGATATCTGCGAAAATGAATGCATGTTTTCTTGCCTGCAGTCTATCAAAGCTCGACTCTTTAGAATATATAATTAGTAGAGTAGTACATGGAAAGTTCAAGTTGGTTGATGTGTCAGAGCGTATATTTATATAGTATATGTAGGTCTATTATAGCAATGGCTCTACACCGAATCTACACCGAATAATCGTTTTGCGAAACTGACAACAAAATGCATCGCTTGTTCACATCCCCGAAATATTGCAAACATATCACATCCTTTGCAGTCCTCACTCGCGATTTCTTCGTTGATCCTGCAAAGCAAAAAGATATACCAAGTTAAGATATTAGTTTGGTTGCACACGCATCCTTCAGATTCCAACCAAACTTATTGTAAAGTGCACGTACCAATCAATGTAGGTGGAAACTCGTGTGTAACCATCCGGAATACCCGTGGCACAGCCTTTGGACGATCCAAACGAAACAATTCCCACCTGTCGATACGATTCGTCAAACATGGGTCCGCCCGAGTCTCCATTACAGGACCCTGCGCTGGATGTGACCGCACAGAGATGCTGTTCGGCATTGACCGTACCTACGCTTCCATAGCCTCGATCACATTCCTCTCTCGAGACATAGCCCAAATCAACTTTTAGTAGAGTGGATGCAACCGGACAGTCGGTACAGACGCGACCAAGGCCTGCAAAACCGAAAGGGAAGAATGGAAAGCAAACATATTAATCATCGAAAGAACTGCTGGTGGCACTATCTCAAAGAAGAAGAAGAAAAGAACACGTACCCACGACCGTCAATTTCTGTCCAATAACTGATGGATTGTTGGCGTCAGCATTCAGTTCCACGGGTGTTGCTTGAGCATTGGTTTTGAGTTTGATCACAGCCAAATCATTGGCCACGTTGCCATTGTAATTGGGATGCAGACTGACACATTGAACTTCAATTTCTTCCCCCGAGGATTGAGATGTCGCGCCGACACGAACGGTGGCAGGAGGACCTCGACTGACACAATGTGCGGCAGTCAAGACTCGATTGGGAGCAATTAAGGATGCTCCACAGATACCAGTTCCAAAATGTACAAACCAAGGAGTGTCAGTCCCTGCTGTTTCAGCTCCTCCTACAATATAACCCGTACTGAATTGAAACGGTGGTTGTTGCTCGGAAAGATCTCTGTCGCTGTCGGATACTCCACTGCTACGAATATAAGTCTGATTGTTGTTGTGTGCCACGACGGTGGATAAACATGTTAAAAGTAAGCAGAGTTGTATGTGATTATTCATTTTGTTGAAGTTTAGTTCCTGCTGGTCCAAACTTTCTTGGGTACTAGAGTTACTATTGTGTTGCAGCCCTGTTTACCTACTAGTAGACAATCACAAGCCACTAAACATTGTGGATTGCCAAGAGAAAAAAATCAAAAACTAAAACATCAGCTGAAATTAAAAGTCGGCGGCAGTTTTTGATGCAACGGGAGCGTGCACCTCAACGGTAGGATATGGGATTAGAGAACAAAGAAAGGAGAGGCAGGCGAACCGTCACGTGTTACATTATTAGAATTAGTCCCTGCTATCCACCCGCTCACAATAGCTTGAGATGAGTTTGTCCGGGCGAGGCCATTTGAAGGCAGGCGGGTAAATCTATTGGTTTCAAAGACTAGTAGTAAGTGAAGTCTCATAACACCATCCACGCCAGAGGTCCCATCATGGCTCCAAGGCAGCAATGAAGGAGGCAATATCGGATTGGATGCCTATAAATTCTCGGCCTGTACCTACTAGTAGCAGCCAGTCAACCTGCGAAACACGACGACCTCTAGTAGGCATAGTTTTTCAAAATCCGGATTTTTAGTTTACTTCGCAGCTGATGCGACGATGTTCTTGACGATGAGCGGTAGCTCTTCACTATCCAGGCAGACCTGAGCTCGTTCGTTGGGAATCGAGCGCGCTAGCTTGATTGGCTCCTCTCCGAAACCCCCAATCAGAACCAAATGAGTGTGGACATCTTTACGTCGCAGAAGCTGGCTCACGTCGTCAGGGTCAATTCGGTACCGCTTTAAATTGGCGTCGCTAATGATCAAAACAAGATCGCCTTCTTTGGCAGTACTGGTGGCTAGCTCAATTGCCTCTAACGTTCTGTCCCCAGCAAATGTGTACTGGGTATGAGCTACCATGCTTTCTAACACTTTGAGCTGTGTAGCAGGGTCTTGAGGCGTCGTGCTTTCGACGAGTGGGATCTCGGCACTGTCGCCATTGTGACCGACAATCGTAAGCTTGAATCTGTCATCGTCTTTCAATGCTTCCATGATCATCAGTGTAGCCTCCAAAAGTCGTTGCAGTCGCCCGTCGTAGCTATTAAATCTGTACATTGAGGCTGAGACATCTACCACAAGCTTGATGGACATGGGCTCTGTAACCTGTGATGAGTTGATATTAGATTCCGTGGCTTTGCCGCGTCGCTTGAACACGTCCTTCTCGCCAGCAAGCGCGTCCACCAATCGGGAGTCGTCCAGTTCGCCTGTAGATTGACGCTTTAACCACACGCGTTCCTGTTTACGACGTTTGATGTCTTTGAGCAAGACTTGAAGTTGTTGGATCTGTACAGCGACATGCTGGTGTAAACTGTTGTATCGATCCCAATCAAGCTCGCCCATATTAAGGTCTTTTAGTTTTTGTGCCAGACCTTCTTTTGCCATTTCCCTTGCCCGTTTCTGTGCCTCTTCGGACACTTGTGCTTTCATTTCGTCGGACACTTGATGGACGGGATGGCCTGAATCCAAACGATAGGGTCCACCTCGACCACCGAGGCCCGCTGTGTCGGATCCACCGCTTCCGCCGGCCCATGTGTTTCCTCCAACGTGTGGGTCGTTATTCTCATCAACTTTGCCATGCTTTGGCATGTCTGTGCGAGTTCTAGGAGTTGACACCCCTCCTTCCGTTCCAGCCGTGCTCACGGTACCTGCTCTGATTGCGGCCACGGGAACTCCGTGGCGACCAAATATGTTTGCGATTTGCTTCAAGACCACATTGTCAAAGCGATCAAATGCAATGACGTTTTCAATGGCTGCATCCAGTCCGTCCGCCGGGAATTTGTTCAGGTGTTTCACTACAGAAACAGCCTCACGAACGCTGAACGGGTAGGCCATGACACCTTTCTCATGAGCTTCTCTCAAATCCTGCCAAATGTCAATAATAGTGTCAACTGTCCTTTTGGACACTTGTGGCCCATAACTGGTCAAGATTCTTCTTTGACTATCGGAATCCAGTGGAGGTACGGTATGACATGAAAAGACATCCGCCATCTCGCGAGCAAGATCGTTTCCATGGAACGGGTATCCAGCTGGATTGGCAAGCGCCCAAACCCGGAAATCTGGATGTATTAAAACGGTGTCTGAATCCGTAGACTCCTCATAACGCAGAGTCCGTCCATCCGGGAGTGCCAATTCGCCATCTTCTATCAAACCCTTAAGCAATGCGACCACTTCTACTGGTGCCTTGTCCGCCTCGTCGACAACGAGAATGCGACCATTTTTGGCAGCTCGAACCAGTGGAGAGTCTCCGTACACGATGCGCCCGGCTTCAACGGATGGCGAACTCAACAGTGACTGTACGGTGGTGTCTCGGTGCAACTGCAGATACTCACGCTCGCATTGAAGGCGGGACAAGAGATAGTCGACGACTCGGTTCTTACCGACTCCCTGAAAACCCATAATGAGAAGCGCTCTCTCACCAACACTATGAGACTCCAAAATATCCATGAGCACATGGCGATGTCCAGGGTTTTCTTCAAACACTGGGTTGGGAACCAGAAGTGGATGTTCGGGTGTCCGCTTACAAGACTCGACCAACTCTTCATCCAGTTCAACCTTGTCTGATCGTTTACGTTTCTTTGGTTGGTCGTCGATACCGCAATCTCTCATACACTGCTGTACAATGCGCTTCTCACGTTCTGGCATGAGGCTTGTCATGAGTGCGTTATGAACAAGACGTGACAGATCATGACTCCCTCGTTGTTCTACTCGTTTGCAAATGTGTTTTATTTTTCGCAAGGAAAGAAGCAAACTTTCTTGTTCATCGAGCGTATCCGCTGCACCACTTGTAATTGCGCTGTCGAGTCGATCTCGCAAATTGACAATTTGTTCCAGGGCCGTCGAGTCCAAGGAAGGATAGAGCCGCGTCAAGACGTCTTTTAATTCATCGCTCGGCAGTGGGTCTACCCGAATCCAATGAAACATACCTGCCACTTCGGGTGCCATCCAGTCATTGGAATCCGGAGGATGGGCCAAGGCAATGCATTTGAAGCCTTCCCCGGCTTGAAGTCGTGTCCCGTCTGGTAAATCAACCTGCCCTTGCTCCATTAACAAGGCGAGGGATGTGAGCGTATCGGTACTGACTTTATCAATGCCATCCAAAATGACCCACGATCCATTTTTTACAGCTCGAGTCAGTGGGGTACTTCGCCAGACAGTGTTGCCCTCCAAATCGGTTCCTCGCGTCAACAATAAATCGCGGGCTGTCAAATCCGAATACAGGGAAAACAATTCCACCATTTTGTTTGCCTTGAGAGCCAATTGTCTTGCCAAAGCACTCTTGTAACAACCTTTGGGTCCCACACAAGCCACGGCACGGTGATGACTCTGGAAGGCAGCCATGACCAGATCTTGTACCGATTGTGTGGTGGTGGTTTCAACAAATGACAATGACTGTGATGATGATGTCGTGTCAGGTTTGGTATTCTTGTTTTGTCCTCCTTTTCCAAAAATATCTTTGACACGTATCATTTCCGAGGCCGTATAAGGTTTCATGGCTGTTTTGGAGGACAGTTTATTGGGCTGTTGTTCTAAATACCGTGCTGCATCCTGGACACTTTGAAGTGCCATACCCTCGGGCATATTGGCAGCAAGGCCCACCAATTCCTTGATGTGGTCAGCACTCAGGGTACGATCGGGCAAAGCACTGATGGCATGCAGCATTTCTCCCGGATCCATGTACGTCGAAATGCGTGCTTGGAATCGTGATCTCAAAGGAGGATCGAGCATGGCCGCTCCTCCCGTGGCCAAACTTCCCAAAGCGGCGACCCGAAAATCGGGATGAACCCGATGAATGGTGGACAAAATAGAAGATTCACTGCTCGTGTTTTTATGTTCATCATACACTTGCGATGATACCAACAATCCTCCGTCATCCAAACTCAATTCTCGATTTTCCAGTAAATTGTTGAGGGTGGGCAACACATTGCGTTCGGCCTTTTCCAAGCCATCCAAAATCAAGAGGCGTCCCTCCAAGGCGGCTCGCACGGGTGCTTGATTGACATAAACACTCGTATGACCGCTCACTTCTTTGCGTTGTTTCAAATCGGCATCGGAAGTATCTCGCGAGAGTGCCACATATTCCACCTCGCGTTCCACCAAGGCGGCATACAAGAATAACAAATGCCGTCGATCGCGTGCCAAGGCGGGTGGTCCCAGTAACAGAAAGTCCTGTTTCAAGACCAAATCTTTTTGCAACATCCATCGCAAATGCGACATGTTACACGATGGAATGTACTGTGATTCTGTGGTGGTATTGGATAATGACAAATTTGGTACTAAATCGGGTCGATGACTGCCCACTGGAACTTGATCGGATTCCACACGAACATCTCCAATAGAAACATAATTATTTTTATGTGCTTTGGTGTTGCTGCTAAACCATCGACATGATACTCCAGAAACGGCTCGGACAGGAGATGGGTGATTGATTCCCACCACACGCGCCAAGGGTCTCTTGCAAGAAGAAGCTACGAAAGTAGGGACCAACCTACTATGCATCTTAAATAATATCAGTTTTGACATTTTTCTAGTTTTTGTTTTCCTTCTCCTTTTTGTTGCTGCCTCTTATTCTTGGCACGGTTTGGGATGGAAGGTAGATGCTGCTAACAAGTAGCTAACTACTGTATAGCTACTAGTTTAGACTTTTGTGATACTTTTTGGTATGAGAAGGATGAAGGATGATGATGCCGATCGATGCATGGTTGGTGATGGAAGTTTACTTGGCTATTATGACGGCATGAATGAATGAATCAATCAATCAAATCGAATTCTCAAGAAGATTTGAGTCACGAGCGAGACTAAGGTACATCCATCCCTCACTTCGCCGTTTCGGAATCGTCACCGATCATCACCAAAGTGTGAGTCACAAATTAATAAAAGATATCATCATCAAACAGGCACCACAAAACAACAGCAACAATTCTATCGATATCTTTGTGGTGTGTGTTATGCTGTTTGTAATAACAGCAGCCAACATAAAATAACACAAGAAGAAATCCAAAACACTTCTAGTTAGTACAAGATGTCCGATACAGCTGGCAAACCCATTACTTGCAAGGCCATGGTAGCCCGTGGTGCCAAACAACCCTTGGTCGAAGAAACCATTACGGTAGCTCCTCCTCAAAAGGGAGAAGTCCGTGTCAAGGTCATGGCCAATGCCCTGTGTCATACCGATATTTACACGTTGAGTGGGGCCGATCCGGAAGGATTGTTTCCGGCTATTCTAGGACATGAAGCTGGATGCATTGTGGAATCCGTGGGAGAAGGTAGAAACCATTTTGTTTTCACCAAATAAATGTTTTTTGTTACCCTCCTAAATTGTTTGTTTTGCATTTGTTTAACTTTTTTTTTCATTAGGTGTGACATCGGTTCAAGTCGGAGATCATGTCGTTCCAGGATATACGCCCCAATGTGCTCTTCCGTCCTGCATCTTTTGTCAATCCCCCAAAACCAATTTGTGTCCCGCCATTCGTAGTACGCAAGGACAAGGCGTCATGCCCGATGGTACTTCCCGTTTTACCGACAAGGACGGAAAACCTATTTTTCATTTCATGGGATGTTCCACCATGAGTGAATACACGGTATTGGCGGAAATTTCCTGTGCCAAGATCAATCCCGAAGCGCCCCTCGAAAAAATGTGTTTGTTTGGATGTGGTATTTCCACAGGATTGGGTGCCGTATGGAATACCTGTCAAGTCGAAGTCAATAGCAGTGTTGCCGTCTTTGGATTGGGGGCTGTGGTAAGTCAATGTGTAAATGTGTTGATGATGGAGTTATGTTTTTGTGAAGTGTTTTCTAACGGGACTCTTCACATGATCCATGTAAAATACAAAATTCAACAATGGATTGGGCTATCAACGTGAATGATTCCACTCAAATTCAACAACAAATCAAATAAATCACACGAAACAAACAAATAAAAAAGGGCCTCGCGGTCATTCAAGGAGCCAAAATGGCCGGTGCCAGCAAAATTATTGGAGTGGACATTAATCCCGATAAATTTGAAATTGCCAAACAATTGGGGGCAACCGATTGTGTCAATTCCAAGGAAGTGGAAGGTCCCATTCAACAGCATATTGCTGGAAAAATGACCAAATGGGGTGTGGATTACACCTTTGATTGTACAGGTACGACACGAGCAAGACGTAATCACTTTTGAATCGGGAGTTGAGAATGTATTTCTAATTTCTTTTTTACTTGGTATTCTTCTCTGCACTTTTACGTTATCGTTAGGAAACACGGAAGTCATGAGAGCTGCCTTGGAATGTGCCCATCGTGGATGGGGTGTCAGTTGTGTTATTGGTGTCGCTGCTTCTGGTCATGAGATTTCCACTCGTCCCTTTCAACTTGTTACCGGCCGTGTTTGGAAAGGTAAGCTCATCAGGAACGCCCAGCCTCGCATCCATTGGTGAGGGAGAGCTGTTCACTGACTCGAACGTTTTGATTGCTTCTTCTTCTTGTGGTTGCCCTTCGATATTTTTTTGTGACAACTAGGAACTGCCTTTGGTGGATTCAAGTCCCGCAGGGATATCCCCATGCTGGTGGACAAATGCATGTCGGGAGAATTGAACATTGATCATTTTATCACGCACAAATTCAAAGGTGTTGGAAAGACCAACGAAGCCATTGATGCCCTGCATTCGGGCAAGTGTCTCCGGGCTGTCGTGGAACATTTCTAAAGCAAAATGAAATCCGTATAGGAAAGAATATAGCTTGTCACTGGCATACTGCAAATTGAGGATTTAGCTCTGGGCCCGGTCGCCCAGCGCAGAGGACGAGCAACGCATGGACAATATTAGGCTTCTCGCATTGGCATTGGCGGCTGCCACACGATCATACATAGATTTGAAATAAGGTTTAGGTTTGAATGGATTCGTTTAGATTCATTTTTGTCCTGCCCGATGACGTCTGTACGCGGTCTTCAATCGTATCTTGCTGTCCAGCATTGAGCAGTCCTGTAGAATGTGTTCTTCAGCCATGGTACCTGATGCTGTACATGTACCTACATGTATGTGTTCTTCAGCCATGGTAGGTCGTCCTGCTGTACACTAAATTGTACCTATTACTATTTACTAGGATCCTGCAGCCCTACTAGCAGACTAGGTAGCAAGCTAGTACAGTAGTAGCTACTCTGGAGTACTAGTTTTAGTAAAAAGGATTCGTTCCGAATGAATGATGGAAAATTCTTTGAAGTACATACTATACTTGTTCTTTGTGTCATGACAATTAGGATATACTTTAGTAAGTTGCCACACGTATGTGATTCTCGATTTTGAATAGAGTTCAAGATCTGCACGCAGCTGCTTCCCCCAATAGCTTCTCGATTTTCCACAGTGAAACACTGCAAGCTGTTCGCATCCGCTTCCTTTCCATGCAGCAGTTGTGTACAATTATAAAAATAGCCATTCCCACTTATGCAGGGAAGATGACGGTCCAGGTTTATCTGTTCGTCATTTTAACCCTAAATACGTGAACTTCTAACGGCTATATTAAACATCAGACCGGGTGGAGACTTACAACACCGATGCGTCGATGATTTCTATCGAATCAGGCTTAATTAAATAATTATCGCTGTTCGTT
>Ga0163149_10005897_pt1 | contig 12755 bp, 9 predicted proteins | sample OliLakLV19MP5G1_FD_148604 | JGI IMG/M metagenome (GOLD analysis project Ga0163149, IMG submission 148604) | Freshwater microbial mat bacterial communities from Lake Vanda, McMurdo Dry Valleys, Antarctica - Oligotrophic Lake LV.19.MP5.G1 | ecosystem: Environmental > Aquatic > Freshwater > Lake >...
GCCTTGCGTGTATTGGGGTTGCTGTTGGCCGAGTTGCCGGTGAATGCGGCGGCGCGTCTCGCGGCGGCCATTACCGGTGCCTCGAAGAACGCGATGTACGCACACGCACTGGCACAGAAAGCCGCTACCGCCGATCGCGCGCAGCCTACCTGAGTACGAATACCGGCTTCAACTGCAGTGATTCACGAATGCGGTCGGCGATAGTCTGCGCCGCGGCACGATCGGCGAAGGGCCCGAGCTGCACCCGGTGCAGGCGGTCGCGCGCGACGATGTATATGGTCTCGTTGAGCCAGGGCAATTGCTGGTAGGTCTTGATGCGGAATTCCTCCGCCCCCTCTTGCGCGCCAAATGCACCCAATTGAAGGTACATACCATCGGGCTGGGTCGAGGTTGCCAGCACCGCCGTGGCTGGAGTGGCTGGCACCGAAGCCGGTGCCGGGTTGCGTGTGGCTGCGCTGCTTGACGCAGCTCCCGCTGCCACGCCGGCCGGCCGGGCGGCAGCGGGCGCAGGTGCTGCGGGCGCGGCTGCGACCAAGCTGCCGGTATAACCCGCCCGCACCCGCTCCACTTCCACCAGCGCGCTGCCCTGCCCGGCATAGCCGAGCTTCAAGGCAGCGGTGTAGGAAAGGTCGATGATCCGTTCCGAATGAAACGGTCCGCGGTCGTTGACCCGGACTACCACCATGCGGCCATTGGCCAGGTTGGTCACGCGCACATAACTCGGCAACGGCAGGATCGGGTGCGCGGCGGTCATCGCGTACATGTCATAGGGCTCGCCGCTGGAGGTTTTCTGACCGTGAAACTTGCGCCCGTACCACGAGCCCGTACCGCGCTGACGGAAGTCGCCGTTGCCGGCCAACGGCACGTAGGTTCGGCCGAACACCACATAAGGACGGTTGGTGGCGCTGCGCAGGGGCGGCTCGTCGATCGGAATCGCATCGAGGGTCGCCTCCAGATTGGGCGGAGGATTATCTCCGGGGCCATCGTCCTGATAGTAGGCACCACGCCGTCCCTGTCCGGGTTTGCCCGGTACTACCGGTGCCGGCTGCGTGCCTTGAGCGCTCACCGGCGGCCGGGGCTGCGGTGGCGACGCCTGTGGTGTGGGTCGCTCCACCGGTGCGCGCCCGCCGAGCGAGCTGCAAGCGGCGATTGCCATCCCAAGAGCCAGGCTGGCTGAGGCACGGAAGATGCTCGATACATGCACGCTGATGGTCGCGGCAATCTTCATGCCCGGGTTCCCGGACCGCAAGACAGGACTCGCGGTAGGCGGACATCGTTCCAGCGCACAAGCGCTCGTTCGTCCTGTTCGCAAGCAAGCCCGCGCCACATCAGTACTTGAAGCCCCGGTGCAAAGCCACCACGCCTGCGGTCAGGTTGAAATAATCGACATGGTCGAAGCCACTCGCAGTCATCATTGCCTTGAGTGTGGTCTGGTCGGGATGGCGACGAATCGATTCGGCCAGGTAGCGATAACTGTCAGGGTCGCCTGCCACGCGCTTGCCAAGCCACGGCAAAAAGCCGAACGAAAAGCTGTCGTAGGCGCCTGCCAGAGGTTGCCAGACCTTGGAAAATTCAAGCACCAGCAGGCGCCCACCCGGTTTGATCACACGCCGCATTTCCGCAAGCGCGTGCGCCTTGTGCGTCATGTTGCGCAACCCGAAGGCAACACTTACCAGATCGAAGCTTTCATCGCGAAACGGCAGGTGCTCGGCATCGCACTGCGCAACAGGAAGGCGCAGGCCGCGATCGATCAGGCGATCACGGCCGTGCACCAGCATGGCGCTGTTGATATCGGTGAGCCATACCTGGCCCTGGGGCCCGACTCGCTTGGCGAAGGCTTGCGCCAGATCGCCTGTGCCGCCGGCGACATCGAGCACCTGTTGGCCCGTCCGCACACCCGATTGCGCGATGGCGAATGCCTTCCATGCCCGGTGCAGGCCACCGGACATGAGATCGTTCATCAAGTCGTACTTGCCGGCAACCGATTCGAATACTGCGCGCACGCGCGCGGCCTTGTCAGCCTCGGGAACGCTTTGGAAACCGAAATCGGTTTCGGGCATGGCCCTATTCCCGTGAAGCGCCGGCACTGGCAAGGCGCGCAAGGTACGCGGCCCACATCACGTCTTGCCGCTGACCCAGTTCGTAGAGGTAGTCCCAGGAATAAATCCCGGTGGCATGACCGTCGGAAAACGTCGGCTGCACCGCGTAGTTGCCAACCTGTTCAAGGGCGGTTATGTCAACAGAGCACTTGCCGGACTGCAGCACTTCCTGGCCCGGACCGTGTCCACGCACTTCGGCCGACGGCGAATGCACGCGCAGGAACTCGAACGAGTATTCGAAGCGTGCGCCGTCCGAAAAAGTCACCTCCAGACGCCGCGTCTGCTGATGCAGAAGTATGTCGGTCGGGAGAGGGGAATTCTTGGTCAGGCCAGCCATCGCGCGCGGACTATAGCACGCCATCCCGACGTTCTCGCGTCACATCCGCGAAGCAAGTAAAGATGCGGCAGGTCAACGCACAGGCGGACGCCGAACACCGGCGATCACTACGCCAGGTCGCCTTGAGGGCTACGAAAAACAGGCGTCTTCGCACCTGATCGCCGCACGCTTCTCACCTGTTTGCGTGTGCAGGCCGGCATGCGTAGCGCCAGCCAGTTACTGGGCAACCATCAGGGCATCGATCTGTTCGAAATCACAAGCGCGACGAACCAGCGCGACCAGGCGCAAGTGATACACGATGCCGGCGTCACTCATTTCGATGACGCGGTCCGGCTTGAACCAGCCGCATGGCGCAACCAGCGTGACATAGTCTTTCGCATGCAAGGAGCCCAGCCGAAAGCCGGCACACCAGGGCGCATCACGCCCGGACTCACGCACGCCGACCGCGTGAGGTTTGCCCTTGAGCAGTTCAACTCCGGCATCGAGCGCACCGGGCTGTACCAGCCCGGGCCCGGCATCAGGCTCGGCCAGCCAGCGAGTACGCGCCAGCACCACAGGACCGTCGTCACCATCAAGGCGCAGGCGCATGGCCAGCAACTGGTCGATCCGCAGACGCGCGCCGGCACGCGCGCGGCGCAGGCGGAAGCCGTCTGCGCTCTCGTCGGCAATCACCCAATCCTCGAACAGCCGCGCAGCTTCACGACCGCGACTTTCTTCGCGCGCCAGCGAGGCATGCTGGAACACGAACAGTTCGTCATAGCGGCGCCGGCTCCCGACCGCATCTTCGTTCAAGGCAAACGGCTTGCCGGCCACCATGTAATGCATGGCCTCATAGTCACTGTCGGCGAAGCTTAAACCGACAGCCTGCGCTACCCCGGCACCGTTCATTCCCTGTGGCGCGGTGCGCGCAATCGAGCGCGTATCGCCCGCGTCGCACCAGGTCTGCTTGAGGCGGCGCAGCACTTCTGCGGCGGCCAACTGGCGAAACACTTCCGGCAGGCGGGCTTCTTCAAGCGCGGCGCCTGATTCGAGTGTACGCAGGCGGCGACGCAGGCTGCGCTCGAGTTGCGTGACATCGATCAGGTGCTGCCAGCGCCCCAGTCGCAGTACGCGCAGACAGCGGCGTTTCCCGAACCGCACCGATGGCGCGACCGCAGGCAGCACAGTGTCGGGCGCCTCGACCGGCATGGTAGTGAAAGCGATCTTGCCTTCCCACAGGTATGCCAGCTCGAACATCGCCTCGCGTTCGAGCCCGCACGCCGCCGGGCCTGCCTGGCCGATCAGGAGCGCCCGGCAATAAGTCGAAGCGACGCTGGTCGCTGCGCGCGGGTGCAGGCTGTCGCGCACCGGGGCATCCAGCAACCTGTATTCGGATGCCCGCTCCCACAGTAGCTGCAAATCCGCGATCAGATCGGCAGGGACTGCCTGACCCGCATGAAAATGCCCTTTGAGGGCGTCACAAAAGTAGCCGCCGGCACGCGCCAGGCACAAGGCGTGGTGCGTCGCGAGGTCGGCGACATCGATGGATCCCTCGAAGATCTCAAGATAGGCAGCCGCCAATGCGCGCCACTGCGCCTGCGCGTGATTGAACGCGTTGCGCTCGGCCAACCCCAGTGGCAAGGGCTTGTCGGAATAGCGCCGCGCATACCTTGCATCGATGTCGGCGACATGCCCACGCACGGTCTCGAGAATCTCCAGCCGTTCGCGCGGACCCGGCGCGGCCTGGCTCAATTCGCGCAACAGTGCCGAGACGGCGTGATGCGCGCTGCGCGCATCGGATATCGGCAAGTCGCGCAACCATTGCTTCGCACTCCTGGCCGTGGCCACTGCGCTGGTCTTGCCCAACATGATTTCGGTCGACTGCATGGCTGACTCCGCTTACCCGCGGACCAGGTGCGGGCCGCGAGACTTATGCTTTTGTCATATTACCCGTTCTTCGAGGCAATGACAACAGCATAAATGTAACGCGGGATGTCTGAGCAAACCGCAGGCACGCAGGTTCAGGCACGAGTCAGGTTGCGCGCCGCCCGGCTGACCGTCGACAGCGCCGGCTGGCCAAGCCAGTACTCTTCGGTGCAGGGTTGGCCTGATCGACGACTTCATCCGCAGCAGTTTCTGCGGATGAACAGACGGTCCCCGGCAACCCGCAAAACATTCGTGATGCGCGAGCACATCATGATCGAGCAAGGCGTCAGCGTGCCGGCCACCGCAAAAGCGCGCTTCAGGTGACGCCGAATGCGCAACGCTCGAAGTCGGCCCCACGTTCCTCAAGGCTCAGGAGCTTGATCACGGCAGGAGGCTCGGCGTGCATGTCGAGCACACGGTCCGCTTTAAAACAGCCTGCCGGCAACAGTACGCATGCGGTCGACTGCAGGGCCTGTACAGCCGGCAGCAACAGTGCCGGCTGATACTTCTCTGCGGCCGCATTAAGCCCGGTGGCGCGGACAGCGACTGCCGTTGGCGCGCCCGGCAACGCCTTGACCCCGATCATCAGGTCGCCGTTGCCCTGCACCTGCGCCCAACGCACCACGCCCATGATGAAGCTGCGCGACCCGGACGGCCGGATCGCCAGCAATTGCCCAGCAGCCAGCCTGGCGCCGTTCGCGCCCGCCGCCCGCACCAGCCGTAAACCGGCCACACTCTCGTCATGCACGGCCCAATCTTCAAGAGCGAAACCGTGAATCAGGCTGTGCTGGTCTTCATCGCGGGTGGAAACCCGCCCGAAGGTGGCGATTTCCTGGCGCTGGCGTGAGGACAGTTCGGTTGGCTGGCCCGGCTGCTTGAAGGGCTTGCCCGATATGTAGTAGTGCATCGCGTCGAAGCCGCAGGCCACCAGCGCCCGACCGCTTGCAGCACGTCGCGCCTGCCCGCGGCCGGCGCGTCCATCGCCCCAATGCTTGTGCAACGCGATCAGCAGTTGCTCGGCAGCAGGCATCGTGCTGTCTTCACCCAAGCCCAGGCTGGCCGGGCTTTGGCCGCGGCGCAACAGGTTGATGCGGTTCTTCAGCGAAACCGAGAGGTCGCTGATATCGAGATAGCGGACCTCGGCACCGGCGGCGCCGGCAGGCGTGTCCGGCCGAAACCCGCCACGCGCCGCCGCAAGATCGACCAAAACCGGCGGCTTGCCGGGATTCGCCGGTGGGCCGGCGCCGATCACGATCTTGACGGCCAGGCGTTCCATCCAGAGCGCCACCAGTTGTGACGGGCGTGCCCCCCAGTCACCGGGTGCGCCCAGCAGCAGCAGCACAGGCCGCGCGTAGGTGGCGCTGCAATTGGTGGCGCCGATATCGCGCAATTGCGCGTCCTTGACCTTCTCCGAAACAACACCGATCTGCTCGGCGGCGCGATACAGCTTGTGCAGCAATAGCCAATCCGCGCCGGGCAGTTCGGAGCCGGCATGGGCGGTGTCCAACAGCAGGCGCGCCTGCACATCGAGCGCGCGCTGGCACACTGTGGCCGCGAAACCTTTCTGCCCGCTGTCTGCATCGAGCGCGGACTGCACACATACCTGCCAACAAAGTCCGAAAGCACGCCAAAGATCAAGTGCCGCAGCATAGGCTCCGGCTTCGAAATCGGCCAGCGGCAAGGGCCGGAACGTGAATTTGCGCGCCGCCTCGGTCTGCACGAACAGCAGGGGCGTGCGCAATTGTTCGAGGATTTCGAACAACACAGCCGGCTTGAATCCGGCGCTTGGCAACAGGTTGATCTGGGCTCGCAACTGCGCCTGCGCAGTCGCCGGATTGGTCAAAGGCAGCGCCTCGACCCATTCGGCGCACGCTTTCGCATCGGCAAAGGCGGGATGCACATCGCCCGACAGCACGGGAAGTTGAAATTGCAGGTTCATCGCTTGTTCTGCTCTGATGCCCCTCGCCATGCCAGCGCGATCTCACGATTATCGTTGCAGATCAATCATCTGCAATCGAATGCTCTGAAATTACCCAAGTTCGCATCCTAACCCAAAGGGCGCGCCCGATCCACCGTCTTTGCAAGCCGGCTGGCAACTGCCGATCGCGCGACGAAGCTTGCGCTACAACAAGACCCGCTCGATGCCGCCGGCGTTGGCTGTGGCCACATACTCAGGCAGCCACTTTTCACCCAACACCTGGCGTGCGATCTCGACCACGATGTAGTCGGCATCGGCATCGGCATCGTTGCGAAAGCGCGACAAGCCCTGCAAGCAGGACGGGCAGGAGGTCAGGATCTTGATATTGCCGTCATGGCCGGCGGAACGAATCTGTTCTACGCCTTTCTGCATCTCTTCCTGCTTGCGAAAGCGCACCTGGGTCGAAATATCGGGGCGCGTCACCGCGAGAGTGCCGGATTCGCCACAGCAACGTTCGTTGAGATCGACGTTTTGCCCCATCAGCTGGTTGACCACTTCGGTGGCCTTGTAGGTTTTCATAGGCGTGTGGCAGGGCTCGTGATACATGTATCGCACGCCATTTAGCCCATCGAGCTTGATGCCCTTTTCGAGCAGATACTCATGGATGTCGAGCAGGCGACAGCCCGGAAAGATCTTGTCGAACTCGTACTTCTGCAACTGGTCCATGCAGGTGCCGCAGGACACGATCACGGTCTTGATGTCGAGATAATTGAGCGTGTTGGCGACGCGATGGAACTGCACACGGTTGCTGGTGGTGATTTCCTGGCCACGATCGGCATTGCCGGATGCGGTTTGCGGGTAGCCGCAGCACAGGTAGCCCGGTGGCAGCACCGTTTGCGCCCCCACGTGATAGAGCATCGCCTGGGTGGCCAGGCCGACCTGCGAAAACAAACGCTCCGATCCGCACCCCGGAAAATAGAAAACCGCCTCCTGATCATCCTGGCGCAAGGCCGGATTGCGAATGATCGGCACCACCTTGTCGTCCTCGATGCCCAGCAAGGCGCGCGCGGTCTTCTTCGGCAGGCCACCGGGCATCGGCTTGTTGATAAAGTGAATCACCTGTTGCTTCAGTGGCGCCCGCCCGACGGTGGCCGGTGGATGCCGGGTTTGCGCGCGCGCCAGCAGTGAGCCACGCGCCAGTTGCGAGGCAAAGCGCTGCACCCGGTAGCCGAACTGGATCATGCCGGCACGGATCGCCTTGATGGTGGTGGGGTCGGTGGCGTTGAGAAAAGCCATCGCCGCACTGGTGCCGGGATTGAATTTCTTTTGCCCCAGCTTGCGCAACAGATTGCGCATGTTGATCGATACATCGCCAAAGTCGATGTCCACCGGGCACGGCGTCGCACATTTGTGACACACCGTGCAATGGTCGGCCACGTCGCCGAACTCGTCGAAGTGTTTGACCGAAATGCCGCGCCGCGTCTGCTCCTCGTAGAGAAAGGCTTCGATCAACAGCGAGGTGGCGAGAATCTTGTTGCGCGGGCTGTAGAGCAGATTTGCGCGCGGCACATGGGTGGCACACACCGGTTTGCATTTGCCGCAGCGCAGGCAGTCCTTGATCGATTCGGCAATCGAGCCGATCTCACTCTGCTCCAGGATCAGCGATTCGGTGCCCATGAGACTGAACGACGGCGTGTAGGCGCCACGCAGGTCGCCACCCGCCAGCAGCTTGCCGCGGTTGAAACGACCGCTTGGATCGACCTTCTGCTTGTAGTCGCGAAACGCGCTGATCTCGTCGTCACGCAGATACTCGAGCTTGGTGATGCCGATGCCGTGCTCGCCGGAAATGACGCCGCCCAGACTGCGTGCCAGCGCCATGATGCGGGCCACCGCCTGGTTGGCAGCCTGCAGCATTACATAGTTGTCGGAATTGACCGGTATGTTGGTGTGCACGTTGCCGTCGCCGGCATGCATGTGCAGCGCCACCCAGGTGCGGCCCGACAGCACCTCCTTGTGCACGCGCTCGCATGCGCGGAAGATCGGCAGGTAGGCGGCACCGCCGAACAGCTCCTCAAGCGGCGCACGCAACTCCTGCTTCCACGAAATGCGCACCACGTGCTGCTGCACCATGCGGAAGATACTTGCCTCTTGCGGCATGGTCAGCGCATCCGCCTTGACGCCCAGGGCGCACAGGGCCAGGCCCCTGGCGGCTACGCTTTGGTCGAGACTGTCGCGCACCGCCTGCCAGCGCACCCTGACCTGTGCCAAAAGCGCGTCGGCCTCGCGCACGCGGTCGCCCAGCAACTCGTCCTTGGACAGCGAATCGTCGTCCGGATTGACCGGCAGCGCCGGCTGGCGCAGGAGCTCTTCAAGCCGCCCGATCAATTGCAGCTTGTTGGATATGGAAAGCTCGATGTTGATGCGCTCAATGCCGTCCGAGTAATCGCCCAGACGGTCAAGCGGAATCACCACATCCTCATTGATCTTGAATGCATTGGTGTGACGCGCGATGGCAGCGGTACGCGCGCGGTCGAGCCAGAACTTCTTGCGCGTCTCGGACGAAACCGCAACGAAGCCCTCGGCACCGCGCGCGTTGCACATGCGCACCACCTCGCTGGTCGCGCGCGCCACCGCATCGGCGTCGTCACCACAGATGTCGCCAATCAACACCATCTTTGGCAGCCGGCCGCGACGCGACTTGGTGGCGTAGCCGACCGCCTTCAGGTAGCGTTCGTCAAGATGTTCAAGTCCGGCCAGCACCACCGGCGCGGCTGCGGAAGCGGGGCTGGCGGCACGCATCTGCGCGGTCAGGCCATCGAGGTAGTTCTTGATCTCGACAATCGCCGGCACCGATTCGCCAACCAGGCCGAAGAACTCGAGGCACACCGTGCGGGTATGGTCGGGCATGCGGTGCAGGATGAAGCGCGCCGAGGTGATGATGCCGTCGCAACCCTCTTTCTGTACGCCGGGCAGGCCGCTCAGAAACTTGTCGGTGACATCCTTTCCCAGGCCGGCCTTGCGAAAACGCCGGCCTTCGATTTCGAGAATTTCCGGCGCGCCGTGCGGCGTCTTGCCGTCCTTCCTGAAGCGCTGGATCGAAAAGCGCGCCAGCGCCGCGTCATGAATCTTGCCCGTATTGTGGTCAAGCCGGGTGATTTCCATGAAATAACCGTTGGCATCGACCATGCGCCACGACAGAAGATTGTCGATCGCCGTGCCCCACAGTACCGCCTTCTTGCCGCCCGCATTCACCGCCACATTGCCACCAATGCAGGAGGCGTCGGCCGAAGTCGGGTCGACCGCGAACACCAGCCCGCGCGCCTCTGCCGCCTCCATCACGCGCTTGGTCACCACGCCGGCGCCGCACTGGATGCTGGCATATTCGCGACCGGCCGCACCCGGCAATGCCCCGACCTCGATCTTTCCCAGTGCATCGAGCTTTTCGGTATTGATGATGGCTGACAAGCGCGTCAAGGGCACCGCGCCACCGGTGTAGCCGGTACCACCACCGCGTGGAATGATGGTGAGCCCAAGCTCAAAAAGCTCACGCGCAAGCAGTGCGCATTCCTCCTCGCTATCGGGGTGCAGCACCACAAACGGATACTCGACACGCCAGTCGGTGGCGTCGGTCACGTGTGACACCCGAGACATGCCATCGAAAGCGATGTTGTCGCGGCGCGTGACCCTGGACAATCGCTTCAGGCAGGCGCGCCGCAGTGCCGCCATCTCGTCGAACTCGCGCTCAAAGGCGCTCACCGCAAGTTTGGCCGCTGCGATCAGTTGCACCACTCGGCCACCGGATTGCGCCACTCCCAGGCCTTCGCGCTCATAGGTGAGGCGGCGCTTCTCCATGTCGCCCAGGCGGTGATGCAGGGCTTCGATCAGCGCAGCACGCCGTTTCGGATTGTCCAGCAGGTCGTCCTGCAAGTAGGGGTTGCGTTGAACCACCCAGATATCGCCCAAAACCTCGTACAACATGCGCGCCGAGCGGCCGGTGCGACGTTCACCGCGCAAGGTCGCCAATACCTGCCACATGTCCTCGCCCAAAAGGCGGATCACGATCTCGCGATCGGAAAATGAGGTGTAGTTGTAGGGTATTTCGCGTAATCGCGGCGCTGCTTCGGGCAACGCGGCGTCGGGCAGCGCGCCTGGAGGCAGATGGGCCAGGTTGGTCATGAAAGCCCTTGCTGTTCGCGCATTGTGCGCGGGGACTTCTTGATTTAAATCAAGATTTTATCGCACCGCAGCAAAGAAATTCACTAACGACCCTGTTCGGTACAGGGCCGGAGGCGCTCACGGTGCACGGTCGGCCCAGCTGGCGAACCCGCCGGCGGCGCGTAAATGCGCACTGAACGGCGCCTCGGCTATCCCTTTGCGGCAGGTGCACACCACCATCAGGCGGCGCTTTGCCCGGCCGCAGCCATAGCGGCGCGCGCTGCGCCGGCTATTCGACCTTTTCCTCGACCCAGCCGCGCTTGGCCAATAGCGCTTCGAAGCTGCCGTTCTTGTATTCGCCGCCACCGACGTAGGCGTCGAACTGCCTGAAGGCATTGACCTTGGTACGCGAGCCGCGGCGTGCGAGCACTTCGCGCCCTTGCGAATCGAGAAACGCCCACGCCGGCACCGGGCTGCCCTTGAGGTGCTTGATGGCGTCACCACGCGGCATGCTGCTGCCATCAGCCAACTGTATCGGGTCCTCGCGATTGCCGCGAATGTCGAAATACGCGAGAACATAACGACTCGAATAGCTGACCCGCAACTCCTCGGACGAAAACGTATGCTTGTTGACATACACGCAATACGGGCATTTGTTGAAGCCGTAATAGACGAACACCGGCTTGCCCTGCTGCTTGGCTACCTTGAGAGCCTCGTTGTACTCGAGAAAACTCCAGCCATCCGGCAACTCGGCACGAGTCGGGCCCGCTGTTGCAAAAAGCAGCATCGCGCAAACCAGGCTCACCATGCAGGCAAGTCGGCTGAAACTTGGCAAAAGGGTCATTGCTGTCTCCGGTAGTATCACTACTTCAGGCGGATGCCTTGAATCCCGCAGCCACATGCGAGCCATCGCAAAACGGCTTGTTCTTCGAGGCCCCACAGCGGCACAGGATGGCTTGAGTCACGCGCGCTATGGTGGCACCGGTTCCGGTGACGATCTCCACGTTGCCGCTGACTGACAGCGGTCCGTCGGGCAGCGGCTCGACGTTGACAACACCATCGCGTTTGGGCAGTGGCTTCATGTCGGCGCTGACCGGCGCTTCGGCGCTGGCGACGAATTTCGCCTGCTTGTGGGAACCGTCGCAAAACGGCGTGTTCTTCGAAGCACCACAGCGGCACAGGTTGGCGCGCTGCAGCTTGCCCTTGCCCTTGAGCGCTACATCGGCATGGATCGTCAACGGGCCGTTCTCACGGATACGCACCAGATTGACCGGCGCTGCTTTTTCTTCTGGTCCGCCGTCGTGACGACGATAGGTCAGGGCTCCAGACGGGCATTGGCGAATAGTGTGCAACAGATTCTCAACCGTATCGCCGTCAGGCTTGATCCATGGCCCCTTTACATTGGCCAGGAACACCGCCGGCGCGCCCAGCACGCAATAGCGCGCGTGTATGCAACGCTTGCCTTCGAACATCACCGTTACGTATTTGCCCTTGGTTCTGCTGATCTCCTTGCCATCGGCGGACGCGACATCACTGCCATCCTGTTGTGCCGCGGCAGCCGGCGCGAGTGTGGCAAGGCTGGCCGCCGAACTTCCCAACAGCAAGCGCCGCCGCCCGGCCGAGGGCAGGCCCGGCGCGTCAGTTTCAAGGTTCGCGGGTACCGACTCCACCAACTTTTCCATGCTTAACCTCCATGAAAGGCGCCTTTGGCACGTCCTGCGACGGACGTTTCCGCATGCGCAGTAGCTGCAACCCCAATCATACTGCCGAATTTCGCCCCGGTGGGCGCCACCCTGCGCTTCAGGCACCCAGCGCTGCCACGGCCGCATAACGGGCCGCCTTGCCTGCAGCCATATAGACTAGGCAGTGCCACCAAGTCAGGCGCAGCCAGCCGGCTGCCACGCACAAGGCGTCGCCCACAATCGGCGTCCAGGCGAACAGCAAAGCGGGCTCGCCGACGCGCCGCAACCACGCCTCATGGCGCCACGGCTGACGATGCGGGATAAAGCGCCCCATGCGGTAGGAAATCATGCCCCCGAATGTGTTGCCCGCGGTGGCGACCGCAAGCGCCGGCCACAGCAGGTGCGGATGCAGATGCAACACGGCGGCCAGCATCAGCTCCGACGAAACCGGCACCAGCGTGGCGGCGACGAGGCTGCCGAAAAACAGCGACCACAGCGAAGCATCGGCGGTAAACAATGACTGCAGGGACTCAAGCAAATGAATTTTCCTTACCCCCCGTGGAGGGGTATACTTCACCCCTTGAACGGGGGGTCATGAACTGATGCAAAAAGGCATCGATTATCTACAGAAAATCCTCACCGCGCGGGTCTACGACGTC
>Ga0163149_10005898_pt1 | contig 12754 bp, 9 predicted proteins | sample OliLakLV19MP5G1_FD_148604 | JGI IMG/M metagenome (GOLD analysis project Ga0163149, IMG submission 148604) | Freshwater microbial mat bacterial communities from Lake Vanda, McMurdo Dry Valleys, Antarctica - Oligotrophic Lake LV.19.MP5.G1 | ecosystem: Environmental > Aquatic > Freshwater > Lake >...
GTTGGTCGCGGCCTGACACCTTAACCGTCGCGAAGCAGAGCCTGCCCGGGCGCTCTCGCTGGGTTGCAGAAAATCTGCTGTAGGTTATTGATTCCAGGCAACACGATGCGGCAAACGTAGCGCGACTCGGTGCACGCGTGTGAGCTTGCATTGAGCGAAAAGGCGGCTCGCGCCGGCGGCCGCGGCTCCTCGCGCGAGCCCCAGCAGAGCGCCGGGCGCCGTACACAAACGGATTGCCAGCCCAAGCTTGGCCGACGCGAGGACCCGGCCTACCTCGCCAAGCCCCTCCGAATGAACCTACCGATAACCTTTGCAATCGCGAATTATTCGCATTAGCATCCGCAGCCACAAGGGCACACCTGCCTCTTGGTTGTCGGAGATTTCATGCGCCCCCATTTGCGGCTTTCGCACACCCTGACCACCCTCATCGCCGTGACCTGCACCCTCGCCGCTGGCACGGCTCTGGCGGCGCCTTCGCCCGAAGCCGATGCCGCAGCGCGACGTCTGGGCGGCACGGCCCTTGATGCCATTGAGGTCAGCGCCGCTCCGCTGCCGCAATACCAGAGCAAGCGCACGCGCAGTGCCAGCAAGACCGACACCGCGCTGATTGATCTGCCGCAATCGATCAGCGTGATCACCAAGGACACCATTCGCGACCAGAACATGCTCAGCGTCGGCGATGTGGTTCGCTACGTACCTGGCGTCGGCATCGCCCAGGGTGAAGGCAACCGCGATACACCGGTGTTTCGCGGCAACAGCTCCACATCGGATCTGTTCATCGACGGCATGCGCGACGATGTGCAGTATTTTCGCGATTTCTACAACGTGGAACAGGTCGAGGTGCTGCGCGGCCCGAACGCGATGATTTTCGGCCGCGGTGGCTCGGGCGGTGTGTTCAATCGCGTGACCAAGGTGGCCGATGGGGATGAGCATCGCGAAGTCAGTCTCAATCTCGGCTCGTGGGCGCGCACTCGCGCCACCCTCGATCTGGGTCAGGGCATTTCCGATCGGACCGCCTTTCGTGTTGCCGCGATGGTCGAGGATTCAGACAGCTACCGCGACGCTGTGTTCGCCCGCCGTCACGGCATCAATCCCACGCTGAGCTGGAATCTGACCGATGCCACCAGCCTGAGCATTGGCGTGGAGAATTTCCGTGACGAGCGCGTCGCTGATCGCGGCATTCCGTCCTTTTTGGGCCGCCCGCTCAAGACCGACAACTCGACCTTTTTCGGCGATTCCGAGCGCAGCCCGACTGCGGCTGAGGTCAATGCCTTGCAGACCACACTCGATCATGACTTCGGCGGCATGAGCCTGCGCAATCGCTTGCGCGCCGCCGATTACGACAAGTTCTATCAGAACGTCTATCCGGGTGCGGTCAGTGCCGATGGCTCCAGCGTGACCATCAACGCCTACAACAGCGCGACCGAACGCCGCAATCTGCTCAATCAGACCGATCTGGTCTGGTCGCTTCAAGCGGGCGGCGTCTCTCACCAGCTGCTGGCCGGACTGGAGCTGGGCCGGCAGAGCACCGACAACTTCCGCGCGACCGGGTATTTCACCTCAATCGGCAGCAATGTCACGGGTGCGCAGGTGCCAGTAGGCAATCCCAGAATGAACCTGCCGATCAGCTTTCGGCAGAGCGCCAGTGATGGCAATAACCACGGCGTGGCCAGTACCGCGGCGGTCTATCTGCAAGACCAGATCGAGTTCAGCCCGAACTGGCTGGCCATCGTCGGTCTGCGCTTCGATCGCTTTGCTATGGATTTCGACAATCGCCGCAACAACACGCGCATCAGCACCACCGATGATCTGTGGTCACCGCGCGCTGGCCTGATCTATAAGCCGGTGGAGACGGTCTCGATCTACGCCAACTACAGCCTGGCCTATGTGCCACGCGCCGGCGAGCAATTGTCTTCCCTGTCACCCAGCAATGAAACGCTGGATCCGGAGAAATTCGTCAACTACGAACTGGGCGCCAAGTGGGAGATCAATACGCGACTCTCGGCTACCGCAGCGCTGTTCCGCCTGGATCGCAGCCGGGTCAGCGTGCCCGATCCCAGCGACCCGGTGCGCTCGATTCTGGTCGACGGTCAGTACGCCGAAGGACTGGAACTGGGCCTGGCCGGCCGCCTGTCCGATGACTGGAGCGTGCTCGCCGGATATGCTTGGCAGCGCGGCAAGATCACCGCCGATCTATCCAGCCGCGTGCTCAAAGGCGCGGAACTGGCGCATCTGCCGCGCCACAGCGCCTCGCTGTGGAATCGCTACGACTTGAACGAGCGCTGGAGCATCGCCCTGGGCGTGGTCCATCGCGGCAGCATCTACGCCGCGCTGGACAACGCCGTGCAATTGCCGGCTTTCACCCGCTTCGACGCCGCGCTGTATTTCGCAGCTTCCGAGCAGTTGCAGCTGCAGCTCAACATCGAGAATCTGGCTGACAAGACTTATTACGCGACGGCTCATAACAACAACAACATCACGCCCGGCTCACCGCGTGCAGCCTTTGTCAGCGCGCATTGGATGTTTTGAGTTTTGAGTTTTGAGTTTTGAGTTTTGAGTTTTGAGTTTTGAGTTTTGAGTTTTGAGCGTCCGGAGGCCACGTAACTCATTGCTTCGTCATTGCGAGGCATGCACCCAGGTTCCTCGCGAGCAAGCGAGCTCCCACCACCGTCAATTCGCTCGCGACGAAGCGCGCTGATGAGGTTAAACCTCTTCGCCTTCCACCGGCTTGCGCTTTGCCAAGGGCTTGATTCGAGCGACCATCGCGGCCGCGACCTTGAGGTTTCCGGCAATTAAATTGCCGTGGTTGAACCAAGTTTCGCCGCCCTCAAAATCCAGCACCACGCCGCCCGCCTCACGCACCAACAACGCGCCCGCCGCCATATCCCAAGGCTGCAAGCCGTACTCGAAATAACCATCCAATCGGCCACAGGCCACGTACGCCAGATCTAGAGCTGCCGAACCGGTGCGGCGCATGTCTTCGGCATCTTCAAGCAAGGCTTTGACGATGCGCATTTGCGTCGCAAAACGCGCGCGCTGGCGGAATGGAAAGCCGGTCGCGAACAGAGCGCCAGGCATTCCTTGACGCTGGCTTACACGTATCCGGCGATCGTTCAGAAACGCGCCGCCCCCTTTGGATGCGTGGAAAATCTCATCGCGCACCGGATCGTAAACCACGCCATGCTGGATCACGCCGTCTTCCATCATCGCGATCGACACCGAACAATGCGGGAATCCACGCATGAAATTGCTGGTGCCATCGATCGGATCAATCACCCAAACATAACGCGAATTGCCGGTACGGCCGGTCTCTTCGCCCCAAATCGCGTGCTCCGGATAGGCTTTTTTAATCTCTTTGATGATTTCCTGCTCGGCCAGTTTGTCGGCTTCGGTCACAAAGTCGTATTGGCTTTTTTCAGTGACCGCGATCGCATCGGCGCGATGAATGCTGCGCTGAATGACGGTACCCGCCCGGCGCGCCGCCTGGACGGCAATATTGACTGCAGGCTTGCGCATGGAGTTTTTCCGCCATCAAAAATAAGACCGCCTAGCTTAACAGAGGGCGCTGAAGCGACCAAATAATCAGCTTGGGATGTTGGGATGGGTGCGATTCAAACGGACTTGGTGATCTATAGTCGCTGTCATTTCACGCAGCCGGAATCAAACCCGGATGCTGCTGGCTCGGCGCTGTGCGCTGACGCTTTTGCTGGCGAGGGAGAAGCGAGCCGAGGTCGGATCACCAGATCACTTTGACTCGCACGCCCAACCGTAGGTTGCCAAGCGTTGGTGAGCAATTCCGCACTAGAATGCGCTCATGCATGATTTAGTCTTAGAAGTCCTCAGTGGCCCCGCGCTCGCCAGTCGCCAACTCAAATTGGACGAGGCGCGGGTGCTCGGGCGCAGCCCAGAATGCGATTGGGTACTCGCCGATGCCGGCATTTCGCGTCGCCATGCGTCCATCGAAGCGCGCAGCGCGGGACTCTACTTGCGCGATCTCGGCAGCCGGGCTGGCACCTTTGTCAACGATCACGCGGTTGATCCCAATCGCCCGGTGCCGTTGGCTGAGCACGATCGGCTGCGCATTGGCCCTTGGCGCTTTCGCGTGCGGCGAGAAACCGCCGCGGCGGCGCGTCATCCCAGTAGCACAACGGCCTCGGTTTCGCTGGGATCGGTCACCCGCATCGCCGCGCCCGTGTTGGCGGCCGAACGCCGCTTGGAACTACTGGTCGAATTTGCGGCCACCACGGTGAATGCCGAAAACGTGCAAACCATCGTCAGCCAATTGAGCGATTTTGCGCAACGTGGTTCTGCTGCCAGAGTCGCCAGTGTGTGGCTGGACGATCAAGGCCAGTTAGAACTGGCGGCGTCGATTCCTGCCTCTGAAAGTCCGTTCCCGTGCATGGATGAGTTGTGCAGCGGGGCGCGCCAAGGTGGCGTGGTGCAAGCCGATATTGAGCTACCCGGAACGCCGGGCGCGCGGCCGGTGTTGGCCGTGGCCTTGCGGGTCGATAAGGATGTCCGTGGTTATTTGTTGGTCGAATTGCCGCGCCCAGATGCGCGTCAACGCGCCGACGCCGCTGAATTCGCGCACGCGTTAGCGCGCCTAGCCGGCTTGACTTTGGGTAACGTCGAACGCCGTGATATGGAACGCCGAGTGGAGCGCTTGCACGCCGATTTGGAGCAGGCGCGCGAAGTACAACGGCAGATTTTGCCGCCGGCGTTCGGCGTGTGCGCCGGCACGCGCTATGCGTTCCATGTGCATCCGGGACGATTAGTGGCGGGAGATTTGGTCGATGTATTCGCGCTTGACGAACATCGCTGCGCCGTGGTTTTGGGGGATATCGCTGGAGCGGGTGTCGGTGCGGGATTTTTGATGGCCAGCGTGCAGGCCTACTTGCATGCCGAATTGCTCGGCACGCACGACCCGGCGATTGCCGCGCGGCGCTGCAATCAATATGTGAGTCGCGTGGGTGGTGGGCGTTTTGCCACCGCGTGGATTGGCGTTGTCGATGCCCGTGACCGGCGCATCACCTACGTCGATGCCGGACACGGCCACGGCCGGCATATGCGCGCCAATGGCGAGCCAAGCAAACTTGAGGGCCGCGGCGCAATTCCGCTGGGCATCGACGCGCATGCCGTTTTCGAAAGCGAAGTTCTGTCGCTAGATCACCGCGAAAGGCTGGTGCTGTATTCGGACGGTGTCGCGGAAATCCGCGGCAGCGACGGTGATACCTTCGCACCACACGTACTTGACCAAATTCTGCGCCGTGGCGGTTTGCCGCAGGCCGATGTCGCCGCAGTCATTGCCGGCATGGAGCTGTTTGCCGGCGGCAGCATGCCCAGCGACGACGCCTCCATCTTGGCTTTCGATTTGCCCTAACCGGGTCGAGTCCCGGTCGGTCCGGTCTGGGGGGAGAGCCGCCAGCGGCGCGCACCCGCCAGCGCAGGATTGCTGATCAATGACTTACTGCACCTTTGGTAAGAGGCGAGTTTGGCGCAAACTTGCCGGGCGCTTTGAAACCACCCTACGCGCACATCTGCGTTGATTTCCGGCCAGTTTCTGCTTTCCCGTTCACCAACGGTTACATCATTGACCGCTATTCCTGCACGATCAAAACCTCCCCCTCGTTAACTCCGGAGTTGCCCATGCGTTTGTTGACTGCACTTGCGCTGCTACTCGCTGCAAATCTGCTGCATGCCGACAGCATTGCGCCCCTAAGCGGCGATAAAAGTGATCGTGTGACCGATTTGATTGCACGCAATCAAATGGGACAGGCGCATGAATTTGCGCTTAGTTGGCAAGAAGGCGCGCCAGAAAATGCGACTGCGGCGTTTTGGGTGGGCAGCACGGCTGGCCAGATGGCGATGCGCTCTGGCATGTTCAAGGCAATGGGCTACGCTAAAACTTCGCGTAAAGCCCTTGAAAAAGCGGTGGAATTGAACGCCAAGGACATTCGCGCGCAATTTTTGCTGATGCAATTCTATTTAATGGCGCCCGGCATCATGGGCGGCGATAAAGACGAAGCCAAATTAATCGCGCAGCGCATCGCACTACAATCCAAAGTGGATGGTTTGCGCGCTCAAGGGCAAATTTTGGCGACCGAAAAGGACATGGACGGCTGGCTGCGCGAGAACCGCGCTGCCTTGGAATTGGCGCCCGCCCATCCGGACATATTGGGCAGTGTGACGGGTTATTACCTGGGCAAGTCTGATTTTGCCGCCGCCAAGACCTTGATCGATGCCGCCAAAGCGGTCGACCCTGATCATCCGGTAGTGCGCTATCAATACGTCAAATGGGCGGCGATGAGCGGCCAGGAGTCCGAAGAAGCACTGGCTATCATTGATGAGATGCTCAAGATGCCACGCTACCCAGATCGTTTTTCCTTGTCTGGCGCGCATCTGCGTCGCGGCCAATTGCTGGCCAAATTGGGGCGAAAGGATCAAGCAATCTCGGCGTATGAAGCCTGTTTGACCATCGACCCGGAACTCAAAGGCGTCAACGAAGAACTAGAAGCTTTGCGTAAGGCATAAGCTTCGTCGGACCTGCCAGCGAAGATGCGCGTGCCGCCCATTCTGGATGACGATTCCTCAAGTTTTCCAGATGCAGATCAAGCGCTTAAGCAGCCCAACGGGCTGCTGGCGCAAGGCGGAGATTTATCACCGCAGCGTCTGATTGCGGCGTACTCGCAAGGCATCTTTCCTTGGTACAGCGCGGGCGATCCCATTTTGTGGTGGTCACCCAACCCACGTTTGGTGCTCCGCCCAATGGAGTTCAAACTCAGCCGCAGCTTGCGCCGGCGCGTGCAGGCCGCGAACTGGCGCGTGAGCGTCGATTGCGCGTTTTTGCCGGTGATCCACGCCTGCGCACACGCGCCGCGGCCGGGTCAAAACGGCACCTGGATCGTGCCGGAGATGCTCGCCGCATACACCCGCCTGCACCGTATGGGCGTGGCGCACAGCGTTGAGGTGTGGGCCGCCGACCGTTTGGTCGGCGGGCTATATGGGTTGGCGATCGGCAAAATGTACTTTGGCGAATCGATGTTCAGCGCGCTGCCCGATGCCTCCAAAGTGGCCTTGTGGGCGCTCTGTAGCCGGTTACAATCATGGGGTTGGCCGCTGATCGATTGCCAACAGGAAACCGCGCATTTGCTCAGTCTGGGTGCGCAAACCATGCCACGTGCAGAATTTGTCGCACAGGCTAAAGCACTGAGCCAATGTCCTGGCGACAACCCGGTTTGGCGCTGCGCTGATCTAGCTTGGGTGTAGTAGCAGTTCCATCTCAAACTTGTTTTAACAATCATGCGTTTGTCAGAAGTCTAGGTTTGGCACAACTTTGATCACGATCAATGCGTGCGAGCTGCGTCTACATTTTCGCCGATTTCTGGGGCATGCTTGGGCGTAAGGCCATGTGAACTGGGGAGCAGCAAGCAATGCGCATCTTGAGTACCGATGTCTACGGTGGACCGAACCGATTCGCGCTGTTTCCGTGCATTTTGCATATCGTCGACTTGGAAGAATTGGAGCAGTGGTCGACCACTCGCTTGGGTGATGCCTTCATCGATGGTTTGGTGAACGCGCTGCCATCTTTGGCCGATCATGGTTGCTCGTACGGCGAAGCGGGCGGTTTTTTGCGGCGCATGCGCGAAGGTGAAGGCACCTGGCTGGGCCATGTGTTCGAGCACGCGGTGCTGGAAGTGCAGAATGCGGCCGGCCACGACGTCAGCTTTGGCAAAACGCGCTCGACCAAACTACCGGGCCAATACAACGTTGTTTTTGAAATACAAGATAAAGATGTCGGCCTAGAAGCCAGTCGCTTGGCTTTACGCTTGATCCATTCCCTATTACCCGCCGATTTGCGCAAGAAGTACGCCGACAAGGACTTTAATTTTGAACGCGAACGCGATTGGTTTATTCGTTACACGCAAAAGCGGGAGTTAGGTCCCAGTACCGGTTCGCTGGTGAAAGCCGCAGAAGCGCGGCAAATCCCGTGGCTGCGCTTGAATGACCAGAGTTTGGTGCAATTGGGACACGGCCGTTACCAGCGGCGTATTCAAGCCACGATTACCAGTGAAACCCGCCATATTGCGGTCGAGCTATCCTGCGATAAAGAAATGGCGCACCAGATCTTTGAGGACTTGGGTCTGCCGGTACCCAAACAGATGACCGCATCCAGCGAACGCGAAACCACGCGCGCCGCCGAGCGGATCGGTTATCCGGTGGTCGTCAAACCCTATAACGGCAATCATGGTCGTGGTGTTTGCATCAATTTGCGCAACGCCGAAGAAGTGGCGCGTGCTTATGAGGTGGCCAGCAAAATCAGCAAAACCGTCGTGGTAGAGAGCTATATCACCGGTTTTGATCACCGCATGTTGGTCGTCAATGGTGAACTGGTGGCGGCCGCAAAACGCGTGCCCGGCCACGTGATTGGCGATGCTAGCCATTCCATCAAAGAATTGATCGACATCGTCAACAGCGACCCGCGGCGTGGCATTGGCCATGAGAAGGTGCTGACCAAGATTCAGCTTGACCATCAAGTCGACGAACTATTGGCGAAAAAAGCCTACACGCTGGAAACCGTGTTGCCAACGGATGAGATTTTCTATGTGCGCTCGACGGCCAATCTATCGACCGGCGGTACGGCGATTGATGTCACCGATATAGTGCATCCGGACAATCGCGCGATGGCCATTCGCGCTGCCAAAGCCATTGGTTTGGACGTCTGCGGTGTCGATTTCCTCACCGACGATATCTCGCAGAGTTACCAGAGCCATGGCGGCGGCATTTGCGAGATTAACGCCGCGCCGGGTTTTCGGATGCACGTTGCGCCGGCTGAGGGCAAATCGCGCGATGTCGGCGGCGCCGTGATGGATATGCTGTTCCCGATTGGCGCGCCTTCGCGAATTCCGATCGCCTGCATTACCGGCACCAACGGTAAAACCACCACATCGCGCATGTTGGCGCACATTCTGAAAATGGCCGGCCATACGGTTGGATTAACCAGCACCGATGGCGTGTATATCGACGGCAAACTCACCGTGAAGGGCGATATGACCGGGCCGGTCGCCGCCAGCATGGTGCTGCGCGATCCCACGGTGGATGCCGCGGTGTTAGAAACAGCCCGTGGTGGTTTGCTCAAACGTGGCATGGCGGTGCGCGATTGTGATGTCGCCTGCGTGCTTAATGTGCAGAGCGATCACCTGGGTTTGCGCGGTATCGATACGCTGGACGAATTGGCTGAGGTTAAGCGCACCGTGGTCGAAATTGCCAATGACACCGCAGTTTTGAATGCCGACGATCCGCGTGTGCTGCGCATGGCGGCCTACACCCGCGCCAAACATGTGTGTTATGTGACGATGAACCCGCGCCACACGCTGGTGCAGGCGCACATCCGCGCAGGTGGCCGTGCGATGGTGTTAGAGCAAGGCATGAACGGCCACATGATTGCGCTGTATGACAAAGGCAGCCATTTGCCGTTGATGTGGACGCATTTGATTCCGGCCACCATCGAAGGCCGCGCGATGCACAACGTGCAGAACGCCATGTTTGCCGCCGCGATGGCTTACGGTTTAAAGGTCAGCCGCGAGAATATCGAACACGGCTTGCGCACCTTCACGACCAGTTTCTTCCAGGCGCCCGGTCGTTTGAATGTGTTCGATGAGCACCCGTTCAAAGTAATCATGGATTACGCGCACAACGCGCATGGCGTGAGTGCGATGGCCGCGCTGACCGATCAGTTGAATATCGTTGGCAAGCGCATCGTGGTGATGGCGGCGCCCGGCGACCGTCGCGACGAGGATATCCTCGAATTGGCACTCGCCGCGGGCGGTCATTTCGACACTTACATCTGCAAGCGCGATGACCACACGCGCGGTCGTCGCGGCGATGAAGTGCCTGGTTTGCTGCACAAAGGTTTGATCGAAGCGGGCGTCAATGCCGAGCAAATCGAAGTGATTGAAGACGAACAAGCGGCGATTGTCTCCGCACTCAAACGCGCCCGACCGGGCGATCTGGTGATCGTATTTGCCGATAACATTCCACGCAGCTGGAAACAGATCATCTACTTCAAACCCGAAATGCAAGCCGCCCAGGAAAAGCCCAACCTCAGTTTGGCGCCGGCCACCATGATTGGGATGAAAGGCTTTGAGGACTACGCCGAGCCCACGCCAATGGAGATCCGCCAGGACGAGCGTGGTGTGTACATCGTGGCTGAGGAAGCGGATTGAGATTGGCGCGGGTCCATGACGATCCCCTTCCTGATCGATACTCGCCGCCTGACTGGGCGCACGATCTTGCTAGACGGGCCGGGCGCGGTGCTGGAAACGCGCCCGCCGGCAGAACTGAAAACGCTGCTAGGCGCGCGCTGGCGGCGCGAAGTGCGGCGCTTTTCGGTGGCGATGGGCTGGGGTGACATTCAGTGTGTGACGCGCTGGTTTGCCCCAACACTGCATTGTGCGCTGGCCGCGCCCATCGACCAGTTGCTGCTTGCCACGCACATCGCCGAATGGGCTTGGGAACTAGCGCTCTCCGGCGTGATTGAACACGAGGTGCCGCGTCGTGCGCATATCCGCGCACGGCTGCGACAGCGTCGCGACAGCGCCGCCAATCCCACCCTTGTGGCGTTTCGAGAGCGCGCGCTTAAGGAAAACGCGCAACTGCTGATCGGCGATGGCGATCTTAGTGTAGGCGAAGGAAAACAAGCGCTGACCTTCGATAATGCCGATGCGCCGGATGCAGACAGCATCGACTGGCCAAGCGAGCGTCATCGCATACCCATCGCACTGATCACCGGCACCAACGGCAAAACCACCACGACGCGGCTGTTAGCACGAATGGCCAGCAGCGCCGGGCGCATTACCGGGCATTGCTGCACGGATTCTGTTGAAGTCGGCGGCGAAGTGCTTGATCGCGATGACTATTCCGGCCCCGGCGGCGCGCGCAAAGTGTTGCGACATCCGCAAACCGAGTTTGCGGTGCTGGAAGTTGCCCGTGGTGGTCTGCTGCGTCGCGGGTTAGCGGTACGAATTGCTGATGTAGCGTTGGTCACCAATATTGCCGATGACCATCTCAACGACATGGGCATCCACAATTTGAGCCAACTCGCCGAGGTCAAATTCCTGGTCGCCAAAGCGCTCAAACCGCACGGCGTGTTGGTGACCAACGCCGAAAACGACTGGTGTCGAGCCCAAGCCAAACACTGCGACAACGAAATCAGTTGGTTTAGCGTGGCGCCCCCTTCAGCCGCGCTGCTGCGCGGCACGCACAAACTGCGCGGTGTGGCTACCGTTCGCGACACTCGCCTAGTGTATGAACAAGCGCATCGCAGCATCGATTTGATCGGCTTGCATGAAATCGGTCTGCCGGGCGGCGCCAGCGCGCGCCACAACGTCGCCAATGCGCTGGCCGCGGCCGCCGCTGCGATCGCATTGAAGTTGCCACTCAACGCAATCCGCTCGACCTTGGCCAATTTTGGTCGATCGCTGAATGACAATCCCGGTCGCGCCAATCTGTACACGCTGCGCAATGGCGCGCAGGTGTTAGCTGATTTTGGCCACAACCCAGAAAGTCTATCGGCGATCTTCGCCACGGCCCATAGTTTGCCGTTTCGGCGTTTACTGATTTCCATCGGGCAAGCCGGCGATCGCAGCGACGGGCCAATCCGTGAACTGGGCCTGTTGGCGGCTCAGCAGAAACCCGATCGTTTGCTACTCAAAGACATGCCCAAATATCGACGCGGCCGCGAAGTGGGCGCCATCCCTGCCCTACTGCGCGCCGGCGCGCTGCAAGGCGGATTACCAGAAGACCGCATCGAACAATGCGAGACCGACAGCGAAGCCTTGGACCTGACCCTCGCTTGGCTGCAACCGGGTGACCTCGCAGTGATGTTTGTGCACAGCGAGGTTGAGGCGGTGTTTGGGCGATTACGTAGCAGTTGATTTGCGCCTGTGGCGGTGGCGGTGCCGCTTTTCGTGGGTTTGGACTGCTACAAACGCTTCTGCTTGGGCTTTTCCGCGTTCTGCAAGCGTGGCGGAACGACGGCGAGCAACCGCAACAGCGTACGGATAAGTCGTATCGCACCCAAGCAGGGCGCCATTGCCGGTCAATGCCTTACACGCCCAACGTGCCGCTGACTTCGTTAGCCATCAGCAATAGTGCGCGTTGATTTGGGCTCTGCGCCGGATTGATGACACCACGCCTTCCGGTGAAATGTCGCCCCCTGCGCACTGCTGTAACCCAGACGAACCGGCTGGGTCGGGTTAGTGATGTCGTACACGAAAGCGCCGCCGATTCGTTCCAGGCCGATGAAGGCAAAGCGGCGGCCGCCGACATCGCCGATGGTGATGGCCTCAGGTTCCGGGCCTTTGTTGTCGCTGCGCAAATCGAATGTTGCGGTGGCGCCTTCGGAATTGAACAGCGTCGGTACTTGCGCTGCAATCACCTGCTCGAATTGGTCGCCGCTGTCATAGAGCAGCGCGCCGCTGTTGCCGTCAAAGGCCGAATGAATGTCAGCACCGGAATGCGCTCGGTGAGAGTCCCGGTCGCCCCTGGCGCGCTTATTCGCGCATCAAACTGAGGGGGACTTTCGCTCCGATCGGGAGTAAAAAAGTCGTAGGTCACGTTGCCCGTAGGGCTACGTGACAGTGCTCCGATGTCACGTAGGCCTGCGGCCAACGTGACATCGCATCAACGCTGAAAAAAAATGCATTAAAATCATTTGCTTGCGGTATGTTTGGTGAGAGCATGTAGCGCTTCGGCG
>Ga0163149_10005899_pt1 | contig 12753 bp, 13 predicted proteins | sample OliLakLV19MP5G1_FD_148604 | JGI IMG/M metagenome (GOLD analysis project Ga0163149, IMG submission 148604) | Freshwater microbial mat bacterial communities from Lake Vanda, McMurdo Dry Valleys, Antarctica - Oligotrophic Lake LV.19.MP5.G1 | ecosystem: Environmental > Aquatic > Freshwater > Lake >...
AGGTAGTCACATCTTTCTGAACCTTTTCCATAAACTCAGAAAGATGTGTTTTGGGCTCGAAGATGCCGACTTCTTGGACATTCATATCTAACTAGTTAACAGACTAGTTGATTGGAGGCAGGGCAAATGGGGGGCTTCGGTGCCCGTTGCCATTAATATAAATCGTGAGCCGGAACAGAATACATCTCAAGGCGTGTTTGTGCTCACGGTGGAAGACCTCTTCTTTGCCGCAGCTTCCATGTAATCTTCTGCCCGGCTTCCGGCACTTCCGCCATGGACCTCTTTGCGAAGCCTAACGTGGCGGTTGATTTTAGATTTCATTTTAGGATCCAATTGCCCCATCTTGACGCGCTGGATTTCATAGTAGCGACGTAATGCTTCGTCTGCTTCCTTACGTGCGGCAATGACTTCAGGTTCAGTGGTGGCTCTGATTCGTAAGGGCTTGAGCTCCGCGTCCAGCTTGGAGACCTCCTGCAATTTTTTTTGACGTTCCGTAACCGTATCGGCGGCGTGCAGGTTCGGCAAGCTGGAGAAAAGACATACGCAGATCAAAGAAGCTAGCTTGGCAGTCATTTTAGTATCCTTGGTTGTTTTCTTAAACCGGGAAGGAAAATCAAACCGCTTTTCGCAAGGCCGGAAATTCAAGGCGTTCATTTGTTAAGAAGTTTCTTTAAAGAGAGGAGTTCTTGCAAGTCTTTAACCCGGGGGGAATTCATAGCCAGCCAAGGGGCGAATAATCCTGAATGGGTAAGATGCGGATAGGAACCCCCTGCTTTTTTAGAAAAGAGAATTTTAAAAAGGTAATTCTGCATATGTTTGAGTTAGTAAGCACACTTCGTGCCGGTCAATTCGGTTTTATTTTTTGCCGAATCTATTGATAATCAACGAATTACCGTAAATCAGCCAAGAGGTTCCAACCATGCCGGATCGATTTCGACCGAGACAGAACGTTGGAGCATTTCGACAGATAAGATGATGCGGGTCTTATGATTTCCCCTCAAAACGATTCCCTCAAAGCCGCGAAGTTTTCCGTTGGTTACCCGTGCCCGTTTTCCCACCGTGAGGTAGGGGCAGTTTTTGGTTTCCAGTCCGGATTCCAAAGCCAGGCGGACCTGATGGAGTTCGCGGATTAGTAATGCCTGGTCAACAACCTCCAAAACAGCCGCTGCATGTCCTGATCCGTAAACAGCATTTCTATCGAACAAACTGAAAGATCCAAAGGTATAACAGGGAAAAAGGGGATGCTGGAAGGTGACCGTTTTACCCGGATAACTGCGTTTTTTGGGGCGGGTGGGGAGATAATGGTCGAGTCCCTTGGAATCAAACCAAGCATCCATTTTTTTTTCGCAGCGCGGGCGGGTGTGGAGCACCCACCAACGACGTTCCGTCGCAAGAGAAAAATTCAAAGGCTCAAGGGCCAGGGCGGAAGTCCCAGTGTTGCTCATAGCAGTTTCTCCAGGAGTGGGACGGCTTTGCTGATTTTTTTATGAAAATTTTCCAGCCGGGCAATACGTTCCCGCATAAATCGGCCGTCTTCGCTGCCTTTGCCGTTCAGTTCTTTCAGGCTGCGGTTCATGCTTTCCAGCTGTCCGGAGGTGGAACTGACACGAGGTTTTAAAATCGTGGTGAAAAAATGGCGGATGACATCGGCAAATCTTTCCGTTGCCTCATAATAATCTTTCCGGTCGCCTTTGACCCAGACAGATCGGACCGCGCCCCATTCCGCCAGTTGCCGGACACTCATGCTGGCATTTCCTTTGCTGATTTCGAGAGATTCCATCAGGTCTTCCAGCCCCAATGGGGAAGGGCTGAGATAAATGGCGGCATAAACCTGGCCGAGAGAACGTGGAAGCCCGAGCCGGAGAGCAGAGCGAGCCGCCAGATCGACAAAACTGTCCCAAACAATTTTTTCCTCAGCGTTCAAAACATTTTGAATCTACTGAATTTCCAGCCTTTTGTCCAGCCGCATTACGGGAGAAACTGCGACAATCAAAACGACGATCGTCTTTATGATTGTCGCAAGAGGGGAAGCGTCAATGACTTCTTCATCAGTTCGCTTCTTTGTGACCAGAGCTTGGGTGATGGATAGTGTTTGGGTTGCAGCCCGATCGGGAGAAAGGGGTCGGATTTGAGAATTTCTTGCCAGGCAAAAAACTCATTATTCAGCGCAAGGTTCCACTCAATGAGGGAGGTATTCCCGGCGTGGAGCAGATCTTCGATGGTTCTGAGCCGTTGGCCCCATAGCCGGCAGTCCTGCGCGTAACGTTTCCAATTCCAAGCTGCCTGCACCATTGTGGCAGGGAGTGTGTCCAAAAGTTCACGGGCTTCCATAAGGGTAAAGTGCCCACATCCGGGTTTCCCTTTCTTCATCAGATTCACGAGCTCCGTTTGGGGAAAAGGGCTGATCCAAACGCTTTTTTGCAGACATCCAAAGCGAAGATCCTGGAGTTTCCGGCGAAATTCGGATCTCAACGCGCGTTCTTTTTCTTCAATATCAAAAAGGGCGAGTGTCCAGGAGCCGCTCCAGGTTGATTGCCAGCGGGAAGTCCAGTGGTCGTTGGAAAAGAGTTTTCCCCCCTGCTCGGTGAGGCGCACGAGATGGCCATACTTTTCGTTCCTTTCTTTTGCAAGTAGTTGCAGTTCTTCAAGACGCTGAACCTGCCGCAGAAGGCTCCTGCTCAGGGCTCCCCCCTCAAGGAAAGGCTTGGGACTGAGAATGGAAACGGGGGAAAGCACTGCACTGCCGATCCAGAGCAGGCGATAAAGAAAAAGCTCCGTTTTTAATTTCATAACGATGCGACAATCATACTGACGATCGTCGTTGTGATTGTCGCGAAAAAAAGCGGTGGGAATGAGGGGCAAGGCAGGACATACTCGAGACATTATGGACTTGAGACTATATGATGCCTCAGGCTTTGACCGGGGGGCACCTTGCTGGAAGGAGGCAATGTGGAGAGTCTGCCAGGGCCTGTTCTTTCAGCCCTTGTGGTTTATGCCCTCCGCTGTGCGTGTCTTCTGGCTACGCTGCTTCGGTGCTAAAATCGGCCAGCGTGTGGTGATACGTGCCGGAGTCAACATCCATTTCCCTTGGCGCTTGACACTGGGCGACGATGTCTGGTTGGGCGAAGAGGTGATGATTCTCACGCTGGACCGGGTAACGATCGATTCTAATGTGTGCATATCACAGAGAGCCTTCCTTTGCACTGGATCCCATGATTTCCGGAAAAAAAGTTTCGATCTTGTTACTCGTGCCATTCATGTGGAAAAAGGGGTCTGGGTTGCCGCCCAGGCATTTATCGGACCAGGGGTGGTTGTAGGTGAAGGTTCTGTCGTCAGTGCGGGAGCCGTTGTCCTGGAAAATGTCGCACCCTGGAAAAAAATCAGGGGGAATCCTGCCGTAGTCGTAGGTGATGTTGCTGTTCCGGCATGAGAATTCTTTTTTTCAATCAGTATGGTCCCGGGGACTCTTCACCGACGGCGCGGCTGCTTGAAGATCTTGCCGGGAGGCTTAAGGAAAAAGGTTGGGTGGTGGATTGGGCTACGGCCGGGAACCTGTATGGCAAACGAAAAACCGGATGGCGCCGCTGGCTGGACGAGGCGTGGGTTCATCTGGGACTTATCCGGAAAGGGTTCGGCTGTTCCCGTCCGGACATTGTCCTATCTTTGACTTCGCCGGCCTGTCTGGCGGCAACAGCATCATTTGTTTCAGTGTTGCGGGGTGTCAGGCATATTCATTGGTTGATGGATTTATATCCTGATCTGGCATTGGCCCTTGGTGAGATCCGGCCCGGCCCGGCAGCCCGTTTGGTCAGAGCCATCATGCGCAAAGCCTACCGTTCCTGTGCGCAGGTGGTCACATTGGATTCTGATATGCAGAGTCATTTATTCACGTGTTATGGAATTTCCAGCGTGGTGATCCGGCCATGGCCGGCCTTGACGCCACACTTTGATACTGGACGAGTGTTTGACAAAAAGGAGGGAACTGATTGGACCTGGTTGTATTCCGGAAATCTGGGAAGGGCGCATGAGTGGGAAACCCTTTTACGGGTGCAAGCATTATTGGAGATGGAATCTGTGCCAGCATGCCTGGTTTTCCAGGGCGATGGGAGCGGTTTTGAGCCCGCCCGCAGCATGGCGAAGCAACTCTGTTTACAGCGGTGCTATTTTCGGAGTTACGTTGCCAGAGAGGCTTTGACGGAATCGTTGCTGGAGGCGGCTGTGGTAATTGCCACCCGGAAGCCCGAAGTAAAAGGACTGCTGTGGCCGAGCAAGCTGGCTTTGTTGGAGGGGCTACCCCGTCCTTTGTTATGGGTCGGGGACACGAACGGAGATTTGGCAAGCCGGTTGCGGACCCGAGAAAAAACCGGAGTCTTCCTCCCCGGTCAAGTCGGGGAAATCAAGGCGTGGTTGTTGAAGATCGCGGTTGACGCATCGCCCTTTGAGAAACCGCTGCGTGATGCTGCGGGCCAGTATTCAGAAAGCCTGCATTTATGGGAGAAGCTGCTGGGCGCAGGCATTCAAGGAGAAGACTTGGCCTTGGTGGAAAGAGCGGTAGAGTAAAGGCAGGTTACAGGGAGCGTTTCATGATCATTTCAGCAATACTTTTTGCCTTAAGCGTCGTTCTGGTCGTGTTCCTGACGCCTTGGATCATCAAATGGGCACAGGCGGGAAACGTTCTGGATAGGCCGGATTTCTACAGAAAAACACACACGGAGGCAGTTCCCAGAATCGGGGGGATTCCACTTTATCTGGTATTCTTCCTGGGCTGCATGGTGTTGGTTTTTTTCAGGCCAGAAATGGACCAAGCCTGGTGGGCCATTCTTATCTGCAGTTCCTTGCTGTTTTTTGTTGGATTGCGCGATGATTTTAAACCCCTCGGAGCTAAGGTCAAGCTGCTGGCGCAAATTCTGGTGGCTTTGATCGCTTACTACATGGGCTTGGAAATAGATCAGATCACCCATCCTCTGGGATCCTTTAGTCTGGCCCTGGGTGGCCTTGGGCGTCTGGAGTATTGTTCTGACCGTGTTTTGGCTGGTTGCGGTTCCCAATCTGATCAATCTAATCGACGGAATTGATGGCCTGGCCACGGGGCTGGGACTGTTCCTCTTTCTCACCCTGGGTTTTGTCGGTTGGTCTTCGGGCCAGCTCGATGTGACCTGGATTTGTTTTGCCATGGCGGGAGCCCTGTTAGGCTTCCTGTGCTTCAATTTTCCTCCGGCGCGTATTTTTCTGGGGGATGGGGGAGCCTATCTGATTGGCTTTGTCATCGCTGCCATCTCGTTGAAAAGCGCCAACAAGGGCGCGATCATGGCCGCATTGCTGGTGACGATTGTGGCGTTGGGATTGCCCATTATGGACACGGCTTTTGCCATTCTGCGCAGAGGGGTCCGGGGCTTTCCCTTGTTCCGTGCCGACGCGGAGCATATTCATCACCGGCTCCAGTATCTGGGTCTTTCCAAGCGACGCATCGTTCTGGCCATGTATTTCATTTCTGTGGTGTTGAGTTTTATCGGACTAAGCGTGCTGTGGACGAAAGGAAGAAGCCTTCCGATCGCGGGGGCCGTTATTTTTTTGATGGCTTTGATCGGCGCACGCTATCTGGGTTATATCTGGAGCTGGGCGGAGTTGAGGGAGCAGTTCGGACGGGCGAAGTTCGGACGGGCGATGCTAAGGCGGCCAGAAGTCCGCTACACAATCCTTCAGGCCCAGTTGATGGAAATGGAGGTTGATCGCTGTGGAAGTTTTGATGAATTCCATACCTGTCTGCATAACGCCATGAAACGGGTGGGATTAGGTTTGAGCCGTGAAGAAATCAAGGGGGAATCGCAACACATCCATCTGCAATGGGGCGAGGGTGTTGGACTGCATCTTTATGCATCTAGCAACGAGACGCACGTGCATTGGAAAAGACTGGCGGAATGTTTCCGTGAACCTTATGGCAAAGCCATGCAAAAGTGGGGCATAATCCCGACCCCATGAGTCCCCGATCGGCGTCGCGTCAAAAGCGTCTAAAAGTACAGCCTGTTCAGATTATCGCAGTACTGACCGTCCTTGTGTCGTTGGTGTTTGGGGCGGGGGAGGGACAGGGAGGCTTGGGGCTACTCTTTCTCGTTGGTGGAATGGGCCTGGTTCTTTATCCCCCGGTGCGGCCGCTGCCCGGGCTCTGGCTGGGGGCAGGAGTAGGTCTGTTGTTGCTGGCGGCTGTTTCTTTCGTCCCCGGCCTTTCTTTTTTAACGGGTGAGTGGAAAAAAGAAGCTGCGGATATCCACGGACTGGTTCTCTATTCCGGAATAACAGCCCAGCCCTGGATCAGTCTGGACGGCATGTTATTTCTGGCCGGGGGGGTGCTTCTCTTTTGGTATTGGTGCCTGCACACTCCCGATCCTCAGGGACGACGGCAGATCCTGCGTTTTATTGCTGTGGTTCTGTTTCTTTTTTCGCTGCTGATTTTGGTGGTTTATTTCGGAAAACTTACGGTTCCGGGGTGGAATTCGCCGCGCAACCTGGGTCCATTTGAAAACCGAAACCAACTGTCAAGCATACTGGCTGTATCCCTTCTGGTGTTGACGGCTCTTTTTGCCAACGACATTAAAAAACACCGTGCATGGGCTTTGCTGTGGTTGTTGTCTGCGGCTGTTCAATTTTATCTGCTGGTGGTGAACTATTCCCGTGCCGGTGTGGTTCTGCTTTTTATTGGCGGGATTGCCTGGATAATTTTCAATTTCGAGACAACGCGAACCAAGGGTAGGTTGGCTTTGGGTTTTTTAGTCCTGGCCCTTTTTTTCAGCATCTTTTTAATTTTCGGGGGATCGACCTTATCCAGATTTGAGAAAAACGGGGTCGGAGCGGAGTTTGCCGGATCGACCCGAATGGCTATCCAGCAGGATGCGTTGAGTATGATCAAAGCCCAGCCGCTCTCAGGGGTGGGGCTTGGAAACTTTTCCGCTGTGTTTCCACAGTATCGCAGTGTTTTCCAATCCGATGCTTTTGTGCGCCATCCGGAAAGTGACTGGCTCTGGCTGACGGCGGAAATGGGCATCCCAGGGTTGATCCTTATTCTTATGGTGGCCGGAATCTGGTTAAGGAGGGTCTTGCCGCTGAAAAGTGGAACGGACAGGCATTTCCGGAGCATCTGTCTGGTAACGGTTTTGGTTGTGTTTATTCATGGGACAGTCGATGTGCCGCTTCACCGGACGGGAGTGCTTGTTCTCGTGTTGTTTCTTGCATCATTGGCATTGCCATCAGGATCAGGAGGAGCCGTGGGAATGTGGGGAAGACGATGCTGGCGGATGGCCGGGGCTGGAATGGTTGTCTGGGGACTGGTCACTCTTGGGGAGGCTGCGGGATTTTGGAGTAAGCCCGGTCGGTATGCTGTAACCAGGGTGGTCGCGAGTCTCCCGTCTCTCTGGACGGAGAACCAGGACGGGGAGGCCCGGTCGGCGATCGAAAGGGCCTTGAAGTCCGGACCGATGACCTGGGAACTGTATTATTGGAGGGCGGTTTTTGCGTTGAGGTCCGGGGATGTGTCGGGAGCCCGCGATGATTTCCGCCGGGCGCGCTTTTTCGAAAAAAATTCCAGTCATCTGGCCATGTATGAAAGTCTGCAATGGCTTTCTGTCCGGCCTGATCTGGCCGTCTCTGCCGCCAATGAAATGCTTCAGCGCTCGCGCTATGCCACAGAAGTTCATTACAGAACGGTTCTGGACGAAGCCCTTAAGCTGGGGGATGAAGAAACGGTGAGGCAGCTCCGTTTGTTGGTCCGCAATTTTCCCGGGTTGCGACACTATTATCTGGAGACGGCACCGGAGAAGGAATTTGACCATTGGTTGTACAGCGATCTACAGGTCTCCACTGAAAGCCTGGCCTATGGGTTCTGGGGTTTGCTACAGAAGCGGAAGAGCGACGAATTCATTTTAGATTGGGCTCTGGGTCGGCCAGATATTATAAAGTTGCACTACGCCCGTGTGAGCGGAATGCTGGCCGCACGTAAGGAATGGAAGAAGGCCTATTTTCTTCTAAAGAATCACATGCCCGAGGCGGTTTTACCAGGGTTCGAGCGTTCGGAGGTTGCGCAGGTAGAGGCGGAAAAACAGGCCTTGTTGGATCCGGCCAATGTTGTGGTGGTAGGCCAGGTTATCCGGAAGGATATGGAGGATGGACATTTTAACACGTCACTGGCAAAGATTCTTTCAGTTTTAGAAAAGGAAAATGCCCCCGTCTATTTTCATTATCTGGCCTCCGATTGTTATGTGGGACTGGAGGATTGGGAGAAGGCCTTCCTGTCTATTCAGCGCTACGAAAGTCTTCGGGTTGTAAAAAAACCCTGACAATTATTCTTTTCTACGGCAGGAGACCAGACACTCGATATGGGCGGTCTGAGGAAAGAGGTCCACGGGCTGGAATACGCACGGTTCCCAATGGGCTGAGAGTTCCTTCAGATCACGGGCCAGGGTGGAAGGGTTGCAGGACAGGTAAAGTAACTGTAAAAAAGCTTTGTCTTTGAGCAGCTGACGCATGCCGTCACTGAGGCCTTCACGCGGTGGATCGACGATACATGTGGTGGTTCCGGCGTTTATCAGGTTTGCATGGACGTTCTCCAGGTGTTCCTCGCAGGATCCTTCATAATAGTGGGCTTTTTCGCCGAGAAGGAGGCGGGCGGCTTGAAGGGAGCGGCTGTCCTGCTCGATCAGATGGATGTGGGGAATATTCGAAGCATAAGCCTCCGCAAAAAAGCCGGCTCCGGCATAACATTCGACTACAGAATCAATGCCGCTCTCGAGATGGGAAGACATGAGAGACTTCAGCTGTGTGAGAAGTCCGTCATTGGCCTGGAAGAAACCCAGTTCGGGAATGTGGGAGGCCCTCAGGGAATAATGTTCACGCTGCCCGGGTTTGGAGCGGAGATGAGAAAGCTTCCGGTTGACTTCCGGGGTGGCCAGGCGGCACTCCGTGATGTCCACCAGATCCCGCCCGTTGAGTGCTTTGAAGCCGATGGTTTTTCCCAATTGATGGACGGAGATACGGTTACGGTAATTGAATTCGAATGGGGAGGCGATTACGGGAAGAAGGTTAGGGTTTTCAAAGCCTCCGAGCCGTTGGAGGGCATCCTTGAGTTGTTTGGTTTTAAGGCGTAATTGCTCCTCGTAGCTGACATGTTGGTATTGGCAGCCGCCGCAGCGTCCAAAATAGGGGCAAGGGGCATCACGCCGGGAGGGGGAAGGAACCAGGACGTCCAACAAAAGACCCCGCCCGAATTTTTTCTTTTTCTCGATGAGTTGAAAACGGATGGTTTCTCCCATGGCGGCAAAGGGCACAAAGATCGCCATGCCGTCCTGGCGGATAACGGCTTCGCCGCCGTAGGCGATGTCCTGTACAATGCCTTCAAAAATGTCTCCTGTTTTCATGGGGTAAAAAAGAAAAACCCGTTCCGTTACTGTAACGGAACGGGTTTTTGAAAGGGATGAATCGATCAATACCAGTTATCGATCAGATCAGCCGGAGGATAGGGTTCGACCTGGCCGGAATCGTAAGCTGCTGATTTGTAGGATTTGCTGGGGATGGGGCTGGTGATGACTTCGGCCACACCGACAAAGATATCCATGATCATGCGGCTTGTTCCTTGGACGAATCCTTTCGTGGTGCCGACGGTGGGTCCTTCCGTTTGGATCAACTCGTAGGGGGAGTCAAAAAGGTGGGCGGGGGCCAGAATGATATTGGCCAGACCATTACCGAGCTTATCATAAAAGTTCGGTTTCTTGGGCATGCTCAGATCTGCCTGGGCAAAGCTGACGGACAAAAGAATGAGAGCGATACTGGTGATTAGCTTCATAAGTAGAGTTTTTTACGCTTTTTTCGTAATTAAGGCAAGTACAACATCAAAGGTGAACACATCTTTGGAACGGCAGTCGTAAGTCGCACCTCAGCCGGATTTTTGCGACAATCATAATGACGATCGTCCTTATGATTGTCGCTTTTGAAATAGTTTAAGTTATTCACCGGGAAGGGTGAGGCCCTGACGGTAGTAATCGATGATGCCTTTGGCCACGCTTTCCGCATATTCCCGATAAATACTGCGGACCTTTTGGCCGCCAATTTCTTGTACCCCTTCGTAATCCCCGGCCATCAGCCTGGCATAGGCGTCTTTGTCGTTCATGTAGGGACCTTCCACAAAAATTGTCGGGCCCGGGAAAAGCCGGTTGGCCAGCAGGTTGCGGGACCAGACATAGGGGTTGTCGTTGACGCGGCTGGTAACTTTCCAAGAGGTGTAATTTTCCGGAGGCAAGCGCATACCTTCACCCATGGCCGTTCCGATGCTGCTGGCCAATCCGGATTCCAGGTCAAAGGAATCTTCCAAAAGCTTGCCAAAAAGGTTGAATTTTTGGTCATCATACTCCAACTCATCTCCCATGAAGGTTCCCAAAACAAAAACCACCAGCTTGTTGGCTTTGAGCAGACGCGGGCGTTTCTTGTTTCTCCAAGGTGCGGCATTGTAGTGAAGGCAGATGGTAAGGTCAGGGCGCAAGGCTTTTACTTTTTTAGCCCGGGCACCGATTTCGGCCGGCCGGTAGAATGCCAGTTCCGAATGCCAGCGGGCTTCGCTGAGCAGCCTGGACTTGGAAAGTTTGCTGTAGGCTTTCGGGTTGCGGCGGAAGAGGAGTTGGATTCCTTCCCATTTCAATTGCTCCGGCCTAAGGGTTGTCACGGGCTCGTAATTGTCTTTAGTCCAGACCACTTCGTCCAGACCACTTCCGCTCCGGCTTCACTTAGAAGGCGATCAAGGTGGAGGCAGGTCAGAATATTGAGAGTGGCTTCTTCCACGGGTGGATCTTTGCGGATGCGAAAATAACGTTCTTCCAGATTGGACCATTCCCCCCCGATGTGGCCGGGATCGAGACAAATCCGCAGTCCTTGTAGTGGTTTTTCGGCTGTGGTTCCTATCAGCTTACGTTGCCAAGCCGGCGGAAGGCGGTGGGGTGTGATGGGTTTCCAGGAGGGATCCTTGGCGAAGGTCAGGCTCCAGGCTGGGAGTGTCTTTTCCCGGTCGGAATAGAGCTTGAGACCTTCGTCGTTCAGATCCAGAAAGTCATAGATCGCATGATCGGGTGAATAAACCCAAAGATTTTTCTCGAACTGCTGGCGGGTGAACCGTCCCTGGTAATGATCAAGGAGGCGCCACTCAGGCGTTTCTCCCATGGTGGTCAGTTTGGGTAGGGTCTGCGCTGGAAGATCCGTAGAAGACCGGGAATCCGGTATCCCCCCGAAAAGGAAAACGGCCAGCCATGTGCGTGCCAGCACGCTTCCCCTCTCATGCCTCATGAAAATATTTTATTTTTTTCCGAGCTTCTTCAAATCGATTTTCAAATCGAGGATCTGGCCGCTTTCGGCATTGATTCTGGCCTTACCGAATTCGGTTTCTTCATCCTTCTGGTTCTTGGCGTAAAGGGTGACGCTCCACATGGCGGTGCCAAGAGGGCCTTTGTCCGTTTTACTCAGGGTGAGGTCGACACTGGTGATTTTGACGTTGGCCAGAGCGGAGGAGCGGGAGAGGGCGGGGAGGATGTCCTTGGAGTCGAGTTTGATGCGGGCCGGGTCGATGACTTCCTCCTGCTTGTATGCGAAGACGCGGAATTTGTCGAGCTGGGTGTAACCCTGGCTGATCTGGGTGATGACATTGCCGGCGACTTTGACTTTGGTTCCATCCTGATCGGCAAAGGGATCAAAAAAGAGGATTTCCCCATCCTGATCGGCAAAGGGATCAAAAAAGAGGATTTCCCATTCGAGCGGATAAACGCCGACGGCCCCTTTTTTTCCATGAATCTGGATCAGTCCTTTTTTGGCGGTATCATTGACTTCGCGCTTGGCCAAATCCCTAGCTCCGAGGGCGGTGAGAGCGTGACTGTAAGAAAAAGTGGCTGTGAGAAGAAGAAGGGTAAGCAGGGAGGATTTGATCATGCATTATCTGTAGCAAAGGACCACAGGGCGTGCAACAGGCTTTTACCACTGATCAGTTCCAAGCCGCTGAGAAAGAGGATGATATAAATAACTTTGGTGAAGGCTGCAGTTGAGCAACGGCTGTTGAGCCAGACCCCCAGAAACGTTCCAGCGATGACAAGAGGCGCGAGAAGCAGAGTCAGGTGAAGGGAGTTGGTATTGATCAGGTCCAGATGAACATAGCCGGGAACTTTCAGCAGATTGATCACGGTGAAGGCCAGGACGGTTGTTGCGACAAAACGTCTGGGATCATAACGCTGCGGGAGAAGATACATGGCAAAGACCGGGCCGGCAGCATGGGCCAGGGTGGAGGTGATACCTGCAGCCAGGCCGAAACCGGTTCCCGTTTTCCAGCCGGGTGGAACCGGATTCAACTGGCTGCCGTAATGGTCGCGTAGTAATTGGATAGCAACAAAGCCCAGGCAGAGCAGGCCGAGCATGCGTTTCAGCCAGACATCATCGACGTGCCCAAGATAGAACGAGGCCAGGAGAATTCCCAGAGCGGCAGCCGGAAGGAAAAAGCGCAACGGTTTAGTTTCCCAGTCACGACGGTATACCCAGCAAGAGACGAGGTCTGAAATGACCAGCAAGGGGAGCATGATGCCGATGGCGACTTTCGGAGGAAAAACCATGGCCATCAAAGGTGTGGCAAGAATACCTGCGCCTCCACCAAATCCAGCCTTGGAGAAACCAACAAACACAACGGCAAGTCCGGCGAGAAGCCATTGTTCAGGAGACATGAGAAAAAGATAAGCCACGAAT
>Ga0163149_10005902_pt1 | contig 12750 bp, 9 predicted proteins | sample OliLakLV19MP5G1_FD_148604 | JGI IMG/M metagenome (GOLD analysis project Ga0163149, IMG submission 148604) | Freshwater microbial mat bacterial communities from Lake Vanda, McMurdo Dry Valleys, Antarctica - Oligotrophic Lake LV.19.MP5.G1 | ecosystem: Environmental > Aquatic > Freshwater > Lake >...
GAGTTAATGTCTATCCCTGAATTTGGCGCTGAGGAAACAGCCTTGTTTTCTGCAGAAAAAAAATACATCAAAAATTTTAAAAAAGCTGCTTTGATGGTTGCTGGTGCAGCGGCTCAAAAATTAATGATGGAGCTTGCTAAAGAACAGGAAGTATTAATGAACATAGCTGATATGCTTATTGATGTTTATGTCGCGGAATCACTTCAGTTAAGAGTAGAAAAATTAGTGGGTATAAAAGGTGAAGCAGCTTGTGCTGAGCAAATAGAAATAATGAAAGTATTTATTAATGACGCTGCTGATAGAATAAATAAGAACGGTAAAGATGCGATCAGTTCATTTGCACAAGGTGATGAATTACGAATGATGTTGATGGGCCTTAAACGCTTTACAAAAACTGAAATATATAACGTAAAGGAAGGTCGTCGTAAAATTGCCGCTAAAGTTATCGCAGAAAATAAATACTGTTTCTAATTTTAATTTAATGAATAAGTTCTTTTTTGTGTGTCTTGCGGCATTTTGTATTTCTGGATCATTCGCTCAAAAACTTCCTGATTGTGATATCTGGATCGTTGATATAACAACATCCTCAGATGGAGCTGTTTCTTTAAGTAATCCCGTTAATATTACAGAGAGGTTTGGTTATGATAATCAACCTTCTTTTACACCTGATAATAAAAGTTTACTTTATACATCAGAGCGTAATGGACAAACGGATATTTTTAAATATGATATTGGAACTAAAGCTCATACCCAACTCACCAATACACAGGAAAGTGAATATTCTCCCACGCTTATGCCTGATGGTATAAACATTTCAATTGTTAAAGTGGAAAAGGATTCCGCTCAGCGTATGTGGAAACTCCCAATGATCGGTGGTGAGCAAAGTCTTATAATGAAGGATGTTGATTCTATAGGATACTTCTCATGGATAAATAAGGATACTGTTGCTATGTTTATTTTAGGAACTCCTCCAACATTGCAGATCACAGATATACACAGTCAAAAACCTATTGTGATAAGAAAAAACATTGGCAGGGGTATGCAAATGTATAACCCCAACAGTTGTTTGTTTTTTGTTAGTTATGATTCAACTAATGGCGATAAGGCTGGTATTTATGTTTATTGTTATGGGGCAAGATCCGGCATGGCTTATTATCATCCGCTTGTTGGGGCCAACGATCTGTTTTGTGTTAGTCATATTGGAATTATGATGGGTGAGGAGTCTATTGTTTACAGGGAGTTTAAAGATTTTTCAAATCCATGGGTTGAGCTTTCGAATCTTAATAATTGGGGGATTAGAAAAATTAGCCGTATTGCTATAAGCAATGATGGGAAGAAGGCCGCCATTGTGAGTGTAAATTAAGTTGTCGATTGTTTTAAAAATATACGTATGAAGTTTAGTGAGATCCGTTATTACAGACCCGATATAAATGAGTTGTCTGAAAAGTTCCGTTTGTCCCTGGATAAGTTCAGGGCAAGCAAAAGTACATTGGAACAGGTTGCTGTTATCGACGAGATAAACCAAATGCGTAGTGAGTTCGATACAATGAGTTCAATAGCAAGTGTGAAATATACACAGGACACAACCAATAATAATTTCCAGGAAGAGCAGGATTATTTTGATGAGAACTCTCCGGTATTTATGGGTTTGTTGGTTAGCTTTTATGACACTATATTAAAATCTCCTTTTCGTAACGAGCTCCAGGATAAATATGGAAAACAATTATTTTCGATTGCAGAAATGTGTCTTCAAACATTTTCTGAGGAAATAGTTGAGGACTTAAAAAAAGAAAATCAGCTTTGCAGCGAATACACCAAGCTGCTTGCCTCCGCTAAAATAAATTTGAAAGGTGAGGTTTACAATACCTCTGAGATCGTTCCGTTTTTAAGTTCTATTGATCGTGACGAGAGAAAATTAGCGCATGAGAAAAAATATTTATTTTATTCCGAAAATGCGGGCGAACTCGATAGAATATTTGATGAACTTGTTTTATTAAGAAATTCTATCGCAAAAAAATTAGGATTTAAAAATTTTGTGGAACTGGGTTATAAGAGAATGTATAGGAACGATTACAATGCCGATATGGTTGCGCAGTATCGTGAACAGGTCCTCAAATACATTGTACCTATAACAGTTGAGTTAAAGGGCAGGCAAACGGAAAGGTTAGGCTTAAGTGAATTATTTTATTACGATGAACCATTAGCGTTTAAAACAGGAAATGCGAATCCCAAAGGTGATCCGGATTGGATAGTGAACAACGCAAAAAAAATGTACGATGAGCTTTCTCCCGCCACGAGCGAGTTCTTCAATTTTATGCTTGATAATGAAATGATGGACCTTGTTTCCAGGAAAGGTAAATCCCCGGGGGGATATTGTACGTATTTTAATAATTACAAAAGTCCCTATATCTTTTCTAATTTTAATGGAACAACACACGATATTATAGTCCTTACACATGAGGCAGGGCACGCTTTCCAGGTGTATTCGAGCCGCACATTTAACATTCCGGAATATCATTTTCCAACGTTGGAGGCCTGCGAAATCCATTCGATGAGTATGGAATTTCTTACGTGGCCATGGATGAATCTATTTTTTGGAGAGGACACTGATAAATTTAAGTTTTCACATATAAGTAAGGCGATACTTTTTCTTCCATATGGTGTTGCTGTTGATGAATTTCAACATTGGATATACGAAAACCCAACTGCAAGTCCAAAGGAAAGAAATAATACATGGAGAAATATTGAGCGTAAATATATTCCGTTCAGAAAGTATCCCGATAACGACTACCTTGAAACCGGAGGATTTTGGCAGCAGCAAAAACATATATACGAAAGTCCATTCTACTACATCGATTATACATTAGCTCAGATCTGTGCTTTCCAGTTCTGGAAAAAAGCAAATGACAATAGGGAAAAGGCGCTTAAAGATTATATTAAACTTTGTAGTGCTGGTGGATCAAGATCATTCCTTGAACTTGTAGAACTTGCAGATCTGACTTCTCCATTTAGAGGAGGTTGTCTCGAATCCGTTGCAGGAGAAGTGAACAACTGGCTTAAAATGGTGGATGATAAATCACTTTAGTTAATTGCTCTTCCGTAAAAGTTAAGCGGTATTAATTCCTCAAGAGTTATTCTCTTTCCATTATACCAAGCTGTGATCCAGGCATCGCGTGTTCCTCTTTGCATTACAATTTGCCTGAATACATCTGCTTCTTTAATATTGTCAAATTCCTTCATGGTGAAGCGGGTTACTCCATCAGGATAATCTCTTATATCAGCGTTGCCAAATACTGTTAGGTTCTGATATTTGAAGTTTTGCGGTAAGCGGTAAGCTCCGATCTGTACTGTAAATTTTAAGCCATCTACACAAAGTCCGCCTGCAGTAGCTATCAATTTAGAATACACCTGGGGATCATTAAGACTTTTTCCGACGAAAAATGAAAAATCGGTTGATGCAGAACTGTCGCATGGAATGTCTTGCGCCAATGATTGTTTTTCTTCTGCTGTTATCTCGGCTGTAACGATAATATTTTCAGGAGTGAAAAGGGGAGGGGTGGTTTTTTTACTTTTTTCTGTTTTGTTTTTTGTTGATGCAGTTATAGTTGGTGTGTTGTTATTTTCTTTAGGCTTTGTTTTTTTAATAATGCCGGAATTGAAAAGTTCAGGTACTGTATGCTCTTCATCTTTATAAGATGCTTTAACAAGTGAGTTGGAGACTTTTGGATTTTCTGCTGCTATCTTTTTTTGAAATGCATCTGCCTCGGCTAACGTTTTAAATTCACCAACAGAATAACTAATGGTGCCGTCCTCAGCTACTTTCTTCTCAACTTTTCCATACTTTTCAAGACCTAATGCATTAAACTCGCTAGTGTCTGTAAAAGATCCTACATTTACTTTATAAGTAAGTCCCTCTGTCTGGTAGGAGCCTTTGTCTTTCACTAAGGTCGGATAATCCTGTTTAGCAGCTGGAGTTGTTTTTGCGACTGAATTCGAATTTGAAGTTTTGGTATTTGCTTTTGCAACTGTAGTAGTTTTGGTTTGTTTGGTGCCGACTTTTGCAGTAGCCGTTTTTGCAACAATGTTAGAATCAAAGAATTCTTTTACGGACTGCTTTTCTTCAAAATAAAATACGGTTACAAATGATTTTGCTGCGTTACTGTTTTCTTCCGCTACTTTTTTACGGAATTCATCTGCTTCGGCCAATGTCTGAAACTCCCCAATGGTATAACGTGTTGATCCGTTGGATAAGACTTTTTTATTTATAGGTCCATATTTGTCCAAACCAAGTTTGTGAAATTCATTTGTATCAGCAAAGGTCCCTATTTCAAGTTTATAAGAGAGCCCGTCTATTTTTACTGCACCTTTGTCCTTAACAAGGTTGTTATACTCCTTATTATCGTTAAGGCTTATGAGAGATTGTGATTTAATTGTTTGAGGATATAATGGAGAGTACTTGTTCTTCTTATAGTCGGCCGCTTTATATTCTTGTATGATTTTTCTTTCTCCGTTATCATTGGTAGTAACTACAATATTCTTTTTATTATTGGTATCTGCATTTATCACTTTGTATTTAAATATTTCCGCATCAAGCAGCGTTTTGAACGAGCCAATGGAATAAGTAACGTTACCATCATTATCTATTCGCTTGCTTATTTTTCCCAAGTCAGCATATTTTTTTGGATCAAAATCGTCTGGATTTTCATAAGTGCCAAGTTCTACCTGGAAAGTTACACCCTCTTTCGTTTCGTCCCCATATTTCTTTAGCACTTCATTGTATTTATTCGCCTCATAATATTCCGTGTTGCTCTCCTCTTTAAACTTGGTCACTTGCTCATTCAACGTTTTTTGAAGTGATACAGTCCCTTCCTCTTCAGTAATATTGTTTGCTTTTTTATATTCTTCTGTATAAAAAGGTATGTTCTGTTCCACCTTTACGTAAGTATCAAGCCCTTTAATATCTAAATACTGGATGTTGGAATTAGCTCCTTCCACTTCAATTGCAATTTTATAGTCGTTGCCGGGAGTAAGAGCGAGCAAGTATTTTCCTGTAAGTGAATTTGCATTATGCTTTCTTCCGTCTACACCCGTAGTTATATTTTTTACATTTATTGTAGCACCAATTGGTTTATCATCCATCATTACAGTTCCCAGTAACAATGCTAGTGGCGGTGGATCGCCTTCAATTGCAGGGGTTACTCTATAAATATCCTGTTCGCCAAAACCACCTTCCCTGTCACTGGAGAAAAAACCGCTTTCTCCATCCGCACTTAATACATAGTAACGTTCATCTCCTGCTGAATTTATTGGCATTCCAATGTTTTCCGGAGTGCTCCATGTATCATCTTTCTGAAATTTAGAGAACATGATATCATACCCCCCCATACTATTATGGCCTTCGGAGCTAAAGAAAAGTGTAACACCATCAGGATGAATGAATGGAGCATCATCATTATAAGGAGTATTTATTGAAGGACCTAAATTTTTTGGCACACCCCAATCACCGTTTTCCCATTGAGAAACCCATAGGTCTTTGCCACCTATACCCCCTGGCCGTTCACTTGAAAAATAGAGTGTCATTTCATCAGATGAAAGTGAGCAGCTTCCCTCCCAGAATTCCGTATTAATGTTTTTACCAAGCCGAACAGGGTCAGACCAAAGATCCCCAACTAATTTGCTTACAAAAATATCTCCATTGTCTTTCGGTGTACTTTTGAAAATAAACAGAGTTTGTCCATCCGAAGAAAACGCAATACTCGCATCATGCCCTTTTGTATTGATGTTATCCGCAATCCCAGTAGGATAAAGCCAATGTCCGCCAACATTATTGGAGATAAAAATATCTTCGTAGTAAATCCCATCAAGATCGGCCTTTAATTTGTAATCCATAAGGCCCCCTAAACTTCGGGATCCTCTGTAGGTAAATATAATAACAGATCCATCTGATGTAATAAGAGGTACATACTCCGATGCAGAAGAATTTATCTCAGAACCAATGTTGTGTACTTCTAAAACAATTTTGTCTTTTAATATTTTTTCCCCATTCTTACATTGTTCTATGTACTGTTTGATCAGCAGTTGATCAGCTACGGAAGTTGTTACTGCGAGCTGTTTATTAAAATAATCAATTGCTCTTTCATATTCATTATTTATATGATATGCTTTCCCTAAATACAGAAATATATTCCTTTTTATATAAGCATTTTCCGTGTTCTCAATGTCTGTTAAATACTTTATTGCGTTTTTTCTTTCAAGATCAATTGAAATGCAGCATTGGCCCGCCATGTATTTAAAATAATGCTCTTCGGGATGGGCCTCGTCTATTATAAGAAACAGGGGAAGGGCCCTTGTGTAATTTTTTTCCGAAAAATAAAATTCGGCATTGTCTAACAGTTCACTTTCGTCTCCAACAAGTACTTTTGAATTGTACTTTTTTTCTTTTTGGGCAGAAGAATGGGTACAAAAAAAGAAAATGGATATTAAACACAGATGTATTATCCGTTTCATAATACCAAAGTCTAAAAATAAACAACGTATTTTTAGACCCTCATTGTGGAGTTACAAACAGTATGAGGTTAATAAAACCTTACATTTGAGAGATTAATCTTTATTTTAGACCGACAAATCAAAATATTATATGGACTTTTTAGAACCCAAAATTGAAGAGTATGTTATAGGCCATACCTCTGAAGAACCCCCTGTATTAAAGGAACTAAACAGGGAAACTTATGCAAAGATCCTCATGCCACGGATGCTTTCTGGTCATTTGCAGGGCAGAGTGCTTGCAATGTTGAGTCAAATGATACGCCCTCAAAATATTTTAGAAATTGGTACCTACACAGGTTACTCGGCTATTTGCCTTTGTGAAGGACTTAAAGAAAACGGGAAACTATTTACGATTGATATTAATGATGAACTGGAAAATATGGTAAGGAAATATTTTTTGAAGGAGGGGGTTGATAAGAAGATAAATTTTTTGATAGGAGATGCGATGAAAATTATCCCGGGTATTAAAGAAACATTTGACCTTGTTTTTATCGATGCTGATAAAATAAATTATAGCAATTATTACGACCTGGTTTTTGATAAAGTAAGGCCCGGAGGCTTTATTATTGCCGATAATGTATTGTGGAGCGGAAAAGTACTGGATCAAAAGGAAAAAATGGATACTGACACAAAAGCAATCGTCGCTTATAACCAAAAAATTATAAGTGATAAAAGGGTAGAGAATGTATTATTTCCTATCAGGGATGGTTTAATGATTGCTCGAAAAAAATAAGTTTTACTTCTTTACCAATCCTATTTGAAGTCCAACAATTATTCTGGGCAATTCTGTATAGATATATTGCTTATAAAACATATCTGACAGCCTGTATGATCCACAAAGTGCAAATTTTCCAAATCCTATTCTCCCAATAAGTCCATAGTTAATGGGGTTTAAATAAATCAGGCCTTTATGGTATTGGCGGGTATTGCTTGCCCCAACGGAATTTACAATAGAATACTCGTCATAAGTAATATAAGTAGGATTAGGTGTCCAGTCAAGGTAAGCACCAAGATCTATATAGTTTCCAATTTTGTTGCCTCTCTTTCCATAGTTGAACCTGTTGTATATAGTTAGTCCTGCATTTCTCAATTGTAATTTTTCCCTATCATGAATTATGCTGTTTGGAAACAGTTTAAAGGAATCCTGTTTAATAGTGAATATTTTGGAATTAAAGTTCAGGTCAAAGCCAAAAGAATAAAATTGAGATACACGATATTTAAATCTATAACCAAATACATATTCATAGGATCTGACAGTAACAATGGCAACACTGTCACTTTCGGATGGACCAACGGGGATACCGTAGCCAATATAGAAATGGGCGAACTTTTTTTGATTTGGACCAAACGTGTCTGTGTTTGGTTCATCTTTTACTTCTTCGTCCAATAGCACGGATTGAGATCTTACTGCAAGGAAAGAAATGGTAAGAATAATTAGAAGAAGTGTTCTTTTCATCTGTGTAAGTTTCTTAATTTATTTTAAATGTTTGTACCCATTTGTCAAAACGAACTCTTATGGTACTACCCGGCTTATAATTGCTGATCGAAAATTCTGCAGGGATTTCAGAGTAAACGCTTACCACAGCGTATCTATATAAATAACCTTCTGGGTTTTCGATGTGATAATAAAGCAAGCCATTAGAGGTGTTCAACTCATTTTCGATATACATTTTTTTGAATTTAATTTCAATGGCCATATCGGTTCTGGTAATTTCAAATGGGCATTCAATATTTTTAATTTTTGTATCACCAATAAAGTATGATGCCTGTGGAACTCCGTATCCATGGGCATAATCATAATAGGGGTAAAGATTTCCCGATTTTTCAATTTCAGAAAACAATTCCATTGCTTTTAATTGTGGTTTACATTGCAGCGCGCATGCAGCAAAGCCTGCAACAAGAGGACTTGAGAATGAAGTTCCTTGCGACTCTATCAGCCCTGTTGGTGCAGCAACAATCACCAGTCCTGCCGCGCAGATATTCGGTTTTAATCTTTTGTCGTATGTTGGTCCGAATGAACTGAATGAAGCGCGAATATTTGTTGTTGGGTCGATAGCTCCAATAGTTAAAACACTATCAGCATCGGCTGGTGTAATTATTGTTTTCCATTCTCCAGCGCCTTCATTCCCTGCTGCGTTGATAACAAGGATTCCTTTTCTCGCTGCCATGTTTGCGGCTCTTGCAACAAAACTTTTACCTGTCATATCTTTAACAAAATATCTGCAATCTGAGTATCCAACAGAACTGTTAATAATGTCTGCGCCATTTTTGTCGGCCCATTCTGCAGCCGCCAGCCAGTTTTGTTCCTCTGAATATGGTTCTCGGGTCGTATATTCGGTTCTTGCCAATAAAAATTCTGCTTCAGTTGCAAGTCCTATTTTTTTTTCGCCAACCATTCCGGCAATACAAGAGAGGACCATTGTTCCATGAGTGCCGTTCGCATAAACATTATCTTTTCTTTTTACGAAATCATAGGTTTTAATTATGTGGTTTTGTTTTCTGATGTGTTCAAAGGCCGGACTAACATCTACAGTAGGAAAGCCCAGGTCAAAAACAGCGATCCGTACTCCTTTGCCATTGATATTATTGTCCCAGAATTTTTCTGGTTGAAAACCGGCTGTCTGGTTCTTGAGTTTTTCGTATTCACTTTCTGAAAGTCCGGAGTCAAAATCAATACTTGCGGATATAGACTTATATTCAGGTAATAGTTCTATGTTTTTTACAAAGGAGAGATTTTTTATTTTTTCAATTTTATTTTCAGAAGCATAAACAATAACCGCATTAAACCACCTGCTTTGTATCAACACGGAGTCTGCAATGTGGTATACACTTTCAACGTATTGTTGGTTTAAAGGAAAATCTGTGCTATCGTATAAGGAAATACCATGCTTTATTCTTCTTTCAATGGCTTTCTTATCCAGGTATTCGTAAGGGTTATACGAAACATTCTTTTTATCGGTGAAGAAAATGCAATATTTGTCCTGAGCAAAAGCATAGCACTTCAATATAAGAAGTGTAAATACGAGGGGTGCAATTTTGTTAAACCTCATTGTGTTGATTACTTTTGTACTACTTTCAGTATACCTAAATTCAAAGTTAACATATTAATCAATTTCAACATATGATTATCGACTTAAGAAGTGACACTGTGACAAAGCCCGGAAAAGGGATGCTTGATGCAATGATGAATGCTGATGTGGGTGATGATGTTTTTGCAGAGGACCCTACGGTTTTAAAATTAGAAAAAAAGGCATGCGAACTTTTTGGTATGGAGGCCGGCCTTTTTTGTCCGAGTGGAACAATGACTAACCAGGTAGCGATAAAAGTTCATACTCAGCCGGGTGATGAATTGCTATGTGATAAACATTCACACATTTATAATTACGAAGGAGGGGGAATTGCTTTTAACTCAGGTGTACAATCAAAGATATTAGATGGCGATCGGGGAAGGATAAATACAAAACAAGTATTAGAAAATATTAATCCTGTGCAGGATTGGTTAACGCGCACAAGTTTGGTATGCATTGAAAATACTGTGAACAGAGCGGGTGGCAGTATGTATGAGTTGAATGAAATGAAGGAATTATCTAAAGTTTGTAAAGACAATAAATTAAAATTCCATTTAGACGGCGCAAGGATATTTAACGCATTGGTGGAGCACAATTATAGTGCTAAGGATGTTGGTGGTTTAATGGACTCTGTATCGATCTGTTTATCTAAAGGATTGGGGGCGCCTGCCGGATCAGTATTGTTGGGTAAAAGCGAATTTATCAAAAATGCGAGAAGGGTACGCAAAGTTTTTGGAGGGGGAATGAGGCAGGCTGGGTTTATTGCTGCCGCGGGTGTTTACGCATTGGATAATAATGTAAAGAGGTTAACAGATGATCATAAAAGAGCTAAGGAAATTGGAAATGTACTTTCCTTGCAATCGTATGTTAGATCAGTTGAGCCGGTAGAAACAAATATTATCATTTTTGCGCTTGATGAAAAAATATCCGGCGATGCTTTTGTTAAGAAACTTGCCAATGAAAATATTAAAGCAGTTCCTTTCGGTGGACAAAATGTTCGTTTTGTAACTCACCTTGATTTTACTGATGAGATGTTGACGAGAACAATTGAGGTATTGAAAAAGATCAGCTAAAATTTTTCAAACGCTCCAAGTCCGAACAACGCAAAATCGTATTTCACAGGGTCCTTTGGATCGAACTCCAATAAGATGTCAGTGAGTTCTTTTACGGCTTTCCAATCGTTTTGCGTACGTTTTAAAATTCCAAGTTTTCGTGCAACATTCCCGCTATGCACATCCAAAGGGCAGCAGAGCAGGGAAGGGGATGTTTTCCACAGGCCAAAATCAACTCCGCGTTTATCTTTCCGTATCATCCAGCGTAAATACATATTAATTCTTTTTGCAGCTGAATTATCTTCCGGATTCGATATGTGTTTTAATGTTCGTGAAGGATGATCGATCTCGAAAAATATTTCACGAAAAAAAGTAATTGCTTCTTTACTGCCGCCTTTCTGAAAACCCGTGTTAAAAACTCCTTCAAGGCCATCATGATTTTTGTAAATGTTTTTTAATGAGCGTAAAAAATAAATGCAATCAGTACCATTGAATGTTCGGTGTTTAAAATCTTTAAATTTTTCAATTTCTTTTTTTGAAGCGTTCATTACAAAATTGTGAGGGGAATAGTCCATCCATTGCACTAATTTGTTGGAGTTATTGATGATCGTTTTCCTTTGACCCCATGCAATAGTAGCCGCTAAAAAGCCTGCAATTTCTATGTCTTCTTTTTGGGAGAACTGGTGAGGCACAGATATTGGATCTGTTTCAATAAAATCCAAACGGTTGTACTGATCGTACTTGAGGTTTAAAAAATCAACAATTCCCTCTGCAGGAATAATCATGTTATTGACTGATCTTATTTTTTAATCTCTCCAGGTCAATTTCAATTTTTCTGAAAAACTGGAAACGTTGTTTTTCAGCAACACCGCTAATGGGCATGGATTTTTTTATGAGGTTCTTTATCCATTCCTCGGTATCGTTACAAAACTCCTGGTTGCTGGTGCTCATTGAATTAAATGTATGATGCGACAAATAAGTGAATTTTGTGTCGCCAACAGAAACAAGAATACAATTATTACCTATGGTAACCTCACTATTGAAGAGCTGGAAATTTCCTTCATTAACGGCCCACTTTTCTTCCTTAATAAATTTGGAACTCAGTTCGGCCTGTTTTTTTACAAGATTGATCATCGCTTCGAATTCTTCGCAGATCAACAATGCATCTTTTTGATTTTTGAATAGCCCGGAATCCCAAAAAAATTCAATTTGCTTAATAAGAACATTTACCGTTTCTTCCGACCATATTTCTATTGAGGGGATTGATATATAGGTGTCAATAATTTGTTTCGCGGTTTCGGTAAGGACCTTATCAACATGTGCAGGATCAAATTTTTTATCTGCTAATGAAGGTGCGTTGACAATTGATTTGTTCCAATAAAAGAGTTTAAATGCGGTAAGTTCAGGAAAAGAAAAATAATGGAAAAGAGGAATGTCTTCCGCAGCAAAAATTATTTGTTTCTTTTCGAAAGATTGTATTTTTTTCAGATCGGTTAAAATGCCTTTGAGGTACAATTCGAAATTTTTTTCATCTTTTCGAATAGGAGTATAATTGAATGATACAGCCCCGCCGCTATCCCCTGTGAAAGTATCAAACGATATTTTATACTTATGGCATATTTTAGTTACTTCATCAATACTTAATGCTGTCTCGCAACGGATCCTCCTGTATGCACTATCGGTACTTACTTCAAGCAAATCTGCTAATTCATCAACAAGTGAAAGACTTGGCGGAATTATTTGTTTGATTTTTTCAATAAAATTTTTTTGTACCGGATTTTTCATCTCTATTTAATGTTTTTGTTCAGTAAAATGCGCCATTGAACAGTTTATAATTGGCGAAATTTTCAATAAGTATACCTCATTTTTGCATTTTTTGCAAATTTAGTTTTTGCTTATTGCGTGGGCCTGTTTTTCTAGTATAAATACCTATTAACGAATTTTCTACCGCATATATCAATTACATTCTGCTCCCGTCAGGATATAAATTTGTTGTATAAATAATAATTTAAAATAATAATAAAATGAAAACAACATCTTTTAAAATAAAAATTGCAATAGTATTTGCTGGAACAGTATTATTG
>Ga0163149_10005903_pt1 | contig 12749 bp, 14 predicted proteins | sample OliLakLV19MP5G1_FD_148604 | JGI IMG/M metagenome (GOLD analysis project Ga0163149, IMG submission 148604) | Freshwater microbial mat bacterial communities from Lake Vanda, McMurdo Dry Valleys, Antarctica - Oligotrophic Lake LV.19.MP5.G1 | ecosystem: Environmental > Aquatic > Freshwater > Lake >...
TTTAATCGGATTTGACTGAATGACATGCTTGCAGTCTCTGGCGGATGGACAGGCAATTGTCTTGTACAAATTTCCAGCTTTCTTTGCTCCAGCAACATGCCTTTTGCTGTCCATTTTTTTATTTTCCTCAACTGCACTTAGTAAACATGCACTGTTTGACATGTCAGACAAAGGTGCAACATGCTATCCACTGGCATTCTTGTCTTTGTCAAAAAACGCTGTCTGTCCAGTTTCTTTGTTGCTCATTGCAGAGCCTTACTTGGCCTTGCATGACATGTCAAGTTTGCCTGTTTTTTCAGCATTGTCCAAGCTGAGAACATTTGCATTTGCTCTTGTGTCACACCAGACATAGCCATAGCCAACAAGCAAACCCCTTGTGTTGCATTTCAGCACTCCACCATTAGTTTGACGGTGCAGTGTGTCCTTTCCTTCATGAATGTTAATCAAACATTCTGGATTTCAAAAAATGTCAGTTGTGGACTGCTTATCAAGGAGAAATTTGTTCCTTAAATGTGGTCTTTCATTCTGGAGATGAAAATGTTGTCACAGTTGCACTGACTCTGAAACAGTTGTGTGGCATCAAATGTGTTACCTTCACTGTTTTCTGTGTTTTTCTCCTGATTTCCTTTGGAACCTTCCTCTCCTTGCTGAAAATGTACCTGTCTGTTGTCATTTTGCTGGCTGTGATTGTTTCCTCTCTGGATGAGTGGACAAATTCTGGCTATGTGTCCAGGTGGGTTGCACGCACAACAAGTGATGCCATTGTTGTTCTGCTGGTGGTTTGGTCTGTTGTTTCCCGAGCCTCTGGTTTGTTGGTTGTTGTTCCCATTCTTGTTCCTAAGAAAGAAACCGGTTTGGGTCTCTGGAATGTTCCTGTTTGTCTCGACATTTTTAGTTTGATGCTGCTCTCTGTTGCTGTTTCTACCACAATTGGTGTTAGCAGCTGCTTTCAAATTGTAATTTTGCACAGTCTCTGTTGTGCTCACTAAATCCTGAGGGCATTTGTTGCCCCCAAGGGCACAATGGTTGGCCAAACCACGACTCAGTTGTGCTGCTCTCTTTGCATCGGCACCAATGATGAAAGAACAGGCTACCAACCGGGTGTGGACAGTCTCTTGATGCTCCTTTTTTGCATCATTGTAGTCTTCCGTCCTTTTGATGTGCTCCATCAATGCCATCTTGCCAAAATGCTGCTCTGACACGTCCTGTGCACATTTGAACTTTTTTGCACAGTGGCAATGGGACACTTTGAGAGTTTTGGGTGATCTCTTTGATGGCAGATGAGAGCTTAATTGGGTCTCCTTTGGCTTCAATTGTCTTCCCATCCTTCCTGTTTTGAAGGGTGTTTACAAGTCTTGTGGCACATAGCCCAAGGATGAGCCCAAAAGCTTTGTGCATGTTGTCTTCAAACTCGTTTCCACACCGCACATAGTCTCTCACTTCTTGCTGAAGTGTCATTTTTTCTTCTCCCAGCTCTGCTCCATCATCAAGCTCCTTTGGTCTGCATTGCTTAATGTCATAGGCTTGAAGTTTTTCTAATGACTCCTTTGCACATTTTCCATGTTCAAATGTGGCAAAGATGCAATTCAAAATTTTGTCTGTTGTCTTCATGTGTCTTTCAGACTGTTTGTCATCTCCATGGGTGTGAATGGGATCGCCGAGCTCTGCACAGTTCCCTTTGGCCACAGATTTTCCTGAGGAACCAGCATTTCCTCTGCTGTTTTTACCTGGACCCCTGCTACCAAATCTCTGGCCTCTCCCACCTGCAGAGCCTTACCCACCTCCACCATTGTGTTGATTCATTTTTCATTCTTTCTTTTTGAAATGGCCCAATTTCATTCCTCTTCACCTGAACCAAGATTTTCTGTTGTGTGCAGAAGGAAGCAAATGCCTCTGATGTGAGCTTGTGAAAACTGCAGGTGATTAACTCCAAAGAATGGGCAACCACAGTGAAACAGTCAAAGATTCCAGGTGTTGGCACTTCAATGAATGAACCAGTTGGTTCTTAGACTCAAAAGAAAATCTGCTGACATTCCCTTTGCTGCATTTCTTTTTTGGTTGCTTTTCTTGTTTGGATCTGCTCTTGTCGATTTGCAAATTCTGACTGCAAAATCATGCTCCAACAATTGGAAGTTGGTGGCCCTTGTTGCCACCAATCTGACAAAGAATGAGAAGAGCAAAGGGCGGCAAGCTGCTTTCTGGGAAGTTGAGCAATCAAGAATTGACAGCAAATTCCAGCATGTGTCTTTCAACCTGTGCACAAAAAAAATGGAATAACAGAAACTGACAGCATGGGATGGTGTCGCAAAAAGAAACAGTTTAGCCCTGGTGAAGAAGCTCAAAGGGAAGACACAAGACATGCATTCATCCCTTCCTGTCCCTTGACGAACTCAAAAACAGTTCAAGAAGATCTGGACCAAAACAGGATCAGCTGGCCAGCACTGCACCTTGGGTAAAAATGGATTTCACTCTGTAAAATTGAGAGCGCAAGGGGCTGTTGTCGTCAAGCCAATGTTGTCACCTCCACAATGTGAGGCAACAATGTTGCATGCCTTCCATGGACAGAAATTTACAGATTCCACAAAACAATCACATGTGACCTCACCCTTGCCCAACATTCTAGAACTGGATTTGGACCCTTAGCAGACTGTTGTGTTAAGGTCATTCTGTTTGCTCAACGGACAGACTTTGTGGAATGAAGCAGACAAACAGAGTGAAAATGACTGCAGTGGAACTTCAACAGAAATCTCATTTTTGATCAATCTGTGGCTCTTCATAGAGGTCAGTGCAGTCATCATGACCAGCAGCAGCCTCACCTGAGCTTGCAAATGCCTCCAACATGACCAATTCTGGTCACACTGTGACAATTTTCACCCAATGATTGGCTCTGAGTCAATGTCATTCTGTCAAGTCTGTCAGTTGATGGACTTTCCAGAATGGACATGCCATTGGGACATGCCAGTCTGCAATGGTCCAGACTGAGAAATGGGTGCTTAACAGACTATTCTGTTAACAAAATTACATTATGTCTGCCAGTCTGTCTGTTAAGGTCTGCACATGGAAGGCATGCAATGTCAATGCACCAAACCCCTTGTTTCCAAAAGCCAATGTAACTGATGAGGACTTTTAGGGTGCGTGTTCGCTTAAAAATCGACGTCATCAACGCAGACATTTTTTCCATAGAAATCTTTCGCATTGGTGGTCGTGCGAACCGTTGGAGTATCACATGTAGATCCGTGCGCCCGCCAACCCGTTCCACAAGAAAATCAAATGCAATGAGGTGCGCAAGGCCACAACACGAATGAAGGCGGAATGCACCCGATCGACCTACTTATTACTAGCTAGCTAGCATCTACTATTTTTTCAGAATCATAACCATTGAAAGCAACCTACCACTACTAGCCAACTGTTGTCTTGCTTGATAGCGATACATTTCTTCTTCTTCTTCCAGCTAGTAGCTACTACTTCTGCAGAAGCTCATTCTTAGGTCGGTCTGCCTCTCTTTCTCTGTTGAAATTTATAGAAACGAGGCTTCCTTCTTTGTTTTAGACAACCACCGCTCTCAAAACACAACCATATCCAAAACCAACAATACACGAGAGCAAAATGTATCGACGAAATTCTTCTTCTCGTCTGTCGACCGGCAGTGGCAGTGATGGCTACGCGACACCATCCGAATGTCCCGAAGACGACAGATTCGTACGATTTGCTTCGGCCGTGGAAGAAGTACCACCGGACATGTCTTCTTCTCAACAATTACGGAATGATGACGACCACGCCAAGCATTCCCACCGACTCATGTTTGGGAAGCACGAAATGCCGGATTCCAGTGACACCGGCCATGATGAATTGGGCGACAGTGAAATTTCGGGCGGCCATGCGAGACGTCGTCGATCAAGATACAAATTGAAACGCGGCAAACTCGGCAAGAGTTGTGCCGCCAATTGTTTTCGGAAATTTCCGCGGTGTTATGCTCTGGTCGTTGGTATTATAATTCCGTTGTGGGTCTTGGTCTTGATCAGTTTGTTATTTGGCCTCTGTTTGGGACACTTGGAATCGGAATTGGAATTGGATTCGTACGTATCAAATTTATTTGGTTGGATATTGTTTTTATTGGGGCTATGACATGTCCATTTTTGGGCGCTCCCCATCCGTTTATATTGGGTCAAATTTGGGCTATTTTTGTTGTTTGCATTTGTGTTTTTAATTGGGTATTTATTGTGTATTTTCTTTGCAAATTTATTGAATTTCTTCTCTGCCGGTTTGGAAGAGAAATTTGGATTGTTTTTTACCGACTTAAGTTGTCTCTGTTGAGTGAATGACAATCAATACTATCTAGTTCTTGTGGGCACGGATCTCCAAATGCCATGTATCTCATTACCCTTCATTTTGTATTACTTGTGTTTTTGTTCTTCTCTTTTTCAAATCCTGCAGAAATGACGCTGTTCTAGCATCCAGAAAGTTGCTGACGTCTCTCAATACAGAAGTCGCACGCGTTACTCGCCTATTGCCTTCCTTCTGTTACCTTCTCTACAACACAAATAGTAGCCTGGAACACATGGAAACCCAGTTTCAGGATGTCTTGGACAACTATGGAGGCATCGAGAGGTTTGTGGATTGGCACAAAAAGACTGACGAATTCGAGGTGCCGGATAACGCAACTGCTTTTGTAGACTATCTGCAAACCTGTGGTCGCACTGGGCTCAATTATACCGCGGTACTTTCCAATATTTATATCTCGAACCTCAATGTAACCACGGAAGAAGGTGCAGCCATGAGTTTTCACTGGAATCGGTGTGTCAATCGAACGTCGCCCAAAGAATTCAATTGGATTTTTTCACCCACTACGCAAGATGTTGAGGAAGCCCGACCAGCGACGCAACGAGAATTGTATTCGTCCTTGTGGGATGCGAATCAACGACAACTGGAAGCGATTTATACAAAAGAATATGTCACCGGCAACGAGTCGGCGAATGATGCCTTCATTGCGGCCTTTCAACGAAGCGTGCTAGAAGCTACCGGGAGGGGGAAGTGCGCCGTCAATGTTGCTGGCAGCGGTACGTCACTGCAGTAAAAGTATGGAAGGGATCCTTACAAAATTGGCCTTGCCAGTAGTGTCTCAACTTTCCAATTCTTTCTTTCTAACTATCGACCTAGCTTGGTTTTGGTTTACCATTATGACCACAGTCGGTAAGTGCTTAGATGGTTAGGGCTGTTTACATTTGGTTGTACAAAGATGTTCTGTACTGACGAGAATGCTCCTTCCCTATTCTCAACAATTGCGGCAACACCAAAACACAGGTTATGGTAATCAAGCTCCTTCCACTGTAGGTGGAACAGCCATGATCTATACATTGGGATTTCTCTCCATCATTCTATTCGCTTCCGTTCTCTCCACAAGTGGTACCATCGTATCGCATCTCGTTGGCGACTTTGTGAGTCGGACGCAAATGAAATGTTTTCTCAAGAGGCAATTCATGCTGCTTTTCTGGGGATGCCTGTGTTTCGGTTGGATGGCCTTTTTAGCATATCACTTCTACATGTGGAACCGGATTCGACTGGAGGAGGAGGTCAGATTTTCGGATGCCTACTGGTTCGCTTTTATTTCCACAACTACCGTGGGTCTTGGCGATTTCTATCCCGCCCCGGAAGTCATATTTGTCACTGATTTGCTGGCATTTTCATTGTCCTTTTTGTTTGGTTTTGTCTTGCTGTCCACGTTTTTGTCGGAGCTGGCTCAACTGTTTGGACAGTACTTTCCCGATCTGAGCGAAGAACTCAGTTATCGGCTTAAGTACGTTGGGTTTTGCAGATCTGGCAAAAAAGGCTGGCGGAAATCCCAACGTGCCCTAGAAATTTTGAGGGAAAGCACCGCAAACAATGACGAGGACAATTACAGCACCAAAATCCAAGCGCCAGGTAGCGACGACAACACCCCGAACAAGATCGAAGAGGCAGCAAAATGAAATCGTGTAATCGGCGCACGTCGAGTAGTTCAGGGAGGCAGTACATAGTCAATTCCATGCTGGCACCGCGTCAGCTAATATCATATTTAGATAGACGAACAATTCTTTCATTAAATTACTTAGATAACGTTGTGGTATATTGACTAGCTGGCTGAAAGTGCCGATGTATTGAGACAGTACGATCATAACAAAGGCCTATCGACAGGCGGTGTGGTGCTACGCTTCACAGTGGCTTGTTCGAGGCGTCGGTTATCATCTAGAAGCGAGCAAAGGTCCCCAGCGAACAATAACCGCCAGTGGGTTGTTCTGTCGCCGACCCAGATCCTTGTCATCGTGAATTCGAGAGAGAGAAACACCATATCCGAGAGAAAAGACAGCCGTAAGCTTTGACAAAGGAGAATCAATAAGCAAGCCACACCGAGCTGCGACAAGAAAAGCAGCCAGCAACGAACACAGCCAATTTTTAAAACTTGTATTTGTTTGTTTGCGTCAGTCAAGGACCCCCTTGAAAGTGGAAAATCAAAAGCAAGGGGGCTGTGATAGACGATATTTCTCTCCCAGTACTCATGACTTGGAACCAATTTGAAAGTATCCACCCCTTTCGGGGGGATGATGGCCTCAAGCAACCATTCCCTTTCGAGAGCAGTTGTAAATGATTTGTAGATACTGGTTTCGTTGTCAACAATAATGCATTCAAGAGGCATACGACTGCAGACAAAAAGTTCATTCCGGTTACAAACAGGATCGAGTCCAATTCTTGCTTACAAAAAATATCCGACAAATTGCCCGACGTCGCTTCAAACCATTAAAAAAGAACACTTTGGTAAATAGAGAAGAAAAGGCAAGTAATGCGAGAGGTGATTCACTGACGATTAGACGCAAAATAGCAAATCAATAAAATATTACAAAAATAAAATAGAAAATGTCGACTTGGAAAGCCCGCAGAATCAGTCGAAAAAGGCTGTGCTCTGCAGATCAATTTCGTCGTGGCGTGTCATGTTCCAGATTTGTTCGGCAAGGCCAGTATGGTCCGGGAGAAATCACGGACTCGACATCCACATATATGGACGGAATCAGTGGCCCAAACAACTGGAAAGCTCAAAGATATCTGGTATGGTACAGTACAGTCGTATAAATCTGTATTATGAAAGTTTGCACATACCTCTGTGTTCAAATTTGAACGACTGCAGGTGTGAGTGTAGATAGAAACCGATGGAGGGCCATGAGGAGTACAGTAGGAAGCAGCTGCCACTCCAATCTGGAGGCGTCTGCATCGCTAATTTGTATCCAGTGAATGAAGAGGGATGCCGATCTCATCGAGTATTCTGGATGCAGCTAAAGTTAACGAAGCTGTCCATCGATCTTGAGACGTTCCCACATATGGTTTGGCTGTCACCGCAGGTGCAGTTGTGGGAGAGCAGGAATCGGAGGAGTACACGACCAACAGTCATATCAGTTGCCGTTGTAGTGGACAAGTGCTACGGCGGCCACCACTTGCGCATGACTCTGCATTCCTTGCCATTGTAGATATAGCTGATGGATGCGACTGCGCGAATGTAGCAATTTTTTCTTTCCAAGGACTCTATTTTGCACTTCCTCTTAGCAGCAGCTCCGCTCTGTTCCAATCCTGCGATTAGCCATACCCGGCAGGTACAGATATCATGGATTCAACAGACAAAAAGGGCAGTTCAGCGCACAGGGACTGTCACTTCCACGCGGCCGCTCGGCCGGCAAAACGCATCAAATTGGTTGGTTCTGTTCCATTCCGGTGATTTTTGCTTGCGCTAATATTGAGTCTATTGTATACACAGACAGTTATGGGTTGAAGCGTACTCTTCCAAAGGGACTGACTCTCTCGCGCGCACTCCATACGGATCCGATAGAGTCCGATTCCGAGTCAGTGCTGTTCAAAAAGTCAAATCCCTTCAACAATGAGACACCAAGCGTTCGTCCTCGTCGTAATTGCTGTCGGTGGCGTTGGTGGATGCTGGTGGTGGTGGTCGTTGGCCATCATCTTCTAAATGATCACCTTCGTCGTCCTCGCCGTGATCATTATCATGGAGATCATCCTCGTCCACCGTTGCCGCTATATTCAATCCCAAAATGACATTGTCGACGTCCATAATATTGTCCGTGTTGTTGGGATGATTGGCATTGGGTGGTGGTGGTTGTCGACGACTTGTTCGCTTTCGTGCTGCGGCTGCGGATGATCGTTGTTTGCAGTACCGATGATACCATTGCGTACCAACATCTTGGAGAAACAGCCATGGAATATAATAGAATACCAATAGCAATCCGCCGGATAGAATCACAATACAACTCAACACGCCCAAAATGGCATGATACTGTTGGGGATTTCCAATCCGCATGGGACATGTGGATTTGGAACTAGGACCATTGACGACTTGAGAAGAAGCCCCACTGGAAGAACACGATGTCGATTGGGCTTGACGGCGGTTGGACACGGTCCGACAATTGGCATCCCACGTCGCCCGCGTACAACACATCATGTGCCATGCCGTAGTGACATCGACTTGTTGTTGCGACGACAAATTGCCACCCCCAAAACAAATTTGGGAGGTCAAGGAATGAGTTCCATACAACATGGCATCCATGGCGGTAACTCGATCAATGTTCCAATTCCGCACGTCCAGCGTCGTCAATGCCTTGGCATCTTCCAACATGGACGTCAAGTCTTGGACATGAAGAGTATTCCACTTGGACAAATCCCCTTGAAAGTGCGTCGCTTCTTGAAACATACTGTTCATGGTCGTCACTTGCGAGACATCCCAGTGAGACAATCCCAAGCCGTCCAGTGATACGACAGCAGTGGCGCCCGCAAACATGTTGTGCATGTTTTGGACTGCGGATGTATTCCAAATCATTTGAGGATAGTCCCATCGCCGTCGTCCCGTAAAACTGGAGGCTCCAAAAAACATGAACTCCATGTTTGTCACGCGACTCGTATCCCATCGTGACAAGTCGTCATCGAAATGCTCGGCCTTGTAAAACAAGGATCCCATATCGGTGACATTGGAGGTATCCCACAAGGCGATAGGCCCGTATTTTAACAAGATGGCCGTCCGCTCCGATGGATGATGCCAATCCCGAACGGCTTGGTGAAGGGTCTCATCCGTCAAGGCCATCTTGCCAGTGGCGGCTTGCACCGCGGTAGCAACCAGCCACAACCACACCAGCCAAAGCAAAAGCGTCCACATCTTGGAGCTAGTTAGTAGCTACTACCGTCGTTCTACTGATGCGATATTCCGGTAATCGCAAAGACTTCAAGCTAGCTAGCTAGATATAATAGCTAGCACATTCGTTATTATGAGATTATCATCGTCCTTCTCTTGCTTGTGGTTGCTCTATCGCTGCATGCATGCAATGCTGGGTGATGAAAGAATAGCGGTCATCCAAGCTCGTACAGTACGTAGAAGCCGTACCAGTACTGCCTTTTACAAACGCTGGGGCGGGGTAGACGCTGGGGCATTCTTAGGCTGAGTGTGCGTCCTCAAATAAGAGTCAAAAGCAATGTGGGACGCACACGCCCCTTTTCTCTGGCTTCCAACTCCATACTGTACATGTAGTAACACCATTCCAAATTCCGTATTCCTTGCCGGTTCTGTTGTTGTGGAACAGATCGATGCATCGATCGTTCCGTCGGTGGACAGCGATTTCCTCTCTAGCTAGATAGATAGAGCAATGAAAACAAAATAGCAGTCCCTTCTTGTTAGCCCCGTGCTGCAGGTGTGCGCATGGTTATGTTTGCTGGCCTTTCTCATCTGTTTCCACTGCAGAATTGGTTCATATATTCCAATCCACGCTACAACGAAGAAAAACGATCGGGTGCTCAAACCGACAATTTCCTTGTCAGTTCCATTGGCTCACACTGCAGGTGCGCGATGGGGCAGAGAACCAAAAAGAACCGTGTGGGCAGACATGTTTGTGGAAGGCAGGATGAGTCGTGGGTTGTTGATTGTGCGGAAGCCCCACTGCTACTCTAGTCTTGTAGTATCGGTTTTGGTTCCGTGCGGCGATCACTGGTAATTTGTTCCAAAAATTCCATCCATTCCGAGTCATGACAAGCTACTAGCTAGTACTGTATGCTGCATGTGGAACCTGACAAGCAAGAAACTCGATCTCTCAGGGTGCTGATTGGTTGTTACTTCATAAAAGAACATAGAGGAATCACCCTCCAAACTCCTTGTGCATCGTGCAAACCATGGCCAACAACATCAAGGAAGAAGACGTTGACGAGGAAGCAACAATGGAAGCATCCAACAAGCCGTCGGGTCTTTGCAGACGAAAGAAAATGGCTCTGTTGGTTGTGTTGTTGACCATGGTAGCCGTGACTGCTGTTGTTGTTATTGCTGTGATTTTAAAGTCGTCCTTGTTGACACAAAGCACTCCCGTGGGCCCTGGCTTTTCCTCGGGCGTGCTAGATGGAGGAAGCTACCTTCATTTGCTGTGGCCGTCTGGCGCATGGATTGTCTTTTGGGACGACAACGAGGAAGGTGCCATGCAAGCTCACGGCACCTCCGAGTCGGACAATCCAGTCTTTCGTACTTGGGGTGTATCCGTGTCGACTGACAACCCCGACATGGTGCTCTGGAACTTTACGGTAGACACAGTGCATGGAACACCTGGACCGGTCATGGTCAATGGACAAGAGTACAGCATCTCCGATGGGAACTATTTCTTTTTGATCCAGACGAAAACCGACGAGCAGCAGGGTCATGTGACTCAAATTCGAAAATACTATACTGCCTGTTTGGCGGAGAGCTCGTTCTCGGGCTGCGACTATGACAACTATGTGAAAGCACAGCACACAGATCCTGACTTGGTTGCCTTCTATGACAGCGACCCAGATTTGATGGATGACAGCCTCCCGCAAAGTAATTCGACCAGCAGCAATGGGTAAAACATGAAAGAGAATCAACGTTAAACTCGCACAAAGACATGGTCCTCTGTTTCGGGGATGTATTATTCGGATCGTATACTAGTGTATTTAAAACCAACAGCAAAGGACATCCTAATGGAATTGCCGACGAGTGATTACGATGAATGAAAGAAAGCAGCTACCTACGTCTACTACTTTTTTAGAATTAAAAAACATATAGATTTTCCTAAAATGGATCTAAAAAATGACTGACAACCAATGGGATCGTTTTTCTCAGGGACGACGACACCCTTCTAATGCTCGGGGCAGCAAGTGAAATCCTGATTAGGATCCGAGCCTCCAAAGTCGACAGCATGGGCCGTCACCATGTACTGGTTCTTCCAGTTTTCCTCAACGAGGGATTCGAAGCGGCTGGGAATACCGGGGTCGTAACGAATGGGCTGACCGGGGAACACGCCAGGGACACTTTCGGAATCCTTCACGACAAAGACACCACTCCAGTCCATCACCACTTGCTCTCGTTCAAAAATCCAAGGGATGTTGAGCTCTTTGGTTCCGAATTCGTCGACTCTCATGTGTCGTTTCGCTTCCTGCGCAGTGGTTGGAATGTGGTAAGCGAAGATCTATCGACTGTCGAAACATAACAAAATCCCTGGCGTCGTTGCTGGCATCGGCTCTATTCCCGAGACGTCAGTTGTTTTTGCACATAACAGGACAATTGTCATTTCCTTTCGTTGTTTGTGCCACAAACTAGAAAGAAAGAACAAAGGTGGAGACTATACTATAAAAGTGATGTTGATGGCATCCTTGGATGTGCAATTATTATTATTATGTAGTTGGCTAAAATATTGCGTCGTCAATTTTCTACTGTAGATGATTTGCTCTGGAGGATACGACTGTCTTCTGCCATGGATCATAATTGGGATGACTGTAAAACAAAAAGAGGGGTCATTGGTGAAGCAGCACGATTAGGGTCCGCCAGTTTTCTTCTTCCGTCCACCGGTAGCCTTGTTCGGCCTCGGGGGGATGCCAAACGCCAGGAAAATGATGTCAAGGACATTGAACTTTCCAGCAATGAAAATGTTGCCCTCCGCATCGATTAGTTTGCGCTCCACCTGTCCTGCTGTGCTTGGGAAATCCCGGTTCGGCCGGCACTTATCTTTGAACAGGCGCCGGAAGTCGGGTGGACATCCGGGATTTGCATACCAACGGCCCGTAATCAATTCTGTCAGCATGGCGAACAAACAAGCCTCTGGGGCACAATGCCACAGAAGAGATTTGACATTATTCCGATTAATTCCCTTCCGCGAGACCTTGGGATTCAGCTCAAGGACAGGTTTCAAGAATATCTCGGCGACATGAACTCCAAGGTCAACGGCACCAATGGGACTGGTACACAAAAAAATTGCGTATTTATTAGGTATTCCTGGGCGCGTGTCCAAATCGCGAATGGTGGTGAAGCTTTGGGCAGATGTCACCGACATTGTACTCGCATCAACAACAGCAGGCAATTCCGGTCCCGTGGTAGCGCCGGCAGCAGCAGCAATGACAGGTTGCTGGACACCGCCAGAAGGAATGGCTTGCTGGGTACTCGAAGCAACAACAACACCGGAATCGGGCGCGTTCATGCTGCCAACTTTTGCTTCCTGCATCCACAAGATGCCAGTTTCGCGATTGACGATTGCTTCCTGTTCCAACAATTTGCCAGTTTCCTGATTGACCGTTGCTTCCTGTTCCTTCAAAATGCCAGTTTCGAAATTGATTGCCAAACGCAATGTGCGTTGCTTCTGATGGAGATAGTCAGGATTGCCAGCAGCCTGAGCCTCGTCATAATGAATCCGAGCGGCAATATTCTTCGTCGAGAGGCTACCATCATTCAATAC
>Ga0163149_10005904_pt1 | contig 12748 bp, 10 predicted proteins | sample OliLakLV19MP5G1_FD_148604 | JGI IMG/M metagenome (GOLD analysis project Ga0163149, IMG submission 148604) | Freshwater microbial mat bacterial communities from Lake Vanda, McMurdo Dry Valleys, Antarctica - Oligotrophic Lake LV.19.MP5.G1 | ecosystem: Environmental > Aquatic > Freshwater > Lake >...
AGGTTGGGGGCGGCCAGACGTGTCCCACTGGCACACTCTGAGACATGGTCTGAGCACAGATTTTCAGTTCTGTGGTGAGCACATCCTTGAGAATCTGTGTTTGTTTGTCGCTGCAGTGCACACATTTAACCACACAAACACCTTGCTCCGCTGAACAAGTGATGTCGATGACACCCAGGCCAATCTTCCCTGGCAACTTTGTTCCAGCATGGAACAACCACCGGAGTGCGTCAACCTTGTCTGCCGGGAGGTTGTCGATCGTCAGTGTTCTCGTCATGGACAAGAGTTTCTTGTGTTCCACTGTCTTTTTGGGCAGGTTTTGCCTGATGCCTTGATCGTAGAACATGAATGACAGCATCGGCGGCTTTGCTCATTTCAGCAGTGATGTCACTTGTGGGGCGTCGTGTTGGCCAGTTGAGATGGCCCACGGAGTTTCCTTTTTCTTGCCGACCTTGATGTCCACCAGATGCAAGACAATGATGCACTTTGTGGGGCTTTGTGCATTGACGATGGCCTCAATCCATTCTTGCATTTTGTGTGTGCAAGTTTTCTCTAGGTCAATGCCCATTAGCAGAGCAACCTTTTTGGAGACCGACTGACGGAGACTGTGCGCAAAGACTTTGATGCCCGTCTCATTGGACCAGATGGTGACTCCCTGGAGTTGCTTGAACTCTGTGGCATCTGGAATGGTGTCTGAATGGACATTGAAGCAAGAAAGCTGCTTTTGCACACGGTCCTGGGGCCTTCCCCATGGGATTTGTTGCTCATCGAAGAAGGTCTGCAGCTGAAGTTCAGTGAAGGTCTTCAGGACATGGGGAGAGATGAGGGATGCAGGGTCATTCCTCGAGTTGGCCACGAGCATGTTAGGATCATGAGCTGCGGCTACGGCAAGTGCTGTGACAGAGTCATGAGGGCTGTGCAGGGTGGAATTGGACTCTGGAGTGAGGGAAATGCCAAATGTGTGGTGTCTGCTTCTGGACTGGGCTCCAGAGTTGGGTTGCTGCTGACTTTCACTAGCAAAGTGGACTTCTGCCAGGGGGTGTGAGGGAGGCAGTTGCAGCCTGAAGTCCCCACCATTTGCTGTCCTCTCTGTGGCAGTGGAGAGGTCATCCCGAGGTTGCTGGAGGGCATCCAGTCTGGCATCATCCTGGGAGTTCTGCATGTCTTCGTCACAGTGTTCTTCGGCCGGCTTGCTGTCAAGCACCGGGAGGACTCGCTTTTGGGCATCAGGGAGTGGGTCTTTTGGATCCTCTGGGGGTGGAAGTGGTGGGAGGGGAGCTGTTCAAATTATTGACACATAACATGGCACATGCCTTCTAAGTTCAATTTCAATGCAAGGCCTGAGTGCCAGAAGGCGGAACAACCCTGTGACAACCAAACAACAACTCCTAGCACATCCCCGACTCATGTTCAGCTGTGATGCCGTGACCAGTGGAGCACCAGATCCTGCAGTGTTTGCAGGTCAAGTTCCAGTGCAGGCAAGAGAGAGAAAAGGCACCTTCTTCACCACCTGGTCCCCATTAGCCATGGCACCCATTGTGGCCCCACCACCTCCAACCACCTTCTTGGAACTCCTCCCCACACTTGATCAGTGGGAGAGGGACTTGTTTGACACCTGCCACTTTCTGGTTCCCTGTCACAAAGCGCTGCACATTGTGTGCACAGAACCCCTTCTGTTTGCTAGTGATGGGGGAGCAGCCAGCCCCAAAGCGTCTTTTGGTTGGGTCCTGAGCACCAACCAGGGACAACGCCTGCTGCACGTCAGTGGGCCTGCCTATGAAGCTCACCCCAATTCCTACAGCGCAGAAGGTTACGGGATCCTGTCCGTGATGCGGTTCCTCTTCCGGGTGCAAAGCTTCGTCACTGAGACACTGAGCGACTCCCGACTGTGCTGCCACAACAAAAGCATGGTTGCTTCCAGCCACAAAGTGCCGGCAGAATGGAAGAGAACTCCCAACTCTACCCAGACTTCTGATTATGACGTGTTGGCCGAGATTTGGGCCACTCGTGACTTGCTGCCAGTCACTGTGTGCCCAGCTGTGTTGCACATCAAAGGGCACCAGGACAAGAAGACTGCATGTGAACAGTTGCCCCTTCCTGCACAGCTGAATGTCGATGCCGACAAACTTGCGGGGGACTGCGTGGCAGCTCACCCCAACACAGATTACACAGTGGTTCCCATTTTGCCAACTGGCGGAGTCCAATTGCATCTCCCTGCTGGGACCATCACCTGCAACATGAAGAAAGAAGTCAGCATGGCCAGGACCACCGAGCCAATGAAGCAGCACATGATTAAGAAGCATGGATGGGACGAGGAAACCTTCCTAGACATTGACTGGGAGGCTCACAGAAGGGGTGCCAACAGGCATCACAAGCGAAGAACCACACTGAAGCACTGGAGACGGGACGTGCCTCGAGACCTGCTCTCATGTGTGCAGGTGCCCAGCAAGAAGCGCCTGGAGGAAACAGTTCATGTCGGGTTTGCGCAAGAAGCTGAACTCTTTGGGCACTGAGATAGGCCTGATGGAAGTGATGCTAGCCGGAGTCAAGAGCGCCCTAACCAGACAGCAGTTCAGAGTGCCTCAAGAACTGAGGAACTTAGCAGCGGCCCAAGAGGCCGCAGGTTGGATTCACCTGTTCAAAGGTAGGATCTCCAAGCAGTGGATCAACAGACAGCGAGATCACATCGGCGACAAAGCTACCACGAAGAACAACGCCCTGAATTGGGCAACCACAGTGATAGATCACTTCTTCACACAGTGGTTCAAGGTGTGGGACCAGAGGAACTTGGACCGTCACGGGCATGACTACCAAGGACGAGCCAACAAGCTGAAAGATGCAGCGTTCAGAGAGATCACCCGCCTCTACACATTTGCGGAAGCAGTCCCTGAAGACATCAGGTGGCTGTTTCAGACACCACTAGAAGAATGCATGCACTGGCCACTCTTCTGCCAGCGCGCATGGATTAGCAACTGGGAAAACATCATCAAGAAGGAACATGCTGCACAAATGGAGACGGGGTAACTGGTGGCGGGGGATCACAGGTTGATCCCCATTGTGGATTCTAATCATGCCTTTTGAACATTATTTGTGCCACCATCAACCCACCCTTTCTTAATGAGGACAGGACTCAGAGAGTTTCCCCCACTCAATCGCCAACCCAAGACTTCCTTTGTTCACCCTCCCTTCTTGATGATGTTTCCCAACATTTTAGCACAATCACATTCAGCATTGCCACTCCCGGGTAGCTACGGGAGTCGCAACTTCACCTGGACTCGTCGGTGTGTGAGCGTCTGAAGAGCCTGCTGGGCTGAAGTGCCTCGTCTGGCCTGAAGTAAAATAGACATTTAGTTTTTTGTTTTTAAACCAAACAACAACTCCTAAAAGATTTATGCCGCCGACCCACACCTGCTCCTTAAGCCCGCCCGAATCAATGCACGGCTCGGCACCACCAACACCAACATCAACATCAACATCAACAGCCACAAAAGACAACAGTTAAAGTTGTGGATAAGGTGCTTGTACTGTATCCAATTCTCTAGCTAGTCTCGTAATTTTGTAAGATACGAGATGGAATAGAATCAAAATAGAATGAAGATTGGTGTTTTATTTTCAGGCTCGTCGTTAGGGTGGTGAGAATGAGGAACCGTGCTGTCGCGAACGCTACTTCCACCACGAAGGGTGATGGTGATGATGGTTTGGCGGAAACAAGTAGTAGCCGAACCGAGAGTATTCCAGCCAGCAGCAGAGGCAACGGTAACGGTAGCATAATGTCCGTAGCACTGCCGCTACAAGGAGAAGCGGCTGCTGATGGACTGATCATGACCAAAATGGGGAATCGGCGTTCGTACGCATGGACTGCCGCGCTGATTATGACTGCTTTCATGATTATGGGTTCCTTTCATTGGAGCAATTCCATACCACCAGCGGACATCCACCACAACCAACACGGTGGCAGAAGAATGGCGGACACTTCATCAACTTTCAATAATCTAAAGATACTGTACATTGTGACATCCGTGGCGGAATTCGACACGGGCAAACGCAAGACAGTGGAAGGACGAGATCGATTTTCCGAGACACTCGTTCCTGTGGTGTCGGAAAGTGTTCAATCCATGTTGGACAAGGGCTATCAAGTGGATGTTTATTTGATTACACACTACACTCTGACACAACATCGACGTGACCAACTTCGAGCTGCCTTGCCCTCATCGACTACTCCACTCGAGTATTGGGACGATGCGACACCCATTAGTTATCCCAAACCCTCCGAAGGATCTCAGGACCGTGTTGTGGATGTCACACGGTCGCTGTCCCGACAACATCGATTTGTCATCAAGGATAAGTTTTTGGAGTACAACTTTTTTGTGGCCTTTGAAGATGACATGCTGGTCACGGGGACGCATGTACAGCAATATATACGTGTCCAAAGTGAAATCAAACGATTGCGCCAAGCGGCGCCCTTTCGATTACCTTGTCTTCATGAAGCACCCACTCGCAAACAATGGACAGTAGCAGAAGCTCTGGACGACTTTTATGGCGACTTGTCCAAAATTCAATTGGCACGCATGATTCCTGGATTTATTCGCGTCGAGCGGGTGCCGCCCAAAAATGCGACCGCCTTTCGTATCAAACGAAGTCGACCTGGTCCCATTCCTGCCGCTACGACCTATCTGGATCCTGTCTTTCAAGTCTCCAAACCATTGCACGTCAATCCGACAACCTGTTGCCAGCGACCAGAAAATATGGATGGCAGTGATGGACCTATTGTGTCGGACGAGTTGTTCCTGTGGGAAACGCACATCAAGGCTTTGGGGATACGTAAAGTCAATATTCCCAACAGTAACGACTTGAAGCCGTCCTTTTTGGATTGGATACTCTTACAACGAGGTACTAGTGCGTATGGACTGGAAGCGGAAATGTTGATTGGGGATTTTTGGTCGGGCCGAGTCAATGTTACTACAACTTCCGATACAACAACTACAAAACGGACAGAGGAACGACCGGATTCTATGGAATCCATTTATTCCAACAACATGGGTGGATGGATGGCATCCCGACAACAACTGTGGGAATGGCATTCACGCTTGTGTTTGGGGGGATTTTTGCCACCCTTTAATGAACCAACCTATGCCTTGGATGGGATGAACAAAGTGGTCGAATATTGGTCGGGGGGTGGAAATTTATATGGTCGCATGGGTTGCAATCTACAACGCATTATACCCTTTATGGATCCTCAAGAATTTTCACGTCATTTATTGTATCATACACCCAACAACAAACAAAAACAATTGAAATTTGTCAAGGGATTGTTCTCTCATGTCGATACCTTCTTGGGACAATTACATACCGTACAAAAAGAAGCGGAACGAGTCATGCAGTCTGAAAAGGGAAGACAGCATTGCCCATGAGAAGTAGTCGTCTCTCAAGTACTGCAAGTCTGGCTTTCAAGCTGCGCAATAAACACGAGAGTAAGAGCGTTGGGTCATTGGCTACTACTGGTACATGGAATGCAGTAGTTGAAAAAATACCATTGTATCGATGAATGCATCTAGTAGTATTATGGCTTTACCAAAAGCCATCTTCTACCATACCAATGAGACCTGTGAGGGCTCCCCAATGATAAAAGGGTGTATTGACGCAGTCACCATAATTTTTTGTGGGATGATAGTTCTCACAAATGTGATGGTGGGCGTGCCATTGACTCATCAACAACTGCTCCATTTGCTTGCAGAGTGCCTTGCGGGCTTTGGATAGAATCGGAGAGGATGTAGTTGCTGTTTTGCTTTCGCTTAGTAACCCTGAATTTTGCTGCAAGCTCCAATACGTCAACTTCGCCAGTGGACCCCACGATAATCCTCTCCAGCTAACTTATTGATATATTCATCGTTGGAAGGATAAGACGAAGTCAAGGAAGGAATGGTTTGTTAGAATGCAATACAGAAAACTAACAACTGATCATCGAATCCGTATGCGATAGCATGTCTGCAGTCTTACTAATTGTTGTTGGAAGCCATGAACTGAGGGTCATCGGCACTGATACTCGGCAATCCCCAGTAAGAACGATCGGGATCGTTGCCGGCAAAGTCTCCCTCGGGTGATATACAAAACCTTGAGGAATTCAATAACCAAGATTGGACCATAATGTCGGCTTGTTCTGCCGTAGCGGCCCCCGTAAAGAGAGGGTAAAAGCTTGTGGGACTAACATGGCGGTAAAAAGTACCATTGGGGAAACGATTGACAAATATTTGAGATTCATCGTCCCAAAGATGTGAGGCAATTTTGTCTCGCATAGCATCTCCTCGGGCTCGTAGCATATTGACAAGCTCAGGCTTGCGTCCAATGACAGCTGCGAGTTCTGCCAAACTGTAGGCTTCTTGGACAAACATGGATGACATGCCCACATCGTACAGTTGCATCAAAGCTGATTCGTCATCAAAGAGATCTCCGTCGTACCTAGCAATGGGAAAAGGAGAAAAGGAAATGTCAGGGGATGGAGAACGAAAATTCACGACAAGCCCAATATACTCTGCTATCAGGTTTTCACGAGTCATACATTGGTGAGTTGTCCATGCCGCTTTCCCATCGCGCACATTGCATGTGTGGTACTCCGGTTGGCAAGGAGCAAATGGTACGGTTTCCATTTGCCTCGTTGTGAGCGCTACCGAGTGCCACTAGACCAGCTGGTTGTAAAATTCGATTGGCAAGAAACCAATTGTTCCAATCCAATAGATCATCAAAGACGACTTCTACGGCCCAAGGATCTCTGTATTTTCGAAAAAGTTCCAATGTAACTTTTGCCCCCACGGGTGGCTCGGTACGATCTTGTGTTTTGACACCTCCTGATGACAGGTTGGGTACAAAGCCAGTCGCTGTTTTGGACTTAACAACTTGAAACAGATTGGAATAGGCGACCTCTTTATTATCCAAACCCGCCAGTAGCGAGGCAAACAAATTGTCCCAATCAAAAATGACATAGGTCCAATCGGTAGTTGAGGCACCTGTCCTGTCACGAAAGGACCAAGACTCGGTTCGGGAGACGGGCATGAACAGAGCGCCATTTTCGGCGGGATTGTAAATCAACGTCCACATGGCGGCCGATTGAATGGCCACTGCAACCTCCAATTTGGAGGGTCCAAATTTGGTTCGGATCCGATGTTCTTCTTCCGCTTTTTTGGAATGCATAATATCTTGAATCTCTCTTGTGGTAATCGCCTTATCAGAGTTTGCCAAATTGGCGGCAAATCCAATGGAATCCTGCAGTTTGGGCAGCGGTACACGGAGAAATCGACCATCATCATCTTGATCATCCATGCCATCACTGTCATGAGATAATTGTCGTCTTTGCTGTCTCGTTTTCACACTGCCGGGTTGCAAGTTGCCATGGTCGTTATTATCGTTGTTGGACGCCAATGAGACAATGGTGACACCAAATCCAGGAGCGGTAAATTCTAGTTGTGGGTGCATGTCGTCGAGAGTGGCGGAGTTGACGACCGTTACAGTTCCTGGTCGAAACCATCCATACCGACCATGAATGCGAATCTCATAGTCCGCTACAGTATGATTGGTATTGACGGCATTCGTGGTAATGAGATAATAGAGTTGATTGCCTTGCGCGGAATATTCCATGGTGACATTGACGTCCTTGTAAGCCATGTGATAGGAAACATAAGATCGATCATAGGCATGCAACCCCACACGAACTTTGCCAAGGTCGGGAATGGCAAAGTCCAAACACTCCTTGGAAGGCACATGACAAAGTTGAGGTGTGAGAACAATTCCTTGTGGTAGTTGGACGAGACTGACCATATCGTGACGTAGCCAGGAACCCCACCCATATCCCAACGTGCGTTGTAATAGATCGCGTTGGGATTCGGCCTGACTCAAGGATGGAAGCCATCGATGTAGGTTTGGGGCTGTATTGTTTTGTTCTTGTAGTCGTCGTGGTGTGACTGTATTGGTACTGGTAGTAGGAGTAATTGTGTCAGAACTATCCTCCTCCTTTATGGCATTCATACGTTTTAAAGTCACACTCAAACTGGCAATGCCTTGTTGACAGGAAGTATCATTGCTCATGATATGAGCCCGAAAGGGCAAGGACCGAGAGTAGTTGTGACCGGAAGCCTCTTGATGCCGGGGAGACACGAGCAAAGGATTGTCAACAAATCCGGGCGGATTGGGGCGAAAAGCATTGCTGTCTTGACAAACCAAATGACCATCGATCCACACAAAACCGGTACTCGTCTTTTCAAAGCGACAATCAAACTCGTACCAAACCGATTTGCCGGGGGCCGTAAAATAGACTTGCAAGGTTCCCACTAATTCTCCTGAAAGAAAACAACCAGGTTCGTTACTATTGGTAGTAGCAGTGGTAGATTCTCGTTTCAGGGAAAGCTGGACATCTTCAGAGGTTCCAGTACGAATGGGTTCGCCTGCCAAAGCTGCATTATCATACAGCTTGTACGTGACTTCAGCTTGGGTCAGCAATGGCAACAAGGCAAGGAATAGGGAGTAGAACAACGGCAGTACACGTCTAGCCGTCCAAAAAGATATCATGATGAATGGCTGTTGGCAAACTTCTCAAAATTCACGGTTTGATGGCGTTTTTCAACGATCAGCTCCTACTGGTTCCTTCCTTCTTTGTACTACTAATAGGATGGACCCGAAGTGGCGGTGTCTTTGCGTGCTGTAGCTAAGGGTTTTCTAATACAAGTAGATAGCTAGAAATTGAGTTCATGTGATCGAGGAAGAGGATCTCGATTCATTGATCCATCGATAGAATAAAAACAGCGGCTGTGCAAGAAGATCTCTCGAATCCGTGATTCATTATTGGTTGCTCCCCACCATTCATAGAGGCATTATGCAAGTGTGCGTCCTCATCGTGACAACAGGATTGGAACTTCTGCAGTTTGCATGACTGCTTCACCTTACAAACATGCAACTGGTGCTGTAACTACTGCTAGAAGAAAAGAAATAATTAAAAAGACTACAACTACAAAGCCTGCAATTGCTGTTTCAGCTACAACAATGAATGCAGCAATGCAACAAACAACTGAAACGGTTGCAGCAACTGCAAATGCAACACATTGAACAAATGCTGCAGAGCATGCAATGAAGCTACCACAACAGATGCAACCAAACCTGTTCGACACACAAAAGTTTAAAAAAATGACTAAAAAAAGATAAAACTGCTGCAAAAAATGTAGCAGCTGCTGCAATCACTGAAAATGCAAAAACTTCTGCAATCTGAAGAAAAATGAACTGTGACACATGAAAGCATCAACTGTTGGAAAGCCACACAGAACATGTGTGCATCCCCATGGAATTCCATAGAAAGGCATCTTGAAGAACACCTGAGTAAGACTCCAGAAAGATTCATGACACCAACAGCACAGCAGCGGACAACACTCACATTTCATAGCAAACTGATTTGCTGCAACATTGCACCAACAGATCTCTCCCTCAAACATCAACAACTACAAAACAAACCACAACAAAAATTTGATAACTGCAAATACAACACATGCAAAAACTGCTCCAGTTGCTATTAGTGTGACTAACACATGCAATGGAATTGCTGCAACAGTTGTAAAAAGAATTGCTGTGATTACCAAAATGGTCAAAGAATCACCCTGCACATTGGAGCAGTCTCACTTGACGATCACCAAATGATTTCAAATGAAATCAGCCGGTTCTGACCCTTGGATAATGTCACGTTTTGTTAAGTGCAAAAACTTGCACGACTGGTTAAATTCGAGAATTCGTTCACCAACCGGCATTCACTTGGTGCACGAAAACCCAAAATTCAAACTTTTGTCAAACAATTTCATTAAGCAACACTTTTCATCGTCCGAAAAACGTCTTGTCATCCTTAGAAGACGCTTTCGGCAAGCCTGCCAGGTTTCCATTAAATGACGCACCAAGTTTTATTTAGACAAATGTGCAAGCCAGCCCAGTTTCAGTGCCAGCAAGACGATTGTCCACACGATTCTACCTGCTGATGTCATTTAAAATCATTTGGTGATCGTCAAGTGAGACTGCTCTTAGGTACATGCACATGCACCGAGAAAAGCCTCTTTTAGATCAGTGATGTCAGTGTCCACAGACATGCCAAGATCCATAACTGCCCATCCCAGCTGCTAGTGCTGTAGCACATGCTTGTGTTTTCAACTAGTCTTTGCAAACAGATGAAGGGTCACAACATTTTCAAGCGCTGATAACGCTAGAGCCCATGCCATTAGAAGAAAACTAATAAACATACAAAGTGCAAGCCCATCTACAATAGCTACTGCGTCAACTACAAAACAAAGTATTGGAGCAACTGGAAATGCAACAATGTTGCAGCTACAATAACAAATTCATGGAACATCATTGCTACAAAAGATGCAGCTACAACTATCATTATCAAAAAAATTACTTAAACATTCAGCAGCTACAATGTCCATCTCTACAACAACTGAAACTGCTAAAGCTAGCTAATGCGGCTAAAAGAACTCATGAGGCTAGCATTGCAGCCACTGCAATCTGACTTTCGGTGTTACTACACGATTGTTTAGTCATTGTACACGTTACTTTTATAATTTAGGAGACGTCGGTATTGGTGGCTATTCCAAATTTAGCTTGGGTTTGCAGAATATCAGAATTGCCGAGCGCTTTGAAGAAGAAAATGGATTCTCTTTCTTCTCTCTTCCAGACATTGCTGCTGCCGCGGCCGCAGCAGAAGGAGCTGCCAAAACAAAATTTTCGGCGCCGCACTGGAGACGATGATTTGCTGTACTTAGAGTTACGCCCGAGATGCAGGAAGTCTTGCCGCGGCACTGACGTCTAGGATGGCATACCAGTACTCTCTATGCGATGAATTTTGCTAGATACCAAATTTCCAGCTAATAAAAGCCGCCTCCATAGCTTTGACCATACCCGCCACCGGCCCCGTACATGCCCCCCATGCCAGAACTGTTGTAGGGGGACATACCATACCCGCTAGTAGAGTACGGACTACTGTTGTAGCCTCCACCATTGTAAGGCGTCATCGCTTGGTTGGAATACGAAGCATAGGAGGTTTCCGTGGCCGACGTTAGGTTTCTTCTTCTATGTTTCCGAGACGAGAATGCACTTCGTATGACACGCCACGCGGCATAGGTTGCGGCTACCACCATGGCCCATCGCAAGGCTTTCAGTCGACGCCGTCTCATTTTCTGTTCTTCCGTTTCCTGATCCTTTGCAATGGCTTCCAGGGCTCGCATTTCGTGCCAGGTTGCCAACGCATGTTCCACCATGGAGGACGCTGCGTCTAACAGTTGATGGAGAGCCTGTTTGTTCATGCCGATGACTTGAACTGCCGAATTTAACGAGTAGATTGCTGTCTGGACACCCATTAAGAATTGATTCAAAGTGTTCAAGGGTCCCATGCCAAACCCCATGCCCATTCCATAGGGAGACCCGTACATGCCACCATACATGCCGCCCATTCCCAACATGCCTCCACCCATCATGCCCATTCCAGCGCCGAGGCCTCCATTATAAAGACTGCTGGTAGTGTTGTCAACGGTAGGTTCCGCAACTGGATGCAAAGGATCCGTCTCCTCGGCGGTCGTTTTAGTTAGAACGGCGGAAGAGGAACCATTCTTTGCCGTTTTTTTCTTCTTTTTTGTCCTTTTAGGTTCGCTGGCCGACAAGAGCTTTTTACGTGCTTCAAAGTCACTCATCACTTCTTGCTTCGATTTCGGTCGAGGAACCATTGTGTTGTGTTACGTTACTGTAATGATGAACTGCGGAGACTATAGCCAACGATCTCGAGAAAGAGGATGTCCAAGATTTGTCGGTATTTAACTGGGGGACACTGTAGGTTTTGTAATAAGTTGCACTAGCTAGTTCCTCTAGAATAGATTCCAAGTGGTGGTGGTGTCTTTTGCGTGTATAGTGGGGGTTATCTAGCTAGCTAGTGGTAGAAGGCGATAGTAAAAGCCATTTGAGTTTATGAGATCTGTTATGCAGCTACTGCATGGAGGACGGAGGAGCGAGGGTTATTATTGTTGGATCGATGCAAGGGCAAACACCATGCGCATGCAGCTCCATCCTTCTATACTAGCTAGCTAGCTAGCTAGCTAGCTAGCTAGCTACTAGCTACTAGCTAGTAGACCACGTATCAGATTGGGTCCCGTATGGGACGTGTTGTACCAAATGGTTACACGTTTCTATTTCTACCGAAAGTGGCTTTCACTAGCAAATTCATGGCAAATGCCCACAGTACTTTTTCTACTTTGTGGTAGCAATAGAAACTTATATGCTCCTGCGATGCTTTGCATGTGTAATTTATCATGATGACAGCTTGATGGGCATTGTGAGACATAGTCATATGGAACGTCGGATCCATGACTGAATCGATCATGGTCTCTAGAACGTCCAGCAGGTAACAGGAACGTGACTGACATGACCTTGACATCGGTCATTCAGTCATTGATGTCGAGTTCTGGTTAGGAATGTTCACCCTCGTGAACATCCACTGATACTTTTATAATTTTTATAGTTACTATCGTTTGACTCAACGTGACTTTGTCCTAATTAGATCTTGATGTGGAGATGACCGCAACACTCGCAGGTTATGTAGCCCAAATCCGCATGCGCGCTAAGTACACTACTGATGTATGATTCGAGCGAGACGAGCCTGATCATCTCACCACGCTCATCTAATGAACAGTAATAGTACGAAAGAACAACAACAATGATAACAACATCATCTCCACAAGTA
>Ga0163149_10005909_pt1 | contig 12740 bp, 10 predicted proteins | sample OliLakLV19MP5G1_FD_148604 | JGI IMG/M metagenome (GOLD analysis project Ga0163149, IMG submission 148604) | Freshwater microbial mat bacterial communities from Lake Vanda, McMurdo Dry Valleys, Antarctica - Oligotrophic Lake LV.19.MP5.G1 | ecosystem: Environmental > Aquatic > Freshwater > Lake >...
GTGCGGGTGACGGTGAGGAAGACGTGAGTTTGGGGGCGGCGCGCCGGCCCCGGCGGGGCCGCGGGGTGTAGCCTCGGGTGGAGCCACGCGATGGCGTCGCGGAACCCGTGGAAGCGAGGGTGAGAAACGCCGCCCCGTCGGGGTCGGAGGGCCGCCGGTTCTGGGGCACGCTGTTACGATGGTCGTATGGAAGTTCCCGGCTACCACGAGTTCATGTTGCCCCTTCTCCATACGTTGTGAACATGCTCGACGGCGACTACTTCGTTGATCTCTGACTTGTGACTTGCTCCGCCCCTCCGCGCTGGCTTGAATCAAGACGATCGCGTCCACGGGTTGCGCCTCGGCGGGCTTCGCGGCGCCGAGGCTCCACCCGTGGCTACAGCCCGTTGCCCCGTTGGGGCAGGGACGCGCGGCATGGCACGCATTGCACAGGTCGCACGCAGGGCGTCGCTTGGCGGGGCGTGGGAACTCGGGTTCGTCCAGACGAGCACGACGAGCGCCGCGCGGGGATGCCGAGTGGCACCACCGTCGTGGCTTCGGCTACGCTGCCCGCATGTCCAAGCCCCACAAACCCGTGACCCCCGACGTTTCCGGCATCCATTCCGTGCTCCAGGAAACGCGTGTGTTCGCGCCGCCTCGGGCCGAGGATGTGGGCGGGCCGGCGTGGCTGATCTCGAGCATGGAGCAGTACCGGGCGATGCACGCGCGGTCGCTGGGTGATCCGGCGGGGTTCTGGGGCGAGGCCGCGAGCGAGCTGCACTGGTTCCGGAAGTGGGACCGCGTTGTTGAATGGAACCCGCCCGACGCGAAGTGGTTTGTCGGGGGCAAGACCAACCTGTGCTACAACGCCGTTGACCGCCATGTGCTGAGCGGGCATGGGTCGCAAACCGCGATCGTGTGGGAGGGCGAGCCCATGCTGCCGGCGGGGACAAAGCGACCCGGCGGAAGCGGCGGAGCCAAGGCAACCGGCGGTGGCACGGGCGCAGCGGGCTCCCGTGGCATGGGAGGCAGCGGCGCGGGTGGGGCTTCCGCCGGCGTCGCGCTGGATACCGGCGATGTGCTGCCCGATGGGCGGCCTCTGGAGCCGGAGGTGAGGCGGATTTCCTACGCCGAGTTGCGTGAGCGGGTGTGCCGGTGCGCGAACGTGCTCAGGTCGCTGGGCGTGCGCAAGGGCGACGTGGTCACGATCTACATGGGGATGGTGCCGGAACTGGCCGTGGCGGTGCTGGCGTGCGCGCGGATCGGCGCGATCCACTCGGTGATCTTCGGGGGGTTCAGCAGCCAGGCGATCGTGGACCGCGTGCTGGATGCGCGGTCGCGGGTGATCGTGACGTGCGATGGGGCGTGGCGGCGGGGCAAGGTCGTGCCGCTGAAGGAGAGCGTGGACAAGGCGTGCAGCACGCTGGCCAGCCACGGGCACCTGGTCGAGCATGTGCTGGTGGTGAATCGCTGCGACACCCTGGTGGCGTGGCGGGAGGGGCGGGACCAGGACTGGGAGCGGGCGATGGCGGGAGCCGACGCCGCGTGCCCGTGCGAGCCCATGGACGCAGAGGATGTGGCGTTCATGCTCTACACCAGCGGGTCGACGGGCAAGCCCAAGGGGATCGTGCACACCGTGGGCGGGTTCATGGTGTTCACATACCTGACGAGCAAGTATGTGTTCAACCTGGTGCCGGACACGGGGCAGCTGTTCTGGTGTACCGCGGATGTGGGGTGGATCACGGGGCATTCTTATATTCTGTACGGCATCCTGCCCAATCGGGTGCCGACCCTGATGTACGAGGGCGCACCCAACGCGCCGACCGAGGATCGCTTCTGGTCGATCATCGAGCGCCACAGGGTGACGCACTTCTACACCGCCCCCACCGCCATTCGCGCGTTCATGAAGTGGGGGACGCAGCATCCGGCGGGGCATGACCTGAGCAGCCTGCAGGTGCTGGGGAGCGTGGGCGAGCCGATCAACCCGGAGGCGTGGATGTGGTATCGCCAGCATATCGGGCGCAACGTGTGCCCGATCGTGGACACATGGTGGCAGACGGAGACGGGCGGGCACATGATCACGCCGTTGCCTGGGGTGACGCCGACCAAGCCGGGCAGTTGCACGCTGCCGTTCTTCGGCGTGGATGCGGCGATCATGGATGAGAGTGGCGTGGAGCGGGCGGCGAATGCGGGGGGCCTGCTGGGGTTGAGAAGGCCGTGGCCATCCATGCTGCGCGAGGTCTATGGTGATCGTGGGCGGTTTGTCGATACCTATTTCTCAAAGTTCAAGGTGGCAGGGTGGAAGGGAGCGACGTCGCCCTACTACTTCACCGGCGACGGCGCGCGCCGTGACGAGGACGGCTACTTCTGGATCATGGGTCGCGTGGATGATGTCATTAATGTGAGCGGGCATCGGCTGGGCACGATGGAAGTCGAGTCCGCCCTGGTGAGCCACCCGGCGGTGGTGGAGGCGGCGGTGGTGGGCATGCCGCACGAGATCAAGGGCACCGGCGTCGCCGCCTTCTGCACACTCGGGCCGAGCTTCGAACCGGGGAGCAAGACGGCGGCTGAGGAGCTGAAGCGGATGCTGGGCGAGCACGTCACCAAGGAGATCGGGGCCATCGCGCGGCCCGACCAGATCCGGTTCACCCCGGCGCTGCCCAAGACGCGATCGGGAAAGATCATGCGGAGACTGCTGCGGGCGATCGCGGCCGGCGAAGAAAGCATCACGCAGGATACGACCACGCTGGAGGATTACAGTGTTTTGGCGAGGCTCAAGGAGAGTGAGGAGGGATGAGGTTGATTGAAGTGCGATAAGAGTGGCGGGTGCCATCACTCGCCACAACTACCTCTCTTCTTGCTGTTTATTTGTTCTACGGGGCGCAGTGATGGGGATCGAGCCGGTGGCATGTGGGCACCACTGCGCGGGCGCCGCCCGCACGTTCACCACGGACTTGCCGAAGAGATCGAGAGGAAGAGGTGGGTAGGCCGCGGGTGCTGGCACCCGCCTTGCAGTTGTTCAGGACAAGCCATCTCGAATGTGAGCGAGGAACGGCTCCAAGTCGCGGCGAAGTCTCACCATGTCGGTGCGTAGCCGCTCGACGAGGGGTAGGTGATCCGACTTCCAGCCGAAGCCTGCGACGCGATGCTCGACCTTGGCGCGACTGAGTGCAGTGACTTCCCATACAAGCGGCCCACCATGCACCCGCTCGATGTCATTCTGTTTGAGCCGAAGGTGGTCGTAAACAGGATGCAACCCGTGCCGCTTCTCGCAGAACTCGACGCGATAGACGACGGCGTTGACACAGAAACTCTAAACGCAATACTGTCAGGCCTCGACCGGCATGGTGACGTACTTGCCCTCGATGCGGAACCCTGGGCAGGCGACAACCAGGCCGTCGAGGAGTTGCTGCTTGCGCCCATTGTCGCTCACTTGGACTTCCCCTTCGGTTTGTCCTTGCCGCCGCGGCCCGAGTGTCCGTTGTTCTTGATCGGGACAACTTCCGAGACCAGCAGCGCGTGCAGGAGTCGGAACCCGCCTTCGGTGTCCCAGAGCACGAACGACGTCGCCGGCGGGCGGCCCGGCGTGCGCGGGGGGCCGAAGGCGGAGTAATCGCGGTGCGGGATGTCGAACTCGCGCCCGTCGATCATGCGGAGACGGACGCCGTCGGGGTGCTCGTGGACGAAGGCTCGGATCGCTTCGATGTTCATGCTGAACTCCGTTGAAGGATCCTGCAGGATTCACCCGCGTCCGACGCCAGCAGGTGCCCGACCAGGATTCACCCGCGTCCGACGCCAGCAGGTGCCCGACCGCTTGCGCGGTCGGCTCCGTTGATCCAAAGGCGATCGCTCGCGCGATCGGCTCCACTTGCACTCGCTCGCGCGGTCAGCCCCCCATCACCCTCCGCACCGCCGCCGCAATCCGCCCGGGATTCGGCAGATACGCCTGCTCCAGGTTCTTCGCATACGGCGTCGGCACGTCCTCCGTGTTCACCCGCACCGGGGGGTGGTCGAGCCAATCGAAGCAGCGCTCGCAGACCTGGGCCATGACCTCGCTGGCAATGCCAGCAAACGGCCAGGACTGATCGACGATCACGATCTTGTTCGTCTTCTTGATGCTGGCGATGATCGAGTCGATGTCCAGCGGGCGGATCGTCCGCATGTCGAGCACCTCGGCGTCGATGCCCTCCTCGGCCAGCACGCCCGCGGCCTCGGCACAGAAGTTCACCGGCCGCCCCCACGACACCAGCGTGATCGACCCCTCGCCGCCCTGCGATTCCCGCACCATCCGCGCCCGCCCGAACGGGATGTAGTACTCCTCCTCCGGCACATGGGCCTTGTCGCCCAGCATCCGCTCGCTCTCGAGGAAGAACACCGGATCAGGATCGCGGATGGCCGTCTTGAGCAGGCCCTTCGCGTCATACGGGTTGCTCGGGATGACCATCTTCAGCCCCGGCACGTTGGCGTACAGCCCCTCGACGCACCAGGAGTGCGTGGAGCCGAGCTGGCCGCCCGCGCCGTCGTTGCCGCGGAAGACGATGGGGCAGCCCCACTGCCCGCCGGACATGTAGAGCATTTTGGGCGCGTTGTTCAGGATCGCATCGGCGGCCACCAGCGAGAAGGACCACGACATGAACTCAACGATGGGTCGCAGGCCATACATGGCGGCGGCGATGCCCATGCCCGCGAAGCCGTTCTCGGAGATGGGCAGGTCGATGATCCGCTTGGGGCCGAACTCGTCGAGCATGCCCTGTGAGATTTTGTAGGCCCCGTTGTACTGGGCGACCTCCTCGCCGCAGAGGAAGACCCGCTTGTCGCGCCGCATCTCCTCGCTCATGGCCTCGCGCAGAGCCTCGCGGTACTGCAGCAGGCGAGCCTTGCCCTCGGGCTGCTCGCGCGCGGGGAGCTGGTTCTCGGGCACAAAGTCGGGGAGCTCGACGGGGGATTCGAGGGCGGGGTGGTCGATGACGGTGGGCATGGGAAGTCGGGCTCCGGGAGACTGGGGAATGGTCGGGCGGATTGTAGTGGGCTGGGTGCCGGCAGCGCGCGGTGCGGTCGCCCTCACGCCAGCCGCGCGGCACCGAATCATGCTGCATCGCTCAGCGGGTCCGGCGGCACGACGCCCCGGCCTCGAACGTCTCCAGCACGTCCACGTCGCTCGCGGGCCTAAAGCCATCTCGCAGCACCGAGCCGAACAACGCCAGCTCCGTGATCGGCCACGTCCGGCAGAAATCGGCCAGCGCCTCGGCGGGGATCGGGATGCCCGGCGCGCCGTCCACGCTCAGATTGTAACCCCCGACCCCCGCCGCGCGGTACGCTGGCCCCATGGACCTGACCGCCCTGCCGTATCCCTCCCGCCGCGTCCCGGTTTGCGCCCGGAATGTGGTGGCCTGCTCGAACCCGCTGGCGGCCCAGGCCGGGCTTTCCATGATGGCTCGGGGCGGGTCGGCGGTGGATGCGATTGTGGCGATGGCGTCGACGCTGACGCTGGTGGAGCCCACCGGCAACGGCATCGGCTCCGATGCGTTTGCGCTGGTCTGGGATGGGGCGACGCTGCACGGGCTGAACGGCAATGGGCGGTCGCCGGCGGCGCTGTCGCCGGATGACTTTGCCGGGCAGGCCGCCATGCCCACGCTGGGTTGGGGGGCGGTCACTGTTCCCGGCGCGGTCGATGCCTGGCGGACTCTGCACGAGCAGTTCGGCACCGTCCCCTTCGCGGACGTGCTCAAGCCCGCGATCGGATACGCCCGCGACGGGTTTCCTGTCTCACCGCTCACGGGGCGGGGGTGGCAGTCGGTCACACGCCGGTACGCCGACTACCCGGCGTTCCTGGACACGTTTGCGCCGGGGGGCAGGCCGCCGCGTCCCGGGGAGATATTCCAGTCGTCGGGGCACGCTGACTCGCTGCAGGACATCGCCGAGACGCGGGGCGAGACGATGTACCGCGGACGCCTGGCCCGCGCGATCGTGGACGCCGCCCGCGCGGGCGGCGGCAAGATGACCCTCGACGACCTGGCGAGTCACAAGTCGGAGTGGGTGGTGCCGCTGGCTCAGAAGTTCGGCGGCGTCCACCTTCACGAGATTCCGCCTTCGGGCCAGGGGATCGCGGCCCTGATCGCGCTGGGGATTCTTGAGCACCTTGATCTGGCGCGATTCCCGGTGGATTCAGCGGATTCGGTGCATCTGCAGGTTGAGGCGATGAAGATCGCGTTCAGCGAGATCACACGCCATCTGGCCGATCCGCGGTTCATGCAGGTCGAGCCCGAGGCATTGCTGGCACCGCCCTTTCTGGAGCGACGGGCCGCGGAGGTGAAACTGGACACGTCCCAGGCGTACGAGTCGCGGGTCGCGATCGACCACGGCACCGTGTTCCTGACGGCCGCCGACTCGCGCGGCATGATGGTCTCCTACATCCAGTCCAACTACATGGGCTTCGGCTCAGGGATCGTGCCGCCCGGTACCGGCATCTCGATGCAGAACCGGGGTGCGTGCTTCGTACTGACGCCGGGGCACCCGAATCAGGTCGCGGGGGGCAAGAAGCCCTACCACACCATCATCCCGGGGTTCGTGACCAAGGATGGGCAGGGGCTCATGGCGATGGGCGTGATGGGCGGGCACATGCAGCCGCAAGGGCATGTGCAGATGGTGGTGCGATGCTTCCTGCACGACCAGAATCCGCAGGCGGCCAGTGATGCGCCGCGGTGGCAATGCACGCCGGAGGGCACGCTGATGCTGGAGCGCGGGTTTGATACGGGCGTGGCGGCGGAACTGGCGCGGCGCGGGCACCAGTTGGTCACGGACGCGGGCGAGATCAACTTCGGCGGGGCGCAGTTGATTTTGAAGACAGGGGGCGGGTATGTGGCAGGGTCGGACCATCGGAAGGATGGGCAGGCGGTGGGGTTCTGAGCTGGACCCGACGGGTCGCGCGACCGGAATCTGCCCGGAATCAGTGGCCCGCTCGCTCCCGTGGGCTCCCCCCAAAGTCGGATCGGGAGAAAGCGTTTGCCCCGCCGGGGGGGCCACGCAAAGAGTGCGGAGTTACCGGCCGCGCTACACTGGCCGTCCATGCCAAGCCCAGAGGCCTCTCCCAAGCGTCCGCCGCCGATCGCCATCATCGTGAGCCGGTACAACCAGACGATCACCTATCGCCTGCGAGACGGGGCGGTGCGGGCATATGTCCAGGCGGGCGGGCGCGAGAGCGATCTGGCGATCATCGAGTCGCCCGGGTCGTTTGAGATTCCGATGCTGGTCGACGAGGCGGCCCGGGTCGAGTTGTTTGGTGGCGTGGTCGCGCTGGGCTGCATCGTGCGGGGCGAGACCGACCACGACAGGTACCTGGCCGACGCGGTGACCAAGGCGTTGCTCGACATCTCGCTGGACGCCGGCGTGCCGGTGGGCCTGGGCGTGCTGACGGTCAACACGGTCGAGCAGGCGGTGCAGCGCAGTGGCGGGGCCGACGGGCTGGCGACGGGCAACAAGGGCTACGAGGCGATGATGGCCGTGCTGGGCACCCTGGGCGGGATCGACGCGCTGGCGGGCGCGGGCGAGTCGGGCAAGGTGTCGGGCGTACGCTTCACGCTGCCCTCGGGTGCGAGCGACAAGGCCTCGCCGGACGCGCTCGCGGCGAGGGCGGCCACAGGTTCAGCGGGCAAATCGGCGGGCAAATCGGCGGGCAAGACGCCGGGTAAGTCCGGGGCCAAGGCCGGGGCCAAGGCTGGCGTGAGTCGTTCGAGCTCGGGTGCCAAGCGGTGAGGGCTGAGGTTTGATGGCGACGAGTCGGCAAGTTCGTGTGCTGGCGTTGCAGGCGCTGTACGCGCTGGATGCGTCGGAGGGTCGTGATCCGGAGGCCGTGCGGGCCGCGCTGTTGGTGGACGGCGCGGGGTTCGACGCCGACGACCGCCCGCGCGCGACCAGCGTGCAGGTGGAGGCGGTGGACTTCACGCCGGCAGAGCGGCGGCGGGCGTTCGAGGCGGCCCACGCGGCGTGGAACGCCCGCGAGGAGGCCGACGAGTTCTTTGCCACGCTCGCGCCAACCTGGCCAGCCAATCGGCAGCCGATCGTGGACCGGTCGATCCTGCGGCTTTCTTGGCACGATCTGCGGGCGGGCAAGACCCCGCCCCGCGTCGTGGTCGATGAGGCGATCGAGATGGCGCGGGAGTTCTCGACGGAGAAGTCGCCGGCGTTCATCAACGCGCTGCTGGACAAGGCGATGAAGAGCCTTGGTGCCGAGGGCTGGGCGGGCGACGACACCGACGACGTGGACGACGCGGGCGACGTGGACGACGCGGGCGACGCGGACGACGCGGACGACGCGGACGGCGCGGACGACGCGGGCGCCACCCCGGCGCGAGAGCCCTGAGCCGTGGGCCTGTTCAAGTCCGTCATCTCGAAGGTGAAGAAGGGTCTGGAGAAGACCCGCGAGATCCTGACGATGGACCTCGGGACGCTGCTGTCTGGGCGGCGCGTTGATGAGGCGCTGATCGACGACCTGGAGCGACGCCTGATCGAGGCCGACGTGGGGCCCAAGGCCGTGGCCCGCCTGGTCACCGGCGTGCGCGAGGCGCACAACGCCGGCAAGATGGAGCGCGGCGAGGACGTGCTGGCGTACCTGAAGCGCGAACTCAAGGCGATGTGGCCGGCGCAGGAACGCTCTCTGCGATTCGCCCCGACCGGGCCCACGGTGATCCTCGTCACCGGCATCAACGGCGTGGGCAAGACCACGACGATCGCCAAACTGGCGCACATGCTCAAGCAGGAGAACAAGCGTGTGCTGGTGGGCGCGTGCGACACATTCCGTGCCGGGGCCGTGCGGCAAATCGAGATCTGGGCGGACCGCATCGGGATCGACCTGGTCAAGGGCGCGAGCGGGAGCGACCCCGCCGCGGTCGCCTTCGACGCGGTCGCCGCCGGCGTGGCCCGCAGGGCCGACGTGGTGATCCTGGACACCGCGGGCCGCCTGCACACCCAGGACACCCTGATGAAGCAACTGGAGAAAATCGTGCGGGTGGCGGGCAAGGGCGTTCCCGGCGCACCGCACGAGACGCTGCTCGTCCTCGACGCCACCAGCGGCCAGAACGCCCTCCGACAGGCCCAGGAGTTCGCCAAGGCCGCCAACGTCACCGGAATCGTGCTGGCCAAACTCGACGGCACGGCCAAGGGCGGCGTCGTGGTCGCGATCCGCGAGATGACCGAGATTCCCGTCAAGTTCATCGGGGTCGGCGAGACGCTGGACGATTTGCAGCCGTTTGATCCCGAGGCGTTTGTGGATGCGATGTTTGAGGCGTAGCCCGCGTTGAGTTGCATGGCCAGGGGTCCGGGCCCTCCGGCCCCGTATCGGACCCGAGGCCCGATACCCCTGCTGGGCAACCGCTCCCAGACCTACTGCTTCGAGGCCAGCAGTCGCCGAAGCGCCTCGGGGTACGCCTTCCTCTCCTCCTCAAACACCCGCGCCCCCAGTGTGTGGACATCGTCCCCCGCCAGCACCGGGCACGCCCGCTGCAGCAGGACTGGCCCGCGGTCGAACTCCTCATCGCACAGGTGTACCGTGCAACCCGTGTGCTTCACACCTGCCTCCAGCACGGCCTGGTGGACTCGATCCCCATACATCCCCGGCCCGCCGAAATCCGGCAGCAGCGCGGGATGGATGTTGACGATCCGCCCGCGATACGCCCCTGGAATCTCAACCTTCTTGAGGTACCCCGCCAGCACGACCCAGTCGATGCGATGGTCGCGCAGAACGCTCGCGAGGCGGTTGGCCGGGATGACGCCAGGTAGCACCCAGGTCGCCAGCCCGCGCGCGCGGGCCCGCTCCGCGCCCACGCACTCCCTGGAGGGGATGACCAGGCCGATCTCGGCGGGAATCTCGCCCCGTGCCATCGCCTCGCACAGGTTGACCAGCGTGCGCCCCGATCCCGACAGCATGACGGCAAGGCGTTGGTGCATGGCTTTGGCGGAAACCGAAGGGGCTCACCACACAGACACACAGACACGGACAAAGGCATTGGAGGCGATCACGTCAGTCATACCCCCTTCGCGTTGGTTTGGCGCTCTGAGCCCCCTCCACCGCGTGCGGGGCAGGTGTCAACGAGGCTCTGCGAAGTTGACCAAGGGGGTATGCCGCGCAGACTCTGTCTGAACTCCAAACTTCACCGCGGCTTCCACAGTCCCGCCCCCCCAACTGTCTCCCTCTGTGCCTCGGTGCCTCTGCGATTCATCCCCTTCAGACCATGACCGCCAGCGCACTCGCCCGATCCGTCCTGATGTTGAACAGCCGATCCATCTTCGTCACCTTCAGCGACCCCAGCACGTCCTCATCCATCGCGCAGATCGCGAACTTGCCGCCGGACGCCTGGCACGTGCGGAACAGGTCCAGCAGCATGCCGATGCCCGCCGACGACAGCAGCATGACGGCCGACATATCCAGCAGCAGCCTGGGCTTGGCCTTGGGCAGCACGCCCTTGAGGTCCTGCGAGATGATCCCGCACTCGTACTCGCCCACCTTCTCGGTCTTGATGACGGCGACCAGAACGCCGTCGACGAACGCCGCGCTGACCTGGTGGGAGTCGAGCATGTCAACAGGATAGCGTCGAGATCGCGGGCACGCCCACGGCTCGCGGCTCGCTCCCTGGCGAACGCGCGTCGGTCTGCGGCACGCTCAGGGCACCCGCCCAGCATCCTCGGTCCGGGGGGTGGGCGGGCCCGCGGGCGTGCTCGTCCCCGCTCCCAGCCCCGCCTCGCCCAGCCGCTGCTCGGGCGAGTACGGGTCCGCCACCCGCTGGATCAGGTCCACGCCCTCGGGCAGCATCGAGGCGATCCGGCGGGCGACATCACCCTCCAGGGCTCGGGCGAATGCCGAGCGACGCGTCGTGCCCATGATCAGCGCGTCGCAGCCGTAGGTCACCGTGTAATCCAGCACTTCGTCGGCGATCTCGGGCGACGCCACATAGATCGGGATGAACGCCACCCCCGATCGCTGGGCCAGCACCGCCACCGTGCCCAGCACACGCTGCGCATCGGCGTCTGAATCCAGCCGCGGCACCGCGCCCGGCTGCACGTCCATCACGCGCAGCGTCCGGACGAAGATCGCGAACAGCGTCGCCTTGCGCTTCTTGGCCTGATCCACCGCCCACGCCGCCAGCCCGGGTGCGCGGGCCGCCAGCATCATCCTCGGGCGGTCGGGCTCGATCACGGGCGGCGGCTGACGCAGCAGGGCGAGCCACCCCTGCGACGGCTCGGGCACCACCGCGACCGACGGGCGAATCCGGCCCATCACGAACCGGATCGCCATCACCGCCACGATGACACTGCTGGCAAAGATCGTGGCATTGGGCTTGGCGACGATGATCGTGAGTTCCACCAGGCACATGACCCCGCCCACCGTCCACAGCCCGGCCCGCTCCCACCGCTTGATCGCGAGCTCGCGGTTCCAGGCGCAGCACGTCAGGTTCATGGCGATCGCGCCCACCACGCCGATCGCGTACAACTCGCCCAGCGCCTTGGCGTCGGCCTCGACCAGGATCACCGCGGCGGGGGCCATGGCCGCGATGACCAGCCCGATCCAGGGCACCCCCGAGTAGTTCAGTTTCGTGAGCGCCCGCGGGAGTTCCCTGTCCTGCCCGAGCGAGTACAGCACGGACATCATCGCCATCACCGCGGTGTTCACGGCCGACAGCAGCAGCACCCCGAAGATGATGCTGGTGACCACGGCGAACACCGCGCCGAACCCGGACCCGAACAGCCGCGACGACGACTCCTCCGAAAGCAGGTGCATCGCGGTGTCGCGATAGCGCTTCACCTCAGGCGGGATCTGCGATGGGTCCAGGCCACCCGCGAGCTCGTACACCTGGTAGTCGGGAGTCGTCACATCCCGCAGGGACGGGATCGCCGTCAGGGCGATGCCGAAGATCAGGTTCAGCACCACGACCTCGATCAGCACGGGCCAGATGGTGCGTTTGGCGGTGCGCTCGACCGGGGGCTTCATCAGCCCGGTCATGTTGGCGACCGCCTCGACGCCCGAGAGCGCGAGCACGATGCGGACAAGGCTCTCCCACCGCTCCCACGGGCCGTGCATCCCCGGGGCGTTCACTCGCGCGAGCCTGAGCCCTTCGCCGACCAGCGGCAGGCACATGACCGCGATGAGGCCCGAGGCGGCCAAGGCCGCGATCGCGATCACCAGCGCCAGCCGCCCCGCGCTCCTGGCCCCGAACCAGTTGATGACCGCGATCAGCACGATCATGCCGATGAACAGCGGCACCACCAGCGCGTGGCGTGTCCCGAAGTAGTGGAACGCCTCCACGCCAGACAGCGCGGCCGTCACGATGTAGTCGCAAAGCAGCAGCGTCGCGCCGATGACCGAGAGCGTGGGGTTGATCTTGCGGCTGGCCGCGTACACCCCGCCCCCGTCCGGGAAGCACCGGCACACCACCGTGTACGCCCACGCGACCGCCGCCATCAGCACCGACATGACCGCCAGATACGTCGGGCTGGCGTGCCCCGTGTAGTAAAACGCCAGGCCCAGCACATACAGCCGGCTCGTCCCCCAGTCGCCAAACAGCAGCGGCCCGGCGTGGAACCACCTCAGATTTCGCGGCCTGCCGTGCCCAACGTCCATCGCGACGGCTCCGAACAGAACGCGGCAACCGCCGCGAGGGACGCATGGTAGTCGTGGTCGCCACGCTCCCGACTCGGCGCTCCCGCATCAACAGAACCCTCCGCGCAAGCGGTCGCCCACCGTCCGCCGTGCCACCGCCCGTGTTCTCGCC
>Ga0163149_10005911_pt1 | contig 12739 bp, 12 predicted proteins | sample OliLakLV19MP5G1_FD_148604 | JGI IMG/M metagenome (GOLD analysis project Ga0163149, IMG submission 148604) | Freshwater microbial mat bacterial communities from Lake Vanda, McMurdo Dry Valleys, Antarctica - Oligotrophic Lake LV.19.MP5.G1 | ecosystem: Environmental > Aquatic > Freshwater > Lake >...
TGCCACATTGCCCAGACCAGCGATTGGTCCAAAGCCACTTTGTCGACCGGCAACCTAAAAACCCTGGCTGGCGGCGATGGCTGGCAGACTTTGGCCAATTTGGTGCGTGGCGCGCATCGCACGCGTGGTTATGGCGATTTCTATCACTACCATTTGTTGGCCAGCGGTCGCATCGATCTGGTGATCGAAAGTGATGTGAACATCCTCGACATCGCGGCATTAACAGTGATCGTGCGCGAAGCGGGCGGCGTTTTTACCGATCTCGCCGGCGCTGATATCGGTCTTAAGACCACCTCCGTGTTGGCCGGAACGCCGGCCTTGCACGCGCACGTTTTGTCGCAGTTTAGTGAGAAGCTTTAGTGTGGTATCCGCTTGGCGATAGGTAGACTTGCGGAATGAAACCTCTGCCCTTGATCCGCGAATCCAGGCTGATCGAACCCCGTTACAAGATCGAACAGTTGGACTTGCAGTTCGCCAATGGCGAGCTGCGCACCTACGAGCGCATTCATGGCTCGGGGCGTCCGGTGGTTGTCATTGTGCCGGTGCTCGACGCCAATACCGTGTTGCTGACCCGCGAATATTGCGCGGGTCTGCATCGTTATGAGCTTGGTCTGCCGCGTGGTCGGGTGGACGAGGGCGAAACCCTGTTGGAAGGCGCGCAACGTGAATTGCGCGAAGAAACCGGCTACGGTGCGCGCGAGTTATTGGTTTTACGGACGATTTCCCTGGCGCCCACGTACATGAGCCATGTCACCCACGTGGTGTTGGCGCGTGATTTGTTTGAAGGGCGCCTGCCCGGCGATGAACCTGAGGAAATCGAAGTGCTGCCTTGGAAACTCGATGATCTGCATCAGTTGTTAACCATCGAAGAGTTCAGCGAAGGTCGGGCGATGGCCGCCTTGTTTCTGGCGCGCGAATGGTTGCGATTGCAAGCGAGTTCGCAATGAACTCACGTTATTCGCAAGATTCACTCGCGCAGTTCATTGACGGCATTCTTCCGGCGATGCGCGCCGCCGCTGCGGACATCATGGCGGTGTACGCCGGTGCCTTTGACGTCGAACAAAAATCCGATTCATCGCCACTGACGATGGCTGATTTGGCATCACATCGGCGGCTGGTGGCCGCTTTGACACCGCTCGATAGCGCGGCATTGGTGCTCAGCGAAGAGTCTGGCCCCGAACAATTTGCCGCGCGTTTGTCCGCACGTCGCTTGTGGCTAGTCGATCCGCTGGATGGCACGCGGGAGTTCGTCAAACGCAATGGTGAGTTTTGCATCAACGTCGCGCTGGTCGAAGACGGCGTGGCGTGTCTGGGCGCATTGTTACATCCGCCGACCGGCGTCATTTGGTATGGCGCGGCGGGTTTGGGTGCTTGGCGTATCGATGCGCAGGGCACCTCGCCATTGCAGGTCACAAAACCTTGCCCGCCAGTGCCGCGGGTGGCCACCAGCCGCTCGCACGGTCATCCGGCGGTGGAAAGTTATTACGCCAAGCTCGGCGCCGTTGAGCGCCGTCCGCAGGGCAGTGCATTAAAGTTTGCGCGCTTGGCGGAGGGCGGTTTGGACATCTACGCGCGTTTGGCCTCGCGCTGTTCGGAGTGGGATGTTGCAGCTGGGCAGTGCATTGTCGAACAAGCCGGTGGACAGGTGATTGATCCACACGGGCTAGCACTGCGTTACAACCAGCGCGACAGTCTCTTCGTGCATAACTTCTTGGCTTTTGGCGACGACAGCCAGCCTTGGTTGGAGGGTCTGCATGGCATCGCCATCCACGATTGAAGATTTGCTGGCCATCATGGCGCGGTTGCGCGATCCGCAGCGTGGTTGCCCATGGGATATTGAGCAGACCTTCGCCAGCGTAGCGCCGTACACCATCGAAGAAGCCTACGAAGTGGCCGATGCGATCGATCGCAAGGCGCTGCCGGAGCTGCGCGAGGAACTCGGTGATTTACTGCTACAGGTGGTATTCCACGCGCAAATGGCGCAAGAGCACGGCGCGTTTAACTTTGCCGATGTGGTCGCCGCCATCTGCGACAAGATGATTCGCCGTCATCCGCACGTCTTTGGCGACGCCAAAATTGCCGATGCGCAGGCCCAAACGCTGGCATGGGAGCACGCTAAACGCGCCGAACACGCGGCGCAGGGTGGTGACGATCGCAGCGTATTGGCCGATATCGGACGTGGTTTGCCCGAGTGGATTCGCGCCCGTAAACTACAAAAACGCGCGGCAACGGTGGGTTTTGAATGGCCCGATGCCGCTGCGGTGTTGGAAAAACTCGCAGAGGAACTGCAAGAATTGCGCGCTGAGATCGCCAACGGCGGCAGTCCGGAACGCATCAGTGACGAGTTCGGCGATGTGCTGTTCGTGCTCGCCAATCTGGGTCGGAAACTAGAAATCGATCCAGGATCGGCGCTGCGTGGCGCAAATGCCAAGTTTGAGCGGCGTTTCCGACACATGGAAAACCTAGGAGCGCAACGTGGACAATCCTTGGCGGATTTGTCCTTGCCGGTCCAAGAAGAGCTGTGGTCTGAGGCGCGCCGCGCCGATCACCAGGGATTTCTGGACCAGCCTACTCAGAGTCGTGGCCCCCAGTAGCGTTCCATTACTAGGTAAGTGAACGATGCCGACCAGCTGATCAAGACGAAGCCGGCCAGCGATTCTGCGGCGGCGAGAAAGCGCAATGATCCTGGTGGGAACAAGCCGCAGTAGCCTTCCGCCGCAGCCGCGCATGCGCGTGCCACGGCGGATTGCCGTTGGCCTTCAGCGTTTTGTCGCAAACGCGCGCTCCATCAAATCGCTCGCGAATTCTGGCGCATTCTCGTGACCTACCGCATATCGATACAGCGCAGCAGAGTAAACGCCCTGCAGAGCGGTTTGTATCAACGCTAACAACAGCGAGCAGATAAATGCGATGACCAACAGGCTCACCCCCAATCCGGCGCTTTGCGCGGCGAACGCTGAAAATGCCAGAAAACCACACGGTAACCAAACCGCAAAGTGTCCCAACAGAAAGATCAAACCCACGCCACCCTGTCCGATCAGATTTTCACCCCAGGTTTGTTTGAGCAGCACCGCGCTTTCCTTAATTGCATCAATCGCGCCGATGTCACGATGAACCAGAATGGGCACGACCATAAACGTCACCACCGTCCATGCCGCGCCCAGTAAACCGACGATCCACTTGCCGATCCAGCCCGCACGCTGTTCAATCGCCCGCAGGATCATCCCGACAGTGGCTGCGATCGCCGCATAAACGAGGATCTTGCCCACCTTTGACCACGCAATGCGCAAACCATCGGCGACGGTAGGATCGCGGCCCTCCAGGCGCATTGATGCCGCGCCAATCAGCGCCGTATTGAAGAAAAACATCACGAAATACTGCACCAAATAGAACGCAAACATCCACGCGTACCACATCGGCGACAGGCTTTTGTCATCAAAGGCTTCTGGATGGCCCATGCTCCACCACACCAAAGGTCCCAGGAAACTGGCGGCAACAATGAGTGCCGCGATCGACGAGACCACGGGAAACAGCAGCAACTCCTTATCCTTCTGCAAAACAGCGGCACTGGCTTTAATCAGCGCCCAACTGCGTGCGAATCGCTCGAACATGGGGAACTCCTGCGTATGTGGTGTTGTCTCGCAGGTTAGCGGTCCGCGTGCTTGAGGGAAAGAGTGTGAGCAATTGATTTCTCGAAGCTCGCCCATACTCGGCCATCGCGTCGCTGCTACACAGATTATTCCTCCAATCCCGTCCACTCGGTCCACTACTCTCGTGCCTAAAAATGATTGATATCAAGAACTTAACGAAGAGATACGGGGATCTTCTGGCGGTCGACTCGGTGAGCTTCACCGTCGGCGCCGGAGAAGTCCTGGGTTTTCTCGGTCCTAACGGTGCCGGGAAGTCCACCACCATGAAGCTCATCGCCGGTTTTTTAACGCCGTCGTCGGGCAGCATCAGCGTTTGTGGCTTCGACGTCGAAGCGCAGCCCTTAGAGGCCAAGCGCTGCATCGGCTACTTGCCGGAAGGCGCGCCCGTTTACGGAGAAATGACGCCGGCTGGATTCCTTCATTTCATTGCCGATATCCGCGGCATTGCGCCCGCTGCGCGCGAGCGGCGCATCCATGAGGTGGTCGAGCGCTTAGGTCTGGAGCGGGTCTACGAGCAACCCATCGAGACCTTGTCGAAAGGTTTCAAGCGCCGGGTAGGCTTGGCTCAAGCCATTTTGCACGACCCCAAAGTGCTGGTATTGGACGAGCCCACCGATGGTCTGGATCCCAATCAGAAGCACGAGGTGCGTACGCTTATTCAGGGTATGAGCAAAGACAAAATCGTTATCGTCTCCACCCACATTCTGGAAGAAGTCCACGCGGTATGTACCCGCGCCATCATTATCGCCAACGGTCGGGTGGTTGCCGATGCCACACCTGACGAATTGGAAGCGCGCTCGCGCTATCACCAAGCGGTTAGCTTGCGCGCGGACGATCTTGATTCCCTAAAAAGTGCGCTGAGTTCGGTAGCCGGCGTTGCCGAGGTGGTGATTGATATTGAACAACGCTTAGTGACCGCATTCCCGAAAAAGGGCATGGCCATTTTTGGGCCGATTACCCGAATGATCCAAGACCGCAAGCTGAATGTGAGTGAAGTGCAGTTGGAGCGCGGTCGTTTGGATGAAGTTTTCCGCACCATTACCCAGACCGGAGCGCGCTCATGAATCCCGTCTTAGTGGTTTTTAAGCGAGAACTGGCCAGCTACTTCGCCACGCCAGTGGCCTATGTTTTTATCGTGATCTTTTTGGTTTTGGCGAATGCCTTTGCCTTTCAATTAGGCGGCTTGTTTGAGCGCGGGCAGGCGGATTTACGACCGTTTTTTGACTTCCACCCGTGGTTGTATCTGTTTTTGGTGCCCGCTGTGGCGATGCGCTTATGGGCTGAAGAGCGAAACACCGGTTCCATTGAGTTGTTATTGACGCTGCCGATGACCCAAAATCAGGCCGTGCTGGGTAAGTTTTTGGCCGCTTGGGCATTTGTTGGAATCGCACTGGCTCTAACCTTCCCAATCTGGATCACCGTCAACTATTTGGGCGATCCAGATAATGGCGTTGTGATCGCCAGCTATTTCGGCAGCTTCTTGATGGCCGGTGGTTTTTTGGCGATTGGCAGCGCAGTGTCAGCCGCGACACGTAGTCAAGTGATTGCCTTCATCATCACCGTGGTGATTTGTTTCGCACTATTGTTGGCGGGCCATCCGCTGATACTCGGTTTTGCAAAAGCCGTGTTGCCGCAGTGGTTGGTTGATGGCGTTGCATCATTGAGTTTTATCACCCATTTTTCCTCAATCAGTAAAGGTGTGATTGATTTACGCGATCTGATTTTCTTTGGCTTGCTGATCAGTTTCTTCCTGTACGCGACCTCGGTCGTGATTGATTTAAAGAAAGCTGACTGACGGAGACCACAAACCATGAATGCGATAACTAAACGCGCCTCGGGTGGCCTGGTGCTAGTGCTGTTGGCAGTGCTGTTTGTTGGCGCCACAATCATTAGTAATTTGGTTCTGCGCGGTGCTCGCGTAGACCTCACGGCAAACAACGAACACACCTTGAGTGAGGGTAGCAAAGAAATACTTGCCAGTATCGACGAACCCATTAATCTGTATTTCTATTTTTCTGACGAAGCATCCAAAGACCTGGCCCCCATCCGCACCTACGCGCAGCGTGTGCGCGAGTTATTGGAGGAAATGGCTGGTCGCGCAGGAGGCAAGCTCAAACTGACAGTGATTGACCCGCAACCCTTCAGCGAAGAAGAAGACGAAGCAACCGCGCATGGCTTGCAATCGGTGCCAGTTGGCAATACTGGCGATAAGCTCTTTTTCGGCTTGGCTGGTACTAATGCACTGAACGGCAAGGCGGCAATTCCTTTCTTTCAGCCAGACAAAGAAGTCTTCTTGGAATACGAAGTCGCCAAGGTGATTCAATCCTTGTTGCAACCGGAGAAGCCGGTCATTGGGCTGATCACTTCGCTGCCGATCGGCGGGGGATTTGATCCAACAACGCAGAAGATGAGTGAGCCGTGGGCCGTGGTTCAGCAACTCGACGATTTGTTCGAGGTGCGGCCTTTGGGTTTAGAAGTAAAGACCATAGACCCGGCAGTTAAAGTTCTGATGGTGGTGCATCCGAAGGCGCTTGCGGATGACACTTTGTACGCCATCGATCAGTTTGTGCTCGGTGGCGGTCGCTTGTTGTTATTTGTCGACCCCAGTTCAAGTAGTGATAGCAGTGGCGAGGATCCGCAAAATCCGCAAGCAGCGATGTTTGCTGACAAGAGTTCTGATCTGCAAAAACTATTGGCCGCCTGGGGTATCGATTACAAAGCTGATCAAGTGGTAGTCGACCGCGCGTTGGGATTGCAGGTACAGATAAGCCAAACCGAACCACCGGTGACGCACCCTTTAATTCTGGGCTTGCGCGCTGAACAGATGAATCCACAAGACTTGGTGAGCGCCAAGCTCAAGTTGATTAACATTGACAGCGCTGGCTATTTGAAACTGAAAGAAGGTTCAACCACGACACTAGAACCCATATTGCAATCAAGTGGCGAGTCGAGTTCGGTATCAACTGAACGCACGCGATTTTTGCAGGATCCACGCGAGTTGCTGAAGGACTTTGTGCCCAGCGGGGACAATTACACCATTGCGGCGCGCGTTTCTGGAAAATTCAAAAGCGCATTTGAGGATCGCGCCAGTCAACCTGGGCATATTGCCGAAGCAAATGAAACCGTGCAGGCGATTGTGATCGCGGATACCGATATTTTGACCAATCGTTTGTGGGTGCAGGTGCAAAACTTCTTTGGCCAACAGCTGATGTCGCCATTCGCCGATAATGGCGATTTGGTGGTGAATTCGGCCGATAATTTGTCCGGTTCGTCGGCGCTAATTTCGATTCGTGGACGCAATAGCAGCACTCGGCCTTTCAAAGTCGTAGACGATATGCGCCGTGCAGCGGACGAACGCTTCCGAGCGACCGAACAACAGTTGCAGGAGCAACTCACCGACACCGAACGCAAATTGACTGAGCTGCAAGCTGGCAAAAGTGACGAGAACGCGATGATTATGTCGCCTGAGCAGCAGGCGGAGGTGTTGAGCTTCCAGAATGAAAAGATACGGATTCGCAAGGAATTACGCGATGTGCGACGCAGTCTGGATAAAGATATCGAAAATCTGGGAATCCGTACAAAGTTCATCAATATTGCGTTGGTGCCACTCGCAGTCATTATCGCTGCGTTGCTGTTCTGGCGTTTGCGCCGCAGTCGGCGCCGCGCTTTGGCAGGAGCCTAACTCATGATGCAGAAACGATTAGTAGCACTATTGCTCATCACCGTAGCGGTGCTGGTCATTGGCTTGCTTTTAACTCAGCGCCAACAAGCAACGAGTAACATGGAGCAAAGCGGAAGTCTGATACCAGAACTGTCTAAGTCATTAAATTCAGTTACTGGGATCAAAATCAGCAAGGCCAATAATGAACTGATTGCCGACCTCAACAAAAAAGAGTCGGGCTGGGTGGTGAGTAGCCTTCACGATTATCCGGCGGACTTTAGCAAGGTACGCGAGTACCTCATCAAACTGTCCGAGTCCAAAGTGCAGGAAGCTAAAACCAGCAAGCCAGAAAATTACGCACGGCTGGGAGTGGAGGATGTGGCGCTGGAGGACGCTAAGGGTTTGAGGGTGGAGTTAGGCGGCTTGTCGGCACCGGTCAAGTTGATTGTAGGCATCAGTGGAAGCGGTAACTCGCCAGGAACCTTTGTCCGTCGCGAAGGGGAGGCGCCAAGTTTTCTGGTCAGTGGTGATGTCATTCCGGAAAAAGAGGCGAACAACTGGCTAGCGCGTGAGGTTCTGGATCTGCCGTCCTCTGAGGTTTTGTCGGTAGCCGTTGTGGCTCCCGACAAATCGGCGTTGAAAATAATCAAGACAGATGCCGCGGCGCCGAACTTCACGGTGCAAGGACTGCCGAAGGGTCGCACCTTGAGTTCCGAAGCCGCCGGCAATGCTACCGGGGGTGCGCTGTCGAGCGTGAGCTTGGAGGGCGTAATGCCCGCCGCGCAGGCCACGCCGGACGCTGCTTCCAGTTGGCAGGCGACCTACCTTGCGTATAGCGGTTTGGTGATTGATGCGACGGTATGGGACAGCGGCGAAAAGACCTGGGGTAAGTTTGTGGCGCGCATCGACGATGCCCAATTGGATCAATGGATAGCCGAGGAGAAAACAAAAGCGGACGCCGCGCGGGCGAGTGCGGAAGTTGAAGTTGCTGCGCAGCTTGCGGCCAAACCGGCGGACGGCGCGTCGCCAAACGATACGGTCGCGGACACGACGCCAGTGATTCCAGTAGCCTTCGATGTTGACAAAGCCAAGGCCGACAAACAAAAAGAGCTGGAAACGCGCGTCGCGGCGATCAATGCGCGTTGCAGCGAGTGGGTTTTCGCGCTACCAACCTGGAAAACCGCCAACATCAAGCAAAAGCTTGAGGACTTGTTAGCACCCAAAGCTTGAGTTTCACCAGGGCAACGGAATCGCTTGCGCGCTGGCGCGCAAGCGATTCCTACAAGCCGGGACCGCTCGCTCGAATCAAATGGTTGTCAAGCAGCGTTTGCACGAGGGCCCGCACATCTCGCTCAATCTGCTGGCGTTCGCTAGCGTACTCATGCTCGATGACATCGCAAACGGTGGACACCGATTTGCCTTCTGCAAGTAAACTCCAGATTCGCGTCCCCACCGCATTCAGCCCGAAATAGGTGCCGCTAGATAGGTTCAGCAGCACGGATTCGTCGGCAAACTGTTTGAAACTCACTTGGTCTGAAATCGTGAGGTTTTCTATCGCGGGCATATGCTGGTGAGTCGGCGCAAACAGGGATGCCATCTATCATAACGAAGGTTTGCAATGGTGTGGCGGTGATTTCTACGATGAGCAATGTTACGAACCCGGAAGATACGGCTAAACCTTGGATTGCAGCGGTCTTGGGCGGCCAAACGCCCGACTGGCCTGCTGCTTCAGCCGAGGCCTGCGTGACGCAGGCCAAACAGGACGGCGTCGCGGCACTTTTGTATACCTGCTTGCGCAGCCGATCGAATTTTCCTGTGCCAGATGCAATCATGTCCGCGTTGGCGCCGCTGCATGCGCAAGCGGTCGCGATTGAAATGTTGCGCGAAATACAGGCGCAACGACTGCAGTCTGTGCTTTTGCAGCTGGGCTTGCCATTTTTGCTACTCAAGGGTGCGGCCTTAGCGCACTGGGCCTATGACTGCGCATATCTACGCAGTCGCGATGATTTGGACGTGTTATTCGCTGACGAAGCCAGTGCGCAACGGGGCATAGAAGCGCTTGAATCTTTGGGTTATCAGCGAGTGAGCTCGCAGTTTAACGGCCCCAACTACGAACGATGTTTGCGACTGGATTCGAAGGAAGGGCTAACTTGGTGGGTCGACGTGCATTGGCGCATGTCAAATCATCCGGTTTTTGCCGAGCGCTTCAGTTTTCAGGAATTGCTCGAGCGCAGTATCGTCTTTTCCGGGAATAACGCGGTTCGTGGCTTGGGAGCGGTGCATGCTTTTTTGCACGCCGCGATTCATCGCATTTCAAACTTGTTGATCGGCTCTGGTGATCGATTGATTTGGCTATTTGACCTTCACCAAATTGCCCATCGACTGCACGCCGAAGATTGGCAGCACCTAGTGGAAATCGCCAAAGTGCGCCAATTGGCTGGGCCTTGTGTATCGAGTATGGATCGCTGTACTGCGCTTTTTTCTACCCTTTGGCCGCCATGGGTGTTAAATGAACTTCGAGCTTTGGCGGAATTGGAGCGATTTAAGGTTAAAAACGCGCATTCGCGTTGGTATTTCGAGTGGCAAAGCTTACGCAGCATGCCCGTCGCCATGCGATTGAGTTTTGTTTTGCGCAAAGTGTGGCCCGCGCGCGCTTACATGGATGAACGATATGGGCTGACCCACGCCCACCAGTTGCCGGTTGCCTATGTGCGGCGTTGGCTCACCGGTGCGAATATCGTTTGGCATTCCCTCACTCGACGTCCCTGAACGTGGCGATTGTGCTGGCGTGGATAGGTTGGGACGACGCGGAGCCAGATTCGCAAACCTGGTCAGCGCTGCTCGTCCGCGCGCGCGCACGTAGTCCACATCCTGGCATCGAAAGGGCGGGGCAGGGCTGGCGCGTGTACGCCGCAGCCACCAGCCCGGCAGAACCGCCAGTCATCCTGTGCTCGCCTGACAGATCGGCTACGCTGGTGCTGCTAGATCGTGCAGCGGCCAAGCACGAGGGCCCACTCGATCATCATTTCGATGCGTATGCGCACGATGGCAGCGGCTGCGCGGCTCTGCGTATCGAGCTTGCGCCGCTGCGCGTGACTTTGTACCGCGACATTCTGGGGCAGCGCGTTTTGGTCTACGCGAAGCTTGCGCACGGTCTTTTAATTGCAAGTTCCGAGCAAATATTGCTTGCTCATCCGCAAGTCGATGCTGATCTGGATGAGGATTTCCTGGCTGCTTATTTTATTGCGCTGCCACCGGCGCACGATGCCACCGCATTTAAGGGAATCCACGCAGTTGCGGCCGGAGAAACCCTGCAATTCACCGCGCAACAAACCTCTTCGCACCGACGCCGACTGAGCCCCACGGATAGTTGGTGCGGTTTAGGCGATGGGCAGATCGCTGAAAGAATGGGCGACCTACTTGAAAAATCGGTACGCCGCGCCTGTTCGGGTGCCAAGCGCATTGGAATTTCCTTGAGTGCCGGGCTGGATTCGAGCGCTATTGCGGCTGCTTTGATGGCGGTGAAATCCAGCGAGCAGACTGCCATTGCCGTGACTTACGCTTTTCCGCAATGGCCAGAAATTAATGAAGGTCCATTGGTAGCACAGTGCACGAAATTCCTGCAGCTTGAACACCGCGCATTTGATGCGGACGATCTGGATCCACTAGCGCCCAACTTGGTTCGAGCCGTTAACCCGGATACGCCGCTAGCATCCATTTATCGCGAGATCAAAGACGCGGCGTACGCGCAATTCGCAGCGGCCCATGTTGAAGTTTGGCTGGACGGCAGTTTTAGCGATCATTTGTTTAGCAATAACGCCGACTGGCTGTTGCAGGGGACGCGCGCAGGACGCTGGCGTGAATTGCAGAATGAGACACGATGGCGGCTAAATGCCGGCGCTTGGCGTTCACCGTGGCGCGATTCTGGGGTACGCAAATTGGGTCGTAGAATGTTGGGTTTGGCTGACGCTGATTCGCAACGACTGTTGCAATTGCGCCCGGATTTGGCCAATCGACTGCGCGAGCGTTGGCGGGCCGAACTGGCCGAATACCGTGATTTTCCTCGCCCTCAACAAACAATGACCTGCCTGAATGGGTATGCGATGGCGGCGTCCTGCGGAGAGCATTTTTACGCCCAGCAATATGGGATTCGACACCACTCGCCGTTTCGAGACCTTGAGCTCACCCGTTGGATGCTCAGTATTCCTGGCGATCTGCATGAGCGACTGGGCGTGCGCAAATGGTTGCTGCGGAATTGGCTTAGCTCGCGAGTCCCAGCGGCGATTTCTCAGCGACCCAAGGGATCGGATTTGACGCCTTTCCTAAAAGCGGCCGTTGATCGGCAGCGCGAACATTGGCAAAGCGCTATTACCGCGGCCGCCCCAATCGCCCAGAGCATGCTGACCGCAGCCGCATTTGAGCGCGGCAATAGCGGTGCAGACTTGCTGTCGTATTGGTTGTTGGCGTCGTTTGGTTTGTGGCGATCAAATCGTACTTAGGGCTCGTAAGGAAATAACTTGGACTTTTGGCCGTCGGATTGGGATGCGATGCGAGGCGCGATGAGCGCGGTGTGGCGCGCCACACAAGCGATTCGCAACGAGGCAGCGCGCCCAATCCGGCGAGCAAAAAGTTCAAGTTATTGACGAACGAGCCCTTAGTGGGGGGATTCGTCATAGCGAGATCCCAGTTCCCGTCGAAAACTGCCCACCTCAACCCCGCAAGACTCGTCTTTGCGAGGGAGCCTTAAGCGACCGCGGCAATCCAGGGACGTTCGCCCCAGCCACCTCTAACGTCCCTGGGTTGGCACGGCCATCGCCGCTGTCGCGCCGAGGGCCTCGCATTGCGAGGCATGCGCTAAACTGCGTCTAAGGGTGATTCGCGCGCCGCCTTGCTTGCGGCACGATCGCGCGAAAGAGTAGACTCAGATTTGGACCTCTATTCAGGTGATTGCAGCATGATCGAAGCTCCCATTTCGCAAGTTGCGTCTGACTCTAAGTCAAACGGGCGCAAGGTCTATCAGATTCCGGTGCTGACGATGTTCGGTGATGTGCGCCAACTCACGCTGGGTGGCTCGCCCGGCACTGGCGACAGCGGCAGCCCTACTACGCAAGAGTTTTAAGCATCGCAAAATCCGGGGAATTGGCTTTTGTGGAATTGAGCTTGCTCGACTCTACTTGCGGCAAGCCCGGTAGGCTGCGTATTCGGAACCTGCGCAACTGCAGCGGGGCAAGCTCTGCCCTGCAAAATCAACAGATCAACAGCAGCGCAAGTGCTCTCACCAAACATACCGCAAGCAAATGATTTTAATGCATTTCTTTCAGCGTTGATGCGTAGGTCACGTTGGCCGCAGGCCTACGTGACATCGGAGCACTGTCACGTAGCCCTGCGGGCAACGTGACCTACGACCTTAAGCTTTGCTGCGCGAGCG
>Ga0163149_10005913_pt1 | contig 12738 bp, 6 predicted proteins | sample OliLakLV19MP5G1_FD_148604 | JGI IMG/M metagenome (GOLD analysis project Ga0163149, IMG submission 148604) | Freshwater microbial mat bacterial communities from Lake Vanda, McMurdo Dry Valleys, Antarctica - Oligotrophic Lake LV.19.MP5.G1 | ecosystem: Environmental > Aquatic > Freshwater > Lake >...
GTGGTATATTAAAGTTTCTGCTTTCTATTATCTTTGTAGTAACTTGACAGTTTAGTGCATTTTAATCCGCAACTTCGCAAGCCCGCAAACCGTTAGCACTCATTATATGAAGACAGCGATAGCGACAATATTGACATTAATCCTGACAGTTTCCGTTTATGGAAATGACGGAGTTTATTTGACTCGTGGTGGAGTAATTTATCCGACAAAAGAGAGTAAAATTTCACTCGACAGGGAATTTCTTTCCTTTAGCGTTCAAGACAAAGTTTGCCTAGTTGATATTCTTTTCGAGTTTAACAACCCTGAAAATATTGAAAGGAAATTAACGATTGGTTTTCAAGCACCGACAGCAGTTGGTGACGTGTCAGACAATATTTCCAATACAAACCAAATTGCCGACTTTATTATAATGGCAAATGGACAAATACTCCCCTACAAACTTAAAGCAGCAGAATGTGAAGACTGTGAACTAAAAGAACCAAAAGACTTTCAATTCTCACAATTTGAACCGGGAGTTGTTGTTTATCTGTTCGAGCTGACATTTAAGCCTGGAATTAACAAGATTAATCATAGTTACTCCTTTCCTGCCAGTTCCAACGTAGCTTTTAACCAGTTTTACAATTACATTTTGACAACAGGCTCAAAATGGTCAGGTGGGACAATTAAAAATTTGACAGTAAATTTTGACTTAGGACACAACAAATATTTTTACGTTAATGACATTTTTGGAAAGAACGCAAATTGGGCAATTATTGGTAGCGGTAAGGTGACAAATAGAAAATTTGATTACGATGAAGACTCATGCAGAATGGTAAGAGTACTTTCGGGCAGTCTGCAAATTGAAGTTAAAGAATTTAGACCATTAAAGAATATAGAGTTTGGAATCATTTGCGAAAATTCATTTGTTGCCTCACCGACTGACTTTGAAAAATTAAAACAAGGAAAAGTATTTGGTATTTGTGGTTTAACATTAGATAATGACGAAAAATACTCGAGAGAGACATTGAAAATATTGAGAAATACTGTTTATGCTCAATACGGCTATTCATTTAGTAACAAAGAGTTAAAAGATTATTTCTTGCAGTTTGAATGGTATATTCCAGATCCTAACTTGACAATGGAACAAATTAAACTGACAGAAAAAGAAAAGCAATTTATAGACGAAATATTAAAACGAGAGAAAGAATAACGAGTGCTAACAGGCGTTTGGCAAAAAAGCGGGTTCAGTGGTTAATTGAACATTCTACCTCGTATCAACTTTTGTGCTAGGTTGACAGTTTAGCGCTTCGAAATCCGCTTCTTCGCCAAGCGCCAAACCGTTATAGGTAATGCTTTGACGACCGTGCTAACTATTAACATTTGAGCTTTGAACAAAAAAAATATAACTTTCTGACGAAATAATTTTACAGTTAAATGGAATTGACACCCGAACAATTAGACATAATCAATTCGACTGGAAACATCAAAATAAATGCTGTTGCCGGTTCAGGGAAAACTACAACCGTTATAGAATATGCTAAGGCAAGACCATCGACCAGTAAAATTCTGTATTTAGCCTTCAACAAATCAGTAAAACTTGAAGCAGCTAAAAAATTTACTGGCAAAGGATTGAACAACGTAAAAGTTGAAACAGCCCATTCACTTGCATACAAACATATAGTTTTTCAAAGCAACTATAAAGTAAGGGGGCAGGGATATAAGACCAATGAAATAGCCGAACTTTTAAACTTACAAGGCAACGAAGAAAAGCATACAGAATATGTAATTGCAAACCACATAAATAAATTCATTGCTTATTTCTGTAACAGCGACAAAGAAAAGGTTCAAGACTTAAACTACCTTGACACAGTAACTGACCCGAAAGCTAAAATTTTTGTATCATCATTTTACGAGTATATCGTTTCTCAATCTCGACTTTTATTAAGTAAAATGGACAAAGGGGAAATTGAAATAACTCACGACTTCTATCTTAAAAAGTTTCAGCTTTCAAATCCAAAACTTCATTACGACTACATACTTTTTGACGAGGGGCAAGATGCTTCACCTGCTATGCTTGACGTTTTCTTCAAACAAAAAGCAACCAAAGTAATAGTTGGCGACACCCATCAACAAATTTATGGTTGGCGTTTTGCCGTCAACTCACTTGAGAAAGCGGACTTTAAAACCTATCATCTTTCGACAAGTTTTCGGTTCAGCCAAGACATTGCAAATCTTGCAATGGATGTTCTGAAATACAAAAAACACATTAACGAACACCAAATAATTCCAATAACAGGGAAAGGTAGTAGTAAAGAAATCAAAACCAAAGCTGTTCTTGCAAGAACCAATCTTGGACTACTACTTAAAGCAATTGAGTATGTTACCGAAAAGAAGAAAATTAAATATATATACTTTGAGGGCAACATAAATTCTTACACATATGCGGACGAGGGTGCATCTCTTTATGACGTTCTCAATCTTTATAACAACAAAAAGCATTTGATAAAAGACAAACTTATCAAAGCAATGAAGGACCTTGACGAGTTAGAAGATTACATCGAAAAAACAGAAGATGTTCAACTTGCAATGATGGTTGAAATTGTTAGAGAATATGGAAATAAAATCCCTGACATAATAAAATCCATTAAAGAAAAACACGTTGATAATGACGACAAAGAAAAAGCTGAAATGATTTTTTCGACAGTTCATCGATGTAAAGGAATGGAATATGATGCCATTCAACTTGTGAACGACTTTATTTCGGAAGAAAAATTAGAAAAATTAAAAGAAAATAAGAAAGCCGAAGAAATCAATGCTACGAAACTGAATGAAGAAATCAATTTACTTTACGTTGCCGTTACTCGGACAAAAAATAGCATTCACATTCCAGAAAGTTTAATGCCAATTGACTTTCCTAAATCTACTCAAATTCACATAATGAAAGTTGTTAGTGAAGAGGAAAAACAACAAGCAAAATCAACCGAAACAAATAATCAAGAGAGCAAAACAGAAAAAGCGTATTCTGTTGAAGAAGTAAGAACAAAACACAAAGACGCTTACAAACCTTGGACACCAGAACTTGACACCGAGTTGACAACAATGTTTTGCGAAGGTGTTAATCCAAAAGATATGGCTAAACATTTCGGACGAACAAGAGGTGCAATAACATCAAGAATTAAAAAATTAGAACTTGAAGAACTGTATGGATAAAATCAGCACTACCTATAACAGCGGTTTGGCAAAAGTGGCGGTTCAGTTCTTCGTAGGACAGTTTTGTGAGTATATAAACTTTAGTGCTTCGTATGAAAGTTTGTGCTGAAAATCGCCACCTTCGCCAAGCCGCAAACCGTTGGCAGCAAGTGTAGGGACGACAGTGCAACCATTCAGCAGACCAACAATTAACAAGAAATAGTAAACCATTTTGACGAGCGACAAATTACATAACGACCATATCATAACGGGACAGCGAGTAAGCCGACACTCCTTGCCGACCCTTCTGTATTTTTTATTTTTTCCCATCGCACTTTTTTTTTATTCAATTTTTTGCCAACACACAAAACACACTTTCATTTTTTTGCCGACACACAAACCCAACGCAAAAAAAATGAAAGAGTGTTTTTCGCCAACACTTTGTTTATACCTCTATATTTGTTGAGATGCTGCAAATAGATTTAAAAGACAAATTTACATCAGTTCACTTTGAAGGAGTGATTTCTAAATATTGGAAATTATCTCTTGAAGAAACGAACATTGAATTCAACCTTACAAAGTTGGAGTGGATTGCTATTGAGCAAATAACTTTTTTAGCGAGTTGGATAAATGAACTTGCAGATTTGAAGAAAAAAGTTTCAGTTTTTTTTCCAAGTTCAAAGGACATTCCGACAACTGACCCAATATTTAAAAGAAGGCAGCAATGTGTCAATTATCTTTTAATTGATTGGAAATTTTTGGGACTACTTGACGAAAGAGTTCAAAAGATTTCTGGTGACATAAATGCCACACGAAAAGCGAAAAGAGATATTCCCTACCACAAGGTAGGAATAATACCTTACGATTCCAAAACATTTGACATTGATTTTTATGAATTGTATGAAACCGCATTCAGCGGTTTCGTCAATTACATAGAGCGTGAGATAAAAGAGAATACCCTGCTAAATTATTTTGACAATCATTTTTTGCACTACTCAATTATCAAAGAGTTTTATTCCAATACATGCCAACATGCTTATAAAAATTCAAAAAACAAAAAATGTTTTTTCTCTCTTGATTCTAACAACAAGATTGACAAAACAATTTATGGGGAAGTATTAGCTAAAAAACTTGAAGAGAGATATTCAGAAAGACCGAAAGAAGAACAAATATTTTTTAAGGATAAAAAAGGGAACTACATAAACACTTCTTTTATTGAATTCAATTTTTTGGATTTCGGAGAAGGAATTGTTTCCACTCTCAAAGACAAATATTTGTCAGAGAAAATTGATTTGCTTCAAAGTAAACTTAGCCCAAACCATAAAAAGCAAAATGAAGACACAAGAATTTTAGAATACGCATTTCTTCTTTTCACTTCTAAATATGAGTTAGGGAAAGATTTTGAAATGCACGATTACATTCCGAGAGGGCTTTACATTATTAAGGATATTGTGAAACGATACGGAGGAATGATAATAGCAAGAAGTAAAAAAGGAAAAGTAATATTTAACTGCAATGAAACTGATTTAGTAACCGAAGTTATTTTCAGAGAAAATGATTTTGACAAATCAATTGGAGAAGGATTCTCTGGGACATCAATAGCAATTCTGCTTCCATCAAAAGAGAAAGAAAAAGCAACTCATTATAAGCGGAATGTTCAGACCGTTTCAAAGGAATTGCCTACACCTCACTTCATAAATTTACTTAGCTACACAAACAAAATTTCATCAAGTGAAATTGTGATTAGTCAAACCAATGAAATTGAAAAACGAGTAAAGTTCTTTGAAGAATTTTTCAGAAATATTTGCAACGAACTACTAAATCTAAAAAGCCGTAACGGAGATTTAGTTCTTTTAGATTTTGCAGGAATTGAAAGATCCAACCAAGATATTTTCAATAAGTTCATTTACTTTTTGGCTTATTGCCCACTGATTTCAGATAAGATAAATGTTTGCCTTTTTAATGTTATTGAAAAAGGAATAAATCAAGCATTACTTGTTGGTGATACTGAATTGAAAAAATCCAAAGGATTTTTCATCAAGCCAATTCCATGCATCTATCCTGACTTATCCGTGAACTGGATTGGGATAAATGAAAAAGAATTAGAAAAAAGAGTAAACGAAGTTTGGAAAGAAAATTATTCCAAGAATGAAACCTATTCAGACATTCACCACCTTGCCGGAAATGTTTTGAAAATTTTGTTTGAAGAAAATGGCCTGACAACATTTGCTATTCAAGTTCAATCATACTTCAGTATTGTTGAATTAATCTACAAACATCATAAATCTTTTATTGAAAACGAACTGACAGTGAACGGTATTGAATTCAAAGAATTAAAAAGCGAAGAACATAATTACAATGTTGTTTTAAATACAAAGTTTGAAAAGGAAACAGGAAAACAGAGGGCTTATCTAACTTCAAATGGTAAATACCAAAAGGAATTCTTAACCTTCATTGAGAAACTCTATATCAGAGAATACAGGCGATTGATTTCAACCTATTTTCTTTTTAATTTTTGCTTTAACAACACAAGAGAAAATAGAGAAAAAGAAATTATTGGAACAACAAAAGTTCTAACGGTTACCCTAAGCAGTCAACTTTTAGGAAAAGAGTTTACTGAAATAATGAATGAGTTAGAGTTTACAAAAGACAGAGTTTCTCTTATTCCACTTTCAAACTATTATGATTTTAATACCGAAGAACCGTTCAATGAAATTCACGAAGGAGATAAAATAATTGTTGTCAACGATGTGATTTCAACAGGAAACCTTTCAAGAAAAATCGCCAATTCAGTTGAAGAAAAAAAAGCTTCAATTTTTTCAATGATTACAATTATTGACAGCCGAACTGGTGAGGACAAAAAAATAGAAATAAGCTCTGAAATCACTTCTCTATTTGAAAGAGAAGTTGAAAAATATTCTGAAAACCCTTTTGACACTAATCCAATTTGGATAAATCCAATTCTCAATGCTCCTACGACTATGAGCCGAGAAAAAAGTAATAATGAAAGTATTCTAAAAACTCCACAAGAGTTTATCAACTTTTTCAAAGACGACAAATTATTTAAAGTCGGACACTTCCATCAAAACACCAGACATCTTACCTATTATCTTCAAACAGATTTATTTTTCAGAGAAGAACAGAAGAAAGGTTTCCCAGTTGTTTCGCAAATAATAGAAACGTTGAAGAACAGAATTACAGCAGAAAAAAACCTTTCACTTGAAAGCGATTTGATTGAGATAAGAAGAATAAAAAAAGTTTACGATACACAATACCAACAAACAAAGAGGAACGGCATAAAACCTGATTTAAAACACAAGGGAATATTAAAATCATTTAAAGAAATTGAGGCGTTACTTTCAGACCAACTCGCAGAGCATAAACAATATTCCATTTATGAACAAGAATCAAATCAGTTTGTTGATTTTATTTTTTATCCATTCCTTTCTTCTGTTTCGGAAATTGAAAAAAACTTAAATCCAATATCACACAGCTTAAGAGGAAATCATTCAATTGAAATTTATCCTTTGCCAAGAATTATGACACCAAGAGGTTGGCGGTTTAGTTTCCCCCCGAAGTTTTTGAACTTTCATACTAAAGACAAAGCAGCATTGATTTTAGATGATGGCTCATGCACTGGAGAGACAATTACTCAAATGATTGACTCTTTAAGTTTCTTAGAACTAAACGAAATTTTTGTGTTGTCAATTTTTGGAAGGTTAGAAGATTTTCAAAGAGAGTTTCTTTCAAGAATTAAACAAGTAAAAGTTAAAGACAAAAACAAGGTTTACAAAACGATTCCTGTTAGTGTTTTCTTTGGAACGCATTTTCATATTCCAGTTTACAATAAGAATACGCATCCATCAAGAACAGAAATAAAGGAAATGGAAGAGATTGAAAACCTTTACAAGGAAAACGACAATGCACTTCCAACCCATTTGAAAAACTACATTGAGAAAAGGAAGGCGGAAATCCTCAAGCCGATTAATCCCCGTTATTCAGATTCCCAGTTTTCAATAATTCCAAAAGATGTTCTAAAGCGATTAATGTTCGTTGTGAGAGATTTGGTTGGCAATTATGATAGCTACAGATTGTTTAAAGAAGATGAAGTTAATTTCAATGAAGTAAATCAAGACAAGCAAATCCTAAGTAGCTTAAAAGACATTCTGAAAAAGCCACAAGGTAAACTTGCTTTAATTGCAGTGCTGATTGAAGAACCCTACTTGGTTGACACAATAAAAAGAATTTACCCTGAAATTTTATCTGACGAAAAAGAACCGAACAACCTAACAGATTTTATTCTTTATGAAATAAAAAACAATGATTCTAAAATTGATGTTCCGTATTTGCATTTTTGTTTAGTTGGTTTATACACGATAAAATTTGAATCCTATTATGATTTTAAATTCCTTCTTTCATTGCTTGATAAAATTGAAAGTTTGAATTCAGAAGGACAGCATTTGTTGAATTTCATTGGTTATTTTTTCTCAACAATTTTATTCAGAACAAAAAGAATTTTTAGTGATGAATCAAATTTCCATGCCAAACTAATAATTCAAAAACTTTACTTGCATATTAACGATACCGCAAGTCATGGAAAAAAATATTCAGCACTTATTAAAGAACTTTACAACGAATCCTTGATAATGCTTGATGATTTCCCAAGCAACATTGAAGTTAAGTTGATCTTCAAGGTAAGACAATACTATCAAAGGCAAGTAAGCAATCATGACGGAAAAACAAAGTCAAGTCACCCAAATTATTTTGCAGCGTTTGACAATATTACGAACAGATTAGGTGTTTACACTGAAAACCAACCAAGTGATAGTGATAAGAATAAATTATTCGAAGATTTATTTGGGTTAGTTGACATTACTCACAAACGCCTCTTTTTTGACCTCAAACCAGTATTGGACTTTCTTGAGCCGTTCTATCTGAATTTTGATTTTGACATTGACATTTCAGAACATAAAAAATTGGTTGGTGAATTTGAAAGATTACAGAAGACTTTAAAGGATGATAACAAATTCAAAACTGAAACCCTTTCTGATAAAAATATTCCGATACTTTTAAGGTGGCTTGAAAAATTTAATGATAGTTTCTTTCTATTAAAGTCACCTCTGCCTGATTTTTTCATAAAGAACAAAACGAATCTCTTGCAATTAATAAATAACACAATCAAGGAACATGAACAATCAAAAGGCAAGAGTGATTTAAAATTAGAAATACCTGAAAACATTAATTTAGAAATTCATCCTTATTTGCTTCGTCTTGTTTTCTATGAGTTAATTGAAAATAAACACAAGTATGCAAGCGAGGGAACGGCACACATTAAATATTCAGAGGACAACAAATACATTACGATTCTTTACAGTCAAACGGGAGCATTTGAAGAAGATAAAAACGAAAATGGATTGATAACAATCAGAAATATTATTAGGCGTTACGGAGGTAAGACTTCCTCAAAATCGAAACCGAATTATGAGTTTGAAATTAAATTGCCTAAAGAAGTTAAACTTTAAATAAAATGGAAAATACACTTCACATTCTAATTAACGATGAAAGCGTTGGAAACAATACAACCGACCCATCAGTATTCAGTTACTTTAATGTTTTGCAAAAACCTTTTATTCAGGTAAAAGATGCAAATCAGTTTGACTATCTGATTTCTTCATTACCTGAATCAACAGAAGTTGCAATTTGGATACATCCAAATGCTTCATTAAAGAAGTTAGAAAATGTAGATACTCCAGGTGAGGCATCAATGACAGCATTAGCATTAAAGGAAATTGAGTTCACGGTAATCTCCCGTTATCCTGACGATGTTTCAAAAGAATTACTTGCAGACATTAATAAAACTCCAATTAAACTTGGTAGCATTTATAAGGAAATAAAAAATGCCAAAACAATGACTGTAGGTGATATAAGAAGTAAAGGAAAAATAAGTAGCACTGCTGTTATTCCAAGCTATGAGCATATTGATGTTGCAATCATTGCTGCATTATATGAAGATGAGTTTAAGAGCTTAAAGGAATTTGTTGAAGAAGAAAAGCCAGTTGAAGGATTTGAAACAATGAAGATTGTCAAATTTAAAGATTGCGACAAAAAAGTTTTGATAGACTTTCAGACAAAAATGGGAATGGTAGAGGCAACTTATCTTTCAACTCAAATCTTAGCAAGATTTTCTCCTAAGTATTTAATTATGGTGGGCGTTTGCGGTGGCAGAGCAACTAAGGGAATTAATTTACTTGACATACTTATTCCAAGTAAAGTTTTTGACTACCAAACTGGCAAATATGAAAATGGTGATTTCAAACCCTATTTGAGAGCATGTAATATAAATAATAAAAAAGCCATTGATGCCGCTGACAAAATTTTAAAGTCAATGGAAGAATATGTTAGCACACCTTTAAAAGAAAAGTGTAAGAGAGTTACAATACGGAGTAAAACATTAGCTTGTGGAAATGTAGTAGTAAAAACTGATGGCTACCTTGAAACTGTTATCTCTGCATTTGACGAAGAAACCGAAGGTGTTGAGATGGAAAGTTTTGGTGTTGTTAGGACAACTGAATTACTTGAAGACAAAAAAGTAACACCAATAATTATTAAATCAGTAATGGACTTTACTGAGAAAAGTAAAAATGATAAAGACAAAGCAGCAGCAGCTTATTTTAGTGCATGCTTTACTTACTTCTTAGTCAAGGACTACTTATAGCCAACACACATTGCAAGCACATTTGACTTGTCCTGAAATAGGTTTACACTAAAACAGTGTAAAAATGGACAAACAAAAAAGAAAAATCATTCAGAAAAAAGGGAAGCATTATTCCGAAACGGAACGACATGCCATCATCCGGGAGATGCTCAAAAACAACTGGACCAAACAATTTGCTTGGGAGCTATACACCGGTGAACCCGAAGAACGAGGACAACTTATGCGATGGATGCGAAAGCTGGGTTATGTGAAAGAAATCAATCACAAGAAATTTAACTTCGTCAAAAAATCTCCGGCTATGGTTGAGCATTTAAAAGCAGAAAATTCCGAAGCAGAATCGTTTGAAACGATGCAATTAAAAAAACGAATTACTGAATTGGAGAAGCAATTGAAAGATGCAGAAATGAAAGCCATTGCTTATGCAACGATGGTTGACATTGCCGAAAAAGAGTTTAATATTCCGATTAAAAAAAAGTTCAATACCAAACCATTTCAGAAATGAAAAACAATTTTTCACACATAGGACTTGCCAGATTATGTGGATGGTTTGGTATCACCAGACAGGCATATTACCAGGAAAGCTGGAAGGAAATGGAAGTGGGTATTGAAACGGAAGTGCTGCTTAAAGAAGTGCAAACCATTCGTAAAAACCACAGCAGAATTGGAACAAGAAAACTCTATGAGATGCTTACTCCCGTGATGATGGAGCATCAAATAAAAATGGGAAGAGACAAGTTGTTTGACCTGCTTTCAGCCCATCAAATGCTTATTCGCAGACGAAGAAGAAATATACGGACAACCTTTTCCAATCACTGGTTGCGGAAATATCCGAACCTAATCCGTGACTTTATTCCAACTGCTCCCAATCAGCTTTGGGTTAGTGATATCACTTATTGGAAAGTGAACCGTATGACCGTTTACATCACCTTCATCACCGATGCTTATTCGCACCGCATTGTGGGATATAATCTTGCTGAATCATTGGAAGCAGTAGAAAGTATCAAGGCATTGCAAATGGCTCTCTCTGCCTTGGGGGCAGAGAGCCATTTGAATCTTATCCATCACAGCGACAGAGGGCTTCAGTATTGTAGTGCCGCTTATGTAAAATTATTGCACGACAACGGCATTCAAATCAGTATGACTGAATCAGGCGACCCATTGGAGAACGCTGTTGCAGAAAGAGTAAATGGAATCTTAAAAGAAGAATATTTAGATACGCAGCAAATAAAAACGGTGAAAGAAGCTGTTACTTATTTGCATAAAGCAATCAAACTTTACAACAGCGAACGACCTCACATGAGCATCAGTAACTATACACCTGACAAGGTTCATCATGCAGAAGAACCTATTCAAGTGAAACGAATCTGGAAGAACTATTATCCGAAGAAAAAAGTAACTGTAAACTCATATCAGGACTAACATTAACTTTGTAAATGAATAGCAGGATTAACATAAACAACTGTAAACTTTTTTCAGGACGAGTCATTGAAATTCTGCCAACGCACAATTGGCACATTTGCAAGCCACACAAGCCGACACACAACTGCGAAGCAATCACGAGTACCGCTGAAAATAAATATGCCACGAGTAAACCCAAGCTTGCAAAAGAGCCAATTCTCCCACCCGCCACAAGACGATAATGACCGTTTAAAGGATGAAAATTCGTACTTTAACCAACTGAAATTGAATTCTAACTAAGTAATGGCAAATCAAAACCCAGAGCAAATAGCAAGAGATAATATTGACAAGCAGTTAACTGCTTGTGGCTGGGTTATTCAGAGCATTAAACAAATAAATCTGAATGCTGGAATTGGTGTTGCTGTTAAAGAATATTTGACGGATGTTGGACCTGCGGACTATGTTTTATTTGTTGAAGGCAAACCTTGCGGAGTAATTGAAGCGAAGCGTGAAGAAGAAGGACATCGAATGAATGTTCACGAAGGACAAGGTGAAGAATATGCAAACGCTAAACTCAGACATCTGAAAAATGAGCCTTTGCCTTTTGTGTATATCAGCACAGGAGAAATAACAAGATTTACAGATTTTACCGACCCAAAACCAAGAGCAAGAGAAGTTTTTAGTTTTCACCGACCCGAAACCCTTAGAGAATGGATAAAGCGAGACAAATCGCTTCGTAAAAGATTTTCGGATTTACCTTCTTTGCAAACCGAAGGTTTGCGTGACTGCCAAATAAACGCCATCACAAAACTGGAAACTTCCTTTAAAGAAAACCGACCAAGAGCCTTAATACAAATGGCAACGGGTTCGGGAAAAACGTTTACTGCTATCACCGCCATTTATCGTTTGCTGAAATATGCCAAAGCAAAACGAGTTTTGTTTTTGGTTGACACCAAAAACCTTGGTGAACAAGCGGAACAAGAATTTATGTCATTCGTACCAAATGACGACAACAGAAAATTCACCGAACTATACAGCGTTCAAAGGCTTAAATCTAGTTACATCGCAACCGACAGTCAGGTTTGTATCAGTACCATTCAGCGATTATATTCAATTTTAAAAGGGACTGAACTGGAAGAAAGTGCCGAAGAAGAAAATCCGAACGAACGTAAATATCAACCAAAAGAAATTCCACCGATTGAATACGATGGCAAAATGCCAATCGAGTTTTTTGATTTCATTGTCATTGACGAATGTCACCGAAGCATTTACAACCTGTGGAAACAAGTGTTGGAATATTATGATGCCTTTGAAATTGGCTTAACCGCTACTCCCGACAAAAGAACTATTGGTTATTTCGACCAGAATTTGGTGAGTGAATATTCTCACGAAATGGCTGTTGCTGATGGCGTAAATGTTGGTTACGAAGTATTTATTATTGACACCAAGGTAACTCA
>Ga0163149_10005926_pt1 | contig 12727 bp, 13 predicted proteins | sample OliLakLV19MP5G1_FD_148604 | JGI IMG/M metagenome (GOLD analysis project Ga0163149, IMG submission 148604) | Freshwater microbial mat bacterial communities from Lake Vanda, McMurdo Dry Valleys, Antarctica - Oligotrophic Lake LV.19.MP5.G1 | ecosystem: Environmental > Aquatic > Freshwater > Lake >...
CTAGTAGTCACTAGTCGGATATGCTGAGAAGCGTATCTTCCGTGAACGAGTCACGACCCTGTGAGTCCCGTATGAGGATACTCTATGTATAGCCAATTATAGGCAAATTAGGGTATTGCAAGAAATGTTAAGTTTTGATAACTATTGCACCATGATGAACCAATTTATCTAACCCCAACTTTGCCATTTCTATCATTTTTTGATGCACTTGAAAACTCAGAGCCAACAACCTTTTTTGATTGACTCACTGCGCAAGCCTGTGAGCTGTTGAAATGTGATTGAATAAAGAAAACTTTGTTTTCAACACACAAGGTCATGGTTGAAGTCAACAAACAAGTGCAAGTAGCTCCACCACATGCACAAAACCTTGGAATAGCACAGAAGCTCTCCATTGTGCCATCAGTAGTACTATCTAGCTAGGTCTACAAGGTTACCTTTTCAACCCATGGGTTTTGATGCTTCGAATCCTGCTAATGCATAGCTAAAAAAGAAGGTCATTTTGCGGAAATGTCATGACTTGCTTTGCAATTTTACGGGATGCTGATGCGTGGGCGGGGCCGACTCATCATTAGGCATGATTCCAAGAGACTTTTACATCATCTCACGTCGCTACCAGAAGGGAACTTTACGAGCAGTTCCGTTTGCTTTTCATTCCGCAGCAATGAGAGCGTGCCTGTGCTTATGCATTTAACCCTCCTGCAAGCTCTCGTGGATTGTACTCTCGTCGTAGATGTATTTGCACATCATGTCCCGGCACTGGCTCCGCAGGCGCTAGCTAGCTTCTAAAAAGCACACGGCTCATAAAAAAAAAACACGCCACATGCATCATCATAAGTGAAAGTATGATCATAGTCATCCGCGAACGACCGAGCAGCTTTTGAATTGTCGTTTGTTTATCCATCGGATGATGGTTGGAATTCAGCATGCGTTTCGCTGTACTTGGAGAGAAGATGCTGTCCCGATGTAATGGGTGGATATTTTGCGGGATTGTCCTCGGAACAGCAGGTTGGGAGGCAAGTCACTTGCGTATCAAAATTGGGTTCATAGAAAAATGGAATGGAGTATCGTTCTTCCTCGCCAGATGTCGCGACGCGATGCAAGGTTGATTTGAACAATCCATTCGACCAACGTTCTAACATATCTCCTGTGTAGAGAAAATCCATAATTGTATCAAAAGGCGGAAGCAACGGCGAAATGATTGATGAGCAAACTTAAAAAGTGGCCAATGGAAAACACGCAAGAGGCTGCTAACAAGACGTTTCGCTTCCATACTTACCTAAATTCACCACAAACGCATTTGGCCGAGGTGGGGCATCCACCCAGTCGCCTTTATAGTGGATTTGTAGTCCTGGTTGATGATCGGTAAGCAAAAGTGTGATCATACCGTAGTCACTGTGGGCCCCACAAGCAAAGACACCATTTTCAGGGTTACTGGTTTCTTTAGCGTAATGCAAAAGTCGAATAAATCCCATGGGCTCCTGAAAATATGGGTCAAAATAGTGTGGATTTAATTCCAATGCCAAGGCTAACAACTGCGTGACCCTAAAGCTCCAGGCCGTCATTTGAGAAAAGTATTCGTCCATGACCGTTCGAAAATCTTGGCAATCCTGGGCACTCAATTCACCCTTGATATTTTGCTCCGTCGGCCATACATTTGGCCCCGACAATTTGGCTGGATTGAAACGGGGGTCGTCTTTGGAAATTTCAGGTCCAATGTAAAAGCCTTCTTTGGTGTCACCCTTGGTTTGGGATTTGGGGTCCAACGTCTCTTCTTCCATGGCGGTGTAACCACGGCTCATGGTGGCATCTTTCAAGGCTTGCTTAGCGGATGTGGACAAATGGAAAAGCTTTTGCGATTGCAAAAATACTTTTTCCAGCAAATCATGGGGGATGCCATGACCCTCCAAGTAAAAGAATCCAACATTCATACATGCTTCTCTTAGAATCTTCGCCGTCGTTTGACGATCTTCCTGGGCGTCGTCGATTCGAATCACAGGAATCATACTCTCAAATGGCTTTTCGTCGTTTCGTTTGTCTCCAAGCTCAATCCGGCGGGTTCAATGGGTCTAATTGATGGGGTCCGTGTCAACAGAAGTCCGTCTCGCTGTCAAGGTTGAGGACAATAGTTCGTCCTCAAGGTTGCTGCCATGGTGATTGTGATCGTTGATCAAGCAAAAAGAAGAAATCCAGAAAAAGACTCGGTCGCTCACTAGCTCTCTGAGTCGCGATAGGCAATGACATACGACTCATTCAAGCATAATTAGGATTAAGGCTTCACGCCGGGGGAGACGAAACCCGTCAGCTTCCCCAAACAAGAACAATCACACGGTTTTTATCGCCAACACCAGGAACCCGAATGGAACTCGGTCTTTTTGTATGCAAGAGGCGCACATGTATGCAAACAAAGATAAGAGAAAAACTGACATCCTACTGACAAATACTCCGAGCCCACGATTCTACGGCTGGTTTGTACGTGGGGTGATGACCGTGGTCACCAGTGAGACACGTCATTGTCAAGTTTTATCGCCCATCACGATCCATCGGAACCTTGCGCAATCATGCAAGGCAATTGCAAGCAATCATGCAATCTTCTTTCTTCGAATCATTCCCGGTATGCGGAAGAGGGGTCGTTTCATCACCTTCCTGATGAGGAAGCTACAAAACTCACTCTCATAAAAAACCAAACCGTGCATAAAAGAAAACCTTCGAAGTTCCATAAAACACACCTCATCAAGCCACCAACACAACTTATCTCTTCCATTCAAAAGACGCTTCTTTCTTTCTTTTCTGCCAGCCACAACAAGAACAATATCAACAAAAAAAATGTTTGATCATCCATCTATTCCATCGAACGATTCCATGTCCTGCCCTCTGAATAAAGAAAGGCACAATGCTGAGATGCTTTGGTTGTTGCCTGGTCGATTGATGTCCAACCAAAAAACCTATCCTGCAATCGTGAGGTATTCTCATTCCATTGATGAAGGCCACATCTTTACCAACCAAAGCCGCGATGATCGAGACGATCGCCACCACATCTTTCGAGACCAAAGCCGCGACGAACGAGACGACCGCGAAGGAGGATTCGGAAGCAACCACGAAGTTTGTCATGAAATTACAAATACCGTGCGCGTCCTACAAGCCAGTCCAAGCCGAGAAGAAGCTCCTCCCTTGCGCCAGAATAATAGCAACGTTGCTGCTTTACAACACCTTCAGCAGGAGATTGGCATTGAAAACTCCTTCTCCGAAGATATTGGAGGCCGGACCAACATCCAGAACACGTTCTCACAAGACAGAGGAGGTCGGACCAGTGATCTGGTCTAAAGCTCAGTCAGTTCAGCTTGAGCCAGAGATATATGTGGCTTTTCAACTTGAAAGAGGAATGTGATGCATCGCGTGTTGGTTTGGGTTCTCCGATGGCTTGTATGCCGACGGAACCTGGTACATACATAATATCTACATTAGACACTAAACAAAACTATACTATAAACAAAACTACACAGTATCTTGTATGGAATATTAAATTGTGTATCTGTTCGTTACGTCTAGGAACATAGATAGAGCAACTACAATCACCATCAGACTGTCTTCCTTCTTGATCCAAATACCATCATGTGCGATGGTTGGATCACGCGTTGGTTTAGGTTCTTTGTTTGGCCTGAAGGGTCACACGTCGACTGTTACTTTTCGCCACCAGCTGGCCGAAACGGCCGTCTGCTTTTTGGCTCATCGGTTGCTGGACTCACCCGCTGGTTGGTTGGCTAGCTAGCTAGTGGAGGGGAAGGTTATGCACTTGCTTGAGCTGGCCCCGACAAAGCAGGTTCGAAGCAAGCGAAACAGGCAGCCTTTTCTAATAGGTTTCAACGGCTATATACTAGGCTATCATTTTGCTTGAACATGTATTTATTCACACGCTTTCTAAGGATATTACACACAACGAAGCCAACCCTTTCACAGCAGTCGACCGCATAACTAACTAGTCTTATACACGCGAAGAAATAAATAATGCACAACAAAGATCTCCCGAAATAGTATGAAACAAAGCATTATTCCTTCAAACGACTGGTCACAGTATATGCGATAATTTGCCACAATGTCATCGTACGGTTTTGCGCTTCCGTGTGGTCTCAATTTTCAATGGTTTTCAAGAATATATCCTCCATGTGTTGCGCCAAGTTGGGAGCCAATCTCACATTGACACAAGCCACATTAGACCAAATGTTCATCAATGGACCGGTCATGCAGTCCGTCAGCCTCCAGAGCTTCCCTCCCGTACCGGCATAATAGCATACAAAATCTTGTTGTTCAAGTTCGGTAATCGCCGTTTCGAGTGGAACATTTTTCCAGGCGCCCTTATTGTGCACTTCAAATTCCACATATTTGGTCTTTTGGAGCGTTGACTTTGCTCCACGAAGGACAAAAATGTCAAAGCCTTCCACATCAATACTCAAAAAGTCGAGTATAGTCGTAGCAGGAGACAATTGCTGCTCTTGCACGTGTTGTTCAAAGAATGTATCCAGAGTATACAGTGCCACATTTTGACAGATCTCTGGCTTGGTTTCACAATCCTCAATCCCTAGTGACTCATAGCCAGGGATGGTTTCGTGATTGGGAAACGGAATGTATCCATTCGAATTGGACATGGCGGCATGATGTACTACGAACGACTCTTGCCAACCAAGTTTTTGTGTTGCCTGTTGGAGCTTACCGAATGTAGAAGGCATAGCTTCAATACAGTACAGCTTTGCTTGTCGTGGGTGTTGGTTGGCTTCAATTGTAATTTGAGGTTTGGTATTGGTGTTGCAAACTCCCTTGGGGTTGGGCAAATCCAAGGCATGGATCCACGTTTTCTTGTCATATATGGTGTTTTGTGACAAGAACCTCAAGGTATCCACGGCATCAATACCTTTGTTACACCCCACAAACATGCCTAGAGGTGGTCGACCATGACTGGGTTCAAAGAGAATAGGGCGATCTTCCTTATTATCGCTGCCGCTGATCATGGAACGAAGGAGGCTTCGTGTTGTGGTTGTTGGGGTGGTGATGGCCTTGGTGGTTTCGTTATCCTCCAAGAGCCATGTATTATCCGGACAAGCCGTCATTGCCATGGGTGAAACCTTGGCTACGCTTTCTCTTTGAGATACAGTGCAATTGGGTGGAAATGCTGCTGCTGCTGCTACTACTGTTGGATTGCCCTTTTGTTCACTCATGCGACGACCCATCATATCCACAAGCTGTTGTGGATTATAAATTTTCCCATTGAACTGGAGAGGGGATGGAAGGATCCAAGCACACAACAGGAGCGCCAAGAAGGGGCCTCCCTTACGAAACGGTTGATTGAAAGAGGCAAACATGGTCGTCGTTCCGGTCGCTTATTTCCACCGGGGTCTTGTCCGCTTTGATGTTTTCGCTGCGGCTGTGGAATTTTTGTGTCTTTCTCAATAGTACGTGAATTGAGCAATCTCTCTTTTAATAGAGTCCCTAAAATGGAACTAGGTTTTTCGTAAGATTGCTTCGAGATTATTTGATCTGGTTGAATGATAGAAGAAGTAATGCAAGAAGTTGGTGTTTGCATTGTTCATTGATTCAGTCATGGAACAGTTGGGTTAAAATATTCGAAAAGTAGCAGCGCGAACCTCGGCTGGCGCATTACTTGGTCGCACACTGGCATCGATCAAGCGTTGCATTGAACTTTCGAAACGAACAATCTTGAACTATCCAGACAAAAAAAAGGGACCCACTGGGTGAAGGCAAGACTTGTTGACTTTTTGTACACTGAACATTCACACAAACTCTTGACAGGCATTGATTGTTTGTTCTCATCAAAAATGGATGATAACTTGCATAAGCATCATGGAGATAATGACTGTGACAAAATTGATGCAAGGTCCAGTGTGTCAGCAAGACAGCAACGCAGTTGGAAGATGCAACAGACAACAATCAATCATTTTTGAACAAGAGACAACCCAACATGCTTAACACTTTCCAAAACCAACTTGTTGTCCTTCTAACTTTTTCCAAACCCCCATAGCATCTACAATCAAATTGAACGTTTCTCAAACCCAATTGTTGTTGTTGAAACATTCTTTGCACCCCATTGGCAAGAGCAAACATGCATTGCCTTTCCGTCAATTTGTTGGCTTGGAGACAAAATGATCCCATCATGCCATGACGTCTTGTGTGACTACTCAGAAATGAACATTCAGACACAATTATGGTTATGCTCTAGCATGACTCCAAGCTTTGGAGTGACATTGAGTGACAAAGGAATGCGATTTGTTCATGAACTGGTCAAGCAAAGATGCTGCAACCTTTTTGTTGACACAACCAAATTTTGATCACAAGGTCAATGGGATTTGGTAGATTTCAGATGATGGTCAAACGGTGGTGCCCCAATTGGATGTTGCGACTTTGTGTCAACATCTTCTGGGAAAAACACATCAATTGGGTTTGGATTTTGATCTTGCTCCAAAGGGGCCACTGCCACGGCTCACTTCCATGGACATGCAGTGAGACAGACTTCAGCCAGGAAGTCTCACTTGCACATCAAGAAGCAGACTTGGAGTACAACAATCCCAGGTTTGGGCCCCTGACTTGCATGATTCACTGCTGCACATCAACGAGGGCAAGCACATGCCAACCACACAATCATCGTTCAGAAAGGCTGATCCGAACCCCTCTTTACAAACTCCGGTCGCACTTTATTTTTGGGGGACCCCTTTCCATTGCTTCCGGCACATTTCATCTCACGAGCTTAACAATGAGAACACAACTAAAAACAGATGCAACGCCAATATCGAAAAATTGGTTTAACAGGCTTCATATTTTTCGTCACCCAGATTCACTGTGCTTGTTTTGTTTTATTTGCACCTGTCATTGAGATTCGCGTTGACAACATCGCATCATTTGAAAGATACGATGGATTTGTTTGTGAAGTGCAAGGTTGACAAGTCATAAAATTGATGGCATTGATTATTGTACAAGAAAACAACAAGAAAACAAAATTAATAATTGCTGACTACTGTATTCCACCCGTAGTCCAGTAATAAAAAGACCTTTCCACCAGAAAATTAAACAATTTATTCACCATGATGCTTGCTGCTCGTCGTGTTGCCACGCAACACTCGTCGTCGGCGACTCGAGCTTTGGCTTCGACCATGGCTGGAAAGACGGGCGGTGACAAGTCGTCCCATTCCTCCAAGAACAACTTTCACGGTCCCTTGGCGGCGGTTGGTGCGGCGCTTTTGGGCGCCATGAGTGCCGGGACCGTGACGTTGCTCGAACAAAAGCAAAAGTTGCCCAAGCAAAAGTACACGTCTCCCAATCCAATTCCCATTCATGGCAAAGAAAGCCACCATTCCGACTACAACGACCCGCCACCCCGACCTGACCTGCCCACATTCAAATTGGAGGATGTCGCGGAGCATTGCGATGAAAGTTCCCTTTGGTTTACCTTTCGTGGTGCCGTTTATGACATGACCTTCTTCTTGAATGGGTACGTAAAAATAATGACCTCCTTTCTTGTGTCTTTTAATGCACAGTACATGCATTTTGTTTCTTCAGTGTCCAAGTTGGTTCGATTGATTAATTTTGTGCATCGGCTAATGCCTTTTCGTTCTTGCTTTCCACGAAAAATCTCTGTTTTATAGTCATCCCGGCGGAACACCGGTAAGCATTTACTTGTAAATTGTAAACTTACTTGTTTATGTGAAGATGGAAAACTCGGTACTCATGTCCAATAACTCTTTTTATTTGATTTTTTTCAGCGCTTGCTCATGGCTGGTGGACAGGATTTGGAACCCTACTGGGAAGTATACCGACAGCATTTCCGTGGTCATGTTGTCAGCTGGATGGAAGTAAGTTGCAATTTCTTGATGTTCGCTCTTGTTTTGATTTACGAGTCCCAAAAGTCTCTCATCCACACGATGTTTTCGCCCCATATCCATTATAGCGTCATCGTATCGGAAACCTTTCGCCGGAAGAAGCCAAAAAGGCATCGGACTTCAACGTTGGTGATATGTATGAAAGTGATCCCATTCGGGACAAAAATCTCTTGGGTTGCACGATCAAGCCATGGTGTGGAGAGCCCCGTATTGAACTATTGACGAGGGATTATTTCACCCCCAACGAATTGTTCTATGTCCGAAACCACTTGGCAGTCCCCGACATTGACGAAGAAGACTACTGTCTCATCGTCAAGGGAAAAGGCATCAAGAAGCACAAGTTTACCTTGAAGGATTTGAAAGAAAAATTCCCAAAGCACGAGGTCGTGACCACCTTGCAGTGCGCTGGCAACCGACGTGAGGTAAGAAAACAGTTTCAAATTTCATTGCTTGGCATTGAACATAATTATTACCACGTCTCTAATATTACTATTTCTATTTCCAATTCAGGATATGCACGATGACAACCACAAGATCTACATCGCCCCCCACTGGGTCGTTGGTGCTATGAGTACTGCGAAATGGGGTGGCGTCAAGATTCGTGATGTTCTTGAGCATTGTGGAATGGACGTTGACGCGTATGCCTTGGGAAAAAAGAACCCCAAAGATGATAACATCAACCATGTCCAATTCGAGGGATATGATACGGACGAGACCGGTTTATGCTACGGTGGTTCCATCCCAATCGACAAGGCTGTCGATGGGCTCGGTGATGCCATTTTTGCCTTTGAAATGAACGGAAGCCCACTCCCTAGGGACCATGGATACCCTGTTCGTGCCATCGCACCCGGCCATGCTGGTGCTAGACAATGTAAATGGCTACACAAGGTGATTGTGAGCGACCAGGAATCGCAGAAGTCCTGGCAGCAAAAGTCCTACCGCGGATTTGCTCCAGATATCAATTTCGAGGAGGATTTGGCCCACTGGCCACCACCCCGACTCGACCAAGCACCCATTGTGCAGGAAATGCCCGTTCAATCTCTCGTCTGTAACCCAGGGCAGAATTCTTTGATTGGAATGAAGAATGCAACTGACATTGAGGTAAAGGGTGTTTCCTGGTCCGGTGGAGGACGCAAGATTGAACGTGTGGATGTCTCGATCGACGGTGGAAAGAGCTGGACCGCAGCTGAACTTTACAAACCTGTTGAGCAGAAACGCAACCGTCACTGGGCTTGGACTCACTTCAGCAAAACTTTGCCCCTGCCTGAAGACGTCAAAGAAAAGCTCAAGAAAGGCCAACAAGTGACACTCGACATCACTTCCAAGGCCATGAACTCTGACTTCAACGTTCAACCAGAAACCATGGCACCTTACTGGAACGCTCGTGGTGTTTGCATCAATCATTGGTACCATGTCAGGACGACGCTTGACCCCCACCGTGAGAAGGGCGCCAAGGCGCACGACAACACTACCGATGAGTTCGGCAACACACCCTCGGGCGGTAAATTTGCCCAGGCCTGGGGCACCCACGGATGGACTACAGACCCCAAGCATCAGTCCGATCCCAAGGAAAACTTGGCTCCAGAGGCAAAACACTTTTAAAAGATTACTTTGAGTAGTTGATAGAAGCTTTCAGTTGAACAACCATCGATGATGCATTCGACAGTATTTGTTGATCCAATAAGAAGACAACTCGGATGGTATTTCCTCTATTTATATTCTTATATGTAACAGACAGATAGCACTGTTCATGAAATCCAAAATTCTATGTGTAGTCTTGTTTATAGGTTTGTTTACGCCATTAGTAGTATACTATCTAACAGCAGATATCAGCACAGTCCACCTATTTTTGTGGCATGAGCTGGAACCTGAACCCTAGTTCTATCGTCATATCCCTCACCCTAAACTCGAGTACGTACCCCCTTCTTCTACTCTAGTAGTACTAGATGTCGGCCAAATCATCAAGGAACACACACGCACTATTCCCATCACATTCATTGGCTTCCGCATTTTCCTCATCATTTCTGAGGGGTGTCGGCAAATCAAAAGCCACGCACGATATTGCAAATTTGCAAATATCTTTCTATTTTTATCTTTCCTTTTCGAGCTCAAGTTCGAAACAACGTTGGTAGCCGCATAATATTCCCCATCATGACAAAATTTTCCCTAATCTCAATCCTCCTTTGTGCAGCGGTTGGCACCTCGGCCTTCCAGATTCCACAGGTCCCTGTTGTCTCTCGACCGAGCACAGCCTCCTCTGCTACTCAGCTCTTTGCCGTTGATGTCAACGAGAATGCTCAACGTGACTATAATAGCTTTGTCGAATGGGCCGGCAACTACGGCTTGAGCCCCGAAAATATGCAGATTTCGGAGCAATTCGGAGAATGGGGAGGCGTGGCCTCCCAAGCTGCTCAAGCTGGCTCCAGGGTCCTCTACGTCCCCTCTATGCTCCGCATAACCTCGTCTGGAGTCCGACAAGAATATTCCCATCTGGAGAATGCTGTCAGCCAATACTTTGACGCCACTAACAGCAAGGGACAAAATAACCTGGGGTGTCAATTTTATCTCTTTTTGAAGGTCCTGCAAGAGTATGATCAAGGCGAACAATCGCCATATTATCCCTGGTTGAATGCCTTGCCTCGTAATTTCCACACCTCGATTACCTTCAAGCCTTACTGTCTTGAATGTCTGCCTCCGTTTGTGGGCTTTTTGGCCAAGCAGAATCGCGATAATTACGAATTATTCATGGAAGTTCTCAACACTTTGGACATTCCCACCATCAGTCCAAATACCAAGCAGAATCAGGAGGTCTGCCAATGGGCCTTTAACGTTGTCTTCACGCGTGCCAGAGCAGCTTTTGAAGAAGCTGAAATTATTCCCATGGCCGATATGCTCAATCACAACGCAGACCCAAACGTGGAAGTCCAGTACGACAACGACGGCAATGTCCATGTCACTCTGCTCAAGGATGTTCAGCAAGGCGAACCCTTGTACAAGAACTACGGCCAAGTTACCAACCCTTCTCGTTTTCTCGCTACGTTTGGGTTCTTTGATGCCTCATGCCCTGCTGCCTACTGTAAACTCATGGCTGGCAAGACTCTTACGCCAGAGTTGGTCAACTTGGGATTTGTCTATGAGCGCATGGTATTTTATCACGAAAGTGGAGCCATCGCTTCCGAAGTCTGGGATGTCATGCTCTACACAATCTTGGAACAAATAGACAAAGGCCAACAGCAGCAGTTTTACAATGCTCACATGCAAGGCGACCAAAACACCAAGGCCAATATGCTCAATCACTATCGTCCTCAAATTTGTGATGCCTTGCTTCAACACGTGGATGAAATGCTGAGTTGCTGACGGCACTGGCCAATTGTGCCACAAAAATTCAACGAAACCCGGATCCCAACAACAAAAATCTGCCCATGATTCAATACCACAATGACTTTGTGCGGGAAACCTTCTTGAAGGTTCGCGCCAATTTGGAACAAATCAAGAATCAGCAATAATAGATAGTGATGTCTAGAATCTTTTTTAACCACGCACAAGTATTTACAGTTATCGCCATAGCAAAATTGGATATTATCTGGTCCAAGCTAGAACATAGTGTTAGCAGAGAAGAAACTGGTTCGTTTCATGATTGTACGTCTTGATCGCACTGCCGCAGCCAGATGCGGGCACGACTAGGTACTAGTAGGTTTAGCGTAGCCGACGTCTCCTTTGATATTTGCTTCCAGTCGACGTCTTATTTCACTTTGAAATCGCGCCCCATCGCCTTAACGACTTCAAGATACCCCTCTCTCACACAGAATCGGCGCTAACCATCGACAACACCTCTTGAAAAAAATGTCGTCGATTCACATAATGGATCCGATGACGGCCTCCAACCCCTACTTGGACCGATCTGGAGCCCCTAGTACTAGAGTCCGAGACGAAGTCTACAAAGATACTTTACGACCTCAATGATTCGGACAAAATAGAACATGGAGCCTTACACTGACTGATACCAAGGAGGTTTGTCACCTTATTGATTCAGCCATCGAAGATCCAACTTCTACCATCACTCAGACTACGACAGTACTAGTGAAGTGGGACGTCGTAACCTATTGGCATGAAATTCACCACCTGTGCCGGTCTATGGTCAGAGCTATTGATTTTTTCAATGCAGAATTAAGAATGTTTGCAAGCTATTGACTTACTACAGGTCGAACCAGTTTTTGTTCACGTGAGCTCACAATTTCTTGCTTATTACCATATCACATATCTGATGTGAACAAATGGAAGTGTACCTAAAAAGGAACACCAATCCTCCGGTCAAGACTTCTGAGGTCGGTCAAACAAAGATCTACTACAACAGCTTCTCCAGAAAAAGTGACCCCGAAAACTTCTTTTTCTTGTGAACATTTTGAGTGTTATTGATGAGCATCCTTCTCGTGGACTCAAGAGCTCTCCACAATGCAGATTTGTCAAGACCAGATGGAGGTATTCAAAATGAAACAAAGATCAGCTGCAACAGGTTCTCTAAAAGACGCACCTGCAGCAACTTCTTTTTCTTTTGGATCATGAGATTTTGATTGCCGGCAGCTGGGCATCCTTCCGGTGTTCTTCTAAAAAGCTCTCCAATGGGAGCAGCATACATCGTGGATTTGTGATGGATGACCAAATAGGTTGTGGTTGCCAAATCATAATGACCTAGCTAGCTAGAATATATCAGGTGAGACCTGCCGACAAACAAAATTGTTTAATTTCACTGAAGAACATTAATGCATCATAGTTCCATGTCGTCAGGCCGGCGGGAAGCCCAAAAAGGCACTCCTTAATCCTCCTCCTCATTTGTTAGGACTAAAGAG
>Ga0163149_10005929_pt1 | contig 12724 bp, 8 predicted proteins | sample OliLakLV19MP5G1_FD_148604 | JGI IMG/M metagenome (GOLD analysis project Ga0163149, IMG submission 148604) | Freshwater microbial mat bacterial communities from Lake Vanda, McMurdo Dry Valleys, Antarctica - Oligotrophic Lake LV.19.MP5.G1 | ecosystem: Environmental > Aquatic > Freshwater > Lake >...
AGACTGAATAGTCCACATCTCAACAACCAAAGGGCCCACAACCAAAATTCACATAGCTATGTTGATCTAAATCCATCCAGCTAAACCGAAATGCAAACAAAACAACCATATTGGAAGGAATTGGGTGAACCACAATCAGAAACCATGTGTTCACTTCCACCAAGGGCATGCAAAAATTACGGAGCAAGCCCAAACCACCACCAAAAATGGAAAAGTCCCCACAACAGATTAAATGTTCTTCAACTCTATCACAAATAGGCCAGGTTAGACATATGCTTTTTGCTAGCAACTGCCAAACTCATGGAGATGTGGAACATTCACCGCTGCCATGGCAACTGTTGGCCAAATCCCCACACAGGCTCGGGAAAAGACTGACCCCCTTGAACTGACCCCTGGAGAAATATCTAAGCTAGGTGGCTGAAGTGAGGGCTCGACAGATCTTAATGAGGGTGCCTGCTGTGAGGGCTCCGCATCTCATCGTGGGTTATCTTGTAGGCAAGACTGGAGCATACAAAGACTTTCGCCTGGCAAAGAAGAACACAAGTGTTAACGTCAAGACGAGAAGTGTCGTGAAAGTCAAGGAGGAACCTACATCGCCCAACACGACAATTTACACCGAAAAAGGCTTCGCTCACACCAACCAAGAACGTAAATTGCGAGAACAGTTGGAAGCAGAAAAAGTGCAAAAAGAGTTGGATGCAAAAAAGAAAGCAGCTGACGAAGCCGCTCCGTCTTCCTGCGACCACAACACCAAAAAGAAAAGGCCTTGCAACTGCTGTGATGCCTCACCAATGTGCACAGATTGCTACAATGTTCACTTCGACAGCATGCATCAAACCAGATGCACGTAAGTGCAAACTCGGCTGCACTCGGATTCAAGCAAATTAGTCACAGCCAGATCCAACACATGGCATTTATGACGACTGCTTTTGGTAACAAAATAAATCTCGGGCGGGCGGGCAATCAACTCGCACCAAACACTAGTCATCCTGCGCTTAACCTTAACTCTAGTGACTGTCCCACATTTTATAACCCACTCACTCTCCACGACTGATTACCTTTCACCTGTATTTCTACTATAATTGTGTGCCTGTCTAGGTCGGCTGTCCTTGTTCTCATGCTTAACAACCAGTTTCTCCATTTGAGAGGCAAAAAATACTTGAATTTTCACTTTGTTGTCAAGCTCAGGCTGCTCGCTTTGTTTGATATGAAAGCTTTCGGAGAAAGATTCCCCAGTTAAAAGAATGGAGCGACTGTGCAACGTTTGTTTTGACGATCCTGGCGAGTGAGTCGTGTTTGACGCCCAAATGACGATGCGAATGCCATCAAGCGGCTTCAAGCCCTAGCTAGCTAGCTAGCTATTACGTCATTATTATTGGTACCTATTAGTGAGAAAATGGATATGATCAAAATCTCAGATGGAATAATGAAAAATGAGAATGAAAGAATCTGAAAAGGCACCAAGAAGATGATGAAAAGGGACTAGCTTGAATAGATTTAATAATCACGATAGAAGGAAGACGATGGACAGGACGACATCATCATCTATCCATGTTGCCGCAGGAGCAGCCGCTACAGCTGCGGCCTTGGGACTTGCTGCTGCCGGCAGGTATTTCTACACATGCTGCAAGCGCGAGAGATGTCCCAATCTACCCATTTCTTCCAATCCCCTCAAGCAGGGCTTTTCCATGCAAAAGATTCCCCCTCATTTGGATGCGATTGTCATTGGCAGTGGCATGGGAGGACTTGCCACAGCTGTGATACTGGCCAAAGAAGGAAAACGAATCCTGGTGTTGGAACAGCATGATATTGCTGGTGGGAATCTCCATACCTTTGAGGAAGAAGGATACGAATTCGATACGGGATTGCATTATGTGGGCGGAAAAGTGGGCGACAAGCATTCGGACCTTCGAAAACAAATAGACAATATCACAGACGGACAGGTAGAATGGGCCAAGATGGACCAGGTCTATGACGTGGCGATGGTGGGCGAGGAGCAGTTCCCCATTTGCGAAGGTTGGTCCAAATGGGGGAAATCGTTAAAAGAGAAATTCCCAGAGGACACAAAGGCCATTGATGACTACTTCCGACTGTCCCAAAAGTGTGTTCATCTCTTCCCCGTCTTTATGACCCTCAAGCACATGCCTGGCTGGTTGTTTCGGTTCTCCATGTGGTTCTTTGACAAGCAATTGGGTATTTTTACCAGAACGACACGGCAAGTACTCGAGTCCTTGACACAGAACCAAAAGCTCATAGGGGTCCTTTCCTACTTGTATGGTGACTATGGCGAAGTTCCGGAACGTGGTGCCTTCGTTATGCAAGCTCTTGTGGCGGCACACTACCGAAGTGGGGCCTATTATCCAATCGGAGGGCCCTTAAAAATTGCGGAAAGCGCTGCCAAAGTATTAGAACGGTGGGGCGGTAAAGTGCTAGTACGGGCCCCAGTGTCATCAATTGTCGTCAATCATAAAAACGAGGCTATTGGGGTCGTGGTAAAGGGTGAAACGATTCGAGCCAAATGTGTTGTCAGTAGCATTGGAGTTCCATGGACCTATACCAAGCTCATTCCTGACTCCCACCAGCACCTGGTCAGACCGTATATCGACAAAATCCAAGACCCAAAGATTTCCGCACGAACCACGCTCATGACGCTGTTTGTGGGTCTCAATGATCCCAAAGGAGAATTAAAGCTTCCCAAGCGGAACTATTGGATCTTTCGTTCCTGGGATCACGAAGCCAACGACCGAGAATTTCGCAAGGATCATTCCAAGCCTCCTGCCTTCTTTATGTCCTTTTCTTCTGCGAAAGATCCTACGTATGCTGCGAGACACCCTGGCCGGCAGGTTGCCCTCGTTATTGGAATGGGCACATTTGATCATGTCGAGCCCTACAAGGACGACCGAGTCAAGCACCGAAGACGAGCCTACTCTGAAATGAAAAAGACATGGGAGACAATCTACCTCCATGCCCTGGTCCAGCAATTTCCGGAGGTCAAGGATAAGATTGACTTTGTGGACTTTGGAACGGCTCTTTCAAACGATTTCTATCTCGGCACCTACCGGGGCGGTGTGTATGGCCTAGCCCACACTCCGGAACGGTTCCAGCAGCAGTGGCTGAAGTCTAGTACTCCCATCAAGAATCTCTTTCTGTCGGGGCAGGATGTCACTAGCTGTGGTATTGCTGGGGCGCTCACTGGAGGTTATCTTTGCGCGTATTCCATTGCTCCAAGTTCTTTTGTCCGACACTGTGTTCATGGGCTTTCTTTCACGAGCGAGTGAAGGATTATAAAATTGATCTGACTGCTCTGTTTCGGAAAAGGCAAGCCGGATCTCATATTTGATACCAAGCCTTCTTTGCATTTACTTTGTGTACATCAGGATATGACCTAAACTTGTGTGAATCGATTAAAATTCAACCAGCCAGGGTACGTTCATAGAATACATGTTTAGCATTAGTATAAAAATTGAGTTTTACTGGCAGCGTAGTGGTCCCCAAATTGTGTAAGGCTGGGAGCGAGACCTCCCACGGGAAACAGAAAGCTGCCCTTTAGCTATTATTTTAACACAAATCTTACAATTGATTAAATTCTTTCAGGGTGCAGGTAGGTAGAAATTACAGTTTACCAGGAGACGCGAGATCACAGAACTCCGGAGTATGAACACAAGGATTTTCGGCGGTCCAGCCATTGGCCCGATCACCTTGCAAAGCGCTACAGGAGGCTAACATAATGTCGCTCTCTCCAGTGAGGGGAGACATACCCCTGTGGGTCACACACAGAACCAACCGGCTGGCCAGCCGCAAGGTGCCGCTCGCAGGGCAGGTTCCGCCCAACAACAAGTCATCCGGACCACCATGCCTTGAAACAAATCGGCATTGGCCGACTTTCCCTCACAAGAGCCAACACAGAGACGAGTTCCTGCAACAAGAGAACCGTCACTGCCGGGATTTTCGGTGGCCTGAATACATTCGCCATCATTGACTTTGCTTCGGAAGCTTTGCTTTTCATCTAGGCGCCATTGAATGGTGTCATCCTTGGAGGAGCAAGCCTGCAGGAACAAAGCATCGACGTCTCCAACATTATTTTCTGCGCGAGCAATGCAACCTCTGTGTTTTCCCGCTTCACCCCTGAGGGTGAAAAACGTGATGGACTCTCCTGTGATGCTACCAGGGCTGGTGGCGGGAGAATTTCCAGTTGCGGGTGCATTTGTAACAGGAATTTTGTGTGTGTCTTCTTCTTCGTCCACTGGGGGGTCTCCTTCCTGAGGACTGCCGCATGTCAACAAGGCACAATTGTTGCTAATGCAATCACTGTCGTCATCGCAGGGAGATCCTAAATTTTGTTTGCTGCAGCAGCATTGACCCGAGATCCAACCATCGCCACACCGTCCCGACAAGCAATCTTCGTTCACCGACGGCACAGGGATCACCGAGGCTGGCAAGACCCTGACCAACGCTGCCTCCAAACCAGCGTTGGTCACTCCTGCAAGTTGCGGATTTAGACCTGTCTTAGACCCACATTTTGGCGAGTAAATAGCCGTTAAGACCTGCAAGATCTAATTAGACCCAATGGGTCTTAAGACCTAGACCTAAATAGGTCTAACTAGACCTAAATAGGTCCAAACAGGTCTAAATGGACCTTTGAGGTTCTGTTGAAATCCGTGTCATTATCTGGTGCATTTAAATGTGGGTCTTAAGACCTTAAGACCCTTAGACCCTTTAAGTAGGATGTTAAGAAGCGTCTTAAGACCCACCTAATAGGTCTAAATAAGATCTATTACATTTAACGGTTTTAACCGTCTTTTGTTCAATTAGGGTCCAAATCCCCAACTTGCTGCGGCTGCATCGGACCCTACCCTAACCCTAACCCTAACCCTTGGCTACAAAGAAAACATGGACGAAAACACGCCACTCTAGCTAGTGCAGTAGCTAGCTACCAGGTACTAGCTAGCTAGGAGCCATAGCTAGCTAGCTACTAGCTAGCTAGCTAGTTACATAGTACTGTTGTACTATCGATACTATCTCGTACTAGTTTAAGGAGAGTAAACTGATTTACCGTAGAGCAGCACCAGGCTTCTACGCGAGGGTCATCCCACAACCCACCGTAACGTTTTCAGCTGTAAAATCCCTAATGGTAAGCACCTAATATGTAAAGAGGTTAACCAATTTGAAGCAAATCTTTCAGTTCCGAATATCAAAATTAGGGGACAATGGCGCTGATTTGACGGCAACAATGCTAATAAAAGTTAAATTAACTAATCGGCATTCACTCGCGACGCACTCTGCTCGGCCGCGTCGAAATCGGCAATAGATTTGAGCAGCTGGTTCCGGGTATTTCTATCAAGTTTTGACATATTATTGGCTGTCGCAACAGCCATTTGCCTTGCTGCTACTCCAAGATGTGTTTGTTCAATGGGGACATCTTCCCTTTTCAAACCCTGCATGATGGCTTCTTCATCTTCGCTCCACGGTGTTGGATTGGGTGGTTCAGGATGCGAAAAATAGAGGGCCGCCAGGTCTTCTTTCTTGTCTTTATTCTTTCCATTATCGCCTTTGGTCAATCCTGCTTTCTTCCACTTACACAAAAGTTTGAGGTCTTCTTTGGAGTACAAACGTCCTTTGACATTTTCAACTGTCACCGGTCCTTTCTTCGCCAACAATTCGCGTGCTTGAGAGTGCAGTTTGAGAAGAAGAACCCTCTTCTCTTTCTGTTTTCCCATCTTGACAATAGCCTCTTCTCGATCCGCCAAGGCCCTTGCCTGAAAGAACTCATCTGAGTTGAGGTGTTGCCCTCCAGTGGCATAAAACATTTGGCCTGATGTCTTGGCCTTCTTTATCATCCTGACACGGGCCACGGTTTGTGGAAGCGTAATTGCCGGCACAGCCTTCCGCATTTTCGGTGCTTCTTTTCTCAGTGGTCCAGAGAAGTATCCGTGACCGGCAAGAACCTCACAGTGAAACCGATTGGAGGATCCAATCTCCTGCAATCGCTTGGCTTCTCTTGAGATCGCATTACCTTCCACTGTCATTTCGTGTCGGACTTGGTTCGATTCGAGTGGCAAGCGAGTCAAGGGCACGGCACCACACTGTCGCCAGCATGCAAGGTTCCTTTCCTTTGAAAAAGCCTTCTCAAATGCACTTTGCAGAGACACTCCTGTTATGTAATCGTGGCCACCGAACACCAACAATGGAAGATCACTTACCGAGAGAGTCTTTCTTCTGTCCTGGCGAGCTTCCGACAAACGCCGAAGATTGGCCCTGTATACACTCTTGTACAGCCCATAGTTTTGATCGGTTTCTTGGGTAACGTGAGTTGTGTTTGGCACGCCGGGTGCAAGATAGATTCCTTGAAGTCTGAGGGTGGCAAGCATGTCGACATTCATTCTTCCGGGTCCACTGTCTACTTTCAACAGCACACGTTTTCCGGGTACATCTGCAACGTCGGGGTACAGAGGAAGGATTGCTTTTTTGATGTACTTGTCGAGTTCAATTGTATTCATTCCACCCTTCGTGTTCAAACCAAATGTGGTTGGAAGAACACGTTCGCTTTCATGTCCAAAGGTTCCCAAAACATTATGGGCGTGTACGAACCAATCGATAGAGATTCGTTGGGTCGAATCTTGCTGTGCGAGTGACTTCAGCTGAAAGTGTGGTGGCAAGGCTTCCCCTGCTGCATTAGAGCCACAGATGATGGTGGAAGAGTGTCCACTCTTATTGGCCGAGGTCCCGCCACCCGTGACATATGGATTCGTAAACACCATAGGTGGTCGTCCCCCTCGGTGGCGATTTGACTCATCAAGAGTACCATCTGTTTCATCAAGATTTACGATCCTCTCTAGTTGACGATCAAAGAAGACGATCTCTCCGACTGCGTCAACATCTTCCGGTGTCGTTTCACGGCCAAAGCCAAGACCAATCAAAGTGTTTCGCCACGTAGTGAACCAAAGATCCAAGTTGTAGTGTGTGGTCCACTGTAGCCTTCTTTGTTCAACAACGTTGGCTTTGCCTACATTGAAAAGATCAGATGTGTCGCGCCTGAGTTTGCGAGCAAGATCATCACGGGTCATTGTGTGGCCGGCATGGTTTACACAAGCATTGACACGGTGGGCCATGTCTTTTATGGTCGATTGCTTCTTACACTCAGCCTGTTCCAACATCAAGAATGTTGAGTATGCACCTTTCAAGGCGTCATACACAGGCTTCTTAAATTTGCCGGTCGGTCCTCGCTTCAGTGGGGACGTGTCGATCAACCCCTTCCTAACATAAGTAGCAGCAGTCTTTGGGCTTATGTTGCTGTCACACTCCTCGTTCACCTCCTTCACGATTTCATTTATAGACTTCCTCTTGGGGTCATCAGTAGCCAATTCTTTGTTCTTTTGGATTAAAACTGTAGCCAATTTCATTGCTTGCGATTCCTTCTTCGTTTTCATTATGACATTTGCCTGCTCACGTTGAACTTCATGGGAGGCTCTTCGATGTTGCTTCTTAGAGTTCTCTACCCCCAATGACTCATCTGTGCTTCTTTTTCCATTAGACGGGCTGCCAGCATTCTCCAACAAACGTCTTGGTGTTGGTGGATTGTTTGATGATGCTGTAGGCTCATCCACGGTTGTTGATCCCGCCGAATTTGATGACGCTTCTTGGTTGATTCCAGCAGTTCGTTCAGCACTGCTGAGAGTGGAATTAACAGTCTCGGCACCATCACCAATCAACTGGGGGACCGACTTATCAATTACCATCATCCGTTCAGCCTTTCTTCTCACTTTCTGGTACAATGTCATGTTCTTTATTTGGTCATCTGAAAACTCAACAAGCCTCATAGCAGCTCGGATTTTGATCTTCCCTCGGCCCGCCGCAATGATGCCGGAAGCATGCGCAATCATCCGTTCTTCGACTTCCTTTGCTTCAGACATGATTAATGAAGAGCCTCGCACAGTGTTGAGCCACTTTCATCACTCTTAAGTTCAATCTATCACGAGTTTACAAGCACGCTTTCATGCGCGAGAAATATTTGCATGGGCCGAGGCAACAAAAAAGCGATATTTCAACACCTACACTAGCTAAAAGTTTACTTTAAAGGCAAACATGGTCAGATAACATAGTAAAGACAACATCTATACGGTTAGATCTATTGGTTGTGTCATTGTCAGTTATCTAATTGCCATATTAGCTTGTTGGAACAAATAACGTCTACAGTTGTAAATTTCCGATGGCTCATAACCCACCTTAAACTAGTACTCTATTACTATACTGCAGTACAACAGTAACAGGACAATAAATTATTAAGCAGAGCAACATCACTCTTACTTGACTGGCTGCTTTACTAAATTGCCCAACTGTCTTGTCTGTATCACGCGCACACAATAATTCTATCTATCTTTGTATTTTGCTAGGATCAGGTTTTTGTTTGTTGTCAAAATGATGATTGCCAAAACTGCCATGCTACGGCGCGGCGTGGGTCGCTGCTCTCCGGCGGCAGCCCTTGCTACTCATAAAAGGAGCGGAACGCTCATCCGATTCCAGTCGTCAGCATCGAAACCAAGTCCCAATGGAGCCTCGTCGTCCGCCTCGTCATTGTTGAATTCCGCGGCCGAATATTATTCGTCTCTCCGATGGAAAGTTGCAGCCAGTTTGACCGAGTCGCTCCCCAAAGATCAACAAAAAGAATTGCTGGGACGTTTGAATATTTTACCACCACCTGAAAGTATCAAGCCAGAAGAAACCAATGCCGCCGCTTCCCCAAAGGCAAAAGAAATAGAATTAGAAACACAAAATTCCATCGCCGAAGCAGTCGCGGCAGCTAGAGCCGAAGAAGCTAAAAAACAAAAGGAACAATGGGAAACACAGTCTGCCAAGTTGGTGGCCGAAGCCGAGGAGGCAGCAAGAAAGCGGATTGAAAATGAACTCTTAATTCAGCACCGACGCATGGCATTTGAAAAATGGCAACACGAAGTGAACCAGCAGTCCAGCAGCGAAGCTGCTGCTAGTAGCAATGGCGAGCAGCAACATCAACAACCAGCAAAAACACAGCCGACCGAAGCCACAAAGGAAATACAGAAGAAGGACACTGTACAACAAACAATCCCTACGGTAGCGGAAGAACCTTTTTCTGTCGCTGATCATCCTGTGTTGGGACCGTCGGTCGCTGATTTGGGTTACAAACGAGTGCACATTGCCAGTGTTGCCACGCTCAAATCGTTGCCCGTTTGGAAAAAGCAAGTAAGTTCGTGTGTTGTTGGCATAGAATGACACGCAGATTTTGTTTCTGTCGCTTGAGCGAGAAACGATGTCTTAGTAATTTCTTCGTTTTTTTTCTTTTTCCAATTCATAAATGGTATCACAGCGAACATATCGGCATAATAGGGCAAAGGCGATGGCAACCGACAAGCTCAAGACTTTGCACCTTGGAATGCCCGGCATCATTGCACTTCATGAGGTAATAATTTTGGCGCGCATTGTGCTATTCGTAAATTTATTTCACCTTCGCCCTATATTCACCGCACTTGCTGTCTGTACCAGGATGTAAATGGAAAGCTCTCCATCATTGATGGTCAGCATAGAGTTGGAATGATGGCAATTTTGGAAGAAACCAAAGAAAATTCCAAAAAGGACGCTGATTTCTTTGATTTGCAACGTATATTAGTGGAGGTATACCCGGAAGTGGAACGAGAACAAGATGGTGCAGTGACGGAAGAAGATTCGACTTCGGCTCACGCCCAAGAAATATTTATGGAAATCAACAAAGCAGAGCCGGTCAAGCTGGTAGATTTGCCTGGTATGGGGTTGACCCAGGTAGCTCGCAAGACCATCAACGAGGGAGCCAAGCGTTTGGAAGATGCATTTCCCGATATGTTTAGTGCCAGCCAACGATGCCGTTCACCTCATTTGAATATTGACAATCTTCGTGATGCTCTCTTTGCCTCGGAAGTGCTGAAGAAGCACGATTTGAAATCTCCCAAGGCACTGGAAGCGTGGATGATGGAACGAAATGAATCCCTGAAAAAAGAATACATCGACTCATCGTCCAAAAAGGCTACTTCCGTCTCCTCAACTGCTTTGAAAAAGGCTATCAAACACAACTTTTTCTTAGGCCTTGATTCATCATGGTTGTATATATGAGGAATACTTAAATTTTGAGCGCCGAGAATTTTTTCCGGGTACCTCTTGGTCATCTTTCAGGTATTGATGTTGGCTATCTAAAGGGAAACACAGCTTACCAGAACACATGAGGCTAAAAGTAATAGGGATTTTTTGTTGCTTGTAATTGGCTTTTGATCTCAAGCGCTGCACAGCTTTTTAGAAAAAACTATTTAAATATCTTTTGATTATGACTGTCTCGTCAACCATGCATTTTTGCACAATGACAACACATAATTATGTGAAATCCCAAAGCTAGTCAATTGGATCTTTCTCAGGACACAATGGAGACTGAGTTCCTTGTTCATCTAGTGCTTTCTGGTGATGGTTTAAGCTGGTGATTGTTTTCAGCACTTTGAAAGAAATATGGCAAGCATAGATATAGATCCTCTATAGAAGCTTACTAAACATAAAGGTTAAAAAAATGTTGGCTCAATCTTAGTACTAGTAGAAATATACTGATAGGTGCAATACTTGCCTGATCTGACTTCGCTGTTTACATACAATGTCCAGCCAAGTGAAACAGGACTATAATGATTGTAGCTTCATGGATACTAAAACCGTCACAATCGCTCCCACAATGCAGGTAACAGCAACCCGAGGTTTTTGGGCGGAACTTGATACCGCTAGAGCTGTGCCCTCTTTTCCGACAGTGCCATCTTCCAACCCAGTTCGCTCAGCTGACCGAGTAGTATTTGCAAAGTAGTCGTCTGCCACTGCTGGCACTGCCTCTTCTTCCGCCACCCCAGTCTCCCCGTTCGAAGAGATTGGAAGACTAAAGGGACCGCAATTTTCCCCAACACCCGCAAATGACCTACTCTGCACTGCTGGGAGAGAATCTTCCGGCTGGATTTGATGGTCCTCCCAAGGCAAAAATACTGCCAAAGTAATATTGTGAAATTTGATTTCACCACCACGGTCGTTAGAAATCACAAGAATGTCTTCGTTCAAACATGTTCCAATAGTTCCCTGAACTACCCCGGTAAGATTCTCAAAGGTCTCCGATAGCTCGTCATTCTGTATCATAGTTGCGTTCGACATGTACCAAATTAAGCCGTCAGATACGAAGGAAGCACGAAATGCCTGTCCCTGTCTACTGATGCGGTTGGTCCAATTTGCTTCCATGATCAAATCATTAGCCCCACCAGAAGAATAGACTCTCACTCCCATCGCAATTTCCATGCTGTCCTCCATCGTTTGAGGTTCATTTCCAGCAATGGTCCATTCGAAATAATCCGCGTGAAGCAAGAATTCAGGATGCATCCAATTTACCGATCCTCTTTCCCCTGTATCAGCGTAGGGATCCAACATCCAATACTCCATCTCTGGTTCCTGTGCAACAGGTTTTGACTTGCACTCATCCATGGCTGTTTGATTAGAATAATCATCGTACCATGGAACAAACGGCATGAAGGTCAAATTATAAAAGTGAATTTGATGCAAGTTGTCATCATCGTCTAAGGCACTCAGCACAACAGATTCTTTCTGATAGCATTCGTTTCGGAACCCAAATAAATGTTCCGAGGCCCCCGGAATGGTCAAATTAAAGGATACCCATTCCTGGTCGTTATTCAAGACACGAGCTTCTGTCATCCTCCACGATGACCTTCGGATATTTTGTTCGCCTTCGTTCCGTTCGTCGGGTGGGGTTAAACTACCCTGAACCAATGCATAGAATCCTTTTTCCTGCCCATCATTCTCCCAGCTTACCTCAATTGTGATCAACGAGTCACCGTTGCGGCTACCAACGACTCTCGCATTTTCACTATCTTGAAAATATACCGTCTCTTCCCCTGCCACTGTATAGCTAAAGTAATCGGCCCTGAGATAATATCCTCGACTATCCCAAAGGATGGAATGGTCTTGTTCGGCAACATCATCATCATGATTTCCACTACCACTTTCCATTGCATCCATGGTTTCGGATTCACATACCTCATCTTCGGGTACGACTTCGACCATGACCAATATGGTGGCACCTTGCACGTATTCATTGAATGTCAGATTCGTACCACTCGATACACAATAATAAATACCACGAGAAGGAGCCGTCCAACTGTACCCAACAGCGGTAAAAGCGGCGCTATAATCATCATCGAAGGATTCAGGATCGGCATGCAAGATGGAGTACCGTCCAATCTCGTCGGTATGAATCGTCACTTTTAGCATTGTCGCTGTAGATGCTGCTGCTTCATCTTCATTGGTGGTGGGTGGTGGTGGACTGCTGATACTGACAAAAGGCAATCCGATTCAGTTGACAGTAGTGTTATCACCGGCTCCATTATCGTTCTCATATGTATCTGTAGGAAGCAGGAACTCACGACCATTGAGGTCACCAACGGAACTATCGGGCATGAATCCGCACCTGTTTCGGAGGAACCCAAACGGATCCAAATCCTCCTCCTCCTCCTCTAGGATCGCAAAGGCGGCATCTTCTTCTTCTGTACCCGATGAAACGGCGACATGTACAGCGGAAAAAGCGACTAGAATTTGGAACAGTTTCATCTTTGGCAATACTATTTGATACGATGGTGAGGATGGTCGATGGTTTCAGAATGAAATTATGATTGTGTTCCGAATGAAATTATGA
>Ga0163149_10005933_pt1 | contig 12721 bp, 7 predicted proteins | sample OliLakLV19MP5G1_FD_148604 | JGI IMG/M metagenome (GOLD analysis project Ga0163149, IMG submission 148604) | Freshwater microbial mat bacterial communities from Lake Vanda, McMurdo Dry Valleys, Antarctica - Oligotrophic Lake LV.19.MP5.G1 | ecosystem: Environmental > Aquatic > Freshwater > Lake >...
ACCGTGAGGATCCCCAAACCGAAGAGCGCTGGGCCGACCGCATAGTTCTTGAAGAAAATCTGATCGAATCCTGGCGTGCTATCAACGAATGGTATCTCCGGCACGCCGAAAAACCGTTTTCCCTGGATCCGAAGACCTTGCAACGCACCGACGCGCCTCCAGATCAAGAGGCGTTCCGCGAGGCGGCTGTCAACCTCCTAATCCATCAAGACTATTCGGACCAGGCCCGAATCCCCATGATCAAGTTCTTCCGCGACGCAGCGGTCTTTCATAATCCAGGACATGCTTTCGCCTCCGTTGCGGAACTGTTCGCCCCGGGTGACAAAGAGGTGCGAAATCAGTTGGTTCGCACCGCATTCCGCATGGTGGGCTTCGGCGAGCAGGCAGGCACGGGCATTCCCGCGATGATGCGCGGCTGGCAGCAGCTTGGATACCTTCCGCCGAGAATCCGCAACGACAAGGAACGGCGCAGCTTTGAAGTGACCATGCTACGCAAGATGTTGTTGTCCGAGGAACAGAGCTTATTTGAGGGCAGCCTGGGAGTCTCGCTCAGCGAACATGAAGCCAGAATTTTTGCCTATGCTTGCAGCCAGCAACAAATTACAGAAGTGGAAGCCAAGACGCTTTTGTCGTTGCCAGCGATTGACACTCGCAAGGTATTGGAAAGGTTGACAGTCCAGGCTCTTCTAGTGCCTGGATCATCCGGCGAGGTTTGGTTCGTCGCGGACCATCTGCGTGATGGGTTCGCGGCAAAAGTCGAGCAGTCAGCGCCAACCAGCTTGGTCAGTGACCAAGCTGGGGGAAAGTCGGGCAGCTTGGCTACTGACCAAGCTCACCCTGCAAAGGCACCTCTTGCCAGATTGAGCGGCACTCAAGACAAGATTATCGAACTCTGTGCCGCGCCACGGCGTATCGTCGATCTGATTGGTTTACTGGAGGTTAAGAACCGAAGCTTCTTCCGGAAGACCCATCTGGAACCGCTCATCGCGGGGGGAATCCTCAAGCTTCAGTTCCCTGAAAAACCTACGCATCCCGGCCAACGATACTCGCTTACAGCGTCCGGCCAAAGGCTGCTCGATAGCCGAAGGGCAATTACCAAGCTAGAGGAGAAGAAGCCGTGACCAAACCCGGAAGCCAATCGGCATCGCTCTTCGCCAATTCCGAAGTTACCGGTGCGGTCGAGTGCCTCGGCCTAACATTCCCTTCGGAGGGCGCCAGACGCGCGCATTTCTTGGAGCAACTGCGGGACAAATTGAAGGAACCGGAGTTCAGAAGGACTGAGGGCTTTCCTAAAGGCTCCGACGAGGATATCCTTCGTCTCTCGGACCCTCCGTACTTTACCCTTTGCCCAAATCCCTTCATGGAGGAGTTCATCCGCTGCTATGGCAAGGCATACGACCCGGCTGTTCCGTATGCTCGGAAGCCGTTTGCCGTGGATGTTAGTGAAGGGAAAACGGACCCAATCTACACGGCGCACTCTTATCACACGAAGGTGCCGCACAAGGCGATAATGCGGGCGATCCTTCACTACACTGAGCCCGGCGATGTGATGCTTGATGGATTTGCTGGATCCGGAATGACAGGCGTGGCGGCTCAACTTTGCGGCGCACCGGACCCCGACTACAAGAAGGTGGTAGACGAGGAATGGAGAGCTGCCGGAGAGGAGCCACCGAAGTGGGGCGCTCGTCGAGTGATACTGGGGGACCTAGCGCCAGCCGCGACCTTCATCGCGGCAAACTACAACACACCATTCGATTTAAGCGTCTTCCAAAATGAAGCCCAGAGGATCTTGGATGAACTCAAGGCCGAGATCGGATGGATGTACGAGACGCTCCACGCAGATGGTAAGAAGAAAGGCTTCATTAACTATACGGTCTGGAGCGATGTATTCGCCTGCGCCAACTGCAGCGGTGATGTTGTTTTCCTTGAGCACGCTCTCGATGAAAAGACAGACCGGGTTAAGGATGAATTTCCCTGCCCTCACTGTGGAGCGTCCCTAACCAAGACGCGGATGGAACGGCTCTATGACGCATACACCGACCTAGCATCTGGCAAACCAGTCCAGCGGCTACGCAGGGTGCCCGTTCTGATTAACTACTCCATTGGAAAAGCGAAACACGAGAAGAAACCATCCAGCGTAGACTTAGAAAACCTGAGACGGATTTCGGAAATATCACTGCCGTCCACGGTGCCGACCCTCGAGATTCCTTACATGCACATGACACATGAACGCGCTCGAATGGAGCGATTCGGCGTGACACATGTCCATCATTTTGTTCTTCCACGTGCGATGCAGGCAATGGGACGATTGTGGGAAAAGGCGTTAGCCGTCGAAGACGAGCGGACCCGCAACATGATCCTATTCTTCGCGGAGCAAGCCATTTGGACCATGTCTGTTCTCAATCGGTATCGCCCGACCGGTTACTCCCAAGTCAATCAACATTTGACTGGTGTTTATTACGTCGGATCACAGCATGCTGAGTGCAGCCCTTGGTACATCTTGGACGGAAAGCTCAAGCGACTCAGTGGTTCGTTCAGACGCCAGTTTGCCCGATCCGGGTATGTGGCGATCACAACGGGGTCGGCGGCGCTCCTCCCAATCCAGGACGAGTCGGTCGACTACATTTTCACGGACCCGCCCTTCGGCGAGAACATCTACTACGCCGACCTGAATTTTCTAGTCGAGTCCTGGCACAAGCTCTTCACGGATTCCCAGCCCGAGGCAATTGTCGATCAAGCGAAGAAAAAAGACCTCCTCGCTTACGAACGGCTCATGCAGGTTTGTCTAGAGGAGTTTTACCGGGTCCTTAAGCCCGGACGCTGGATGACGCTAGTGTTTCATAATTCTAGCAACGCGGTGTGGGCAGCCATCCAGGAAGCGTTGGCCGGTGCCGGTTTCGTTGTCGCCGACGTGCGCACACTCGACAAGCAGCAGGGATCATATCGCCAAGTCACCAGCACAGCAGTGAAACAGGATCTGGTGATCTCGGCCTACAAGCCCAACGGCGGCCTTGAGAAGAGATTCGAGTTGGAAAAGGGTACAGAAGAAGGTGTCTGGGACTTCGTGCGTACCCACTTGCGCCAATTGCCCGCTTTCGTCACGAAAGACGGCAATGTGGAAGTGATCGCCGAGCGGCAGCCTTATTTGCTCTTCGACCGAATGGTCGCGTTCCATGTGCAGCGGAGCGTGACCGTCCCGGTCGCCGTTGGGGAGTTCTTCGCCGGTCTCTCGCAGCGCTTTCCCGAACGGGATGGAATGTACTTTCTACCGGAACAAGTAGCCGAGTACGACCAGAAGCGCATGACGGCGAGCGAGGTTCGGCAGCCAGGAGTTGCAGGACAAGCCGCAGACGTTTCAAGAGATTCATTCCCAATTCATGCGCGAGATCGCCGGTTGGGAAAAGCACGAAAGTCCCATGGAGCTTCGGGATCTGCTGGAGCAAAATTTCCTACTCTACGATGGCCAAGGCGAAGTCCCTAGCCAGATCCACCGTTACCTCTCTACGAACTTCCACGATCTTCGCAAGCTTCCGAAGGACGCGCCGGTATTGCGCGCCAAGGCCAAGGATCGTTACTTTGTGCCCGATCCAGCGAAAGAAGCTGATGTCCAGAAGGGCCGGGAGAAGGCGCTGCTCCGCGAATTTGCGGAGTATCGCGAATTGAAGCAGAAGAAGCTAAAAGTATTCCGCCTTGAGGCGATCCGCGCGGGTTTCCGATGGGCGTGGCAACAGAACAACTACAGCGCGATTCTGGACGTGGCTGAGAAGATTCCCGAGGATGTCTTGCAAGAGGACGCCATGCTGCTGATGTGGTACACCAACAGTCTCATGAGAGCAGGGAGACAGGCATGATCACGCGATGGAGGCTTTTCAACTTCAAGTCCGTCAAGAGCGACACGAGTCTTGAGTTCGGGCCGCTCACCATCTTCGCTGGGCCCAATAGCAGCGGTAAGAGCACGTGGATTCAATCGCTTCTGCTGGTGAGCCAAACTCTTTCGAATCGCGTTCGGTCGCGTTCGGTTGTGCTCAATGGGTCGCTCACCAGGCTTGGCCAGTTCGACGATCTAAAATCTTACGGCGGGGATGCCAACGAAATTGTCGTCGGTTGCGAATGTGAGCCGCGAGGCGACAGTCCGATCATGACGCTCGAAGGCCCACAATCAAGTGGGCGGCGCATGGTCTTCTATGGACGAAGTACCGATCAACTCAAGGGAGTGTCCTGTGAGTTGGCGTTCGATGCAAACATCGACAGCCCGCAGCGCGATCTCTACCAATTACAGCCGCAATTGTATTCTTGCCGGGTTGGGGCAACCGTGCGCGGTGAAGACAACATCGACGAGAAGTCGTGGATAGAAATTCGGAGAGCGAATCTTTCTAGTGCCGATAGTGTGGCCGACAAGATCCGGACTCTCGCCATAGAAGATCCGGAGAACGATGTCGTAAAGAAGAGCCTCGAACTTGACGTGAGTCTGGATGAAGATTCGTTACAAGACATTAAGGGCGAGTATGTGACGGCGGAGGCGGTGGGCTGCGTCACCCGCCATTTCCTACCGGAGACTCTAGGATTGCGGATCAATGTGGCGGAAGAGGAAGCGCGCGCAATGGTTAGCACCATCTGTGAAGAATCCCCGCGTGGCCTGCGCCGGCGTATGGGCCCGGATCGGGAAGTGACCATTCCTTTGCAAGTCCTCGCTGTCTTGAGGGAAGCACTCGGCGACGAACTGTTGTCGCAGATCGTACCAGCAACAGACCAATCCGTCCTGTTTGCTAGCGAGACGGTACCCGTGGTAACTCTTCGCGACTGGAGCACGCAGGTCAGACGCCTTCCCGTCAGTCGCCGGACGGAGATCCGGAAGCTCATTCAAACAGCGCCCGGACTGACAGATAGGCTCGTTGCGGCTTTCAAAGAAGGAAAGCCTACTCGTTTCGTCGTTGTGCCGAATCCGCTGCCGTCCGACGTGATGGACGGCATCATGTACCTCGACTACTTCTTCACGAACGGGCTCAAGTACCTTGGCCCGCTGCGAGATGAGCCGAAAGCCTTGTACTCGCTGGCAACCGGCATCGATCCCTCCGATGTGGGTCTCCGCGGCGAATACACCGCCGCCGTTCTAGACCTTCACAAGGGAAAGCGGATTCGGTATCTTCCTACATCATCGTTCCAATCGCCGGATGTCAAGCCGACGACATCGATGCGGACGCTTGAGGCAGCCGTTACAGATTGGCTTCTCTATCTCGGCGTTGCCGAATCCGTTATGACGGTTGATAAAGGAAAGCTTGGTCACGAACTCAAAGTGGTGCCGCCTGGTATGACGCAGCCACACGACCTGACGCATGTCGGCGTCGGTGTCAGCCAGGTACTTCCTATTCTGGTCATGTGCCTCCTCGCTGATCCCGATACGACCATGGTGTTCGAGCAGCCAGAACTTCACCTACATCCACGAGTGCAGACGCTTCTCGGGGACTTCTTCCTGTCGATGAGCCTGATTGGCAAGCAGTGTGTTTTGGAGACTCACAGCGAATACCTGATCAATCGCCTTCGCTTTCGTGCTGCAGCGGAAAAGGAAAAGAGCGAATTGGCCAAGGCCATAAAGATGTACTTCGTCGAAAAACGCGGAGATACGTCCAACTTCCGCTCAGTAGTTGTAAATGAGTTCGGTGCAATCGCTGATTGGCCGGACGGGTTTTTTGATCAATCGCAAAGCGAGGCCGAGCAAATCCTCCGGGCTGCAACTCGTAAACGGCAGACGCGCGGAGGGAGGTTGCCACGTGCTGAGCGTCACGATTGACACGGCGGTTTTCGCTCCGCCCGCGGTCGGTTCCGGGGAAGACGAGGTGCATAGCTTCGTCGCTGCCCTGCTGGAGTGGCGCGATGCAATGACCGACGGTCGCCTTGATGTCTACACCAGCGTTCACGCCCCTGAAATTCTGGGGAACTCCGATCTCTATCCGATTCGTCCGCGTTTGAAAGAGCTCTTGCGGCAAGCGGCAGTTTTCGAGTATGACGCGAACACGGTTGCAGTGCTCGCGGAGACAATCCTCAACCGGTCGGCGAAAATCGAAGATGTGCTGGGCATTTCCGATGTTCTCGTTGACGACATCACTATCAATCCGGATTGCTTCGCGTCGCATGATCCCGCCTCTTTACGGGATGCCGCACAGCGGTGCGCGGCAGTTATTTCGCTTGCCGGTCGGTACATCAATGAACCCAGCCTCCGGTGCCACGCCATCGCCATTCGTGCAACGGATGTCGGATCTGCTGTCCGGGTCCGTGGAATCATTCTGGAAATTGCGCACACCCGCGACGATCTCGCGGGACTCCCGATTGCGCCCGCCTATTTCGAAGCTTCCACCTTAGTCTGTAGCAGCTTTCATCGTCTCCTGATGACACTGGATGAAGAAGGTATTTTGCGTTGGGCGAAGACAGGGATGCACGTCGCCACCGCAATCAAGGTAGGTCTTTACAAGAAGTTCGCCTCCAGCGGAGATTTATTACCTTGGGAGAATCTGCCAGCGTTTGAGATTGGGCATGAGTTTTTAGCCAGCCTCCAGACTCATCATGTGGGGGCAGGCTCTGGTTTGGCCGAAAGGCTCTTTCGGGCCATCCTGGAAACGATTTGCCGCGAGAACCTTGGAGCGACGCACGCGCTCAGGAAAGGTGGTGGCGGGAATGATCCGCAGAGAATGCGGGGAAAGGACGCAGCTTGGCGTAGGGATGTGGACCACGAGTACCACCTGCATTATTGGGAATGCGCCAACGGTGCTGTCGAATTGGCGGTTGTCGTCGTCCACAACGACTTCTCAATTCCCGGTTGAGGTCATCAACTATGCAGGACCGTAAAGCAGCTTCGATATCGATCCGTTCGGCATCTGGAGCTTGGTCAGTGACCAAGTACCACCGGAACAGGGTAGCTTGGTCACTGACCAAGCTACTCGACTGCATGGAGAGCGCTCTCCTATTCTCGACATTGGGGCTAAAACATTGAGTTCTGGTGGGGAGTGGCTTTACGACGAGGGCCGACGGCTACGGTGCCAAGTGCTGGAGCACGTCGATGCCTGGGGCCAGACGGCTGTGCGGGTGTGGTATCCGGAAGCTCAGACAATCCTACTCGTCGCTCCTGAACAACTGAAGCCGGTCGAGGATCTCCGAACCAGCCCGCAGGAGATCGCCTATATCGCCGCCGCCGCCAAGATTGCGGACGCGCTCGATGAGAATACTTTGCTAGCGCCGATCGAATCGTCGGTGATCCCACTCCCTCATCAGATTTCCGCTTTGCTCAAAGCTGTCTCATCAGATCGTGTACGGTTGCTGCTGGCCGACGAAGTAGGACTGGGGAAAACCATCGAAGCCGGTCTGATTGTCAAGGAATTGAAACTGCGTGGATTGATCAAACGCGTTCTTGTCGTCGCGCCGAAGGGCTTGGTAAGCCAATGGGCAGCCGAAATGTGTACGCACTTCGGCGAAGAATTTCGGCTGCTGCTGCCGAGTGACTTTCCCGCATTCCGACGAGTCGCTGGGCAAGACAACGTCTGGAAGGTGTACGACCAGATAATTTGCACGATGGACTCGGTGAAACCGATCGACAGCCGGCGTGGGTGGTCTAAGGATCAGGTCGCCGAGCATAATCGGGACCGCTTCGAAGATCTGCTCGCGGCAAACTGGGATTTGATTGTCATTGACGAAGCGCATCGCCTCGGCGGAGCGACAGACGAGGTGGCGCGATTCAAACTCGGTCAGGGTCTCGCGGAGGCGGCTCCCTATCTTCTACTCCTCACCGCTACACCGCACCAGGGCAAGACGGACGCCTTTCATCGTCTGATCTCGCTGCTCGACAAGACCGCATTCCCGGATCCGGGCTCGGTTACTCGCGACCGGTTAGAGACCTATCTTGTGCGAACGGAGAAACGCAAGGCCATCGACGCGCAAGGCAATCCACTATTCAAGCCGCGGCGCACGCAACTGGAGCCAGTTCATTGGAACGACCGGCACTTGCTCCAACGGCAACTCTACGAAGCGATCTCGGAGTACGTCCGCATCGGCTACAACCAGGCGATTCGGGAGAAGAAGAACTATGTGGGCTTCCTGCTCATCCTGATGCAGCGACTCGTGACATCCTCCACCCGCGCGATCCGGACTACGTTGGAGCGCCGGCTGGAAATGCTTGAGGCGCCGGAGGAGCAATTGTCGCTTTTCCCGCCGGGCTTCGACGACGAATGGTCGGAAATGGACGGCCAGGAGCAAATCGACATGTTGCTCCGCATGCGCACCAAGGCGCTGCGGAATGAACGGGCTGAGGTCCAACTGCTGCTCGACCTCGCGAAGAGGACAGAGGCGACGACGGCGGATGCCAAGGCCGAAGCGCTGCTCGACTGGATCTACAGGTTGCAACAGGAAGAATCAGATCCGGATTTGAAGGTTCTACTGTTCACAGAGTTCGTGCCCTCGCAAGAGATGCTGCGGGAGTTTCTTACTGACCGAGGATTCAGGGTCGCGTGCCTCAACGGCAGTATGGATATGGATGCGCGTAAGCAGGTGCTTCAAGCGTTTGCAGGCGACGTGCGCATCCTGATTTCCACCGATGCCGGCGGAGAAGGATTGAACCTCCAGTTCTGTCACGTGGTGATCAACTACGACATCCCCTGGAATCCCATGCGTTTGGAACAGCGGATCGGTCGCGTGGATCGCATTGGCCAAGCTCACGTCGTCCGGGCCATGAACTTTGTCTTGCAGGACACCGTCGAATTCCGCGTGCGAGAAGTCCTCGAAGAAAAGCTCGCGGTGATTCTGCGGGAGTTTGGAGTCGACAAGACCGGTGACGTACTCGATTCTGCGGATGCCGGAGAGCTCTTCGATGAGCTGTATCGCGACGCCATTCTCGACCCAGTCTGCGTCGAGAGCAAGGTTGATTCGCTCCTCACCAAAGTTCGCACACAGGCCGAAGGCATGCACCGAAGCACCAGCCTGTTTGCTCAGACGTCGGCACTGAGTTCAGCCGAAGCTCAACGGCTGCTTGGGCACCCTCTGCCCTTTTGGGTCGAGCGAATGACGGTGAATTATCTTGAAATCGCCGGTGGTACCGCAGAGAGATCCAGCGCTGGTTGGAAGCTCTGCTGGCCAGATGGAACGGTTACCCTGTCTGCCGTATTCACGCTCGCGGAGACGGTGCGACACCCGGCGGCGGCCCATTTGACTCTGGAAGAGCCGCGAGTTCGGGCGATTACAACTCGTATGCCGCGCTTCGTTCCCGGACAGCCCATGCCGTGTATTCAACTGACTGGTCTTCCTGGGGAAATACGAGGGTTCTGGTCACTCTGGACGGTTGGCGTTCGCAGCGCGGAGGGGGGAAGGGAGCGAGTCCTTTCCTTGTTCGTTCACGACGACGGACGCGTCCTCTCTCCTACGGCACGACATATCTGGACGTTGCTCCTCGAGCAGACGCCTAATCCATACGGTTACCTAAGTGGCGCTGAATCTGCGAGCGCCTTTGCGGAAGCCACAGCTGCTGCAGAGCGGCAAGGACATCCTCTCTACGAAGAACTATTGCGGTTCCACCATGATCGGTTAGAGCGGGAGCGTGAAAATAGGCGCTATGGCTTCGAAACTCGACGTCGGGCGATCGAACGAATTGGGTTGGCTCCTGTGCGTCAGCATCGTCTGAATCAACTCCTCAAGGAGGAGATGGAATGGGGCGGCGAGTCGGAATCACGATGCCATGTGCATCCCGAGTTGACTCCGCGATTGATCTTACGCGTGGAGGGCCTTGGCAATGCCTGACTGGCGTGAGCGTATTCTGAAGGAGTTCACGCCAGGAGTTCAGCCAATCACTGTGGTGGCCGATCCAGACGGCCTGTTAAGAGAGCCCAGTCTTAACCAAGCACTCGCGGAAATGGGTTTCGAGTCAATTGTCTTTGAGGAATCCATCTCATTTCGCTTCGCTTACGAGTCGCGGTTCCGATCACGGCTAGACGCGGGCGAAAGCCTGGATCTAGTGATCTTGTGCGGCGAGGCTGCGGTATCGCCAGCGCATCTCCCCTTTGATGTTTTCTCGACCGCCCGGTCGCTTTCGTTTGCGCTTGCCGATGTCTTCCCGCAGTTCAGCTATCCCGTGCTGCGGGCTGTCGAACCTCAGTACCTGGACATGCTCTTCGAGGCGCAACAACGCTTTAATCCTGGGGTCCTTGGAGAGAATGCCACAAAGGACTTCATCCTACGCCACGTGTTCGAGGTGGCGGCGGAGCTGATCAAGTCCGATGCTGATCTCCTGCGCACGCTGTTGCGGAGGCACTACCGGCTGCAGTCGATGCCCACACTGTTCGTCCGGCGGCTAGTGGAAGTATTCCACCAAAGCGGACGCTTTCAAAGTTGGCCCCTAGCTGAGTTATTCGCGGACCGAAGTGTGTTTTTTACATTTCTGCAGGAACGTTGGCCGAGGTACCTTAACGAGTTGGGCGAAGGTTCGCTCCAGGAGGATGTTCCCCCTACCGTTGATGGACCGATTAACCTTCCGTTCGATAACCCGGATGTGCGTGTTTATATCGACAACTTGTTTATCGAAGGAGTGCTACACCCTGTCGAAGCCACCCTCTTTCCGAAGGGATGGGCCGCAGTTGGCGTGAGGCACAATATTCTAGGTGAGGAGGCCCACCGACTGTCCGCGCTCGCCGATATTGTAGAGCGTGAACTGCCCGGAATTGATGTTCGCCCCGGGGACTGGATGTCTTTCGCGAGGGTTTGGGCAGAAGTCAATTTTCTGGTATGCGAGATCGGGACAAAAGTAACCCCGGAAATCGCCAAGCGAGTCTCTCAGCTTCGTGCGCAGGTCGATGCGCGATTCGCGGATTGGCTTCAGAAGCGATTTGGTAGCCTTTCCAGCCTGCCTGCCACACCGCCGGTACTCGTGCACCATATTCCCCGATTTCTCTCTGCGGCTGTGGATGGTGGTGGGAAAGTTGCTCTTGTCGTTGTAGACGGGTTGGCATTTGACCAGTGGCTAGTGGTCCGACAAGAGCTTAGCAAGCAGCGACCAGCATGGCGATTCGATGAGAGCGCAGTGTTTGCGTGGGTGCCGACTGTAACGAGCGTTTCCCGCCAATCGATTTTCTCGGGAAAGGCACCGATGTACTTTCCGTCGAGTATTTACTCTACTGACAGGGAAGCGAGTCTCTGGCAGCACTTCTGGGTCGATCATGGTCTGTCTAGTCAAGAGATCGCGTACACGAAGGGACTTGGGGAGCCATCTGCGCTGCCATCGATTGAAATGGTTCTTTCGGCACCCAAGCTTAAGGTCTTCGGAGCGGTTGTGGACAAAGTCGATCGAATCATGCACGGCATGGAACTGGGAGCAACGGGGATGCATAACCAGGTGCGTCAGTGGGCTGCCGAAGGGTTCTTATCCGCCTTGTTGGATTTGCTGCTTTCGAGGGGTTTCTCTATTGTTCTGACTGCGGATCACGGCAATGTAGAGTCGTTCGGCTGTGGACGGCCTAAGGAGGGCATGACTGCAGATCTACGGGGTGAGCGCGCCCGGATGTACTCTGATCCCGTCCTTCGCCAGAGTGTGGCTGCGAGGTTCCCTACCGCCATCTCATGGAAACCTGTGGGGCTACCGGCCAATTTTCTGCCGCTGCTGGCGGCGGGTCGAAGCGCCTTCGTGCCGGCGGGATATCGGACTGTTGCGCACGGCGGAGTGACACTTGAGGAGGTCATTGTGCCGTTCATTCGAGTTGTGGGAGGAAAGGATTGAGCGATCGCCAGCGCATGATCGGATACAACCGGACCGTCAAACTCCGATGGTTGGATGAGACGGTGGATCTATTCCTTTCCGGCATTTCCGACGCCGATATCTGCGAAGCCCTGCGTGATCGTCTGAAGGACGAACTCTCGGTCGGTAGTACTGCCCAGCGCGGCAGCAGAGAGAAGACAATCACGCTGCTCCTCAAAACATGGGTGCGGGTGCCAGCACCGTTGCGAGAACTGCGGCGGGAAGGGTTGAGCCTCTTGCAAGGGGTTCGGCGTGCCCAGCGCCTTCCGATCCACTGGGGTATGACGATGGCTGCCTATCCGTTTTGGCGGGTTGTGGCGGAGGTGATTGGCCGGCTGTTCCGCCTTCAAGGCACGGCTTCGCCCATGCAGGTTCAACGCCGTGTCAAAGAGTTGTTTGGTGAACGGGAAGCCGTTGCAAGGTCGGCGCGATACGTCTTGCGCGCCTTCTCGGACTGGGGCGTTATTACGGACGCCGCTCGGAAGGGAGAGTACGCACCTGCCGAACCGCTTCTAGTTGGCGACCCGAAGCTGGCCGCATGGCTTCTTGAGACAGCAGTTTTTTCAACCACCGAAGGAAGCACCGACTTCCGTGGTCTGGTTGACAGCCCATGCCTGTTTCCGTTCCAGATTCGGCGAATTGCTCCGGCACAACTAGCAGAGTCTGGGCGTTTGGAGGTTGTTCGGCACGGCGTTGATGAAATGATCATTCGCGTTCGAACGCCAAAGAACGGCAAGCATGGAATCTCTTAAAGGGCGGGGCGACACAATGAACGAAAGCCGGTGTGGTCCGCAAATATTCTGTCCGAGGCCCGCAACGTCGTTTAATCGGCCTCCTTGGCCAGGCGATACTCGTGATGTAAACCGCCAAGGACTGGTGTCCTCCCGACGCGGTATCCGGCTGGCAGTCTGTGCCGGTGGTCACTGGCCGGAACACTTTCCTGGCTGGGTTCCGGAATGC
>Ga0163149_10005945_pt1 | contig 12702 bp, 2 predicted proteins | sample OliLakLV19MP5G1_FD_148604 | JGI IMG/M metagenome (GOLD analysis project Ga0163149, IMG submission 148604) | Freshwater microbial mat bacterial communities from Lake Vanda, McMurdo Dry Valleys, Antarctica - Oligotrophic Lake LV.19.MP5.G1 | ecosystem: Environmental > Aquatic > Freshwater > Lake >...
GTCCAACGAAGATATTCTTTGAATAAGATTATCTACATAATTACTAAACTCGTTTTTCTGCTGAGCTGACATTTCTATCAAAGGTATGCTTTCAAGTATTATACGTTTTCCGTTTTTTGAGTCTGGGTTTTCTTTTGATGAAACGTAAACAACTGTATCTACACCTGCTTGACTTATACCTGTTGCTGTTTTGCTTTCTTCTTGCTGCATAGAAGATATAAATAACCCATATTCATTCACCATATCTTTTAAGCTGGCAAAACTCATAGGTGTAGACCCCGATTGAGCTACATCGAAAAAAGAACTTGAAACAATGTCACTTTTATCAATAGAAATAACCCCATCGAAAAGATTAACTTCTTCAGGATTTTCTCCAACAACAGAATTTAAGTAATCATACAACATGTCGTTATATGCTTTTTCTTTAAAACTTAAAAGCTTATGATCCTTAGAACTTATATAGTGAGACCCAAAGTAATTACCATCGATATTAATATCAATAACAAAAGGTTTTAAATCTGTACTTACCTTACCATTATAATCAACAACAAAAGCGTTTTTTCTTACTGTAATAGTTGCAGAACTTAAAGCGCCTATTCCATTATACGCTGTTATTATTCCTTTTACTATTTCATCATACTTAGGTTTGTTCACTTTAGGATTAGTAGAATCGAACTTTCCCTGAGACATCATCTTACCAAAGAAAGTAGCTTTCATGGTCGCAACGAGTACATCAATAGCTTTATGATTAGGCGAAATGTCTGTTTTAGCAATAGCTGTATATCTTTTCTTAAACGTTTTTTCAGGTAATGCGTTCTTATCTCGCCCTGTAGATATCATAAACTTACCCTCTTCATTCTTTTTAATGCTAGTAACTGTTGTCTCTTGCTGTACTCCATCCTTATCGTTTGTTACGTATGTAGCACCAACTTTTATTATAATATCATCTTTAGTAACTATAACACTGTATTCAGTAGTAAGACCTTCAGATGATATAATTCCCCAAGTCATAGATTGATTAGGCGTTCCGTAGGTAGGTGCTTCTTCTTCAGCTACAGAAGTGCTGTTTACTGATTCTTTTACTTCTGTAGCAGCTTGTTCTTCTACTTTTGTTTTCCTAAAAGTATCAAGACGTTTATCTTCAATAGCTAATTCTTCTCCGTCTACTCTGTATTTAATAGAAAAAGTATACCTGTATCCATCATCATCATTAGACAAGGCATGAATCTCCAGACCTAACGGATTTTCTGCAGGCTTAGGTGATATTACATTGTACGATACTCCTTTATGATTAAAGATTTTACCTGAGACATATGTAGTTAGAAGTGCTCTAGATTCAACACCTTGTTGTTGAAGTGACTTGTATTTATTTACAGGAGTCGTTACAGGAGGAGTTACGGTACTTACTACAGGAGTCGTTACAGGAGATACTTCAGAACCCGTTACAGGAGGTACTACAGAAGGTACTACAGGAGAAGTTACAGGCGGTACTATAGTTTTTTCCAAAGCAGTTACTTTAGCACCTATCTTTGGTAGCTTCCCAAAAGTATCAGCTGTAGAATCATAAAGTGCTTTTTTACGAGTTGATACTTCTTTAGCATTATCTTCAAACTTTACCAACGCGCTTTGTGATACAAGTGCAGAGTTTTGTGTAGTTGGTGATATATAAGCTGAAACATAAGTGGTTGCTCTACTTACCGCAGTAAGCATATATTTATTGTACATGCTTTTTGAACCACCAATCTTTTCAATAGTAGATTCTTGTGGCATGTATACATACACTTCACCATTGAGCGTCTGACCTTGTGGTGACTTGTTCTTATCAGTCATGTAAAACACACGCTTTTGAGACTCAGCTGACATTTCTGAAACAATATCATTAAAACTTTCAAGGTCGTAAACAATGATATAGCCTTTATTCTCAAGTACCGCAGTTTTTGCTTCTGACAAAAATGAATCTTTATCGTTATTTAGTTTTACACCATTACGAACGCCTGATTCATCACTATAGCTTAATCCAATTAAGGTTGGAATTACAGCGTTACGTCGAAGAGCTTGATTACGAAATAGATTTTGTATCTTAAATATATCAACTAGTGATGTTCTTTTAACAGCCGTCATGTTAAAACCGTGCTGCATGTACAATGACATCTGAGGAGACTTTTTAAACTCTTCTACAGAATATGGTGCTTGTGCTTCATCCCCAAGTATAAAAACAGTATTACTTTTGTCTATCGGATTATCATTAATAACTTCTATTTCAACACCATTTATTGATGCTAACTCACCATTGAAATACAATGTATTGCGTTCTTTCTGAGTAAGCAAAGAAATCTCATCAATAAATATTACATGATCTTTGAATTTGTCCTGCTGATTAATGAACTCTTCAATAGGAAGTATAACAAACATGTCCTTTTTTACTCCAACAGGAATAGCACTTTTCATCGCTTCTAACTGCTGTTTATTAGGTGCCACAAGTACAAACTTAGTTTGACCTCTAATAACAGCATGCTCTATCATAGTACGTATAAAAAAAGTAGTCTTACCTACACCGCCACTACCAGTAATCAACATAAAGTTATCTTTTATATGACTTGCGCTTTTTGCTGGATCTTTTGTATCGTAACGTAAATTACCATCTTCAGACAATGGTGAGTAAAGAGAAAGTGATTCAGAATATGCTTCAGCAGATGTTCCTAGCTTCATAGTCATTTTAACACTATCCATGAAGTATATCTTATTAGGATCACTTTTAGAATCATTCCTAGTAAGACCTTCTTCTATATGGGCCATACCTATCATAACATTTAAAAGCTGCTCTGAAGTGTGGTCGCCTTTATAAGCAACAGTAGAACTGGTAAGATCAAAAGTATCAGGATCAGCAACTTTATCAAGTAACAGTAAAAGTGACCCATAATAAACAGTAGGGTCCATCTGCATCATCATATTCATGGTATGATACATGAACAACTCTCTGTATGTATTATTAGGTTCGGTGTACTCACCACTTTCAAAAGCTTCTTCATTGAGCATGCTTTCAAAAGATTCTAAAAACATTCCTTGCTGACCTGCATCACGATGATCATAACTATCGCGTGTTTCATTTAAAAGCTCTTCGCGATCATTAAGTTTACGTTGTACATGAGTATGCCAAAACAATCTAAACTGTTTTAAAAACGACTCAGTAGCATTACTTACTTTACTTATTTTATTCATGTAATGATGCCAAAACTGCATAGCTTTCATTACATCAACTTCTGAAGCATTAGAAGTTAATACATTAGGCATCTCTAATGTAACACTATCAACTTCAAAAGTACCAGCTTGAATAAAGTTTAGTAATGAATTGCTCACAGAACCAAACATACGAAGTGTAGATTCTTTGAGCTTATTCATGTTGTCTTCTCGTTCGTCTTTTGACATCAATGAAGTGTTTACTGAATCGTAAATGCTTTTATCAATGTCGTGCTTTTTATGAAGAGCATCTAATCCATTGCCCATAGCTTTGTAAGAAGATAGGCCCATGTATGCTCTCTGAGGTTCAGTTAGAATACCTTCAGCATCAAGTGAACGCATGTAACTTAAAACCTCAAAAAGCTCATCTTTAGAATTAAGTATCTTTTTTATTTCACTCATCTTGGCGCGCATATCTTTCGTTACAACATTGCCTGAGTTGTAAAAGTCATTTAGCAAGCTTATCATTACCTCACGTATTTCTTTCCCATCAAACTGTTCGCCTTCACGTAATAACATAGCCATGGCATCGCTCACTACAGAAAACTCTGCTTTGAACTCTTTTGATACCCATGCGCCTTCGTTATGTACATTACCAGTTATACTAGTGTAATTACCTTCACGTATTTCATAGCTATTACCTTTATGATTAAAACTACTTTCGGTAGCATCAGACTCATTCTTAGCAAGGTCATAAGCTTCTTTTGTGCTTTCTGAAATATTACCATCACTATCAGTAACAACGTAAATAGGTTCTCTTTCTATTTCATTATCAACTATTGAATCAAGCATAGTAAGTCCACCATCGGAAGCATCTTTGTCTCCTTTGTAAATGATAGTGTTCTTGTCGTCACCTTTTTTCATTCTTCCACGTTTGCCAAGTATTTCTTTAGTCTTAGCTTCGAGTGAACGAATAAGTTTTATATCATCACTAGATTCTTTAGCAGCTTTTTTTATAGATCGTTTTATCTCCTTATCTTTGTCAAGGTCAGAAGACAAAGGAATAGAATACGCATCATTATTCTCATCATAAAATGAATCAGCACCTACATCCTCTATTGTGCTAGAATCTTCTTCACCTACTGCTTTAAAAATAGAACTGTCTACTTTTTCTTTCAGTTCTTTTTTCTTTTCATCCATACGAGCAGATAAAGAATTCAATGCTTTGCTGTAATCACCATCATAGTGACCTTCATCCATATTGTTAATTACCGATTCTAACTCAGCTTCATCTTCAATATTTACGTTACTAAAAGTCTCATTAAAAAGATCTCCTGATACTTTGCTTTCAGCTTTTCTTTTTTCAATAATCTTTTGAATTTCATCAAACTTTTTAGCATAATCTCTAGCTTGGTTAGTTAACGTCATTGCTTTATTAGAATCATTCCATAAGTCACGTGTTTCAGATAAAGCAATGCTATCATCTACAAGGGAGTTCATTTTACTTTTACGTACATTTCCATCAGGTTCTGATATTACATCATTGATAAGCGTACCAAAGTTTTTATTGACAAGCATAGCACGAGTAAGCATGTGTGACCTATATTCTTCAATCATACTGCCATCAAGAGCTTTTGATACCATGGTGTTAGCTCTTTCAAGATCATCTTTATTGTTTTCTATCTGCTTGTACAATACTTTTGCTTCTGATGAGTTTTTATCAGATAAGCTTTCGTATGCTGTTGTATCTTGTGCAAGTTGTTTTTCTATCTTTTTTGCAGCTAAAGCATTGGTAAGTGTATTACGAACTAATGCCATATCTCCACCCATGACTTTATTTATCTGTTCTGCACTATTTAAGTTAAGTGCTTTTTTCAACTGATACGCCATACGTAATTCTTCACGCATAGATTCAAACCCTATATCATTTCTACTTTTAGCTTTACTGCGCTCACCTTCAGGAAGTGAACTAAGAAACTGGTCATTATTAGTAAGAAAAGAATTACCAAAAGCACCTTTTGCGTGCATCTGTGCTAATGCTTTATCTGATTCTTCAAAAGTATTATACTGCATAGCCATTTCAGCTACAGCATTATCACTAAAGTTTCGTTTTAGTCTTCCGCCCATCATACCGCCCATGACACCTCCACCAATCATACCTCCAACAAACTCTTCTAAGTTAAACTCAAACTTAGTATTTTGAAACTTACCTTTGCCTGCTATAGCATTATCTTCAGGGCCATAATATCCTACCCAGCCATTATTATATGCGTTTTTCATGAAGGTATTTAACTGTCCTTCTACTACTTCTTCCCAGCCTTCTTCCCAGCCAGCAGCAACAGCCCCTCTAACTCTACCCATCATTGATGTTGGAGCAGCACTTTGTCCAAAACGTATAGGAGCAGACATGGTTTTTTGTAGTATTCCCATGGCTGACCCAGCACCTGAAGCAGCTTTTCCTGTAGCAGATGTAATTCCTGAAGATAAACTACTGATTATTCCTTTTCTAGCAGCTACTTTAGTTGATTCTGAAGCAGTTTTATCTAACAATACTCCAGCACTTTTAGATAAAGTTTCTGAATACTTTTTCTTTAGGCTAGCTTCTATTGCTTGCTGACTACCTTTAGATTTAAAACCATCGGCAATACCATCAGCACCAAGTATCTTTGACGTTGAATACTCTGAAGCCATTACTATAGCAAACGCAGCAAGAGATAATAGCTGTCTATCAGTATCATTAAGACCAGCAGATTTAGCTTCATCATTCATCGCGTTAGCAGCAAAGATGCCCCCAAAGATATGAGGAGCACCGTTTATTACTCTACTAGCTGCTTTACCTAAATAACCTGCTGTTGATAAAGAAGAACCTATTCCACGTGTAGCAAGACCTATAAGAGCCTGAGCACCTACTTGGGTTAAAATGCCTGCTGATGTACCTACAAAACCACGAACATTAGTAAATAAACCTTCATTCTCCGCAACTTCTGATACTTTACTTTTGGAAGCATTTCCGTAATTCTGTAACTCTCGACCAAACTTTTGCCAAGAGTTCATTTCTTTACCTCCAGTAATAAACTGTCCAAAAGAACCTGCCATTTCTGATACTGTACCCCACTGTGAATACATAATATCCATCATTGTATTCTGTGACATATCGTAAGCATGTTCCCATACTCCTGATTCTCTTTTTTGAGGACCATACATACTACGAAGCTGTTTACCTACAACTACATCAGCAGCTGGAACTTCAACCCATTGCTTTGAACCATGATCCATTACTAACATGTGTTCATTACCGTTTTCATCAGTACGAAAAGGCATACCGTTGACGTTAGCTAACTCATAATCTTCCATAGAACCATAAGTATCCTCTAAAGGCTTGTAGTACATCTTTCTGCTTTCAGCAAGCTCTTCATTGTGTAGCGTGGCTGTTCGCTGACCTTTATCAGTATAACGTGAACCAAGGTTACCTTGATGCTTAGTATTGTCTGGTATCTGCCAGCCAGATGATTCCGATGGCGTAAGTCCGTATGTTGATGGATGAGCATTGATAGCATAGCCCGGTTTAAGATGATCAATATCTTTAGATTTAAGCCAGTCCCAGTCAGGGTTAGACTCCATTTCATGATCTCCTTGCTTTACCGCGTCATAAATCTTTTCTCCATATATCTGCTTATGGAAATCCACAAACATATCCATAGTCATACCCTTCAAAGCTCCTTTATTAACTTCGTAGCTGTCTTCAATGGTCATAGGTACAACAGTATATCCAGCTATCTTAGCTTCGTTTTCTGTAATCCCTGAAAGAGATATAGATATTGGATCAATAAATCCGCCACCAGTTTCAGGTGCAGGCGTTCCTGTTTCAGGAATCGTGGGTTTGTTATCGTCAGGACCAGGCATATATTATTATTTATTTTCTAGGTGTTAAACCAGTTATTAATCCTTTGTTTGCTCCTTGTGGGTTTTCGGCATTACTACCAATCTTACCTGAGTGTTTAGTTTCTCTTGTTTTAAGCCATAAGTCAGATGTGCCATCGTATAATGCTCGACCACCAGAAGCTTTTAATACTGCTCCAGTAACATTAGTTTGAACTGAGTACGAAGCTCCTTTACCTTTAGCAACTATTCCTAACTGTTTTCTAGCGTCTTCAGTTACTTGGCCATTCTTTACTATTTCTTGTTTAACTAAAGTAGGAGATACCCTCCATCTTCCAACATCAATACCTTGTGCTGCTGCATAGTATTTACCATCAAGCGCTGGACTTTCAGCAATGGTTAAAGAGGTTAAAAAAGGAGCTTGATTTATCTTCTTCAATTCAGAAATGTATTCAGTTCTTAGTTGACCTTTAAGACCTAATAAATCAGCTTTTTCTTCATGAGTAAAAGATATCTTTTGAGAACTAGCTTTTTTAATTTCTTCTGCTGCTTTGTCGTAATATTTAGATCTTAGACCTCCTTTATCGTTTTCTAAGTACTGTGGTCTTTCTACCATGATAGTAGTTTGTTTATCCCCCCAGTATTTAATCTGCTTTTCCATATCAGCAGTTTCTAATGTATATGTTGAGTAGTACTGCTGCGGTGCCGCGTATGGTGCATTTTCACCAGTAGTAGCAAGAATAGTAAGTATATTCTCAGAGTTAGCTCCCATCGCTACAGGGTTAGTCATATCAGGTCTTACATTTTTAGTAGTATACTTACCGTCTTGACCTTTGTGCCAAAAGCCAGTTCCTAAATCTATAGCTCCTCCTTCAGTTAATGATTTAACTTCAGCAGGCTTCAATCCATCTAATTTCGTTAGATGTACAAACTGACCAGTATTATACTGTTGTCCTCCGATAGTGACAGGTGCAGTAACAATAAAACCTGAGTTCGCAGCAACAGAAATAGCTTTCATACTTAAATCACCAGTATATCCAGTAACCATTGAGTTAGGCCCAAAAAACGTAGAACCTTCAGCAACAGTTTCTCCCACTTGTATGTCAAGATTAAACAGTGCTCCTTCAGCGTTTCTAAGCATCGGTTTACCCTCAATATCTTTTGCCCCTGAAAACAATGTTTCATCAAGTGCATCAAAGATGTCATCAGATACTGCTTGTGCTGGAAAGTGAATAGCTGTTTGATCAGTTCTAGTAAATCCATATCCTCCTTCAGTTGCCATCTTTGATTTAGACTCGTTATACATGTTTGTTATACGAGCCATTGACTTTTGAGCAAACTCCATAGCATTATCTTCATTCATGCCATTGGCCATCTTATCAGCTATTATCTTATCTCTAAGACCTTCACCATCCCAAGTTTCGGCAGGAACATACATCTTTTCTCCATTGCTACCGATCTTTACCGTAAATGGTGATAAATTACCCGATGCTGTAGCTGACCCCATTACGTCAAGAGTAGATGGAGAAGATACTACACCTGAAGGGTTTTCAATAAGTTCAGTTATAAATCCTAACTCATAATCGTTTTGTCCTGATAAATCTTTCAAGTTTTTTTCTGTAAAGCCTTGGTTTTCTGTAGTAGCTGTTGATGTTTGATATTCTCTTGCTGCTTGAAGCATCGTTTCTACTTTCTTAGAAGCACCTATAGATTTATATGCTTCGTCATTGATTACATTAAAAGTAAAGTTTTGATCTGATCCTGTAACAGCTTTATCTAGTTTTCTTTTTTCAAAGTGTTTTTGTACAACTATTTCAGCATAATCTCTAGCATCAGTCATCATAAGTTCAGCATCAAGTTCACCTTTTCTATCACCACTTTTGAAATAATACCCATTGTGGTCTTTCTCTAATCTTTCTTCTTCTTCTTTTGTTCTTTTTTGTGATGATCTTTTCATGAATCCTTCTTTTATGCCTACATCACCAGCAGCAGCACCTGGAGTAATACCTACTGTCGTTTGTAGAAATCCTTGAAATAATCCAGCTGTTAGTTTATCTTCAGTATTAAATAACTGAGCAGCTCTTTTCCAAGCTTCTTGTTTTGCTTCACCTAGTTGTCCTTGGTCACCTTTAATATTACTATTAGGCCCTTCTCCAAAAGCGTTGTAGTTACTTTTGTTTTCGCCAAAGACTTTATTGTATTCTTGTAACATGCCATATATGTTACCATCAAGCTTTTCCTTTATAGTTTCCCAGCCTTTGCTATAACCTGTTTCTGATGTTCCTATAGGATCAAAGATGCTATTCATTTCTTCAAGAGCATCTTCTTCTCTAATCATATACGGACTCCATTCAAAGTTCTTTATCCATTCAGGAGCATTCTCAGAAGTAGAACCCATCATATTAGTTTCTGCATATTGCTGCATCCTAGATAAATCACCATTAGAAATAGCTCTACCTGTACGACCTAGCATTCCTAAATGAAGTAATCCTGATGCTTGTTTTTCTTTAATAAGTGCATCATAAGAGTCTATTCTTTCCTTATTAACTTTGGCGGTGTTTTTTAGTTCTTGACTTCCAAAGTATTCTTTATCTGTTACTAGCTTACGGTATTCTGGCATTGTAACAGCTACATCAGGGCCATAATAAGCCATGAGTGCATCAATCTGATTATTTACTTTGTCATAATTCCGTTGCCATTGTGATACTTGTCCAATAGTGCCTACTATTTCAGGATCTTTATCCGTTCCTTTACCTGACGATGCCGCACTTTTTGCTGGACGCATAGCTTGCTGCTTTTGAAGAGAATCAATCAAAGGCATCAGATTAAATCCTTGACGCATCACAGGCATCACAGGTATGTCAATAGTAGGACCAGTAGTAACAAACTTAGGAAATTGTGCCATATTATATATTATTGAAGGCTTACTCACCAAAGATAAGTAAGCCTGCTAAGATAAAAAAGTATTTCTTTTGTTTTAACGTTCTAAATTTTGTCGAGAGCGGTCCATAATTGCTTTCAGCCTTTTTGAAAGTCCTTCAGTAGTAGTTAATCCTTTTCTTTTAACATACTGGTCTGCAAACTCTGTTTTGTGCAATCCTCTATCAAGACCTTTACTAGCTTCTGACCAGTAGCTATGTTCCATTTCAAAAGTTCTATAATCGCTATTGTTGACGTAAGCATCATAAGACTCTTTTACTTTTTGATACGTTTCTTGTGCTTTTTCGTATTGCTTGGTATCAGTATACTTTGTAGGATCAGGTGCTGCACCACCAGGGTACATCCTTTCAAAGTTTTTACTAGCTTCCGACTCCATGCTATATCTACCCATAAAATCTTTATCTAAAGCTTTGTCTGTATATGTTGTCATGCTTGGTGCATTGTTTCCATAAACAGTTCGTAAGTCTTTATACTTTTCACTACCGTAAAGTTCTTTTGCTGATTCTGACATCTTTTGTTTGTAGTCTGATAGTTCAGCATTAGTATATTCATCTGAAGTTAGTTCATTCTGTGACATCTGCCATTCAAACATAGCTGATTGTATTTCATTGCTAGCAAGAACATCTTCTTTGTTTGCATCTTCTTGTCTTTTACTTATCTCTTTCATGGCATCGTACTTAGCATAAGCTCCAGCAGTATCACCAATGCGACCAAGCTGTGTGGATATAAGTTCATCTTTTCTAGCTTGTGCAGCTTGTTGAATCTGATAATTTACTTGCGATTCTTGGTTTATAATCTGGTTCTGAGCATTAGATTCTTGCATCGCTATCTGTTGATTCTGCTGTTCTACTTGTAATGCTGCTCCTGCTTCTTGTGTGCCAATGCCTGCCATCTGTTCTCCAGTACCAGCAGTTACGGCCGAAAGACCACGCATAAGATCTGATGCTTGTGACATCCCTTCGCGCATACCTCTGTTAGCTGATACTTGTGCTTCTCTAACATCAGTTCTAGCATTCTCAAAAGGTGTACGGTCAAGTCTCATACGCTCATACTTAGGTGTAGCAAGCTGCATTGTCGGTGGGGGTGCTTGTACCATATTATTAAATAAGGCACCTCCATCAAGGATAGCTTTCCCAGCATAATACATGTTAGCTATGTTATTACTTTTTTCATCTTTAGTAGTAGTAGTAGTCTCTTCTCCTGGTAATGGTGTTGTAGTGCTTTTAGTTTTAGGAGTAGGCAGTGTAAATATAGATGAATCAGGTTTAGGAACAGCTTTATTTACTACTGGTTCTGCTAAAGATGAATCAGGTTTACCTGTAGATGATGAAATAATAGGTCTTCCAAAAGAATCAGTTTTTAAAACATCTGATGAATCTATAGGATCTGGTGGCGTTAAAACAGGTTTAGCAATACCAGTAGTATTATCAACAATAGTAGTACCTGAAATAGGATTATTATTTATTCTAGGCTTAGTGAAATCTATCATAGTACTGCCTACATTAAATTCCGTTTTTGGTATTCCGAAAGCAGGATTAGGATCTAGTTCGGGTTTAGGAACATAAGTAGGGAACATGCCACTGTAATCAGGTTTTACAACTGGTTCTTTTATGCCTTCAGTAATATTAGGTAATGCTTGTGGTTCACGTATTAGAAACTCAGGACTAGGAATTGATCCTTTTTGCAATGGATTAACTCTTGTTTCTATACCTTCACCTTGTGTAAAAGGTAATGATGGTGCTATTCCTGCTCCTTGAAAAGGATTAGGCGATGTACCTCTACCAGTAATGCGTTCTGTTTGTACAGGTACATCATAAGGTAAAGCAACAGAAGGCATAGTTAAATGCTTTTGCGCCATTTCATACTGTTCAGGAGTCATCATAATCTGCCCTTGGTTCTGTTGAGCCACTGACATATTATTATCATCATCAATAAGTTCTGTGAGCTTACCGTTTACTGTCTCATACTTGCGTTGTTTTAAAGTAGGATATGGATTAAACATGTATTCTTTGTCGTTTATAATGATGAAACAATATTATTCTTTACACTAATCTTTTTCATAATCATTAAGCCATTTCTTCATCGCTGCTGTTTCAGGCTTACCTTTGGTATATTCACTTAAATCTTTAGCTAAATTCTTTTCTTCTATAGTAAGGTCGTTCATTCCACGTTCACGAAAACTATTGAGCTTGTCTTGGTATAAACTTGCAGAACGTTGTTGTTTATCTGTTCCTTGTGGCTTTGTCGATTCTTTAAATGAAGGACTCATTGAACCTTCTTTAGGAGCGTTATAGTTAGCTGGCTTTGAAAGGTTTTGTGCAAAGTTATTAACTGTGTTAAAAGCATACTCAGCTCCTTCACCAAAGCCGCTAAGTATGCTTTTCATTCCTCGACCGATAGGATTAAATACTTGTAATAAATTACTGTTTTTAGAACCTTTTGTAACTGGAGTCTTAGCTTTAGCTTTAGCTTCCTCTTTAGCATTAGTCCTTAAAATCCAATCTAAATCGTCCTTTGTAGTTTCCTTTTGAGCATCTGGATAGTAGGTTGGATTAGATTTTTCAAACTTATACTTTTCATTCTCAGCATGATCTAATCTGACACCAGACATAAGATTAGGAGAATTATTATGCCCAACTACAGCCTTATAATGATTACCATATACGTCTGTAGTAAAAGGTATATATGGAGTCTTAGCTTTATAGC
>Ga0163149_10005957_pt1 | contig 12682 bp, 7 predicted proteins | sample OliLakLV19MP5G1_FD_148604 | JGI IMG/M metagenome (GOLD analysis project Ga0163149, IMG submission 148604) | Freshwater microbial mat bacterial communities from Lake Vanda, McMurdo Dry Valleys, Antarctica - Oligotrophic Lake LV.19.MP5.G1 | ecosystem: Environmental > Aquatic > Freshwater > Lake >...
GACGCAGTGTCGCACACGTCAATGTGGAGTCGCTGATAACCATTGGGCTGAATCGGCTTTCTAGACGAAAGGAAGAAATTCCTTTGGATGCTCCTGCACCAAAAGGAAAGCCGGTAAGCATGACATTATTCTTTGATGCTAACCTACACCACGACCTTGTCAGTGGCAAGTCAGTTACAGGTGTCCTCCACCAACTCAACAAGACCCCTATCGATTGGTGCTCCAAGTTGCAATCGACTGTTGAGACGGCAACATTTGGTTCGGAGTGTGTCGCCGCAAGAACATGCAATGAGCAAGTCATTGATTTGCGCCTTACACTTTGACACCTCGGAGCACCTATTAACGGGCCAACAATGGTGCTTGGTGACAACGAGTCGGTGATCAACTCAGCAGCCATCCCTCATTCCAAAATGCACAAACGTTGGGTCGCCTTGTTCTGCCATCAAGTGCGACATGCAGTTGCAGTAGGCATCATCAACATTCATCACATCGCTGGTAAGAAAAATCCGGCCGATGTTTTAAGCAAACATTGGGACTTGCCCTCTGTTTGGAACACAATGAAGCAGCTGTTGTTTTGGAATTGGAAGTTGATGGCTCCAAGCGCAGAGGAGGCAAAGGAAGGAAGCAACATCGAGCAGAAGGATGTTGCCGAATTGGTGTCGAAGCCAAGTGCAATGTGAAGACTGCAGCACAAGGCAAATGTCAAAAGAATCACATTCTCATCAAGGGGAGTGACAATGGTGCAATTTCACCCGTGATTCAGTCCACGAATCGGAGTCGTGTCCCGAGTTCCAGACCAAGAACTGATGTGCGCCCTGAAGGAGAAGACACAAGATCCAATGCGGAACACAAAGTGGATCAGAAATGAGAGTTCCCACGACGTGTTCCATCACGATGTTGTGCAATCCTATGGGCATGTGGTGACAAGAGTGTCTCACCATGACGAAACATGCGCACCGTGTAAGCAATCTTGCCAATGAAGATGTCGATCTTGTTGGAAAACACAGAGCTATTTCTATGGTAGTCTGATGCTCATAACTTTCAAATTTGCGTGTAAAAGCATCTGTTCTTTTGATGAAACATTGGAGTAGGAAAGTTTCTTTTCTAAGGTGTTGTTCGCTGCATTTCGTCCTTTCGTTTGGTCGATTTGACGGTGAAGAATTGTCGTTTATCATTTCCTTTTTCCACCTGGAAGAATCTTGTTGTCTTTTCCACAATGGAGAGTGCGGTCATTGGATTTGCTGGACCACTTCTTCCACAATTCAGAAAACCTGTCAATGGAAACATCAACTGCATAAAAAAGGTTCAGTTCTTTGTCTGCTTGAATGACACTGTCTTTTTGCAATGTGGTAAAGACTTGCAGAAGACAAATGGTTGAGTGTCAATGCTTCAAAGAACCAACTTCACTTGTGGTCATGTGTGACACATGCACAACTTTGTGCCTTAACACAACCAGCATAGTCCATGTCAGGGGACTATGCAATGTTTTTTGTGTGGGATTTGATCCATCATGATTCAGAATGATGATTGTTTGTTGCTTCTGAGGTGACAACTTACTGCACTGTGCCATTTTGACCCGTTAGGCTATGGCTAAAGGATGATTGAACCAGGCCAATTCTGGTGTGTGAATTAGGGCACTGCATTTCCCCCATGCGTCATGGAGCAAGTAACGAGTGAGTGATGTGTCAATTAGTGAGTGGCACACGTGTTAATCACCAGAATTGTTGATGCTTAGGGTGTGGTGGGTGGGTTTCGAATTTTTGCATCTGCAGCTTCCACTGCTGTTTCACTGTGGACATGCTCCTCTTCTCTCTCTCCCCCACAATTCATGAGCATCGTGTAATGGTCGAGTGACTCATAATGGTATTAATTGACGCATGTGGGAGGATGGTGGGAGCAGATTGCACTGTGTTTCTGCACCGTTCCTGCTCGGAATTTCAAGTGGAGTTCGCTCTGAATCGCAGTGATTCAGCGCAAAATGACTGTCATCGACAGTTTCGTTAGACTGAGCAGTCGGAATTTCAAGCGGCACTCGCTTGTGAATGGTGCTGTTTTTGTGCACAATGACTATCACTTTGCTGTGACTAGTCGGAGTGCACCGCATTCACCGGTTGGCCAGACCATGTGCATTCGGTGGATTGTGTCGGAATCTTCCGTTTGATGTGTTGTTGCCATGGATCGTGTGTTGCGACCCTTGGTCGGTGCAGACCGCATAGTTAGTGACCGTTGATGCACTGTTGCTCGGCATGTGTGCTGGTTCTGAATAGATCGTTGGGCTGATTCCTTGTGGTCGTAGTGTGCTTTGCCTGCTGCAGCGTGGCAGCTTGAGGGCTTGCTGCAGTGACTGTTGACTGAATCTTTTCGACCGTTGAGTGTCGAACCCATGACCTTTCAGAAGCTTTCCACATACACAGTATCCACTGTGGTATGAATTCATAATGAACTATGCCATTTTAACCCATTAGGCTATGGCAAAAGGATGATTAAACCAGGCCAATTCTTGTGTGTGAATTAGGGTGCTGCATTGTCAATGCGTTCGAAACAAAATCTTGCTTTGTTGCACTGATCATGATGGTGACCCACAGACCCAGGGTTCATTTTTTGTGAAGCATGAGGATCTAAATGATGATTTGTGTTCCTGCTGTAGTGTCTCTGAACCTGTCAGCCATGCATCATGTTTTTTGTTGGACAAGTTGTCTTGGAGGCAACAATGTGCCAAACCGACCCAGTGATTTTGTCAGATCATTGAAAACAAACACACTCTCCAATGCAGGAGCATCAACACAACTGTGGTGCAGTAACTTGGAGCTCATGCCTGACCTAATTTTTTGAAATTGTCAATGGCTTAAAAGGTTTAACTTTCAAGTGCCTTCCAAGAAAGCAGTTCAGTTGCATTGGGGGGAATGAAGGAAAAACTGTGGGATCTTCTTTATCGAGCAAGTGTGCTTTTTGTTGCAAAAGAACAGAACCCAAAGTTTCGGCGAACCCTATCCTCGCTTGCCGGGAAGGAAGCAACGTGGTCTGTAACACGTCGTCGCCACGGATCGACCATAACATGTTGTTGTCGCGCCCCAGGAGAAAAATGAAACTTCAGAAGAAAATAGCTTGAAGATACTCCGACGACAAGAATAAGATGAATGGTAAAGCGTAGGCACCAAAATAAGAAGTATCCACCTGAGATCACGACGTCGACTACTAGTAGCAACTTTATATAGTGGTGTAGCTTCTCCGTTACAACAGCTGGCTGCATAGCAAGATAAAGCAGGGACGACAACAATTCCGTTGTTTCCGTTCGTCGTCTCCCAGCTTGACATTTTTTAAATGGCAGCACCAGTTTGACTTTAACATCAGATACCCCGTTATTTGGCAACCATAGTGCCGAGTCAGCTTGCAACTAACTAAGCAACCATGACACTGCTGACGGACTTTGCAAGCGCTCATCTAATGCAGCAGCAGCAGCCGAAACAGCGACAATCACAACAGCGACAACACCAGCACCAACAATTGCCGGTAGTTCAGAACAACAAAAAACAGGCGGCGTCTGCGGTGAACGACAATGGTGATAATGATGTAGCAGATGCAACGAAACAAAGTTTGGCATGGCTATGCCAACAATCCTTTCGTCCAACGCAATATCGGTACCGGCAAGAGTTAGTGGTCTACAACAAGCAAGGAAGAAGCCGCAAGCGAAGGAGGTGTGTGACCGGTACTACTAGTACTGCTAGTATAACCAACCAAAGGGAGGAGAAGGTGTCGGAGCAGGAGCAGCTATTGCAAGGTCTTGGAAAAGTAGTTGATAACCAACAGAATGAAGGGGAAGAGGAATTTTGCTGGGAGTATTCCTTTCGGCAGCAAGTGACCAAGCCTGCTTCTTTTTGCCAGCTGCAGCAGGAGGCAGAAGACGAACAAGATTTGGAATTTTGTTGGGAATCTGCGACCAAGTCGTTTTCTTCTTATTCCCATTTCCAGTTACAAATGGAGAGAGAATCACGCGCCGCCAGCACTACAACAATGGCAGACCCTACTACTACTATCGCATCGTTGGATCCTACTACCATGGCCGTGATTGCGTTGATTGGGCTCATGGTCACTCTAGGTTTTTATGTTACTCAACCTACAAAATCTATAAGACCTTCCAACAGCAGTGGTAGTAGCAGTTCGATTTATCGTGGCCATCCCACCGATTGTGAGGATGCGAGCGCTTGTCGTGGAAGCCCCAGTCCGCCGGTTCGAGTTATTTCCTTGACGTCCTTGTCTTTGATGGATCATAGTCGTCACAGTGTCCATTCCTCTTCCATGCGAATGTCAATGAGGAGCACACAACAATACGGGACAAAGGAAGAAGAAGAAGATGATGATGATGGTAATGTTCCAGACGACGATAATGATGATGATCTTTCGAGCATGGAAGGTGATACAATAGGAAGTGACAATGCCAACAATCTCTGTGAGGAAGAGCAATCAGAGCCGGAAGAATTGGTCTCCACAACAATCAATTCACGAGGCACCAGTACCAGTGAATCGCAACAGGAACCCGGGAATGTCCACCATGCCCGTGACCCCCTGCCATCGACTCGTGCTGCCTCTTTGATTGCTGGTGCTGTTAGTGGCAAGTCCTTATTTGCCAGTGCACTGTTGGCAATATCCAATGACGATGACCACGGAGATGATGAAAATGACGACGAAGACTACGACGGCACAGATGTATCATCAGCACACAACACCAGCAAGGTTGATGCCGCTGTCACTACGACACCAATCCCCCTTTTAGCTGGGACAATGGGCAATGGCCATAATGAGGACAGCAACGCTGCCGCTGCTGTTAACACACCGCACAACAAACACGATGTCATGGCTCAACCGACTGCAGGTGCGATTCGTGGAAAAGTGTTACGGCTGGGCGAGGACGACGAGTCCATGGACAGCCATGGCAACCACCCCTCCCACCATAGTGGTTCCTCCTCGTCGTCTTCCTCCTCCGTGTCAACTCTATCTACATTCCAACCTCCCAAAACCACGGATTCTGCAGATATTGTTTCTGTTTCCAGTGAGATGTACGAGTCCGATGACGATGACGATGACGATGACGAGGACGAGGACGAGGACGAAGACCAGGATGAAAACGAAGATGATGGAAACGAAGGTACGAAACGGGTGCGGTGTCTTGAGCCTTCTGCATCCATCTCCTCATCCTCGATTGTTTCTGGAAGTGGGTCGATACTGCGATTGGAAGAGGAGCATCTACACGAAAGCAAAAGCATGAATGACGTGTCACATGCGAAGGATAATGATGAGAAATCTGTTCCATGTATCACCTGGAATCGTCTTGTTTCGATAAGCAAGAGCAAAGTGGAGGAAGGACCATACGAAAGGGGGCAGGCTCTGCATAGGAATGACAAGACCCCTGCATCAAAAGCCTCCGCAGAGAGAACAAGTTCACTTTCACAGGCTCATTCGGAAAATGCCCCTTCTCTTCCGGTCATACCTTCGAAGAGCCCCCTTCAAGGAACCGACAAAAAAGAAAAGCTTAAGGCTGAACTATCATTTGCAGTTATGACTGCTGAAGCTGTTGCAGCTTCAGTGGTTCCTATACAGGGTCTTTCACAGGAAACCGAAACACCAGAAGCGACAGAAAGCAGTCCCACTCCAGGGACCAAGGCGGCTGATGAAGCCTCTGTGGTGCAAGAGATCGCGAACGCACAGGAATCGGAGGCTTCTATTGACGCCACCGCTGTTCTTGTGTCACCTGCCAAGGATTCTCCTCAGCTGTCTACTAGCCTATATGAGCGAGTTCAGCCTGAAACGGAAGAATTGACTTCCTCTGAGCAAGCTGAGTCTGCAGCCCCTTTCAATACAGACTTACCTGCCCAGGATTCTTCTCCTTTGTACCTCCCATTCCAAGAGGAGCCCAACGCTGAAGCACCACATGTATCTGATGATGCAGTTACTTCCTCTCCGCTTGCTGCGTCGACAAGCCCATATGTTCCAGTGTCACCTGCCAATGATGCTCCTCAAGTTTGTACTAGCCTCCTGGAGCAAGCCCAGCCTGAAACAGAAGAATTGGCTTCCTCTGAGCAAGCTGAGCCTGCAGCCCCTGTTACAGTTTCGACTGCCAAGGACTCTCTTAATCTGCCCGTCACATCCCGAGAGGGACCCAAGGAGGGGCCAAAGGCTGAAACACTAGCTGCATTAGAGGACGCATTGATTTCCTCTCCCTATGCGGAATCTACGACCCCTTTTGTGTCAACTTCCACCGATACTCATCAATGGTCCAACACCTTCCAAGACAAAGCCCTGACTGAATCACTTCTAAAACAAGCCCCATCTCCAGAAGCATTTGCTTTGTCTAAGATAACAAAATGTATGGGGGAGAAGCAGGGTGCGTCAATGACAGACAGAAGTAGTAATGACGAGAGCAACACTTTGTTGCCTGAGACGGGGGAGCAAGTAGCTGTTGAAGTATACAAGGCCTCGTGCATTGACAAGGACAACGGAGGTCGATGCAGTGCCGTATCATCGGAGATGACTGTTGTTTGGATCCGTAATGTGTCAAAGATTGTTCCTGGGAGCCGTTCTTGCGATATTATTGCAGAACTACATGATGGTCAACTTGATAGTGATTCAAAAAGTAGTGTCGGAAACTCGTTTGAGATGGAAATTATTTGTGCAAGGCCTAGTGCTCGGCATCATCCGACGACCAAATCTAATGAATCAAGCGACGAGTCAAAATGTGGTGAGGACTACAACAGCCCAGTGGCCGTATCGACTTCGAGTTCGTTCGAGATGGAAGTAAGTTGGGTGAGAAATAATATTCGGCAACATGCGAGAGCCAAATCTCAACAATCGAGCAACGGCGGCTGTTCTTCGTCTACGTTGAACTGTGGTTGGGGCGATAAACATCATAATTCCAAGGATAGTCATAAAACCGGCGTCCTGGATTCGCCCTTGGCGCTAAGTGAGGATCTTTCTTCCGCGGCCGCCTTTCTTACTACAGTACCTAGCAGTGCCTCTGCAGCGCGCAGCGAGCCGAGAGAGCGGGCAATTACCTCACTAGACTCGACCGACACGGATACAGTGATGAATGCTACGTGCCTGGAAGAGTCTCAAGAGGCCACAGCAACGGACAAGCTAGACGGTTTGCGGGATGCTGCCAATGCAACTACGTCGCACGATATCACTGAAACCAGCCCCTTGGTCGATTCAACTTGTGTGGCAGACTCTGGGGAGAGGACAACATTCGGCCAGCGATACGATTTGCAGGATTTTGTTGCAGATTCAAAAGACACGCATGAGGTTGCCTCTGCGAATGAGCATGCTAACATCTTTCAGATAAAACGCCAGCTTTCAGCTGACAGAGAACAACCCGATCTGTCGATAGTGGAGACGACCAGCAACCTGCTGATGCGAAGAAGCAGCACCAGATCGGACCACGTGGATGTAGAGTATCCAGGCTATGAGCTTCTGGGAAGAATGAGCTTCGATTCTAGCCATATCTTTGAAGACGACGATAAAGAAGATCACCCAGTGCTGGAAAAAGGATTTTTCCCGACAAGAAACATACCGGATGCTGTGACTGAGGGGCGCGGTAGCGATACCGTGGATACCGCTGAACCATCAGATTCCTTGCCTTCTGCTACTGATCATGTCGCCCCTTCAATGGCAATTGACCATCGGGATTCAGCTCAGGAACAAGTCCTTGGTGGCAATAGCACAAAATCGTCCGCCGCAGAATTACCAACACCGGGTACACCGGAACGGATGGAATGGCAGGGCACTTCATCTGCTCTTCAATATGATACTCCCTGCGCCGAAGCTCGAGAAGGAACTGCCGAGCCATCTCCCACTTGTGTGAGTGCGCTCTTTCTGCCGGACAACGACAAGCTAGATAAAGATAGCCATCACCATGGCAGTGGCAATACTGACACGGAGCAACTCGAATACCCAGATTTCGAGGATGATAGCGAAGACGATGAACCCTATGAACATGGTTATTGTTCCAGCAGAAACCCACTTTTACCCCCAACAATCCATAGAACAAGATGGAATGATGCCTTGATGAAGAATGTTGCGGCATCTTACGGACTCCTCGGTTTTCAAGACGAGGATAGCGAGGAGGAGGAGGACGACGAAATCCTCCTATTCGGTGAAGATTCCTGTCCTTCAAGCCCGAAAACGACGAAAGGACCGAAACCGACCATGGCGCAGAAGAGACCAAAAGAAGGCCTCCATTTCGCGTTGGACCCAGTCCGTCCCGAAATGGCAAAGTCGCATCGATGTATACTAAGGAGGGCTCGCTTACTGGTCCGAGTCATTCTCGGCACGAATGATCGTTTTGGTATGGAATACAAGACAACATCAGCTTGTTTTGCAGCATTGGATCGCATCGCGTCATTTCGAACAAATTTGGAGCAGGCTATCCAAGACGTTTCTACTGTTGACGAATTCCTACGGGAGGTATCCACTGCTTGGGCCAAAGTTTGGCAGTGCACCGATGGCAGCCGAGCTAGGTTGACATTTCCGGGTCTGACAACATCTGGTGGCGACGATTTCGATGATCCATACGTAGCCATTGTCACTCTGCTGGAAAAAATCTTCAAGCTGCTACATCCTGACCGTGTGATGGCGACTAGAAATGATTGCTTTAAAATCTTTTCTAAATTTTCGAAGTCAGTATCCAAACAGACTACACCTTTTCACCTGGAGGCTGTTGGCGGCGTGCCCGTGTCATTTGCGTTGAAACCGGTGGAAGGCGATCCGTCAAAACGCCTTCGGATGACTCCCTACCGTTGCGATAGGCATCTGCCGCTGGCGCTTCAAGATGCTCTGAGAGTTGTTCGATGCATCCTAGGTCCCGAGCATAAGAGAGTGTCCCGAAACGATTGTTTACGGGCCATCCAAATTTACAGTCTGATGCAGGTTCAATTCAAAACCCTCTGCTGCCATTTGAGGAAACAAAGGAAAACGATGACAGAGCTCTGCAAGGAGCTGGGCTTTCTACACAAATTGGTAGAGGCTACGTCGCTTCTTCCAGACTCAGTCAACTTTACGGCCTGCTTGCTCAACTCGGTAAATAATCGCAGGGCATCCTCCAAGGTAGATGAATCCCGGAGAAGAACATCTAAATTGGCCTATTTTGTCGGCAGCCTGCGCAAATCTGTTCACGATCGTGGGGCATCATCAAGGGTACAAGACCCCGTGGAAGAAACTATAATATCGTTTGTCGACTACATTTCGCATCTATTGCGCCACTGGGACAAGGCTACACAGAAACCTTGACATCAAGTCCTGCCGAACTCGAAGCTCGTTTTCAAATTTTGAATGTATAAAACTGTAGTAGTAATTATTATTATTATTTTCTCCAACATCTGTTTTGTAGCTGATTGAAAATTCAAAGAGCTACTGAGAGCCCACCCGTATTGCCAATCCAGTCCAATACTGTTGTTGTGTCTTTCATTCTTTCGCCAAGAAGGCTTCATCTCCTCTTCCGTCCTCCGTTTTTCACCATTCTCCGCAATCCATTAGGCACACCTAGCTAGCTAGGCATGATAATGATGGCATGCCCTGTCATTCCAAGCATTTCCTGGACCGTTTCTCTGTATTGAACTATACCATTTTGCTCGGCTTTACTTTCTTCGACGTCGCCTCATGGATTGTGGCCGAATGAGCATACTATCAATCAACCAACACGATTCATCGGACGTACCCCCGGTAGAACTCAAAATAAAATTGACGGGAATAACATCAAAGGTTGCAGGCCCCGTGCGCAATCGTGCGGTAAAAAATGCCTTCATACCATCAAAGGAATAATCGCCCTTGTCAATGCTCTGTATGAATAGCAACAGAAGGAAAGGATCCGTATTTTGTAGTTTGGTTTGGATTGACCATGATTTCGATACAGCGGAACAGAAATTATTGTTGATGGGCATACAGCACCATGAAAATGGTTTCGCAATTATCGGAAGAAAAAGGAAGTGAGCATATTATAATTATGTTGGTTTGTTTTTAGGACTAAATCCATCCAACCAAATCGACAGAAAAAATTAAATCAAATACATAAATAAATAAGTAAAACACAAATCCGTCGTACGTACCACAGATTGATGATCAAAGCACACTTTGTACTCGGAGTCTTTCAAAAAGTCGAAATATTCTGCCGGCGTCAATCCTTTTTCGGTTTTGATGGTCGATCCTGGACTGCTATATCCAAACAAAATTTCGACACCTCTATTGGGCGCAGGAGTATCATTGTTGTTCAAAGCTTCCAACACTAAAAGGACGACTTCACCGGCTGTCAATTCGGGATCGGGAACCATAGTGGGAGGGACATAGGGTTTGGGACCCGCTTCTTCAAAGGCTTCGTCCTCGTCCGAATCCTCGTCTTCGTCGTCATCATCGGTATCTTGAGCTCCCTTGACGAAATCCACAAATCCACCTGCCGTGTCGAGAACGCGTTCCTTGACTTCACTGTACAATTGGTCGTTGGTCAAACTGACATTGCCCGCCAAGTACTCGCCGGGATCATTGGCATCATAACCCAAAAAGGCATTAATGGCACCCTGAGGATAATTGGCTTCTTCTTCGTCATCTTCTTCGTCATCTTCTTCCTCTTCATCCTCTTCCTCTTCATCATCCTCGTCCGAGTCCATAAAGTCGCTGTCGTCGACACCAATGCCTTTTTCTTGGGCCATGCGAAAGAGTTCGGCGGCCAAATTGGCCCCCTCACTTTCATCGGGCTTGTCGTCTTCTGCTTCGGGTGGTGTGGACGTGTACAGCTTGCTATTACTGCTGCGACTGCTGCGACTGCTACAAAAAGGCAAGGATTGACGTGTCAAACCAAAGGCCGGCGTGACAGCCGGTACAAAGGCCAAGGCACTGCCGCCCATAATGGCGACCACGACCATGAGAAGCAATGCCAAGGCACGAGAATTGTTGTGTGGCATCGCCATGATGTTTCGTTGTCGTTGGTTGGTGCAAGTATCACTCGAATGATTTCTCTTCCTTTATCTTTTTCTGGTTGTCTCTCTAGTACTAGCTAGCTAGCTTATAGCAAGTTTGTAGTAGCTACTTTGTAGTGACTATTGGCTCCTTTGGTGGTTGTAGCAATTGGTGCTTGACAATAGTAGACACCTCTACCGTGATATAGCTGATGGAAGATGGTGTCGCCAACAAGTACTTATTGCATCATGGCGTTTAGTAAATCATGGCGGCAGATCGATGTGCCTTCGCAAACACTCGTTGCGTATCTTTCGGCCTACATGTGTTATGGAGCAGCTGTGCGTGTGGTCATGGTAGGTGGATACTCGGAGTACAAAATTAATCAATGCTTCCCACTGTTTTGATTGGTTTATTGTCAACGTCTGCGGCCAAATCAAAAAAAAAAGATCGGCCCAACTCAAGACTCAATCCCTAAAAATAACCCCTAACAAGGTCACACTCATGATTGGGATGCAGTTGAATGGCAAAGAATGAACCCTGACTCATTCCAATCATTTCTCATGATGGATGGCACATTTGAAGGATAGATTAAACTACAACTAAATGGACATCAACAGCTTTTTGTTTGATTTTGTTTGTGTCATTGCACGTTGCCATCATGTAGTGCTTGCAAGAGAACACATTTTGAAGTGAAGACAGTGGCATTGCCTTGATGAGTGTGACCCAAAGGCAATCACAAAAACAGGAATAAAAAGTGATGGCATCTGGAGCTGCAAAAATGCATTGTCCAGAACACTAGGGTGAACATTTTGCTACATGAACATGTGCTCCACATCGATTTTTTTTTAACTCTCCTTTTGGCATGACATGTGTGAACATTTCAAAATTGTTTCGCTTTTTTACATGAGCAATTATGCTGCATCTTCTGATCGAATCAAACTTCCATGTGGTTGAATGTCACATTCATTGTTTCTTCAAAACAAATTCTCATGCTAGAGACTCTGGTCTTTTGAAATTTTGATTGACATTAAAAAAAATTGATGAAATGTGCACATGCAAGCTCTTAAAACTTGATTTTAGACGCTGCCAAATGTTGTACTAAACAGCAAAGAGTGACTGATTTACAGTAAATTATTGGAATTGTTTCTAAGGTTGGTGCTCTGGAAACAAATAGAAAATAATTCATTTTTCTGGTCCTCACAGTGCCTCCAGGTAGACATCAGCTAGACAAATGTTGCACCTAGTAAAATCTGTGGTTTCTTTGTGTGTTGGGCTGACTCTTTCATCATTGATTGACTCATCACTGCTCGGGGTGGTCTTTTTTACATGCTTGTGGAATCATGGCATGTGTCTACAAACACCGTAGATTTCGTTGTTGGAGTTAATAATAAGTTGTGGGTTGGATCTGGATTGTTTGAGACTTGCAGTTCTCTCTTTAGCACACAGGGGGCAGTTTTTGGTGTTGGCAGCAACTATGAAAGTTGCATTTTCAAAATGACCAACTGAGGACAGCTCTGAAGAAATGGGACCTCATGATGTCTGTTCATCTTCTAGCAACCACTAGTCGACAGCCATTTGCCACGGCACCAGAGGCAGGTCTTCCAAATGCATAAAATCAAACTGAACAGCAAACAAAAAGAAGGCAACATGGAAAAAAGATTTGCTAGAATGTCCGCTTTGAACAGGATCATGATCAAACACCATGGTGCAAGCACTGATTGAATCAAAGCATTGTCTAGATAACAAC